>Ga0118677_10004299_pt1 | contig 26080 bp, 28 predicted proteins | sample AliMusrvi5mmetaG_FD_86154 | JGI IMG/M metagenome (GOLD analysis project Ga0118677, IMG submission 86154)
CCAGATTCCGGTCGGACACCACCAGGTAAGCCTCCCCTTTTACTACATTGCGTTTTTCCACCGAACGGATAATCTCAGATTCCAATCCCCATTCGGTGCAGAAGCGGCTAAAACCGGCGACCCGCTCTTCGGGCTCCTTCCCTCCGGGGAAAACCATGATCAGTTTTTTATATTTACAAAACAGACTCTTCCCTGCCACCATCCCGTCATACACATCCTGTTCAAAATCCTGATAAATAACGGGGTAATCAACTAAATCAGATTTCAAACGGTCAAGAATATAAACTTTGTCTGCAGGGAGTTGCCCAATTACATCAATCGAATGGTTGAATGTTGCCGGCATTATAATGTATGCACTATATTTCCCCGCTGCTCCCCCGATAAGCTCTTTATAAACATGGTAATTAAAATGGTGGAAATAAATATCAACAGTAGTCCGGTCATCCAGGTGTTCTAAAAACGAGGTGTATAAATCCTCTTTAAACACATTGAGCTCATCAAAGAGGAGAAAGATTTTTCGCTCCAGGTTCAGATCTGTCCGTTCGATATAATACCCTTTCCCGGGGACCGATATCACGATACCTCGGGACCTTAATTCGTTAAATGCAAGCATTACCGTATCGCGCGAAAGTGAAAAAGCGCTGCAAATCTGATTGATCGAGGGAATTTTATCACCCCTCTTCAGGATTCCCTGTTCAACAGCCCGGTAGACTGAATTGATCAGTTGTCGGTACTTGGGTATTCCTGCAGCTTCATCGAAATTGAAGATATCGGTTATAATCACGGGAGAAGTGTTTTTCAGGGACTAAAATTATGTTTTTTTTATATTTATTCTTTACGTTTGTGTCGAATAACTAAATTTCAATTTTATGGAAGTCAGGCGCGATATTTTCGGTGATGCCCGAAGAGGTGAAAAGATTTATCTCTATACACTTAGCAATGATCTCGGAGTAACCATCAAGATAACAAATTACGGAGGGATAATAACTTCGGTTAAAACTCCGGACAAGAATGGGGAAAAAGCAAATATAATACTGGGTTTCAAATCATTGGAAGACTATCTCACAGACAACTACATCGAAAACTGTCCGTGCTTTGGCTGCATAACCGGAAGATATGCCAATAGAATTTCAAAAGGAAAATTTTCAATTGGCAATACTGAATATACCTTGCCGATCAATAATGGAAACAATTGTCTTCACGGTGGGATTACAGGGTTTGATAAGGTCATATGGGTCCCAAGAATGATCGAAAAACCGGATCTCGTTGGTGTGGAGCTGAAATATCGCAGCCTTCATATGGAGGAGGGATTTCCCGGAAACGTTGATTTGACTGTTACCTATACATTGAATCACAAAAATGAACTAAGCATTGACTACAAGGCAGTTACAGACCGCGAGACCGTTCTAAATCTCACAAATCACACCTATTTTAATCTTACCGGGAAAAGCGGAGAGATTCTCGATCATACCCTTTATATCCCTGCAAACACAAAGACCGTAAACAATAATGAGTTGATTCCAACTGGAGCCTTTGAAGAAGTAGCAGGGACGCCTTACGATTTTACGACACCGGCAACTATCGGATCCCGCATCGCGGACCTTCCTGATGGCTATGATCTAAATTATGTTCTCGATAATCCAAATCAAAAACTGGTTAAAGCGGCCCTTTTATCCGAAGATTCTTCGGGCAGGAGTGTTGAAGTATTCACCACTGAACCTGGTTTACAAATTTATTCGGGCTATTATATCCCCGAATTACATGGAAAAAATGGTGAGCATTTCAGGAAATACAGTGGTTTTGCGCTTGAAACCCAACACTACCCCGATTCTCCAAACCATCCTGAGTTCCCAACCACTTCATTAAAGCCGGGTGAAACTTTTAAATCAAAAACCATTTACAAATTCGGCATTATCAAATGAGAACCCTCATCGAACTTTTTGAAACCAGTGTAGGTAAATACCCAAATAATCCCCTGCTATGGGAAAAGACAACCGATCGTTATCTCCCTTCCACCTATTTTGAGGTTCACGAGCAGGTTTATGAATTTGGAGCCGGTCTGTTTTCTCTCGGACTCCAAAAAGAGGATCGGGTAGGATTGCTCTCCGAAGGCCGGAATAATTGGCTGATCAGTGAATTAGCAATTTTATATTGCGGTGCAGTGAATGTCCCCCTTTCGGTTAAACTTGAAGCACCAGAACTGAAATTCCGGTTAAATCATTCCGGTTCCAGGATGGTGATCGTCTCGTCGGGGCAAGCCTCCAAGATTTCAGAAATCATTGACCAAATCCCTGAAATCGAGTATATTATTCATCTCGATCCAATATCAAATCCGGGAGCCAAAGATCTCTCTTTTGAAACTATCCGTTTACAGGGAATTGAATTCCTGAAATCGGATGAAAACCGGAATCTGTTCGGGAAGGTCTGGAAATCGATCCGGCCTGACGACCTTGCCAATATCTCCTACACTTCGGGAACGACTGCAGATCCTAAAGGAATTATGCTCAGCCATTTGAATTATGCAGCTAATGTAATGCAGGCGAACTCAATTCTGGATATCTACCCCCATTATAAAACCCTGGCAATTCTTCCTTGGGATCACTCCTTTGCCCACACGGCATGTCTTTATACGTTTATGTTTAAAGGGGCTTCAATCGGGTCGGTGCAGACCGGGAAAACACCGATGGAGACACTGCGGAATGTCCCGGCAAACATCCAGGAGTTCAAACCGGAGATCATGATGAGTGTCCCGGCCCTTTCAAAAAGCTTCCGGAAGAACATCGAAAAGGGGATCCAAAGCAAGGGGAAATTTACCGAAATGTTATTCAATCACGGATTAAAAGTTGCTTACCGGTATAACGGTGATGGTTGGAACCGGGGAAAAGGGTGGCGTGCACTTCTTAAACCGGAATATCTGTTACTCGATAAAATTTTGTTCTCTAAAGTTCGTGCAGCGTTTGGAGGTAACCTCATATTCTTTATAGGTGGTGGAGCCTTGCTTGACATTGAGCTTCAGCGGTTCTTCTTTGCGATTGGAACCCCCGTGTTTCAAGGCTACGGACTAACTGAAGCAGCGCCAGTAATCTCCGCAAACTGTCCGGAAACAGTTAAATTCGGCTCCTCAGGAAAAGTAGTAAAAGATCTCCAAATAAAAATCTGTGATGTTGACGGCAATGTGCTGCCGGCTCCTGAGAAAGGGGAAATTGTCGTTAAGGGTGACAACATTATGAAGGGTTACTGGAAAAACGAGAAAGCTTCCGCCAAAACATTGAAGGATGGCTGGTTATATACAGGCGATCTTGGCTATGTCTCACCTGACGGATTCGTCTATGTATTAGGACGTTTTAAGAGTTTATTGATAGCAAATGATGGCGAGAAATTTAGCCCCGAGGGAATTGAGGAAGCAATTGTCGACCAATCACCCTATATTGATCAGGCAATGCTTTACAACAACCAGAATCCGTATACCGTAGGGCTTATCGTTCCTAATATCTCCGCAATTAATCAGACGTTAAATAAACAGGGAATAAAACCCGGTACTTCGGATGGGGTCAGAAAATCAATTGAAATCATAAAACATGAAATTGATGGCTACCGAAAAGGTGGGAAATATGAAGGGATGTTTCCGGAAAGATGGCTGCCTACTGCAGTTATGATCCTTCCTGAAGCATTTACTGAGCAAAACCACCTTCTGAACAGTACTCTGAAAATGGTCAGAGGGAAAATTATTGAATATTTCAAATCAGAGATGGCATACATCTACACTCCAGAAGCAAAAGATATTTCAAATATCATAAATACCGAATCGATGGTCAAATGGAATAAATAGCCCGATATGAAGGTAATTTTAATTTTATCAATTTTGTTAAATGCGCTTCCTGCCCTTTGCCAATCCTCTACTCTCCTAAATCCGGAGCAGCAGAAATGGTTATCAAAGGCTAATCGTCACGAAAAAAATGGCTGGACTTACCTGCATATTGAAGGCTCACCAAAAGAAAGAGGATTTCAGCACGGATACCTGATGTCTGATGAGATAAAGGAAGCTATTCGTGTTCTGAGCATCGAATGGAATTACCAGACCTCAATGGATTGGAGCTGGTTGGTTCAGAAAGGTTCAACAATTTTAACGCCCAAAGTTGATCCGGAAAACCTCGCAGAAATCAATGGAATCGTTGAAGGGATGAAAATCAAAGGGATCGTTACCTCACAGGATGAACTTGTTTCCCTCAACGGATACATTGAACTGATGTCCTACTGGTGGCCTTCGGTTAAAGATTCCATCCATTCAAACTCTGTGATACGCCCCAAAGAATCATGCAGTTCATTCATTGCGACAGGTAAAATGACCAGCGATGGGAAGATCGTTCTGGGGCATAACACAATGGATAGCTATCAGAATCCACTTCCAAATATAATTCTGGATATCCTTCCTGAGAATGGTCATCGAATACTGATGCAGGGTGTTAGTGGCTTTATTCATAGTGAGACCGATTTCTTTATAACAGATGCCGGACTTGTGGGGTCGGAGACCACAATTGGCGGATTCTACCCTTTCGACCCTAAGGGGGAGCCGGAATTTTCAAGAATGAGGCACGCAACCCAATATGCATCTTCTATCGATGAGTGGTGTAATATGATGAAGAAAAATAATAATGGAGGCTATGCAAACGCATGGTTGATCGGCGATATCAATACAAATGAAATTGCACGGCTTGAACTAGGACTTAAATACACCGCTTTGGAAAAGAAGAAAGATGGTTATTTTATCGGTTCAAATGTAGCTGAGAATCTGAAAATCCTTAGAATGGAGACAAAAATTGATGAGACAAACATCAAAAACTCGTCCATAGCACGACGTGTAAGGTGGAAACAGTTGATGAAGCAGTATGAAGGTAGAATCAATCTGAAACTTGCTGAGGCCTTTGAAGCGGATCATTTCGACACCTGGCTCTCTAAAATAAATCCGGGAGGTAGAACCCTTTGCGCTCACTGGGACATCGACCAGCAACTTTACGGTAAAGACATTCCTTACGATCCTTCAGGTACTCTTGACGGGAAAGTAGTCGATGCAACGATGGCAAGGGAGATGTCCTTTGTTGCCCGGTGGGGATCAGCGTGCGGAATCCCTTTTAACGGTACGAAATTCCTGAATGCACATCCTCAGTTCGACTGGCTGACCGGAATGTTAAAAGACCGCCCAACACAACCATGGACAATCTTTAAGGCCGGGGAGACGAAGTAATGTTATATTGTGCGATTACAACCGCTAAATAAGATGAGAATATAAGCAGTCGTCTAAAAATCATTGTTCCTTTATAAACCCAGATCCGATGAGCAACGAAAAAGAGACTACCCGAGTGGAGGCATTCAGTGATGGTGTGTTCGCCATAGCAATTACTTTACTGATCCTGGAAATAAAAGTTCCAAAGATGGAAACCGCAATGACAAACAGCCAGTTATTCTCCTCGCTGATGAATCTGTGGCCATCCTATTTTGCCTTTCTATTAAGCTTCTCGGCAGTATTAATTATGTGGATTAACCACCATGCTTTTTTCAAATACCTTAAAACCATCAATACAAAATTTCTATACGCGAATGGATTTCTTCTTTTAATGGTTACTTTTATTCCATTCCCAACAGCAGTCCTTGCAGAACACCTCAACTCATCAGCGGCAATTGCCGCCTGTGCATTTTTTTGCGGGTCAATGATCCTTGTAAGTATTGCCTTTAATATCCTCTGGCACGCAACTGCCTACAAAAGGGCGTTGGTTAAGGATGAAATTTCAGATGCACTAATCCTTAAGATTCGTAATGCCTATTGGTTAGGCTTTCTGGTCTATTTGATCGCATTTATACTTACTTTCTTTTATGCTCTCGCAGGTCTGATTCTCTGCATTTCATTTTGGGTTTTTTGGATATTCCTGGATTACAGTCAGGAAGGAAGTAAGCTTAAGCACAGAAAAAATTAATCAAAGTTAATTTTTTCTGAATTGATGTATAGGATCAATTTATTAGCTAAATTTGTTTCGTCGAATCCCGAAATGAAGAATCGTAATGACCCACAAAATAAAATATTTTACAGACAATCAGGAGAAGCTGGCAAGGTATGGGAAAGCGTTTTCTCACCCGGTCAGAGTTTTTATACTTGATTACCTGGCGAATAATCTGAACAAATGCTGCTACAGCGGAGATATGGCAGAAGAACTTCCTATTGCCCGTTCCACCCTTTCGGAGCATTTAAAAGAATTGAAAAAAGCGGGTTTAATTCAAGGGGAGATAAATCCACCGTATATCAAATATTGCATTAACCGCGAAAACTGGCTTGAGGCCCAACAGATGCTTGAAATATTCTTTAAACGATAAAAAATTTATTAATTTATTTCGGGATATTACGAAATTCAAAAACAAGAAATGCCATGGAAATAAAAATCTTAGGTTCAGGTTGTGCAAAGTGTAAAACCCTCGAAAAATTAACGCGTGAAGTTGTGGATCAAAACGGAATCGATGCCACAATCACAAAGGTGGAGGACATAATGGAAATTATGAAATACGGGATAATGTCCACCCCAGCTTTGGTTGTGAATGAGAAGGTTGAGATTAAAGGAAGAGTACCCTCATCGGATGAGATCAAAAAAATATTAATCAAATAAGAAAATCCAATGAAAAAATTCATTCTATTCAGTTTTGCACTGACCTTATTAATCACCCTGATTGGCAATGCTCAGGTGACTAAAAAAGAGATAGTAAACGGAGAAACCGGGAAGGTCGAAGCCTACTATTTTCATCTCACATCCCGGTGTGTTACCTGTCAGGCTGTAGAGGCAGAAGCTAAAAAGAATCTGGAAAAACTTTATGGTGAAAAAGTCAGGTTCCAGTCATTTAATCTTGAGGACGACGCAAATAAAGTGATTACGGAGAAACTGCAGATTTCGGGCCAAACACTTTTAATTGTAAAAGGAGATCATAAAATCAACCTTACAAACGAAGGGTTTATGTATGCCCGCAACAACCCTGAAAAGTTTAAAACCATTATAAAAGAGAAGGTTGACAGATTGCTAAAATTATAGGGAATGGAATTCCTGACCAATCTCCTGGATAACACTACGATGCCTTGGCTTTCAGCAATAGTTCTGGGACTGATGACCGCTATAAGTCCTTGTCCATTGGCAACAAACATAATGGCGGTCGGATTTATAAGCAAAGACATTAAAGATCGTAACAAGGTCTTTGTTAACGGATTGCTGTATACTCTAGGTCGGGCAATATCTTATACCGCAATTGCGCTGTTAATCTATCTGGGTGCAGATCAGTTTAAATTTTCGGGGGTATTCCAGATTTATGGCGAAAAACTCCTGGGCCCATTGCTGATTATTATTGGTCTGTTTATGTTAGATGTGATTAAGATAAAATTTCCCGGCCTGAGTGGCTTAACTTCTAAAATGGAGGCCAAAACAAAATGGAGCTATGCGGATGCCATTTTGCTTGGAATGATTTTCGCCCTGGCTTTCTGTCCATACAGCGGAGTGCTCTACTTCGGAATGCTTATTCCAATGACTATTACAACTGCATCCGGTCTATACCTTCCAATTGTTTTTGCTCTGGCCACCGGCATACCTGTTATCGTTTTTGCATGGATACTTGCTTACACAATTTCTGGCATAGGAAGCGCCTATAACAAAGTCAGGGCTTTCGAAATCTGGTTCAGACGCTTTATCGCAGTTTTGTTTATTGTGATTGGTCTTTATTATATCATTAGAATACTACTATAAAAAAATTTAATAACTCATTTCGGGATTACCCGAAATGAAAAAATTAAGCCTTATGAAGTGGAATAAGTATTTTGTAATTCCGTTAGTGTTGTTGCCAGTATGGTTTGTGATTTACCACAATCTGCAACCCATGACCGATTGGTTGGTTGACACACAACTAGCATTAACCCTGGGTGGTCATTTTACTGAAGCATTGCGCTTTTTTGTGTTTGAGTTTCCCAAGGTGATGCTTCTGCTTATGCTTATTATCTTCTTTGTCGGGATCATCCGCACTTATTTCACACCCGAACGCACCAGAAAAGCATTGGAAGGAAAACGAACATTTACAGGAAACGTCATGGCAGCCACCCTGGGTATCATAACTCCGTTTTGTTCCTGTTCAGCAATACCCCTGTTTTTAGGGTTTGTTGAATCGGGAGTTCCGCTTGGCGTAACATTTTCATTTCTCATTGCTGCCCCTATGATCAACGAGGTAGCTATCATCCTTTTATATGGGATGTTTGGCTGGAAAGTTGCCGTAATTTATGTAGGCACCGGATTAATCATAGCTATTCTGGCAGGCTGGGTCATTGGTTTGCTGAAACTCGAAAAATGGGTAGAGCCGTGGGTTTATCAAACACAAATGGGTGAGAGCGATTTAGAGGACGAGAAACTCAGTTTTAGCAACCGGATTAATCAGGGAGTCCAGGCAATAAAGGAAATTGTTGGCACCGTCTGGATCTATGTCGCATTGGGAATCGCAGTCGGGGCAGGTGCACATGGATATGTTCCGGAGGACTTTATGGCTGCCTTAATGGGGAAATCGGTATGGTATTCTGTACCCCTTTCAATCCTTATAGGTATACCGTTATACTCAAACGCCGCCGGAATTGTACCTGTTGTAGCCGTACTGATCGAAAAAGGTGCCTCTCTGGGTACTGCGCTTGCATTTATGATGGCCGTTATTGGCCTTTCACTTCCTGAAATGGTTATCCTGCGAAAGGTACTGAAACTGCCGTTAATATTTGTATTTATAGGTATCGTAGGAGCCGGAATAATGATCGTGGGGTATTTATTCAATTATATATTCTAAGAAACCAACCCAATAGTATTGAAAAAAGTTGTAAATTTAAATAAGGTTAAGGAAAATCTTTTATGAAAATTACGGTTTTGAAAACAAAATCTTTGGGCTTTATCGGCGGTGGACGGATTACCAAAATTTTTCTTCAGGCGTTTGCTAATAAAAATTGTGAATTTCAATCCGTCATGGTTTACGATGCCAATAGTGAGGTAACCGATTCCCTTCAGAAGCAATTCCCCCAAATCGAAATTGCGGAGTCGCTTTACCAGGTATCCACCCATTCAACACTAATTATTGCGCTTCATCCTCCAGTTATCCTGGAAACACTCGATAAACTCACGGAGGTTGTAACGAATGACGCCATTGTTATTTCACTGGCTCCTATAATTACAATTGAAAAAATTGCAGCAAAACTTAAAACGCCTAATATTACAAGAATGATACCCAATGCCACTTCTTATATTAATGAGGGGTTTAATCCAATCGCCTTTTCGCAAGGGTTCAATGCAAGTGAGAAACAAAAATTACTGGAGATGATGAAACTGTTAGGGCATACTTTTGAGGTCGAAGAATCCAAACTAGAAGCTTATGCCTTAATATCTGCCATGTTGCCCACCTATTTCTGGTTTCAATGGAAGGAACTCACCCAAATCGGAACACAAATGGGGCTAACCCCTGGCGAGAGTAAAGATTCGGTTAGTCAAACTCTAATATCAGCAATTCATCTTCTTTTTGAATCAGGACTCTCAGCCGGAGAGGTGATAGATTTAATTCCTGTAAAACCTATTGCCGAATATCAGGCTCAGATTTGCGAGATTTATCAATCCAAACTGATATCATTGTACGAACGAATAAAACCTTAACGACAGTGGAAGAATTCGACCGGAAAAAACATTGGGAACAGATTTATCAGACTAAGCAACTCAGCGAAGTTAGCTGGTATCAACCAACTCCTGACACTTCACTTAAGTTTTTTGAGCAATTCAATATTCCAAAGGAGGCTAAAATAATTGACGTTGGCGGCGGCGATAGTCTGCTAGTTGACCATCTGCTCGAAAGAGGTTATGAAAATATCACGGTTTTGGATATCTCCGAATCAGCCCTTGCACGCGCAAAACTCAGACTTGGGGAGCGGGCTTCTCTTGTTAAATGGATTATTGCCGATGCGGCAACCTTTAAACCTACCGGGCAATATGATTTCTGGCACGACAGGGCTGCTTTTCACTTCCTGACCCAGGAGGATGAGATTGGAGACTATATCAACACGGTGCAACAAAGTATAACCCCATCGGGAATTTTAGTTATCGGAACTTTTTCGGAGCAGGGGCCTAAAAAATGTAGCGGAATCGAGATAAAACAATATTCCGAAACCTCAATGACCGAAAGGCTAAAGGATTTTTTCGAGAAGATCGAGTGCATAACCGTTGAACACAAGACTCCATTTGATACGATACAGCAATTTGTTTTTTGCAGTTTCAGACGACCTGTTTAAAGTGGAAGAAACATCGCGAATTCTTTAGTGATCTGTTTCGTAGTGAAGTGCAATTACTCCGCAAGAAAATGTTTTCGTTTCTACAAGTTTCAGTTTAGTCGTTTCGGTCACACCTTTATATAACGGAATGCCGTTTCCAAGTAAAACTGGATTTACAAATAACCAGAACTCGTCAATTAAACCTTGACTTAGTAAGGAATGAGAAGCAGCCGGACTACCGAAAATTAGAATATTCTTACCGTCTAGTCCTTTTATTTTATTTATATTCTCAGCAAGTTGGTCGCCAATAACTTTGGTGTTGTCCAGACCTTTTTCACTCATTGTCTTTGATAAAACAACTTTTGAAACTTTGTTGTACCAGTCAGAATGTTCTTTATCGTGCTTTTATGCATTTGGATGTTCGCCTGCAGTGGGCCAGTAACTCTGCATCATCTCATAAGTTACCCTTCCATAAAGTGCAGTATCGGATTTGTTTGTCATCGTGGCAACAAAGTCAAACATTGAATCGTCAATATTTATCCAGTCCATTTCGCCATTAAGTCCTGCCACGCAGCCGTCAAGCGAAATATGCATAAAGAATATCAATTTTCTCATTGTGTTATTTGTTTAAAAATCCAATCAACAACACAATTTTGTCTGTAAGTAGACAATTCACAATCCCAAATTGTTTAAATCAACAGTTTTTCTGATTTTGAGATTCACAGATGAGTCAAAACATTTGTTTTGGACCAATCCCAAAATACGTTTAATTCATATCAGTTAAATCAGGTCAATTTCAAATTACGATGTTGCCAAAACCTGTGAATTAAATAAAAAATGGTCCAAAAAACACTCCAAAAAAGTAGTGCACCATAAAACTTCAGCATAATTACCATTTTTGAAGAATTTTCCGTAATTTACTTATTTCAAATAGCAGCAATTCACCAACGGAACTACAAAATGGAAAAATTAATTATCCCTTCAATTTTATCTGTAAGCGATGTTATCCCACTATGTAATCGGATATTGAAAACGACCCAACCTCTGACCGAAAGTGATAACCGCGTAAAGGAACTTCACACCAGGTTATCATTGGTATATGACAGATTGGTAAAAAATCAGAAAAACACGAACAAAAGCAGTTTAACAGAAGAGCTTATCCGGTTGGATAAACGGCGGGCCCGAGCCTTTATCGGATTGCGTGATATTTTGCATGGGATGTCGGTTTCGTTATGTGATGAATATAATATCAAGGCTTCGAAACTCTATGCGATCATTGATAAATACGGAACACAGCTCTATAAATTCGGATACCAGGCCGAAACGGCAATGTTAACTTCACTTTTTGCAGATTTCGATCAGACTGAGAACCGACTAATCCTGACCGATCTGAATATCATCCCTTTTTACGAAGCATTGAGAGTGGCTCAGAATGATTTCAATGTAATCAGCGAACAAAAAGCTGAGGAGCAAACAGACCACGACACTAATTCAGAGGCTGCAACAGCAATTATACAGGTACTGTTTCCAGAATTAACCAGTCTGGTTGCGATGATTTCACTCTATTACCATCTCGATCCCCCCAAATACGGACTAATTTACAACCAAATGGTTACCTACATAACAGAAACAAATACTGTGGCCAGGCAGCGAAAATCGAGGAGGGAGAATTTTGAAGAAAATGAAGTTAAGGGTGCTCCAGGAATCTAGCTGATTCAGGATTTTGCCTGCTATCCCAAACGAACTGAATAAGTTTTTGAACCATTTCTTTCAATATAGAATTCCAGAATTTTTGTAAATATCCTATGCGTTTTTTTTGACCAGACTACTCTTCGAGCCATTCTCTATTTCTTAAATAACCTCTTCATTTAAGATAATATTTCCGGAAATATAATCTGCCTTACTATCAAGAAGATTAGCTTTCTTAAATCATTAAGCTTAAAAATCTCAGAGTCATTATCATCCTCCAAAAGTTGATTAAGATGATTAAGAAGGAGCTCATCGCTTGAGTTAAGAACTTTTTCAATAATGCTATTTTGTAACTCTTTAGTTGTTATAGAAATGGTATTTCTTCTACAAATATACTAAACCGACAGACGAACTAAATTTAAAACAAAAATAAATTTACAACGTAAACATACGTCATAATAAAATTTGACGTATATTTACGCCATAATTTAAAAGAACCAGGATGGTAATATCAAAAATAGAACTTTTCGATGAATTGCTCCGGAATCGGGCACTACTATTTAAGGCATTAGCCCATCCGGCACGGCTTCAGATTCTGCAATTCCTTGCAGAGACTAAAACGTGTATCTCAGGTGATATTACAGAGGTTTTACCTTTAAGCCGCACGACAGTAAATCAGCATCTAAAAGAACTAAAAGATGTCGGATTGATCCAGGGACATGTCACGGGGGTGAATATGAATTACTGTCTCGATTACAACAAAGTAAAACAGATGAAAGAGATCCTTTCGGGGTTTCTGAATGAAATTGAGATCCCGGAGAACTTCTGTTGCAAGTAGATAATTCGATAATTTGACAATTCTAAAATTTCGACTTTGAATGGATTCTAACAATTATTTTAAGTATTAACTAAAATAATAGAGGATATGGAAAATGAGTTTAAAGAAAATGTCATTATAAATCTGACGTTTGAATTTGCCTTAAAGAATATTGATTTTTGTGATGATCTTGATGGAATTAAAAAATTTGCCCTTTCCAATCAATTATTTAAGTCTGGAACTTCACTAGGTGCCAATGCCAGGGAAGCCCAAAATTCCGAGAGTAAAGCTGATTTTATTCACAAATTCAAGATTTCTGCAAAAGAAACAGAAGAGACAGAATATTGGCTTTTACTCTGTAAACATTCAAATAAGTCATCTGATTCGTCTAATTTGCTCTCCGAACTGGAACCAATAAAAAAATAATCAATAAAATAATTGGCACATCCAAAAGAGATTAGTTGAGCAATTAGACAATTGTCAAATCAACCAATTGTCTAATTATCGAATTGTCGAATCGTCGAATTGTCACATTATCACATTAACGAATTATACCATGAAAATCTTAATCCTTTGTACCGGAAACAGTTGTCGCAGCCAGATGGCGCATGGCTTTTTGCAATCTTTTGATCCCGGTATCACCGTGTGTTCTGCGGGCACTGAAGCCTCCGGAAAGCTTAATCAAAAAGCAGTCGCTGCGATGAAAGAAGCAGGGATCGATATTAGTAATCATACTTCCGACTCGGTGGAGATTTACCTGGGTGAAGAGTGGGATTATGTAATTACCGTTTGTGGTGGAGCCAACGAGAGTTGCCCTGCCTTTATTGGGAAAGTTAAACACCGTTTGCATATTGGATTTGACGATCCAAGTCATGCAGTGGGCACAGATGAATTCATTTGGAGTGAATTTTTAAGGGTCAGAGACCAAATCAAGGATCAGTTTCTTGATTTTTACAATAAGAATCTTAGGCATTAATTCGATAATTTACAAATGTGACAATTCGACAATGTGGTAATTAGGAAATATGCAAGTTAATTGAGTAACCATTAAATTGTTGAATTATCCAATCGTCGAATTGTCGAATTGTCGAATCATCAAATTGTCGAATCGTCTAATTATCAAATTAAAGCCATGAAAGCAGAAGATCTAAAACTCATTGTTCAGGAGAAATACGGCGAGATTGCAAGTCAGAGTAAGCTGATCAACCAATCTTCCTGTTGTGGAAGCACAAGTTGCTGCGGAGAGGTAGACTACACCATTTTTAGTGACGATTACTCCGGGCAGGCGGGGTACAATCCCGATGCTGATTTAGGCTTAGGGTGTGGAATCCCGACGAATTTTGCCGCAATAAACAAGGGTGATCATGTGCTCGATTTGGGCAGTGGTGCCGGAAATGATTGCTTTGTAGCCCGTGCCCTGGTTGGAGATGGCGGGAAAGTTACAGGATTGGATTTTACAGATGCGATGATCGCCAAGGCAAAGGAAAACAACCTGAAACTCGGTTTCACCAATGTCGATTTTGTGAAAGGGGATATCGAAGAGATGCCGTTGCCTGATAATACCTTTGATGTAATTGTTTCGAACTGCGTATTAAATTTAGTTCCCGACAAAAATAAAGCTTTCAAACAAATGATGCGTGTCCTAAAACCGGGTGGTCATTTCTGCGTATCTGACGTTGTAATTAAAGGTGATTTGCCGGAAAGGTTGCGTAAAGACGCCGAAATGTATGCTGGTTGTGTTTCCGGAGCTATCGAAATGGATGAATATCTGGATATCATAAAAAGAGGAGGGTTCATTGACCTCTTGGTACATAAGCAAAAAGAGATTGCAATACCTGCAGATGTGTTAGCAAATTACCTTTCATCAGAGGAAATTTTTGCTTTTCAAAACGGTGGACCTGGAATTTACAGCATTACCGTTTCAGCAACAAAACAATCCTGATCATATTTCACCAGCCACCAAATTACCAAATTGTCGAATTGTCAAATTACCATCTATGAATACAACAAAACAGCTATCCTTTTTCGATCGTTTCCTCACCTTATGGATTTTCCTTGTAATGTTCTCTGGGATCCTTGCCGGGTATCTCATCCCCGGGATTTCCGGATTCTGGAATTCGCTGAGCTCGGGAACAACAAATATTCCAATAGCCATCGGCCTTGTACTGATGATGTATCCGCCTCTGGCGAAAGTCAGATATGAAAAATTGCCCCTCGTATTCAAAAATCTGAAGCTTCTGACCTTGTCTCTGACTCAGAACTGGATCATTGGACCTCTTGTTATGTTTTTTCTAGCCATCCTGTTCCTCCATAATTATCCGGGACTAATGGTTGGAGTAATACTCGTAGGATTGGCTCGTTGTATTGCCATGGTTTTGGTTTGGAACGACCTGGCCAAAGGGGATACAGAGCTTGCTGCAGGCCTGGTTGCCTTTAACGCAATCTTCCAGGTATTCCTCTATTCGGTTTATGCCTGGGTATTTATTACAATCTTACCACCGGTATTTGGATTAAAGGGGGCAGTGGTTGATGTTTCAATATCTGAAATCGCAATTACAGTCCTGATTTACCTTGGAATACCTTTTGCGACAGGATTAGTTTCCAATTATGTGTTAAGAAGTCTGAAAGGGAGTGACTGGTATTTTTCGAAGTTCATCCCTAAAATTTCGCTCTTAACACCGGCTGCTCTGTTGTTTACAATATTCGTAATGTTCTCGTTGAAGGGGGAGAAAATCATTGGGTTGCCAATGGATGTAATCCGGGTTGCAGTACCTTACACAATCTATTTCGCAATAATGTTTTTCTCCACTTTTTTCCTTGCAAAATGGATGGGTGAAGGTTACGAAAAATCGACAACAATGGCTTTCACAGCCGGAAGTAATGATTTTGAGCTGGCTATTGCCGTAGCAATTGCCGTATTTGGTATTAATTCGCAGGCCGCTTTTGCGACAGTTATCGGACCATTAGTGGAAGTCCCGGTGATGGTGGCGTTGGTGAACGTGGCGTTTTATTTCAAACGGAAATATTTTGCTTCAGACACAACTAAGTAATTTGAATAAATAAATGATTGAGTTTGATTATCTCTTTTTTAATAGTTCAAGCACCCCATTGATAAACGTCAACGGATGAATAGGATTTCCGGGGACATAAAGATCGATGGTGTGCTTTGATAAAAACTCACGGTTCAGGGCCGGACTATCCGCAAAAATGCCTCCGCTGATGGCATCGGTTCCGGCCAGGATAATGATTTTCGGATCGGGAACCGCATTATAACAACGCTCCAAGGGTTCTGCCATATTTGCCGTAATTGGCCCCGTTATTATAATGCCATCAGCATGCCGGGGAGATGCCACAAAATCGATCCCAAAACGGCTGATATCGAACTGAACATTATTGGATGCATTTAATTCCCATTCGCAACTGTTGTCCCCCCCGGCTGAAACCTGCCGAAGTTTCAGTGACCTCCCGAAAAGCCGGTGTATTTCAGCACGAACCAGCATAGGATTCAGTACTATTGGGCTATCATCCTCCTCATTAATGATTAACCTGGCCCTGTCGTTAGTTGAAAGCTTATACTCCATTGTAAAGGAGATCTTATCGGGAAATTGAATCGAACATTCTCCACAAAATGTGCATTTGCCTAAATCGAGGCTTACTGGATTAACCGTAATAGCCTTTGTTGGACATAGGTCTGCCAACAAAGATTCATCAACGCTAGCTTTGGAAATCACAGGTCTTCCCCTGAAAATACCAGGCACTTTAACTGTGGTTACATTGGGAATATATTGCTTTCCCTGATGCCATAATATCCTTAAATTATCAAACATAGCTTTTCAAATTTCTTATAAATCGTGACCACAGTATGACAAATTGAAGCTCTTGTTACAAATCGGAAAATCAGAGATATCATTGTTCCTAACCGATTGTGCCAATGCCATCCAGTTATGATGGGAGGGGTCTTTGATTTTATAAACCAGAAGATTACCCTCTTCATTTGTGATGGCGCAGTGGCATATCTCGCCGCGCCACCCCTCAACAAGTGAAAGAATAAATTTCCGGCTCTGAGGATTCATTTCCACATTCAAAGGTTGTCTGATCTCCTGCACATTCTGTAAGACCCCTTTAATATGGCTTATCGATTGCCGAACCTCCTCCCTCCTGATTTGTACCCGGGAATAGACATCCCCATGTCGCTTTATTACCGGCTTATGCTTAATACTATTGTAAAGATTATGGGGGTGCGATAAACGGATATCCCTGCTCAATCCGCTCATGCGGGCCGCCATCCCTACTGTTCCGATCTCCAACACTTCATCATATGTTACTACTCCTGTTTTTTCCATACGCGAAAGTGCACTGGGAAGATTGAAGAGTTTTTGGGTAATTTCAATAAAATCTGGTTCAAAAGAATCAAAGATCTCAAGTAATCGTTTTGAATGCCCGGCGGTAAATGGGAAATTAAGCTTCCCTGCCCTGATCAACCCTTTTGATAGTCTGTTTCCCCCCCACTCCTGCATGAAATTAACAATTGGAGTACGAAGTCTTCCGTAAACTGAATTGCCCAACTGATAGGCGATATCGGCACATACCGCTGCAAGATCACCAGTATGAATCGCAATTCGTTCAAGTTCCAAAGCCAGTATGCGGGAATAGTGCAGCCCATCGTCCGGTGTATGACCACACAAACTCTCCCATAGATTGACAAAAGCAGTGGTATGCCCCACAACAGTATCACCGGCAATATTTTCTGCCAGGGTACTCCTTTCGAGAAGCTTGGTCTTTTGAAGAAAAAGTTGTTCAATACCTCTGTGCTGGTAGCCCAGCTGAATCTCCAGATGAAGGATTTGTTCACCGTTACAGATAAACCGAAAATGACCTGGCTCAATCACTCCTGCATGTATTGGACCGACACCAACCTCATGAAGCTCTTCACTATCGGCTTCATAAAACGGATAACCTTCAATTCTCTGCTTCTTATCAAAGCGGTTGTGTGCATATCTGACCGGCTTTAACCAGGGGTGATCAGAATACCTGATACCAAAATTTTCGTGAATCTCACGTTCGAATTTCTCAAAATTATGATTTCGGAACGTTAGGGATTCAAGTTCTGTATTTTCCTCCACCAAAGCAGAGGAGACGAAGATCTGGTGCAAATCATCGTCTGCAATACAGCAAATGAGGCTAATTTTGTCTGAAAGGTGATAACCAAAATAATTTACACAATGACGCGCCGGATTGCCATTGATCAATTCCACATTCATATCAGCAAACTTTGAATATTCAAGAACCGGAATATCCTTTAAGGCAGTCGCCTGATTGTTGGTGACACTTTTATAATTAACGGTTGTCATGCTATTAGTTTTACGGCCTCCTGCAAGAGATTTACAAAAATCATCGGGGGATTATAGGCCAGATAAACGGCCAACCCAAGTAAAACAAATTGAGTTAGTGATTCCCAAGACGAAATTTTAGGAATCTTAGCTTCGTCAATAGATATTGGCGGTATAAACAATAATTTGAAAATATTGGATCCAAAACCCCAAATAATCATTGTTAACAGGACAAGGACCACAATTAAAATTAAAATATTATGTGCTTCAAATAATGACTGAAAAATCAAAAATTCACTAATAAAAAGTCCGGAAGGGGGCATTGCTGTAGCAGAAATAAATCCAAGGAAAACAACTATCGCTCCAACTTTATTGTATTTGAAATAATCACCCACATCATAAATACTCTTGCTCTGATAGACCCAATAAATCTGATTATATTGGAGAAACAGGCTGGGCTTAATCAATGCATGAAGAATAATATGCAGAATAGCCGCATAAACGCCGATTCCACCGGCAGCAAGTCCGAGAACTACCAGCCCCATGTGTTCAATTCCGGAGTATGCGAACATCCGTTTAATATTTTTAATACGGGTCATATATACCGTAGCCACAAATATAGAGAGCAAAGCCGCGACTATCATAACCGTATTTGCCCAATGTTTAAGCGGAGTATGTGACATAACAGCATACATCCGGTAAATGCTCACAAAACCTGCATTCATTAAAACTGAAGCCAGCAAAGCGCCTGCAGGCGCCGGGGCTTTGTCTTTGGCATCGATCCCGGCAGTATACATTGGGACAAGACCAAGCTTGGCAGTAAACCCGGTAAAGATGAACAGGAACGCGAGTTTAAGCCAGAAAGGATTGAGTTTTGAGGCATTTGTGTAGAGCGATTCAAATGACATATCATCGATTCCGGCATCTTTAAGTGACAAACTCAGGAAGAGTATACCAATGTATACAAACGTAATACTGATCGCGCAAATAAAAACATATTTCCAGACTCCCTCCAACGCCCGTAAGTTCCGGTGATGGTAAATTAATGCAGATGCACTCAGGGTAGTAATCTCAATAAAGATCCAGGTTACAGCAATATGCCCGGATAAATAAACGACACTGCAGGCAGCTATTAGCATAACCATCGAACCAAAAAACAACCCTCGTGATTTAGGCGTCTCATCAACATTGTGAATTTCGATATACCTGTATCCATGAAATAGGACAGGTATAGCCACAACACATAACGCGACAAGCAAAAGTACCCCCAGTGCATCAGGATTAAAAAATTCGAGCTCCCTGATATTGATATGGTTGAATTCATACAATCCAAAAACAAGTAGCAAAGCCATAAAAATGGCAAGCAAAGCATAATTGACGAAAATATTCCTGTTATATAACAACCATCCACTGATGATAAAAGCTCCTGTTAAAAATATTCCTATCATCTCTGTTTAGTCTTTAAGGTTACGTAAATGGTCTATATCAGGATTTTTCAGTAAATCACCAATCCGATTGAAGAAAACTCCCAAAATAAGTACACTTGCAAATATATCCAGCATGATACCCAGGTTAACCAGATTTGGCATTTCGTTTCCAACCGCCAAAGAAAGGACGAAGACGCCATTTTCGATAATGATATATCCGATAACATGGGTGATGATTTTTTTCCGGGTAACTATCAGATAAAGCCCTGTAAAGATCGTCGACAGTGCAACAACGAAAAAGGTTTTATCCAGATTTGGATCTTTGATCGAACTGGACAGAATTATGGTAGCGACAGTTATAAAAGTGACGATAATCAGCGATACAAAATTAGGAAGGTATGGTTCAGCCTCACGGGTAATTCCGTTCCTCCTGATCACGTAATTGATAAACCAGGGAACAGATATAGCCTTAAACACGATGGTCTCAAGCATAATCAATATCAGATTGACAGTACTGATCTTGTTAAGAGTTAGAAAAGTAACTCCAAAAAGTATAAAACCCTGGAAAACAAGAATATTCAGATAAGTGAAAAGTCTGTTCGCAATACTGATATAAAGCAGCGACATTGCAAGGGCAATTAAAAGTATATCGGTCATATTTCAAAGTTTTAGGCAAATTTTCCAAGCACCAGCAGTACCCCGAAAAAGATCAGCAGAGAAACAGAAGTAAGGATAAAAACGAATTGCGGATTATGCCCCATACGGAACCGGGCCATAAACGATTCAATAATACCAACAGCTGTAGCAAATCCGATTTGAATCGCAAAGAAAAGAGGAACCGAGATTTCAAAGGGCAACATTCCAATAAAGAAGTTGGAGATGAGCGCTCCATACATAGCAAATTTGAGATTGGTGGTGTACATGATCACACCGAGGTCGAAACCACTATTGTCTAGAATCATAACTTCGTGGATCATTGTTAATTCCAGATGGGTTTTAGGATCATCCAAAGGCATGCGGCTATTTTCGATCATTGCAATCATAACCAGTACAAAAGATGCCAAACCTCCCAGCAAATATGAGATTTGAGATCCATAATGGAGTGTGCTGAAAATATCATGAAATGAATTTTGTCCGGTAAACAGTGCGAAAGATCCCAGCAGGATAAAGAATGCAGGTTCAACAAGCATGGAAAAAAGTGCCTCCCGACTCGCGCCCATCCCCTCGAAACTGCTTCCTGTATCCAGGGCCGAAATAATCATTAGAAATTTACCAAATGCCAGAACATAGGCAAACATAATAAAATCGCCGTCGAAGGAGATTAAACCTGGATTATTCCCATGTGGAATCATTAATATGGCCATTAAGACAGAGGCAAAGTAGGCACTGGGTGCAATCTGAAAAATAAAACTCGTGGTTTGGCTAATGACAGAACCTTTCTTCCACAATCTGAAAATATCCAACATCGGTTGAAAGAGTCCTGGACCTTTTCTCCCCGATAAGATGCTTTTGGTCCGGATAATGAATCCTGAGAAAAACAAACTCATTAAAATAATTAGTAATAAGCTGACCATCTCATAATTGATTTAAGAAGTTAATTAATACGATTAGCTTTTCAATAACTGAAGGCAGTAGAATGGCCAATCCGACAAAAACAAATCCGTATAGTATATATGCCTGAATATTACCATTCTGCAGAAAAACAAAAGAATTCATCAGCTTTCGGATCGCCAACAATGGTTTATCGATTAGCCAGGTCTCAATTTTATCATGCGCATGCGTCTCCTGCATAATATCAGAAGGATAAAGACCGACAGCCTCCTGTTTTACAGTCTTTATCGAAAGAATCGGTTCAGCAAGTTTACGGTACGAGCGGATAAACGATGAACCGGTATATTGCATCTTTGGCGTATCTCCGGACCAGGCGCATCCCCAGGTCTCGTAATGGCTGACAACTCTTCCTTTAGTAATCAGTGATTTCAGGTAATAAATAATGAGGATCAAGAATACGAATCCAAGAGAATACCAACCAACCTTCGTTAACTGACCAAGCATTTCACCAAACTGCAATTTGGCCTGATTATTTAAACCCGGAAGGTAAAGTGTGATCACTTTTAAGAGAAAGGGGGCAAACAAAAAAGGGAATAATCCGACAATCATGATAAATACACCAATACCGTACATCGGCCAGATTCGCAGTGGTTTTTCAATATTATCATCCTCATGCAATTCAGAGCGTTGTGAACCAAGGAACACAATACCAAAAGCTTTGGTAAAACAGATAAGGGCAAGTCCTCCTATCATCACCAATCCCAGTATGGCAAACAGAAGAAAAAGGATGAACATAAAATTACTGGATACCAGCCCATGAAACAAACCATTGTAGAAAAAGAATTCCGAAATAAACCCATTAAACGGCGGCAAACCACAAATAGCTAATGAACCAACCAGGAATAGGTAACCGGTATGGGGCATCTTTTTGATCAATCCCCCCAGCAACTCGATACTCATGGTGTGTCGGGCCTGATAGACGTTTCCTGAACAATAAAACAGAAGCGATTTAAATAGGGAATGGTTCAGCACATGAAGTAAAGCACCACCAAAGCCAGCTATAATCAATATATGGTTAGTGAATCCCAATCCAAGACATCCCAATCCGATACCAATCCCGATAATCCCAATATTTTCGATACTATGATAGGCCAGCAGCTTTTTAAGGTTATGCTGCACAATAGCCAACATGACACCATACAAACCTGTAATCAATGAAATAAACAGAATAAAGTAACCTACAGTAACCATATCGGTTTTGATCAGCATTAAAATACGGAGTAATCCATAGATCCCGATTTTAATAATCACCCCTGACATGATTCCGGAAATATGAGCGGGTGCTGCAGGATGAGCAAGGGGAAGCCAGGTATGAAAAGGGACAAATCCAGCCTTGATGGCAAATCCTGAAAAGAAAAAAATAAAAAGTGCCAAACCGACAATTATGGGTTGAGTAGAAGTAAACTGGGTTATTGCGTTAAAATCAAATGAACCGGTTTTGACTTTAACCCACATAAATGCAACTGTCAGAAAAAGAATGCAAACATGTGATTGAATCAAAAAATTAATTCCTGCTTTTAGCGTCGCACTCCTGTAATGCTCAAAGATTATCAATATGAATGAAGAAAGAGCCATAATCTCCCAAACAACCAATAAAACAAGACTATTCTGGATCAGGCAGATATCAATCAGGGAAGTGTAAAGTACAATAAACGCACCGGCATGAAGCGCTAAATTATCAGATTGATTCCTATATTTCTTCATATACTGTACCCCATACCAAACACCGGACAGGAAAGTAAAGCTTATAACAAGGATGAACCATGCAGACAAATAATCGATCCTGACAGGTATTATCCCTGTTATGAATGATCCCAGATAGAAATATTCAACCGGACCATTTGCAAAGAGCCTGAAAGCAATAAAGGAAATGAGAATAACCTGAAGCGAAATAATTCCCGGCGTGAGAAATCCTCTGGCCCGGGTCTTTAAAAAGGGGAGCATTCCCAGGGCAATTATTGCGATCAGGTTAAATATTTCAATGCTTATCTTTTCCATGGACTAAATCAATAGATAAAACTGAATGCGGTTCCAAGAAAAACCAGAATTATAAAAAACAGCCCGTAAAGCACATAAGACTGAATACGTCCATTTTGAATAAACTGGAAGTAATTCAGGGCAAATGTCACCCTTTTTGCCAATGGGGAAATAATGTAATTATCAAGGATATCGATGTAACTTGTCGAAAAATTGAATGGTGAGGGAAAAATCTTAGTCTTTGTAATTTTATCAATCGTCCTTCTTTCTCTCACTATAAAATTAAACAATAAACCAAATGAACGATTAAAAGATTTACCAGTATATTGTGCCTTTTTAACAGGGGAAATATATCCGCATCCCCATGTTTCATAAATAACTGATTGTCTTTTCCGGACAAATAGCCAACGAACAGCATATACGAGAAGCATCAAAAGGATAAAAGTCAAAGCCATTCTGCCAATGTTGGAAACAGTATCAATTACAGGGGAAAAAGAAACCGGGATACCCTGGAAAGCCGTTGCAAAAGAGGAAAATACAACTTTCACGGCATAAGAAAAATAAAACTGGGGTACGAATGCGACTGACAACATCCCCACAACAATGAGATATTGAGGAAGGAGCATGATAAAGGAAGCTTCACGAGGTTCATGTGAAAGCTCTTCTCGGGGTGTGCCCAGGAAAATAACTCCAAATGTCTTGGTAAAAGTAGCTAATGACATTCCCCCAACAATAACAAGACCGGTAATAGCCAAAATAAGCAGAATAGCTTGTGAGATCCCCTGAAAACCTATCAACCCATTAAATAGCCCCTTATAAATTATAAACTCGGAAACAAATCCGTTAAAGGGGGGTATTCCGCCAATTGCAATAGCTCCGATCAGAAACATCACCGCTGAAACCGGCATCTTCTTGATCAGACCACCTAAACGGTCAATATTCCGTGTATGAGTTTGCTGATAAATACTTCCGGCCCCAAAAAAGAGCAATGACTTGAATAGAGAATGGTTCAGTGTATGTAATAAGGCACCGCTAAATCCAAGTATTACCATCATTTGATTGCCATTACCGATTCCTATCAGACCAATCCCTATGCCTATCCCAATAATCCCCACATTCTCAATAGTACAATAGGCAAGCATCTGTTTAAAATCTGTTCTTAGCGCAGCGTTGGCAATTCCGAATATGGCAGTAACCACCGATAAGGCCAGGATTACTTCCCCAATTATCAACCAATCGGTTCTCATATACATGATTATCCTAAAGATTCCATAGATCCCTAATTTAACAATTACACCTGACATGACCCCTGAAATATGAGAAGGGGCTGCCGGATGGGCATGAGGTAACCAGGTATGAAAAGGGATAAACCCCGCTTTGATGGCAAACCCTGCAAAAAGCAAAATAAAAACCCACATCCAGTGAGGAGCTAAAGGAAACTGGGCCAAAGCTGAGAAATTGAATGACCCGGTATTAACATACAGAAAGACAAAGCCAAGCGTTAGCAATACAACACTTATATGCATCTGTATCATATAATTAATACCAGCCTTTAATATTGACTTATTCTGAGACTCAAATATCACCAGCATCAGTGAAGATAAGGACATCAATTCCCAGGCAATCAGAAATGCAACGCCATGTTCAAACATACAAACCCAAAGCATTGATAGGTGAAACAAGACATAAAAAACCCAGTGTAATTCCAGATTGATCTTTAGATGCCGGTAGGCTTTCAAATAACCGGAGCCATAAAGAACTCCCATAATGGAGGTAAAATTGATAATCAATATGAACCACGCGGAAAGACAGTCAATTCTGATGCCGATATCTCCGGCCAAATGTGGAAGGTTAAGCACTCCTAACCGGGGACCAGAGGTGAATGACATCAACGCTGGAAATGAAGATAAGATCGAATTAATCAATACAATTAATAACGCCAAAAAGGGTCTGAATCTTTCATTGACGATTATTAATCCCACGATACCCAAGGATAAAGTGAGTGCCATCCAACCTGTTAATTGAGCTGTTCCCATTCAATCTTCACGCTAAAATTCAATATATTAAATCCAAACGGTTTTCTACTGCCAGATTAGACATTTCAGAGCTTTTAAATAAGCACACAGGTCAATCAAAAAATTGATTTTTGTCAATTTTTTGATAAATTTGCTCCATATAAAAAATTGATATGGCAATCCAGTCTGACAACGTAGCTGAAAGGTTCACTTTTAAAAGTAATTCTGCATTTTCAAGCCTGCCTGAATCCATCAGGGAGGAGTTCCTGAGTCAAATGATTGTTAAACAGTTAAAGAAAGGACAAAATATTTTTACCGAAGGGACTTACCCATCAGGGATCTATTTTATTAAAAAGGGGAAAGTCAAGAAATACAAATCGCTAAATGGCGGTAAGGAGCAGATTATTTATGTATGCTGCGAAGGGGAGTTACTGGGTTATGCTGCATTCCTAAGCGAAGAGGCTTATCCGGATTCCGCCACTTCATTAACAGATGGTGCAATTGGATTTCTTTCCAGAGATAAACTGGTTAAAATGCTTGAGCAATATGACGAACTATCCAAAATGCTTTTGAAGAATCTTAGCCATGAGTTTGGGGTACTCGTCAATTTTATTGCTACAATTACCCAGAAAACGGTAAGGGAAAGGGTGGCGCTGACATTACTGATTCTTCAGGAAAAATTCAAAGATGATGTAGATGAAAACAATGAAGTTCAGATCGTGCTCACAAGAGCCGACTTTGCCAATATGGTTGGAACAGCTGTTGCAACACTCGTTAGAATTTTGCACGATTTCAAGGAAGAGAATCTTATTCGTACCCAGGGGCGCCAGATAACTATCTGTAATAAAACACAGCTGGTTGAAATTGCAGATGTTACAGATATTTTTTAATTATAATTATTGACAGGAACTAAT
>Ga0118677_10004301_pt1 | contig 26061 bp, 29 predicted proteins | sample AliMusrvi5mmetaG_FD_86154 | JGI IMG/M metagenome (GOLD analysis project Ga0118677, IMG submission 86154)
AGCAAATGCTGGTTGCCAACCCGCGCCGGCATCTCGACTTAAAGTAAACGCCGGCGGCTGGCAAGGTGACGATATGTCTGCGACTCTACTTGGAATTTTGTTCGGCTTGGCGGCGGCGACGTGCCAATCGGTCACGTACCTGCAATCCAGGCATTTCGTCGGCCACACGGAAGGCGGCTTCCGCCGGTTGATGCTGCTCGGACATCTGATCCAAGCCGTGATCGGGTTGGCGGCACTACCGTTCTTGTGGCCGGCAGGGATGCCGGCGTTTCACCAGTATGCATTCCCACTGTTCATGAATTCGGGTGGCTATCTGATTGGGCAGGCGTTCCTGTTCATCACGCTCCGGCACGTGGAAGCGTCGCGGGTCGCACCATTTCTCAGCATCAAGATCGCGATGTTGGCAACACTGGCGTGGCTGGTGATGGGGCGGACAATCACCGGCTGGCAATGGACGGCGGTGGGGCTGGCAATTGCCGGCGCGTGGCTGTTGAATTGGACGGGCGGCCGGTTCCCGACGCGGGTGCTGGTGACGGTGCTGTTGACGTGCATGGGGTATGCGATTTCGGATGTGTACATCAAGGTGTTCATCGAGAGTCTCGCACCGGTCTCGCCATTGCGCGCGGCAATGGTGGGCGTGGCGATGACGTACATCCTGTGCGGCGTGGTGGTGTTGCCGTTGTGGTTTAGTGTTGGCCGGGTCGCGTGGTCGGACGTGCGCCGCGCAACGCCGTACGCTGTGACGTGGCTGGCGAGCATGGTGTTCCTGTACGCCTGTTTTGCGATGGTCAACGTGGTGCTGGGCAACATCGTGCAATCCACGCGCGGACTGATTTCAATCCTGCTCGCCCCAATCATGGCGCGCAGCGATGACTGGGGACACTTGGAGGCGGCGCAACCACGGTATGCGGTGTTGCGGCGCGCCGGCGTGGCGGTGTTGATGACGGTGGCAGTCGCGCTCTACGTCTGGGGCCAACGCTGACCGGCTTTTCCGATTGACTGCCGGATAAGTTGCGGTAGTCTCGGCCAACTTTTAACCGGAGAAATCATCATGGCTAAATTATCACTGACTGACTTGAAAGACTTTCGCGGCAAAACCGTTTTCGTCCGCGTGGACTACAACGTGCCGCTCGACGCCGCCGGCAGCATCACCGACGACAAGCGCATCAAGGCCACCGTGCCGACCCTTGATTATCTCATCAAAGGCGGCGCGAAAGTCGTGCTCGCCTCGCACCTCGGCCGGCCGAAGGGCAAACGCGATCCAAAGCAGAGCCTCAAGCCTTGCGCCGCAGCGTTGGCCAAGCTCATCAACCAGCCTGTCGCGTTCGCGGACGACTGCATCGGCGCGGGCGTTGAGAAGCAAGTGGCCGGGCTGCAAGCGGGCCAAGTGTTGCTCCTCGAAAATCTCCGGTTCTACGCCGAGGAAGAAAAGAACGATGCCGGCTTTGCGGCGAAACTCGCCAAGGGAATGGACATCTACGTCAACGACGCCTTCGGCACGGCCCACCGTGCGCATGCTTCGACCGCCGCTGTGGCCGAGCTCATCAAGCAGCGCGGCGGCCAGGCGGCAGCCGGTTTCCTGATGGAAAAGGAATTGAAATACCTCGGCGGCGTTGTCTCCCACCCCGCCCGGCCCCTGCTCTGCATTCTCGGTGGCGCAAAAGTTTCCGATAAAATCAAAGTCATCGAAAACCTGCTAAATCTCGCCGATGTGATTCTGATCGGCGGCGCGATGGCGTACACGTTCCGCAAGGCGCAAGGTTACAACGTTGGCAAGTCGCTCTGCGAAAATGACAAGCTTGACCTCGCCAAGTCGCTCCTCGAAAAAGCCAAGGGCAAGAAGTTCTTCCTGCCGGAAGATCAACTCGAAACCACCGAGTTCAAAGCCGGTGCCCCGACGCGTAATACGATCGACCCGAACATTGCCGACGGCTGGGAAGGCGTGGACATCGGCGCGAAGACCATTGAGATCTACAAAAAGGAAATCGCCAAGGCCAAGACCATTGTCTGGAACGGCCCGATGGGCGTGTTCGAGATTCCCGACTTTTCCAAGGGCACATTTGAAGTCGCCAAGGCCGTCGCGCAAGCGACCAAGAACGGCGCGACCACGGTCATCGGCGGCGGCGACAGCGCCAAAGCGGTGAAGCAGGCCGGCTTGGCCAAGGAGATGAGCTTCGTGAGCACCGGCGGCGGCGCGTCGTTGGAGTTCCTCGAAGGCAAGCCGCTTCCCGGTGTCGCGGCGTTAAGCGACAAGCCTTAAGCTAGCCTGCTCGACGACTGGAGCACAACAGGCGGCAAAAAGCAGTCAGTGAGCAGTACCAAACAAATTAGCATTGGTGTGTATCGGTGGGATGCCTTTCACGGCGGCGACGGGGCGATTTACCAGACCGTCAAGAAATGCCTCAATCCCGTTGGGTACCACGACAAACTCCCCTTCTTTGGCGTCATTCATCCTGACAGAACCATTGACGCTGTCGATACCGATGTCCTGGCGAAGATGGATGCCGAAATCACCTACGCCAAGAACGGCGGGGTGGATTACTGGATCTTCCTGCGGTACATCGATCGGGAATCTACCCACGCGCCGATGAACACTGCCTATTACGCATATCTGCGCAGCCCACATAAAAACGACATCAAGTTCTGCTGGATGCTGGGTCATTCGCTGAATACTGGTTCGGCTGACGGCTGGACCGATGAGAAACGCAAAACCATCGAGGCCATGAAAGACAGTCAGTGGATGCGGGTCTTGACGGACCGACCGATTCTGTATGTGTATCAGGACTGTGCGGGGCCAAACCTCGCATCCAAGTTAAATGAACTGCGAGCTATGGCGCGCGAGCAGGGATTGGCCAATCCCTATATTGTGGCAATTAGCTTCGACCCTTCCCAATATGGCTGCGACGCTCGGACTGAATGGCCGCGCAGTGGCGGACAAGGCGACCCGGCCACAGCTTTCACCAAAGTAGTTGCTGACCAGAACCGGCAATTACTATCCGGCCCCGGTAAAGCGGTTTTAGCCGCGCATGTCAACTGGGATAGCCGCCCATACCACGATAATCCTCCTGCGTGGTGGAGCGATCCGCCAAATGCCTGGTACCAGATGCCGACGAGCACCGAATATCAGGAACGCGTGCAGGCGGCAGTGGATAGTTCCCACGCACAGGCTGACAAGTGTGAGGCCAACACTCTTTTTATCTACGCATGGAATGAATTCGCCGAAGGCGGAATTATGTGCCCTACCAAACGAACAGACGGAACAATCGATACGACAATTCTTGACGGTCTCACTGCCGTCAATAAACACAAACAGCATTGGAAGCATCCGCTGACGCACCGGGTCACCGTGTCGCAGGAAATGGGCGAGACCACGCCGTTTGTTTTCCAGGATCGTCTGTACCGGGTTGAGAATTGGCAGAAGTATTTCGACCTGCCGGGGTCTGTGCCTGGTGAGCGTTTCATGGAGGATCAAGTCCGGATTTGGGATGTGACAAGCCAGAAGATTATCTCGGTGCCGTTTACCGGTCACTCGTTCGGCATCGCTTATTGTCACAAAGACCGTGTCTATGTTTTTGCGACCCGACACGAGGCCAACCGTCCTTGGCGACATTTTCGTTCCGTCAGCATGACCAGTTCTGTTGACCTCGTGAACTGGACTCCGCCGGTCACAGTGATTGAAGCAGAGGGCGACGAGCACCTGTTCAATACCGCCGTGTGCCATGATGGACGTCGGTTTATCCTGCTTTACGAGACCGACGACCGGCAATGGCAGCCTTTCACGTTCAAGTACTGCGAGTCGCCCGATCTAGTCCACTGGCGTCGAATCCCGGGTGCCATCTACGGGCGTGAGAAATATGTCGGCGGCCCGGCGCTGTACTGCGAAGGCGGCTGGTTCTACACTCTTTACCTGCAGGATCTGAACGGTTACTCCGGCGGAACGTGGGAGACCCGGGTGACGCGCTCGCGCGACTTGCTGCACTGGGAAGACGCACCTGTGGAACGTCCGTTCTTAGCTCCCGACAAAAGCCGCGTGTTTTCTTACAACCATTTTGGCCGGCAGGTCGAAGTCCGGGAGATCAATGCCTCCGATGCCGAGATTTGTTACTGGCAGGGCAAGACGCTGGTGTATTTCAATGGCGGCGACCAGCAGACTTGTGGCGATCTACAACAAGCCGAGTTCAACGGAACCCCGCAACAACTTCTGGAACGGTTCTACGACGAGCCGGCATGACAGTTCTCTCGCCTCGGGAACTCGCTATCCAATAATTAGAATTGTTGCAAGCCTATGCTTGCGATCGACAATCTCCTCACTTGTGTTTTGAAAAGAATTGCTTTAGAAAGCGGGCGTGAGCAGCGGGAAATTGCGCATCGGCGTGCTGGGGTCGGGCACCGGGTCAAATTGCGAAGCGATTCTCCAGGCGTGCGACCGGGGATTGATTCCGGGGTGCGTCGCGGTGGTCGTCAGCGACATCGCCGGGGCTTTCATACTCGAACGCGCACGCAAGCGCAGCATACCGGCGCACTTCGTCGGGCCGAGTAAGTTCAAGACGAAGTTGGAACCTGAACTTGAAATGCAGATGGCCGGGATCTTGCGCGATGCGGGCGTGGAGTTAGTGGTGTTGGCCGGGTATATGCGCGTGGTGAAAACACCATTACTGACGGCATTTGCCGGGAAGATATTGAATGTGCATCCATCGTTGTTGCCGACATTCCCCGGGTTGCACGCGTGGGAGCAGGCATTGCAGGCAGGCGTGCGCATGGCGGGTTGCACGGTGCATTTTGTGAATGAAGGCGTGGATGCGGGGCCAATTATTTTGCAGCAGGCGGTGCCGGTGCTGGCGGGCGATACCCCGGCAACATTGCACCAGCGGATACAGGTCGCAGAACATACATTATTGCCGGAAGCGATCCGGTTGTTTGCGTTGGGCAAATTAAAGGTCGCGGGCCGGCAGGTAACAATTTTGGAATAATATTATGAGTGAGAAAACGAATAAGAAATTGCGGTTGGGGTTACCGAAGGGCAGCCTGCAAGAATCCACCTTTGCATTGTTGGCCAAGGCGGGCTGGAAAATTTCATCAAGCAGCCGGAGCTACATCCCACGCACGGACGACCCGGAACTGGAGCTGCGTTTGATTCGCGCGCAGGAAATCAGCCGGTATGTCGAGCACGGTTTCCTCGATGCCGGGTTGACCGGTGCGGACTGGATCGCAGAGAACGACAGCGACGTTCAGGTGGTCGCCGAGATCGCTTACAGCAAAGCGACGACAAATCCGGCCCGGTGGGTGTTGGCAGTGCCGAATGATTCAACAATCAAATCGGTCAAAGATTTGCAAGGCAAACGCGTCGCGACGGAGTTAGTAGAAGCCACCCGCCGGTGGTTGAAGAAAAACGGCGTAACGGCGGAAGTCGAGTTCTCCTGGGGCGCGACGGAAGTGAAGGCGCCGGAATTGGTGGACGCAATCGTTGAATTGACCGAAACCGGCTCGTCGCTTAAGGCGAATAATTTGCGAATCGTGGATGAACTGGTGCGGAGCTTTCCCCAGTTGATTGCGAACAAGAAATCGTGGAAGGATTCGTGGAAGAAACAGAAGGTAGAGACGCTGGCAATGATGTTGAAGGGCGCGTTGCAGGCCGAGGAGAAAGTCGGCTTGAAGATGAATATCGCACGCGCGAAGCTCGACGCGTTGCTCACGCAGTTACCGGCGTTGCGTAACCCGACAATTTCGACCTTATCGAAAGCTGATTGGGTGGCAGTGGAGACGATCATTGATGAAAAGATTGTCCGCGAGATCATCCCGCAGTTGAAAGCGGCCGGTGCCGAGGGTATTATCGAGTATCCGTTGAACAAAGTAATTTACTGAACGAAGGAGAGCGCATGGGTTCAATCAAGAAAAGCCGAAAAGCAAAAATTAACAAGCACAAGCGCCGCAAGGCTCGCAAGGCGATACGCCACAAGAAGCGCAAGTAGCCGCGCGACCGGTCCCAATGTTTTGGACGATGCGATACCACCGCGGCCGGCTGGCCGCCGCGGTGGTGGGGTTGTGTGTCGGTATCGGTTGCGCAACTACCGGTCCGCAGGCCGGCAAGCCGGATCAACTCGATCTGACTCCCGCTGAGGACCGGCACGCTGCCGCCCTCGCCCATTACGCGACAGCAGTTTCCCTTGCCACTACGAAAGGGATATCGGCTGCGCTGCCGGAATTCAAGTTGGCACGCGAACTTGATCCCGGTAATATGGCAGTCGCGTTTCTGCTAGCGGAATATTACCGGTCGCAACAAGACACGACCAACGCCATTGCGGTTCTTGATACCGCCATTGCCGCAAATCCCAATTCTGCCGAACCGTTAGTCGCCAAAGGCTTGACCTACCGGGTCGCCTACGATGCGACAAATGCCATCACTGCTTTTCGACAAGCATTGAAAGTCGAGCCGACGCATGCTGGCGCATTGCGGGCATTGACAGAATCATATTTAATCATGGATGACACTAACAACGTCGTCAGCCTGCTCAATGAATCGTTCCGGCAACACTCCACTGATGCACTGTACTGGACAATGCTTGGTGATTTATCCGGAATAGCACTCCAGCAGAAACCGTCATTGGCTGGTCGGCTCAAACCGACGCAGGCCAAGCAATGCTATGAACGGGCACTGGAATTAGCGCCAAAGAATCCAGACATCCTCTTGCGCGTCGGCGATGCGTATTTGAACGCCAACGAATTCAAGGCTGCCGCCGAGACCTTTGCGAAATTGCTCGATCTGCGCCCAAACTTGCCGCAGTTGCGCGAACGGCTGGCCGCCGTTTATCTGAAGCTTGATCAGAAGGATAAAGCCATCGCGTTGTACAAAGACTTGATCAAACACGAACCGCTACGGTTTGAGTTTTATAATGCCCTCGGCGAACTCTACGAAGATGTTGGCAAACTCGACGATGCATTGAACTTTTTTGAGCAATCTTTAAAACTGAATCCCGATCAGTCCGATATCTACGTCGCCATCTGCGAAGTGCAACGCCGGCTCAAGCGGTCGGCCGATGCTACAAAAACACTTGCCGCATGGAAGAAACGATTCCCGGTAGACTGGCGTGTGTCCTATATTCAAGCCTTCATCCATTCCGGCAACAAAGATTACACCAAAGCCGTCGCTGCCTATGCCGATGCCGAGACGCTCGCGCGCGAAGCACCGCAGGAAGTCAAACTCAACGCCCAATTCTACTTCAGCTACGCCGCCGCCTGCGAACGTGCCGGTGACCTCGACAAAGCAACGGCTTTATTTCGCAAAGTCATCACCGCTGACTCCAAATTCGCTAACGCCTACAATTATCTTGGCTACATGTGGGCGGACAAAGGCACCAATTTAACTGAGGCAGTGGAATTGATTCAGAAAGCCGTCACGCTCGAACCTGACAATGGTGCATTCCTCGACAGCCTAGGCTGGGCGTTCCACAAGCTTGGCCGCGATGCGGAAGCATTACCCCAACTGCGCCGGGCCGTTGAACTACTCGAAAAAGACACCAAACGCGATCAGGAAGATAAGCAAGACGATGCCGTAGTGTACGATCACTTGGCCGATGTTCTCATCAAACTCAACAAGCGCGCTGATGCCATTGCCGTGTGGAAGCGCGCCATAAAGCTTGATCCCGGCAACAAAGACATTGCCGCTAAACTTGCTGCCGCGCAAAAGTAGACCCGGGTTACTGACCAGACGGCTCGACAATCACTTTCACTTCCACCGCCGGTGCCGCGCCTGTCGCGTACATTGTTCCGGGCTTCTGCGCCAGCCGCGCTCGGAATTCATTCATTTTTCCTGCCGGTAACCGCACCACAAACGTGTTCGACGGTGTGGCTGCCTCAACCTGACCGTTTAACGTCTGCGCTAACTCTGCCACGCGCAGCCGTACCGCCACCAATGATTCGCCCGACACGATTACCGGCATTGATGGTTCAGCCCGCAGCGCATCAATCAAATTTGCGCTAGAACCACCGATCTCACCAACAAATGACTTGCCCGCCGACGCATCGCCGTGTTCAACTTTTGCACCGGCAACTGTTGCGTCTGAAGGTTGTTCTTCCGGCAAGATTCGCGCCCGCATTTCCCGGCTCGGTGCCGGTGCGGAATTCATTGCCAAGACTGGTTCGACTGGCCGTGGTCGCGTCAGCCATAAAACAATCGTTAATACCGCCAGCACCTCCAATGGCACCTTCAGCCAGACCGGCCGGAAAAGCGCGGTTTCCAAACGTTGGGCGGGACGAAGTTTGCGGCGCACGTCGGCTAGGAATTGCGGTGGTGACTCCAACTTCGGCAAAGCCCCAATTCCGGCTGACAGCCGTTGTAATTCGGCGACACGACGCGCGCAGGCCGGGCAGTTGTCAACATGTTCGATGACTTCCGCCTGCCGCTCGCCCGGCAACTCACCGTCAATCAGCGCCGACAAATCAGATTCAATGTTTCGGCAATCCATCGTCTTTCATGCTTTCCCGCAATGCCTCGCGCGCCCGGGCTATCCGCGATTTCACCGTCCCGACTTCGCATTTCAGCACCACGGCAATCTCTTCGTAACTTAAATCCTCCACATTCCGTAATACCAGTACTTCCCGATATGGTGCCGGTAATTTTGCGATCCGCGCACTCAACGTCCGTGCAAATTCGTATTGTGCCGCCGCCATGTCCGGTGGAACGGTCGGCGCTGCAAATTGCCGGTCACCGTCAAACGCCTCGGTTTCCTGCCGTCCTCGGCGCCGCCACCAGCGGTGTTTGTTGTGCGCGAGGTTCACCACGATCTGATGCAGCCAGGTCGTGAACTCGCACTCACCACGAAAACCGGCCAGCGTCCGGTAAATCCGCACAAACGCATCCTGCGCCACCTCGGTTGCGTCTTCCCGGTTGCGCAGCAATTGCCATGCAACATTGAAGGCGCGCCCCTGATGCCGACGCACGAGCTCATCGAACGCCGCCACATTACCGTCCTGACAGCGGGCGACCAGTTCCCGGTCGCTCACTGCAATCGACTCAATGGTTACGACACTGGCCATCGAAAAATGTTCCGCAAAATTTAATCGAATTCCGGCTTGGCTTCGCGTGTCATCAAATCGCGCACGGCTTGTTTTGGTGACCGGTCTTCATAAAGGATGTTGTACACTTGCCGGCTGATTGGCAAATCCACGTTCAACCGTTGCGCAAGCTGCCAAACCGATTTCGCTGTCTTGACGCCTTCGGCAACGGACTTGGTACTGCTAATAATTTGCGCGACAGTCTCGCCACGGCCAAGGCGTTCACCAAAACTCCGATTGCGGCTATGCCGGCTGAACGCAGTCACAATTAAATCTCCGACCCCACTCAAACCCGAAAATGTTTCTGGCCGCGCGCCCAACGCCACACCAAGCCGCGCCATCTCCGCCAGCCCGCGCGTGCATAGCGCCGCTTTCGTATTGTCGCCAAACCCAATGCCGTCGCAGCAACCGGCGGCAATCGCGATCACATTTTTCAGCGCGCCACCAAGTTCCACACCGGTAACATCACTGTGCGTGTAAACGCGAAATCGCTCGTTCATAAATGCATGCTGCGCCACCGCCGCTGCCCCGGCCGCGTTCGACGCCACGACCACTGCCGTCGGAATTCCCCGCCCGACTTCTTCCGCATGGCTCGGTCCGGACAACACAACAACGCGATTCTGCGGCAATTCGGCGGCGATGACTTCGCTCATGCGCGCGCCGGTTTCATTCTCGATGCCCTTCGCCACGTGCACCACCGTTGCTGATGCCGGTAAAAATTCACGAAGTTGCCGGCAAATCGGGCGCATCCCATGCGACGGCACGGCGAGCACCACCATTTCCGCCTCGCGCAACGCCACCGCCGTGTCGAGTGTAACTAGAATTGTCGCCGGAACTTTCACGCCCGGTAAGAAAAGTTGGTTTTCGCGTGTGGCAAGGATTGGTTCGACTTCTTCCGGCAAGCGGCCCCACAAAGTCACGCGCTGACCGTTTCCGTGCGTTAGCACTGCCAATGCCGTTCCCCACCCACCCGTGCCGATAACTGTAATGTTCATGGTTATTTCTTCCCGCCCCGGTTTTCGGTACCGGCCAGCAATCGTCGAATGTTTGGCGTGTGTTTGTAAATCATGATGACGGAAAGCAGAACCGTAAGCAAAAAGAAATCCGGTTGCCGAAACAACGTTGCCAACGGTAATGCGACCGCACCGCAAATGGAGGCTAGCGAGACGTAGCGGCTAAGGCCAAACACCACGCCCCAAACCACCAGCCCGCAAAGCAGCGGCACCGGCAGGATGGCGAGCATCGCGCCGGCGGTCGTCGCCACGCCTTTGCCACCTTTGAATTTCAGCCAGCAGGTCCAATTATGTCCGGCAATCACGCACATGCAGCAAACAATTTGTAACGCTGGCCCCTGCCCTTTTGTCAAAATAACTGGTAAAAAACCTTTCGCGGCATCAATCAGAAGGACGGTAATACCCGGACCTTTGCCAAGTGCACGCATGACGTTCGTCGCGCCGATGTTGCCGGAGCCAACCGCGCGAATGTCAATCCCGCGCGCCTTTGCCCAGAGGAAGCCAGTCGGCACCGAGCCGATCAGGTACGAAAACAGCCCCCACAAAATGAAATGCACTACCGTCATTGGGCGGACTGTAACGGATTCGTAAATTTCAGCAAGCAATTTGGCGTGCCGCAAACCGCGCGGCGTCGCGCACCATGCCGGCATTGTTGAAGAAACAGTAAGTCAACGGCGTTTGCCGACAGAATTGACTGAGCTGCATGAGTTCTTCTTCGGAATACTGGCGTTGCGCGCCAGTTCGGTCGTGCAATCTGAAATACTGCACCTTGCCGGTCAGCGCCGGCGGCATTTGGAACGGATCCACGACATGCACCAAGTCGAGTTCCCGGCAAAGTGCGGCAATTTGTTCCGGTTTCCAAGCGCCGCGCGGTTCCCAACCAAACTGAAATTTGCCGCGCTTGGCTTTTTCAAAAAATCGTTTCATGCCGGCAATGTGCTCGCTCGTCGGCGCAAAGCTGGCGGGGCATTGGAAAATCACAAATGCCGCGTCGAGTTCGCGGGCCACGGCAAAGGTTTCGTCCCACGCCCAGCGAATCGTGGCATTGAAACCAAAATGGCCACAATGCTCCCGATCGTGATCATCAAGCGGCGTGTGCCGGTAAGTCGGGCTGGTAGCCCGGTGGGTGATGACTTGCCAAGCTTTTAGGGTAAACCGGAAACCGGCTGGCGCAGCCGCACGCCAACGGGCGGCTGTCGGCAGCTTTGGTAGCCGGTAGAAGCTGGTGTCAATCTCAACGCACGAAAATTTCCGGAAGTATGCAGCTTGGGCGAGCGCGAAGCCGCAACAACCGGTACGAATCGTTGGCGCTTGTGCGGCCACGCCTAGTTACTGCGGCAGATTCTTGAGGAGAATCTTGGAGTTGCGGCCGCTCTGCTCGTATTTTTCACGCCGGGCCGCCGGTAAGTCTTCAGTGGCGCCTTCCCGGTATCCGAGTTTGTGTTGGAAGAATGTAAATGCCTGCGTGGACAGGCAAAATATTGTATCCGCGCCGGATTCTTTCGCGACGATTTCTGCACGGGCGGCAAGCTTGCTGCCGATGCCGCGGTGCTCGTGCGCCGGATTGATTTGGAGACACGCTAGCTCCGCTTTCTTTTCAGAATGGTACGGCGTGACAGCGACGCAGCCGACGATGTTGTCGTCAATCTCAAACACGTAATACTCGTTGATATGTTTTTCGATTGTGCCGCGGGTGCGCTTCAAGAGCTGATCACCCTCAATGGCCGGTTTGATTAGTGCGGAGATGTGCCGGACGTCTTTGCGCATGGCTTGCCGGATGCCTTGGTATTCATTGGCGTAAATCAACGTGCCGATACCTTCGTTGGAAAAAACTTCGGCGAGCAGACCTTCGTCCACCTGGCCATTGATAATGTGGACACGTGGGACACCACCTTGACTGGCAAGCAAGGCGTGTTGGGCTTTAGAAAGGACGTCGGGCTGGAATTTATCTTCGGAGGTCTTGAGAAGATTTTCCAAGTCTTGCACGGCGATTTGGGAAATGAACTTACCGGCCACTTCCAGACCGTTGTGCGTCGTGATTAGCATAAGTTTAACCGCACCAAGTGCGCGGGCCACTTCGATGGCGACACCATCGGAATTGAGCCGGTAGGTGTGGCCGTTGCCGTCAAATCCGAGCGGCGGAATGACCGGTACGATACCCTTATCGAGCAGTTGCCGGAGCATTTCCACATCCACCTGATGCACCTTGCCGGTATGCTGGTAGTCCACGCCTTTAAGGATACCGAGCGGCACAGCCTCGATGGCGTTAGTCTGCGCGCTACGGAGGTTGTTACCGGACAAGCCTTCAAGGATTTCGTGCGTGACGCTGTTCGCGCCCATCATTGCCAACCGCAAGGTCGTGGTGTCAGTCACGCCGGTGCCGTCCCAATTGGAGAGCGGCTGGCCGAGTTCCTGTGCGAGCGCTTTGATCTGATGCCCGGCGCCGTGGACGATGACAATCTGAATGCTCAGGCTCCGCAGCACGGCGATGTCGAGTAGCAGATTGTGGAAATTATCATCAGCCACTACCGCGCCATCAATCGCGATAATAAAGACTTTGTCGCGAAACTGTGGAATGTAATGCAGAATCCCGCGCAGATCAGTTGGTTTCATGTGCTCCGGCAGTTTTATACGGCACACAGCCTGCCGGATTCAATAGATGTTTTCAAAAACAAACTAATCACCGATAATCTTAACGAGTACCCGTTTGCGGCGACGGCCGTCGAACTCGCCGTAAAAGATTTGTTCCCACGGCCCAAAATCCAATTTGCCATTGGTCACCGCCACGACCACTTCCCGTCCCATGATCGTCCGTTTCAAGTGGGCGTCGCCGTTGTCCTCAGCACCGTTGTGGGCATATTGCGAGTATGGTTTCTCCGGCGCCAATTTCTCCAGCCATCGCTCAAAGTCGGCATGCAACCCAGACTCGTTGTCGTTAATAAACACGCTGGCAGTAATGTGCATCGCATTGCACAGCACCAAACCCTCATGAATGCCACTCGCATCTAGGCATTCTTCGACTTGGGGTGTGATGTTCACAAACCCGCGCCGGGCCGGGACGTTAAACCACAATTCTTTTCGGTAGCTTTTCATGCCAATCATCATATAAGTTTTCCCCGTGAAAATCACCACCATCCATCGCACCCTGACAAGGGATTAAAATGGCGCGGCTGACAAAAATCCACACTCACACCGGGGACTGCGGCGAGACCGGTCTCGTCGCCGGTAAGCGTATTAGTAAAGACTCACCGCGCATTGAAGTGGCCGGGACAGTAGATGAGTTAAACTCGGCCATCGGGCTTGCTGGCGCATTGAAACCAAATCGCCGAGTTGTGGTCGCGTTAGCGCAGATTCAAAATGACTTGTGCGATCTCGGTGCCGAGCTGGCAACGCTACCGGAAGATTTTCGCGTCGGGATGCCGCAGATCAAGGCGTGTCACATTACCACATTGGAAAAGTTAATTGACGGCTTGAACATCACACTAGGGCCGCTGGAGGAATTCATCTTGCCGGGTGGGACACCGGCAGCGGCGCAATTACACGTAGCACGGACAATTTGCCGGCGCGCGGAACGGTTATGCGTGCGGTTGGCTCAGCAAGAGAAAATCGGGGAATGGGTTGTGTCGTATTTGAACCGGCTGAGCGATGCGCTGTTTGTGCTGGCGCGCTGGGCGAATTTCAAAGCCGGCAAGCCGGAAACATCCTGGCGCAAGCCGGTAGCTAAGCGCCAACGAGCGTCTCGCCAAACCGCGCGCCCAGCGCGGTAAACACAATCTCGGCAAGCTGCGCGAGGTTGAACCGCGAGTTGTCAATCGTGACGTCGTGACAACACTGATGCGGTGCGTCGGAGTTGAAAAACGTTTTTACGTACCGCTCGCGGTCGCGCTCTCCCTCAGTGACCACCTTTTCGGCTTCTCGGCTGGTGAGGTTACGTTCGTCGGCAATCCGAGCGACGCGCCAGTCGCGAGGCGCAACAAGACGGATGTGCAACCCGTTCTTGAGATCCTGCGTAATAAGGTGACTGCCACGACCGACGATGATCGCATGTCCATGGATCGCAAGTGACCGAATAACTTCTGCAAGTTTTCGCACCACCAGCGCCTCATCAATGTGCCGGTTAAGAATCGCGTCAAAAAACTCACTCATCTCATTGCGGCGTTTTTCGTCAATTGCATCAATCACACCGCGCGCCAACCGGAGTTCGCTGGCAACTTGATTGAGTAGCTCTTTGTCGTATGCCACCCACGTAAAAAATGGGCGGCACCGTTCGTTGAGAATATCCTGGAGGCGGAGCGCCAAAGGAACGCCTTCGCACCCATATTCACGCGAAATCGTCACGAACGGAAAAACCTCAGGCGCCAGCGGTTGACCGTAACACTTGGCTTTTTCCCACGCGTGAACGTGCGCTGTAATCCGTGCTTCCAGATTTGCCACTGCCCAGCCGTGGAAAAGTCGGTTCATATTACAGACTGACCATAACTCGCAACCTTTAGCCGCGCAAGGGCCCGCTGCAATGCCGCCGTGGCGCGGGCCACATCAATCGCGCCGTCTTTATTGGCCAGCCGCGTTTCAGCGCGTTCTTTGGCCCGTTCGGCTCGCGCCTTGTCAATTTCTTCCGGGCGCTCGGCACTCCGGGCCAGCACGGTCGTCTGCGTCGGTTGCACAATGAGAAATCCGCCGCCGACAGCGATATACCGGTCTTGGTTATCCGTCAGGTGCAGGCGCACGACACCGGGCTTGAGCGCAAACACAAACGGCGCATGTCCCGGCAAGATTTCAAACACGCCTTCCTGACCGGGCGCGATGACAAATCGAACCGTCTCGCGCAGGCAGGATTTCTGGAGCGTGAGAATTTCGACTGGAAATGTCTTTTCGCCAGCCATCAGGCTTTCATCTTCTCCGCTTTGGCACGCGCTTCTTCAATCGCGCCGACCATGTAGAACGCCTGCTCCGGCAAGTCATCGCACTTGCCGTCGAGGATTTCCTTAAAACTGCGGATCGTGTCGGCGACGCGGACATACTTACCGGGCGTACCGGTAAATTGTTCGGCAACGAAAAACGGCTGGCTGAGGAACCGTTGAATCTTACGTGCCCGCGCAACGGTCAACTTGTCTTCCTCGCTCAATTCTTCCATGCCGAGAATCGCGATGATGTCTTGCAAGTCCTTGTAGCGCTGCAACACCTGCTGCGTGGCGCGCGCGATCTTATAGTGTTCGTCGCCGACAATTAACGGATCGAGAATTCGTGACGTCGAACCCAGTGGATCAACCGCTGGATAGATGCCCAATTCGGCAATCTGCCGGGACAGCACAATCGAACCATCCAAGTGCGTGAATGTTGTGGCCGGCGCCGGGTCGGTGATGTCGTCCGCCGGCACATACACCGCTTGCACCGACGTGATCGAGCCGTGTTTCGTTGAGGTAATCCGTTCCTGTAAATCGCCCATTTCGGTCGAGAGCGTTGGCTGATAACCGACGGCGCTTGGCATGCGTCCAAGCAGCGCGGACACTTCGGAGCCGGCTTGCGTGAAGCGAAAAATATTGTCAATGAACAGGAGCACGTCCTTGTTCTCCTGGTCGCGGAAGTACTCGGCTTGCGTCAACGCCGAAAGCGCCACACGCAACCGCGCGCCGGGCGGCTCATTCATCTGTCCGAACACCATCACGGTATTCGCAATAACTCCCGACTCCGTCATTTCGAGATAAAGATCGTTCCCTTCGCGGGTTCGTTCACCGACGCCGCCAAACACAGAGAAACCGCTATGTTCCTTGGCGATGTTGCGGATGAGTTCTTGAATGAGCACTGTCTTGCCAACGCCTGCGCCACCAAACAGACCGATCTTGCCGCCCTTGGCAAATGGTGCGAGCAGGTCAATGGCTTTCAGGCCGGTTTCAAACAATTTGTTGGCTGCGACCTGGTCTTCGAAAGCCGGGCTAGGCCGGTGAATCGGCAGGCGCATCTTGGCATCAACCGGACCTTTATTATCAATCGGCCGGCCGAGAAGATCGAAAATCCGGCCCAGTGACGAATGCCCGACCGGGATCGTGATCGCGGCGCCGGTATCAATCGCTTCCATGCCGCGCACGAGGCCTTGCGTGGCACTCATCGAGACAGTGCGGACGAAGCCGTCGCCCAAATGGCCGGCAACTTCGACGGTGATGTCGATCCCTTTGTCTTTGTCGGTGATCGTGATGGCGTTATTGATCGCCGGCATTTCCTCGGTAAAGAATTCGATGTCAACGACAGGCCCGATGACCTGTGCGACTTTCCCTTTGCGTTGTGCGGTGGTGCTCATTTTTTCTCCAATGCGTCTGCGCCTGAGACGACTTCCAAAAGTTGACTGGTGATGCTCGCTTGTCGGGCGTTGTTATACCGGCGCGTCAACCCGGTAATCATGTCGGACGCGCTATCAGTGGCCGCCTTCATCGCCACCATGCGCGCGGCCTGTTCGCTTGCCAGCGATTCAACCAGCGCCCGGTAAATCAAGACTTCGACGTATTGCGGCAATAGCGTATTTAGCAACTCCTCCACGCCCGGTTCGAACTCGTAGGCGGCGCGCTGTTGTTTATCGCTCGCGGCCGGCTGCACAAGCGGCAATAACTGGGTCACCGCCGGCTGCGATTTCAGCACGCTGACAAACTTCGCGTAGGCCAGAAACACCTGATCGAACTTGCCGGCGCCGTAATCAGTGATGATCTGCTTTGCGACCGCGCCGATTTCCTCAAGCCGGACGTCGCGCGAAGGTTGTGGAAATTGTTGGGCAATGTTCGCCTCGAGACGTTGGAAATGCTCCCGGCCTTTGCGCCCGACCGTGATGAAATCCACCGGCACAGTCTGTTTCTGGAAGAAATGCTGCGCTTCCCGAATGATGCCGGCGTTAAACGCCCCGCACAAACCGCGATCAGAGGTCACCAGCACAACCGCAATGCGCTTGACGGCCCGGTTGGCCATCAACGGATGACGGATCGCGCCGCCGCTCGACGCGACGACATCCCGCAATATCTCCGAAATCCGGTCGGCGTATGGTCGGGCCGACTCCGCCTTACTCTGCGCGCGCCGCAACCGGGCCGCGGCGATCATGTTCATCGCCCGCGTAACCTGCCGGATGTTCTTCACGCCCTTGATGCGGCGGCGAATGTCGCGGAGACTGGCCATTCCTTAATTACCGGCGAAGATGCCTTTGAATTCGTCCGCGGCCTTCTTCAAACCCGCCACAACTTCATCGGTCAATTCCTTCTTCGTGCGGAGCAGTTCAACCGTCGCAGCGTACTTGCTCTTGAGGAATTGCAGGAACTCGACCTCAAACTTGCGAATGGCCGGCACATCAATGCCATCAAGGTATCCATTGGTCGCCGCCCAGAGAACGGCAACCTGGTCTTCGTTCGTCATCGGCTGATACTGCGGCTGCTTGAGCAATTCCACCATGCGCTGACCGCGATCGAGTTGCGCCTTCGTGCCTTTGTCGAGGTCACTCGACAATTGGGAAAATGCCGCAAGCTCACGGTATTGCGCAAGGCTCAGGCGCAACGTGCCGGCGATTTTCTTCATCGCCTTCGTTTGTGCACTGCCGCCGACGCGACTGACTGAGAGACCGACCGAAACGGCGGGACGGATACCGGCATAGAACAGGTCAGACTCCAGATAAATCTGGCCGTCAGTGATCGAGATGATGTTGGTCGGAATGTAGGCTGAGAAATCGCCTTCCTGCGTCTCGATGATCGGCAACGCCGTGAGCGAGCCGCCACCCTTCAGGTAAGCGGGGTTCAGCTTCGGCGCATCGACATTGAGTTTCGCAGCGCGTTCGAGCAACCGGCTGTGCAGATTGAAGATGTCACCAGGAAAGGCTTCGCGGCCAGGCGGACGGCGCAGCAGCAACGAGATTTGCCGGTAGGCCACGGCGTGTTTGGACAAATCGTCGTAAATGATGAGCGCGTGCCGGCCATTGTCGCGGAAATGTTCGCCCATCGCGGCGCCGGCGTAGGGCGCGACGAACTGCATCGGGGCGGCATCACTGGCGGTGGCGCTGACGACGATGGTGTAATCCATCGCGCCGGCCTTCTCCAACGTCTCGACAACGCTGACGACGGTGGACTTCTTCTGACCGATGGCAACGTAAATGCAAACTACGTCACCGCCTTTTTGATTGATAATGGTGTCGATGCAAATAGCGGTCTTGCCGGTCTGTCGGTCACCAATGATGAGTTCGCGTTGGCCACGGCCAATCGGAATCATCGAGTCAATGGCTTTGAGGCCGGTCGCGAGCGGTTCCTTGACCGGTTGGCGTTCGATGACGCTCGGGGCGCGGGTTTCAATTGGGCGAATTTTTTCGGCGTTGATCGGACCTTTACCATCGATCGGTTGGCCGAGCGCGTCCACAACGCGGCCGAGCAACGCATCGCCGACCGGCACGCTGAGAACACGGCCGGTGCGCTTGACGAGTTGGCCCTCTTCAATTTGGGTGAAGTCGCCAAGAATCATCACGCCAACGTTGTCGCGTTCAAGATTGAGCGCCACGCCGTAGTTGCCGCCGGGAAATTCGAGCATTTCCTCGGAGAGACAATTCGGCAGGCCGGAAACGCGGGCGATACCGTCGCCGCATTCAAGGACCTCGCCGACTTCTTGGACGGTGACTTCCGATTTGAATTCGCTGATGCTCTTGCGAAGAATGTCGGAGATTTGTTTGGAATCGAGTGTGAGTGTGTCGGACATGGATAACCTCTACTGCGCTAGCTTCGCTTGAATCTGGTCAAGCTTGCGGCGGAGACTGCCGTCGATGATTTGTTCACCAACTTTGACGATGGCGCCGCCGAGAATTGCCGGGTCAATTTTCTGAAACAATTGGATGGTCTTGCCGGTCACGCGATTGAGTTCGGCGACCAACCGGCCCAGCGTCTCGCCGTCGAGCGCGATGGCGGTGGTGACCTCGCCAGTCACCTGCTGGCGCGCGGCGTCAGCGATGAGATTGAATTCGGCGATGACATGCAACACCCGGCCACCGCGATCCTGATCGCTGAGCGAGATGAGCGTCGTTAACACGAGCGGGTGGACTCGGCCTTGGAACAATTCGCCAAGCGCCTGGCGTTTGCCTTCGGCCTTGATGTTCGGGTCTTTGAGGAACTGCAACAACTCCGGGTTGCCTTTGAGCAGTTCGCCCAGACGGTAAAGCTCCTCTTCGACGCGGCTGACCACGCCTTCGGCTTGCGCCATTTCAAACAGCGCGCGCGCGTAGCCGGTATTGATCGGGTCGTGGGCCATTACTGCTTCCGAATTTTCGCGAGATCGCTGATGAAGCTCTCCACGAGCTGCTTGTGCGTCGCGACGTTGACTTCCTTTTCAAGGACGCGCCCGGCGATCTGCACCGAGAGACTGGCAATCGTGTCCTTCATTTCCTGAATGCCTTTTTCCTTCTGCCGGACAATTTCCTCTTGCGAGCGCGAGACAATGGCGGAGGCTTCGGTGGTGGCTTTATCCACGACATCCTTGCGGACTTTTTCGCCCAACTGCCGGGCTTCTTCGATCACCTTACCGGCTTCCACGCGGGCCTCGGCGAGTTGTTTCTGGTAATCTTCCATCAACTTCTTCGCTTCGGCGCGCATCTTCTGACCGTCGTCAATTTGGGCTTTGATGAGCTGGCCGCGCCGGTCGAGGGCCTCGGCGATGGGCTTGAACGCGAACTTCGCGAGCAATCCCAGCAGCACCACGAACGTGACCAGCGTCCAAATTTGCAGGCTGTAGTCTGTCGGCACGATGCCGCCTTCCTCGGCCGCGCGCGCCACTGCCGGCAGCGCCGCGAGACCGGTGCCCAGAGTGAATCGGAGGATGGTCTTCACGTTATTTGACCGCGAGCAGGATGAACGTAATCAGCAACGCGTACAGCGCCTGCGCTTCGACGAGTGCGAAGCCGGTAAACATCAGCCGCTGGACCATTGGCAACGCTTCGGGCTGCCGGGCGGCGGACTCGATGCTCTTGCCGAAAATCATGCCGATACCGATGCCGGAACCGAGCGTACCCAAGCCGACCGCGAGACCGGCGCCGAGCTTGGCCAACGGGACGGCCGCGCTCATTGTTTGTGTGACTGCTTCTGCAACTTCAGCTGCCATTGTGTGTTTCTCCTCTGGTTAACCTAGTGTGATTCTTCCATCGCTTCGCCGAGGTACAACGCCGTCAGCAAAGCAAAAATAAACGCCTGAATAAATGCCACGAAAATCTCAAAGCCATCCATCACCACCACGCCGATGAACGGCAACGCCGCCAGCAATTTCATCCCAATCCCCTGCTTGAGCAAGTAGCTGACGCCGATCAAATCGCCGGTCAGCAACACCACGATGATTTGGTGACCAGCCGTCATATTCGCAAAGAGACGAATCGCCAGCGAGAATGGACGGGCTAACGTCCCGATAATTTCAATCAGCGGCATCAACGAGAACCGCAGCCAGCTTGGCGCGCTCTTCGGGAACAGCAGGTGCACATAATACATCGGCCCGTGATGAATAACCGCCACGACTTGCACGACAATGAACACCACCACCGCCAGCACCGCCGTCACATTCAGATTGCTCGTCGCCGCGTGAAAGTAGCCGGGGATCGGAATCAAGCCCAGCAGGTTGTTAAAGAGAATAAAGAAGAAAACCGTCGCCACAAACGGCAGCCACTTGGCGCCCTTGGGACCGATGAATGCTTCCACCACGTTCTCCCGCACAAACTCCAGCAGCGCTTCGGCCATATTCGCCAGCCGTCCCGTGCCGGTGACAGTCACCAAGCGCGCCGCGCCGGCGAGAAACACAAACGTCAGCCCTGCCGCCAACCATAGCATCACCACATTATTGGTGACGTTCAGGCTAAAGCTGCCTAGCTGAATAACAAAATGTACGATCTCGTGATGTCCGCCCATGAATAGCTCTCGTCTCTGACTTATTTCTTGGGGAAAATTAACTTTTGCAACTGTACCAAGAGAGGAGCCGTATAACTTACAACCAGCGCCCCCGTCAACCAGTATTTGTTCGCGTCCGTGAACTTAAACGTCACCCACAACGCCACGCCCGCGAACAGCAGCCGACCCACCGCCCCCGGCACCAAGCGTCCCACGCCCGGCGTCCCGGTCACGCGGCTTTTCTCCCGTAATTCCCTGATCTGCAACACCGCGCACGTTGCACCAATCAGCGTCCCGCAGGCGATCCCGATAATGGCCGACCGATCCAACGTCACTGGCGCTTCTCCTCATCCACCTTCAACGCCCGGTACACCGACATAAACCCCGCTACCGACCCTAATATAAAAAATACAATCAACAATACTGGCGACCAGCCTGTCTTGGAATCCAGCCACCACCCGATGGCGGCGCCGACCCCGGTTGCCGCTACCATCTGCGACCCAACTCCGAGCGCGCGGCCCATTCCTTGAAATTTCCCGTCTGATTTCATTTACGTGCCCGACCCTAGCAAACCCCCTGCCCTCGCGCAATACATGACAACTTACTTTGCTTCCGCCGACCGGATCCAAACCAGCATCTCGCCGGGAGTGCGATTGGCCCACATGAAATATGGAATGGCAGTGATAGTGCAGGCCACTTGCCGCGAAGCGCCTTGCGGACGGTAAAGCTCGCCCTGCCAATCGCCGGGATTACGCCGGTACGCTTTGGCGCGAATCCGTGGCACACCCTCAAAGACACCGGACTTGCCGCGCTGGATTGTAAAGGTTGGCTTCGCTGGCAACACAATGTCGTTGAGATTGCCGCCGTTGTCCGTTTCTTCGAGGCAATACACGACTGGCCCGCGTTGGAGCGCCACGCGTCCGCAGTCTTGCCGGACCGACGGATGCGCTTCGATCCGTTCGACGGGCATCGGCAGAACAAGTGTGACCCGGTCGCCGGTATGCCATTCCCGTTTAAGCTTGGCATAGCCTTTCTTAATAACAGGCGCAACCGGCTTGCCGTTGACTTGCAACTTGGCGCCCCGGCACCAGCCCGGGATGCGCACAGCCAACGTCCACGTGGCAGCGTGCTCCGGTTGGATGGTCAGGACAATCTTTTCGTCCCACGGATATTCGGTTACTTGCGCGATATTGATGGTCTGGCCGGCAACGGTGAGTTTAGCTTCACTCTGGGCATACAGATGGACGGCGAGTTCAGTCGCGCCGGTGGAATACAGGAAGCTGGGGAACTGCGCAATCATCCGGGCGATGTTGGGCGGGCAACAGGCGCAGCCGAACCATTCGCTGCGCCGGTAATGATAGTCATCGGCAATGAATCGGGCATTGCCGTCGAAGCCGGGTTGCACCGCGAGCGGATTACCGTAGAAGAAACTCTTCCCATCAAGTGCAAAGCCGCTGATCGTGCCATTATACAAGGCGCGCTCCATTACATCGGTGTACTGGCCGTCCAACTCGGCGTTCACCATCCGTTGCGCCCAGAACACCAGCCCGATGGCTGCGCAGGTTTCCAGATACGCCCCCTCGTTCGGCAGGTCATAGTCGGCAGTGAAGCCTTCGTTAAAATGCACTGGCCCGAGCCCGGCCGTGATGTGCATTTGTTTGTGAACCAGATTTTTCCAAAGTCGCCGGCAGGCCATCAGCAACGTCTCGTCGCCGGTTGCCGCCGCCACGTCCGCCATGCCGCAATACAGGTACATTGCGCGCACCGAATGCCCTGTCGCCTTCTGCTGTTCGCGGACCGGCACATGGGCTTGCTGGTATTGATATCCACCATGCACGAACTGGCGCGGATCTTCGCCGCGGGCTTTCGCTTCCAAATCGTAATAGTGCGGTTGCTGACCGCGCTCATCAATGAAGTATTTTGCAAGGTCGAGATACCGTGGCTCGTTCGTTGCCCGGTACAGTTTCATCAACGCCAGTTCAAGCTCAGGGTGGCCGGGATAACCGCGCTTCTGCCCGGGCTGCCGGCCAAACACCGTCGCGATGTAATCCACGTACCGGCACACCACATCGAGGAACTTCCGTTTCCCGGTCGTCTCGAAGTACGCCACCGCACCCTCGGTCAGGTGTCCCGCGCAATACAGTTCATGCCAATCCCGCAAATTCGTCCACCGTTTCTTCGGCGAAACCACGGTAAAGTGCGTATTCAGATAACCGTCTGGCTGCTGCGCCTTGGCGATCAACTCAATCACGCCGTCAACGCACCGCTCTAAGTCGGCATCGGGATGCGTCGCGAGGCTCAGCGCTGCCGCCTCAATCCATTTGCCCACATCCGAATCCCAAAAAATATGCGGCTCATTGGGCTGGCCGGGTTTCCATTCCAGTTTGAGCGCATCAATGCGCCCCGTGTCTTTGCACTGCTTATATTCAATTGGCAGAGTGACCCGGCGATTCACCTCCATCAACCGTCCCCAGAACCCGCCCTCAATCCGCACCTGCTTCAATGGAGCAGTGACTAAATTCGTACCGGCCTTGGTAACTTTCCGTGTCGTCATAATGCCGCCAAGCTAGAACCCCCACCCAACCGTGTCAAACGCAATCAAGTCTGCGGTCGCCCAGCCGGCAACCTTAGTTTCGATGCCAAAAACTGCTCTTTTTCATCAAACGACCGTTTTTCGCTAAAAAAAAGCCTTTGGGTAGCTTGGAATGACTTTATTCACTGACAAATCAAGGCCATTGCGTGGCGGATTGACGTCATTGAGTCACAAATCAAGGCCATTCCATGACGGATCAAGGTCATTCCGTCATAAATCAAGGTCATTGCGTGATGAATCAAGGTCATTCCGCGCCGGATTAAGGTCAATCTGTGACGGATCAAGGTCAATCCGTGACTGAAAAGGTTAAATCCGGCACCGGAAAGCCAGCTTCGGTCAGGCAAAAGGTCGCTTCCAAGGCTGCCAAGCCTGCCGCCGTCTCCAATCGAGTCTTGTCGGCAGCCAACCCAGTCCGAACCGAAACTCAAGTTCCCGAACCCATCCCGGTTTACTGCGGCAGAAACGACCGAGTTAGTGCTACGCCTTCAGAGGATGGCTTCCAATGCTTCCACGACAGTTGTCACACAACCCTTGCAGGTTTTGTTCAACAAATCGTTGGCTTTGAAGTCGCGCTGCCCGTCCGGGGTGTTCAGGTCGCAACCCTTCAACAGCGCGCGGCAGTTGCAGGTGCCATGCTTGGCTTCAAAGCGCGCCATGAGTTCCCGCACTTTCTGGTAGGTCTCTTCGGCAACCGCGCGGTCTTGTCCCTCGCCCCGGCCATGTTTTAGCCCAATGGCGAGGATGCCCCCAGTGATGGCGCCACAAACTTCCTGCCGCCGCCCCATGCCGGCCCCGAATCCGCAGGCGAGCTTCAAGGCGGTATCCTTGTCGAAGCGCAACTCGTCGCAGACCGAGTAAAGCACGGCCTGCGCGCAGTTGTACCCGCTCAGAAACTTTTTCACTGCAATTTCATTTCTCGTACTCATCGGCTTCCTCCCGGCAAACATTCTCATCCCCAACCCCGGCGCGGATCGCGGGCAATGCGCCAGTCAGGTTGCTTTAGTAAAGACTGGCACCGGCCGTGTGGTCTGTCAATCGCATTGGACTGGGATAGCTAAACCAGTTGGACAGGCATCCCATGCTCTCTTATTTTCCAGCCTTGCACCGCGCCGCTTGAACCGGTAACAATTCATCATGCGCCGCGCCGTCATTGATATCGGGACCAACACCGTCAAGCTGCTCGTTGCCGACGTTCGCGATGGACAGGTTTTCACGGTCGCCGCCAAAGACCAGACCACTAGGCTCGGCGAAGGCGTGGACGCGACCAGGCAACTCAAACCAACCGCCATCGCCCGCACTGTCGCCGCCATTGTCGACTACGTGGCCGATGCCAACGAATTGGGAGCCAGTCTCACCGCGTTCACCACCAGCGCCGTGCGCGATGCCGGCAACCAACAGGACTTCCTTGAAGCCGTCCGCCGGCAATGCGGCCTTGAAGTGGAAGTGCTGTCTGGCCAGCGCGAGGCGGAATTTATTTTCCGCGGCGTCACTTCCGATCCCGCTTGGGCCACGAACCAGTTACTGGTGCTGGACATCGGCGGCGGCAGCGCGGAGTTCATCCAAGGCGCAGCCGGCAAGATTGAGCGCTGGCAAAGCCTGCCGCTCGGCGCGGTGCGAGTAACGGAGCAATTCCGGGACCGCAGCTTTGCGGAGTTGGCCGAACATTTGCGGACGACCTTGTGCGCCGCCTTGGCCGGTTATGACCTGACCGGCCGGCGATTCATCGCCACCGGCGGCGCGACGACAACGCTGGGCCGCGTGGCAACCGGTAAGGCAGATCACGCCGACCTGACATTTGAGGAAGTGAGCGGCTTGGTCGCGCACCTCAACGCCATGCCGCTCGCCGAACGCCGGCAAGTCCCCGGTCTCCCCCCCGACCGCGCCGACATCATCGTCGCCGGCGGCGCCGTCTTGATGTTTGCCATGGAGGCACTCGGTGCAACAATTTTAACTGTCAGTACGCGCAATCTCCGGTATGGTGCATTATTAAGTTAATATGACCACATGGATTGATACTCTTGGGCAGAAGGCACTGCATGCGCCGACGGGATTTTGGCGGCGAGTGCAGTTTGGGCGCGCGGCAATCGCGGCGACGTTCCGCGTACCGAAAGATGAGCGCGCGGCGGTGCGAGCCGCGACGGCGGCGCAGTTATGGCAATGCGGGGTCCGGCAACTGCCATTGGTGAGTTTCGTGGGAATGGCATTGGGCATGTTGGTGATCGGGCAGGCGGTGTCGTTGTTGCAGGAAGTCAGCGCCCAGCGCTACATGGGCACAATCATGGTGATGGTGGTGCTCCGGGAACTCGGGCCGTTGCTGACGGCGTTTCTGATGGCGGCACGCCCCGGGACGGCGGTGGTGGTGGAGCTGGGCGCGATGCAATTTGCCGGCAAGGTGACGCAGGTGGACCGGCTGAGCACACGCGAGCTGCGGGAATTGGTGGCGCCGCACGTGAAAGGCTTGGCGCAAGCGGGATTTTGCCTGACGATTTATCTCATCGCTGTGGCGCTGGTGTGCGGGTACGTGATGACATTC
>Ga0118677_10004303_pt1 | contig 26058 bp, 21 predicted proteins | sample AliMusrvi5mmetaG_FD_86154 | JGI IMG/M metagenome (GOLD analysis project Ga0118677, IMG submission 86154)
GCGCCACCCATCGTAATCCGCAGGCGGCAGCGGACGCTGCGAATAGGCCGTACAGGCAAGTACAATCAGCCAAAAACTGGTACGCTTCATGAAAAGAGCTCCCTGAAAGAATCTTAAATTACATGGTAAGCCTAAACATTCGCCGCTTCGTAGCTGCCGATATTCCGATGATCGTACCGGTGTTCATGCGCGGCTTCCATTACAAGATGAATCACGAACGCCTCCTGCACTGGCTGCTCAAACTCCAGCCGGATGGTTTCTGGAATGCCACGATGAATGGAGATGTCGCAGGGATGGTAGGAGCGGTCCGCTACGGCCCGGCCGCGTACGTCAGCATGATGGTGGTCGACCCGGCGCTGCAACGGCGCGGCATCGGCCATGCCCTGATGAAGGCGCTGCTGGCGGATCTCGACCGCCACGATTGCACCACCGTCATGCTGGAATCGACCGAGGAGGGCATGCCGCTTTATCGCAGCTTTGGCTTCGAGGTCCAGGGCACCACGCACGATGTGCGCCGGAAATGCGAGCGCGACCTGGTGCCGGCCGCGGCGGAACCTCTGCCGCCCCGCTTCGATGAGATCGTAGCGCTGGACGCAGAAGCCTTCGGCGCACCCCGCCGCCAGATGCTGCAGCAGCTTCTGGCACTGCCCAACAGCAGGGCCCGCCACATGGATGGCGGCTGCATTGTGGCCAATGAATATGTGGTGGGCCCGTGGGTGGCGAGATCGCCTGAGATCGCGGAGACCTTGCTCGACCAGGCTTTGCAGCTGACCTCAACCAAGGCAGGCCGCCTCATGGTGCCCTCTGAGAATGAGTCCGCCCTCGACATGCTGGAGCAACGTGGTTACGAAATAGTCCACACCTCGCCACACATGAGCCGCGGTCCCGAATTGCCGAATCGTAACCGGTCGCTGACTTACGGACAGGCCAGCTTTGCTTTGGGCTAACAGCCAACATGCAACAGCGATCCAATGGCGCGCTGGTCAGCGACTACGCAAATCAGACCTCATAAATATCGCGGCCATCCAGAACCATCGTCATGATTCATAAACCTCGCTTCGGTGGCGGATGCGCGCCACGTCAACGAGGAGTTTATTGTCGTCGATGGTATATACAGCGCGGTAATCGCCTTTGCGGATTCGCCAGACATTGTCCGCGCCGTTGAGCTTCTTGCAACCGTGGGGCCTTGGCTCTGAAGCCAGTGCCTCCAGTTTTTCAATGACCCGGGCGAGCAGTTGAGCCGGAAGTCGCTCCAATTCCTAGCTGGCGCTGGGCTTGAGTCCAACCCGGTAACTAGCCAAGCAACTTCCCGCGTTTGATGAGACCGGATTTTACTTTGCCAAGCGGTACGCTCTTTTCGCGCCGGCGCGATTGGGCAACAAGAACATCTTGAATGTCTTCCCACAGAGCGCTGTGCTTCTTGAGGTCAATCACAGCCGCTGTCCTTTGGCCCTTGTCGTCAGTGATGAATTGGATTCCAGTCATGCGCTTGCATTTCCTTCATTGAAAAGGCGGTAATTCTACCCTACCCGCTTGCTTTGGTTACGTCAAGCAGATGGTCAAACGAAACGTCATCTCGATTAAGATCAATAAACCAGTCCTACGCAATTGTGCCTGGATAGCCGGCAATCCGGGCCGCTCAATGATTTGCTTGTTGAAGAGATTGTCCGCCGTTGGAAAGCTGACCTTGAGGCCGGATGGATCATCCGCCTAACGGCACCCTCACTAACCGGATCAAACTGGTCGTATGCGTTACCACCGGAATCGGCCATACCGAGTTCCCAGAGCCAAACTTCACCGCGAAGGGGCTGCGTCATTCTCTTCTGCACCCAGCATAGTCGAAGATCCCGCCGACAGCGCGAGCGGTCTCTTCGTCGTCGAGACGGCCGAAGTGGAACGAGAATGCACGGCGCAAGAATTCGGCTGGAAACACCCGCTGTTCGTCAGCCGGCATTGTGCCGAATGCCTCAAGCAGTTGGCTCCTTTCACGGCTCGGGTTTTAAGCTTGGAGGTACTGGCAACTCTACTATGCCAAATTGCGACTTCAAGATGGTTGCACAATCAGCGCGATTCTGAATGCTGCCTCGATCAGTTTCGGCGACCGTCTACCACTCTTATAAGAGCCCTCTGAAACGAGCAGGCGATGACGGCGACATTGATTCGGTCGTGGCCAGGAAGCCCATCAAGTGCATTTGCATCCACAATGGCAGCATCGCGAGCCAGTGAGGCACAGGCTGCATCGGCCCGCAACTAACCTGCAGGCTGGATTCCGTCCCACCGTTACTCGTTGCTAGACGAGAACACCGCGTAATGGGTCCTTAGTGCACGCCTCGCTGCCGACTCCCGGCTTTCCCAAATGAATCGGACCGCCTCCTTCGCGCCGTCGCTCTGTGCAACTTTGCAAACTTCATCCCACACTGCAACCGGACCACCCAGAGCAACCCTGGCGGTTGCGGCTACCGCGGAGATGATCAAACTGGCCGCGCCCTTTCTAAAGCGAAACATCGAGGAAGACTGCTTCAGGTCTCTTTCTAAGTCGATGGCGGCTCTCTGTAGTTGAGCCTGGACCTGCGAATCGAATCTCTCCACAAATACCTCTGCGGGGAGATCTGGGTCGACGCTACTGATTGCCATTGCAAGATCTGCCCGCCACCTTCGGAGGCAATCTTCGTCGCGCCTCACTGCGACGACGTCCCCCCAACTCAGACCTCCCAGGCTTGGCATTTCGATCATGTCGACGTTTTGGGTTACCGCGATCTTCCCTCGATCAAGTCTACGGCTATCTCCCAAAAGAAGCTTGTATAATTGGCCTACAAATGGATGCGTGGCAGCCAGCGTATGGCCATAGGTAATCGCAGAGCAGATACGGAGTCCAGCGTCAAAGAACGGATCGCCGGGACGAGCGTCAGTCGTAAAATCCTCAAGTAGTACTTTGTGGGAAGAGACCCATTGTCCGATGGTAGAGTCCTCTTCGCAGGCTCGTCTAACCAATGCTGCGCCGCCTTCGATTTCGTTTGAGTAGAAACCATTGCGAGGGAGCAGGACCACACTGCGATCCTCGATTAACGATCTAAGATCAATCAATGCCCTGAGAAATACTGAGAAACCGCGCCTGCTCTCAGCAAGGCTGCTGCCTACCTGAAAAAATGGGGCGTGGATCGCCACACGGGAGAATAGGAGCAGTTGTCGCTTTAGGTGTTCGAGATCGAGGGGACGCAGTTTGATATATGGATGTGTGAACATTGCGCTGGTCGGCCGGATGTCTTCGTCAGCCTCCCAATGAGTGCATTTTGCCCTCTCCTCCGGATGAAAAAGAAGACTCGCCGGTCGACCCTGGACCATCGCGGCATGTTGTTCCGCGTCTACTGCGTGCAATTGCTGAGAAATGAAGCTCAATTGATCCTCTGAAAGATTGCTACATGCCGTGATTGCGTCCGGCCCGAGATCGATGCTGAGTTCGGACACGAGAAAACGTTCGACGAGTTCAACGTAGGCGGTGCTCATGGAATACATAATAAATCATTTGCTCGATTGGTCAGACCGATTCAACAGTGGCTCAGTGTGCCGACGTCGGGGTCGCACTACAACAATGCCAGAGGCTTCTGACGAGCTTGGGGAGGGCGCCACACTCGTCAATGCTGCCGCCCTTAAGGAAGCCACGCATGTGATCGTTAACCGCGCACTCATTGACAGCCTTCTGGAGTGAAGCCTTCGGCCAGTTCCGATTGGCTCGTCGGCCACTTGTACAGAGCTTGGGATCCGCCATTGCGGGAACGATAGTTTCAGATAATTGGGCGCTATCTCAACCTTGCAGAACTGCGAAGATGCAGTGCTATTTCACGTTCTGAAATCACGCCCCTTAAATCGGCTCGTAAACGCTGGTTGCGTCCTGGGACACTGCTCGTTCGGACTTAATCCGGCGAAATTTGTTCCATTGTGCGAAGCAAGAGGTCAGGATAAAACGCAGAGCATCGGCCACTTGGGATCAAAGGAAGACGTGTCTTCGGTTAGAACGATTCAGCGGTTTCCGCTTCCAGTTGGCACCTACCGCCCCCACACACCCTGCACACCCGAAACCCAAAGCGTATTCGCCAGCGTCTCCGCCCCTTGAACCCCAGTCACATCCAAAATCGAAATCGTACGCGCCCGCCCGAATTCAAACTTCCCAGCGGCATCCGGAGGAGAGTTCTCGTCCAACACAAAATCCGCGGCTGCAATGGAGACCGACAGCGGCTTGCCCCCGCCATCCACTTCCAGCACGTACTTGTACCGCGCGCCCTTGCCATCCACTTTCGCCATCTCGATGGAGACAACAATCTGGGCATACACCTTGGAGCTGATCTCAAAGTTCAACCGCTCGCACTTACTCAAATCGAGATCCGCCAGGCGATGAGTTAGTAAGGCAATCTGCCCCGGGACCTGCTTGTAGCTGGCCTCAAGCGCGGGCTTGTCTCCCGGCTTCACCGAAATTTCCATGCCACCAAGCGACAGCCACCGCGCCACAGGACGCTTGAAATCATCAATCGTCACCATACCACCAGCCGCAACAGGCGCCGGCCCGTCCGTGACAACCTGAAAATCGTTGAGCAGCAACGTGTGCGATCCCGGCGCCGCATCCAAAGGGAACGGAAGCTGCTGCGATCCCATCGCCTTGCTGAAGATCGACTTCAAATCCAGCACTCCGATGCCCTGGATCTGGTCCAGGTCGAGCTTCCCGTTCGGGTCCTTCGGATCGTTCGGGCCGTCGTTCACCGTGAAATCCGAGGGGACCAACGTCACCTGCTGCCACGTGTCCTTGGGAGACCAGAAGTAGGTCGAGTAATCCCCGCCTGGCTTCTTCTCGCTCAGGAAAACCGCCACCGCGGTAGCGATATCGGTCTTCACCCAGAACCGGATCGCCTTCATCTTCTCCAGCGAAATCTCCACGGGGAGAACCGCAACGGAGAGGTCCTTCCCATACTGGTAATCCACAGCCAGTGAGTTCGCGCCATCGCGCTGGCTGGGGCGATCCTTCGCCATCCGCACAGCGCCGCCTCCACCCATCACACTCCACCCGTGCTCGTCACTCTCGAAGGAGTGATGAATCAGAGTCTGGGCCTGAGCCGTGAGCGCAAACAGCAACAACGTGGAGAAAATCAATGTTTAACCTTCAGCCTTGCCCACCAGGATAATCGCCACCGGAGTGTCGCCAATCTTGGTATGCAAAACCCAATCGTTCTCGCCCTGCTTCTCAAAACCGGGCTTGGCGTCGGCATCGTCTTTCCACATGCTGAACACCAGCGGATGGGGCGTACCGGAAGCCTTGCGGCTCATCGTCATCAACGCATCGAACACCGGATTCACCGCGCCGTCTTTATCCTCGGCCGCCTGCGACAGAATCATAAAATCGCGCTGCGGCGCTACGCCCTGGTGATCGCCGTTCTGCGGAAAGAAGCTGGACCGTCCGGTATAGACGCCGGGCTTCACACCCTGGCCGCGCCGGTCGGCATGTTTTTCCGGAAAGCGGATGGCCGCAATCACCGTGCCGTGGGGAATCTCAGGCATGGACATGTTGTCCTCAGTTGATTTCACGGCAGCTGGCATGGACGCCCGCACCCAGATTTCGCACAGGACTTTGCCGCCTGCGCCGGTGATCTTGATCCCGTCCTTTTGCAGCAAACCACTGACGGATGCCGCCACTTCCGCGGGAGCAGGCCCAGCCGGCTCCACCTTATACTGCGCAAAGGCAGCCGTCACTGAAAGAAGAAGACCTAGGGTCAAGGGTTTGATCATGTTGTAAACTCTCTCCATTGTATTAGGATTCCGCACGCTGCCAAAAGATGCATTCTTCACATAGCCTTAATGATTGGGTACAATTTGACAAGCCGGGGTAAATGCAAACCATCCTAGTCATCGACGACGACGAGAGCCTGCGCGACACCATCAGTGTCATGCTCGAGCAGGAGGAGTTCCGCGTCCTTCAGGCCGGAGACGGCCGCGAAGGGTTCGACAAAGCGATCTCCCAGAAGCCTGACCTGGTCCTGGTGGATCTGCGGCTGCCGTCCATGACCGGCATCGAAATCTGCCGTCAGTTGCGGGCTGCCAAGATCCAGACCCCCATCATTGTGCTGAGCGCGATCGGCGACGAAGTGGACAAGGTCCTGCTGCTGGAGATCGGCGCCGATGATTACGTCGTCAAGCCCTTTGGCCGCCGTGAACTGCTGGCGCGCATTCGCGCCCTGCTCCGCCGCACCTCCCAGGACGCGCACAAAATCCTGCGCTGTGCCGAAGCCGAAGTCGACCTCGAACGGCGTATGGTCACCCGCAAGAACGAAGAAGTCAAGATGACGCCCGCCGAGTACAATCTGTTAATTTACTTCCTGCAGAACCCGGACCGGGCCTTAACTCGCGATATGATATTGAATTCCGTATGGGGCTACGATTCCTTCCCCAACACGCGAACGGTGGACGCGCATGTTGTTAAACTTCGTCAGAAGCTGGAACCTGACGCAAACATTCCTCGTCACTTCTTAACCGTGCACGGGATTGGGTATCGCTTCCTGCCGTAAAGCCCGGCTGGCGCTGGCTGGATCGAGAAGCACGAACGTTCTTTTAAAGTGAGGATTTCTATGCCTCGGATCGCTCTGATTGTGGAGGATTCTGATGCGGCAGCTTCCACCCTGGAAGTAGCTTTAGCCCGCATACCAGGCCTCGATTCCGCTTGGGTTTCAGGTGGAATTGACGCCATGGAGTACTTGAACGGACCACACGGAGACAATGTTTGCGCGGTGTTAACAGACCTTAACATGCCCGGCATGGATGGCCCTGCCCTAATATCTGCAATGAGATCTGCCGATCGGTATCGAAAGTTGCCTATCATAGTGATCAGTGGAAACCCGGAACCAGGTATCTCTGCGCGTGTCCTCTCGCTCGGGGCGAACGCTTTCTTTGCCAAGCCGTATTCCCCCGCGGCGGTGTGTTCGAAGCTGGAGGAGTTGCTGGATGCCTAGCTGGGGATTGCTATTGCTGCTTGCCCTTCCGTTGGCATTGCCTGCCCAATCCCAATCCGAGCTGAAGAGCATTCTGGATCGGCTGGACCGGCTGGAGCAGGAAAACAAGACACTCAAGGAAGAGGTCCGCCTGCTCCGTGCCCGCGTCGGAGAGCCCGAAACCGAAGCCGCTCCGCCCGTCGTGGAACGGGTGGAGATCGCCGAGAGGCGGATCGAAGAGGTTGTCCAGACCAAGGTGGAAGCGTCACAGAAATATCCGGTCAAGCTGACCGGCATGGCCATCTTCAACACCTATTACAATACAAAGCATTCCAGTGGCTTCGATGATCCGCTGGTCGCCTCGCTGAATCCCGGCCGCTCAGTCGCCGGTGCCAGCTTCCGGCAATCGATCATCGGCTTTGAGTACAGCGGTTCGAAAACGATCTTCGGCGGTACCGCCGGAGGCTCGCTCTATCTGGATCTCTACGACGGCCTCACCGTAGGAGGCACGCAGCCTCTGCGACTGCGAACCGCCAACTTCCACATTGACTGGCAGACGCGAACCCTCTCAGTCAGCTACGAAAAGGCGATCTTCAATCCGCGCACGCCGACCTCCTACATGACCGTTGGCGTCGGTCCACTATGGGCCAGCGGTAACCTGTGGCGCTGGCAGCCGCAGGTCAAATTCGAACAGCGGATTCGCCTGAGTGACGCTACCAGTTTCACCGCGCAGGCCGGCGTCATTCAAACCACCGAAAGCGCAGGGATCCCAGGGTCAGCCGGAGCCTTCGCCGACCGCCGCCCGGGCCTGGAGGGCCGCTTCGAATTGAACCAGCGCCTGTGGGGCGAGCACCGGCTCCAATTCGCACCCGGCTTTCATGTAAGCACTTCGCATGTAGCCGGCCTGAGCATCCCTTCGCATATCTTCTCCATGGATTGGATGGTGAATCCGTTCGCCAAACTCGAACTGACCGGAGCTTTTTTTGACGGTATCAACGTCACGCATCTGGGTGGCTTGCGCCAGGGAGTGGTGCTGGGGCCCAATGGAATCCCCATTGGAGTCCACGCCCAGGGAGGCTGGGCCCAGGCCTCCTATCCGCTGGCAAAGCGCCTGACCTTAAATCTGTTTGCCGGTACCGAAGATGCCCGCAACTCCGAACTGCAAAGAGGCGGGATCGGCAGAAACTTATCGGGAGGCGGGAATTTGATGTTACGCCTCGCGCCAAATGTTGTGGTAAGTTTTGAAACCATGCAGTGGCGTACCAGCTACATCGGTACAGGAACTCGACTGAACAACCGTTATGATCTTGCGCTGGTTTATCTTTTCTAGTCTGATTGCAACGATGCCGGTCTGTGCCGCAACCCTCAGCGGCCAGGTGGAGCTCGCCGACTCTCGCGAAGCAAGCGTCAGCAAGCAGAAAGATTATTCTGGCATCGTCGTCTGGCTCGAACCGCAGACCACCTCGACGCGCCCAGTGAAGCCGGGCAACTTCACCATGGTCCAGAAGAACAAGCGCTTCAATCCGCATGTACTGGTGGTGCCGGTAGGATCGAATGTCGACTTCCCCAACTCCGACCCGATCTTCCACAACGCCTTCTCCAACTTCTCCGGCCAGCCCTTCGATACCGGCCTTTATCCTCCTGGCACCTCTCAAAAGATCCGATTCCGCCGCGAAGGAGTAGTGCGCGTCTTCTGCAATATCCACTCCAATATGAGCGCCGTGATCATCGTGCTGAACACCCCGTACTTTGCGCGCACGGAAAAAGACGGCACGTTCAAAGTCAACGGACTTCCTCCAGGCGAATACCGGCTCAAGGTCTGGCACGAACGGGCCGCGCAAAAGACGCTCGATGCCTTGCAGCAGAAGCTCGTCGTGAATGAGGACCGCGCATTGCCCGTCATCAGGATCTCCGAATCCGGTTACCTGGAAGTCCCCCACAAGGACAAACATGGCCAGGAGTATCCGGCCAACGATCGCTCCTACACAGGAGCACCCAAATAGTGCTCTCGCGCTTGTCGTTGCTGTGGAAGATCTGGCTTTCGACATCGGTCGCTCTCACCAGCATGTTCGCGATCGCGGGCTGGATTCTGCAGCGCCACGCAATTGAAACCACCACGGTTAGTCTGGAAGACGAAGTCCGCACCAGCGTCCAGGCCTATGAGTCCGTATGGCGCGCGCGCGAAGAGATGCTCGCTTCGGCCGCGGCCATCCTGCGCAATCTTCCCGACGTGCGGGCGGCGTTCGGGACCCGTGACGATGCCACCATCCGCGATAAGGCCAGCGAACTTTGGGATACCCTCTCCGACCGCCTGAAAGAGGCGGCCTTCTTCCTGGTGACCACACCTGAGGGCAACATCGTCACCGTCCTCGGCCACAACAACCCCGAGTCCGCGCCCAAGAGTATGCGCCTGATTAATGACGTGCGGTCGCAGTTTCCGGCTCAGGTCTCCGGCTTCTTCATCGACGGCGGACATCTCTACCAGATGGTCCTCACGCCAGTCTATGTGGATTCGGCCCGCGGGTTGGATCTCATCAGCGTACTTGTGGCGGGCTATCCCGTGAACGATGCCGCGGCGCAGCGCCTGAGGCAATCCACCGGCGGCAGCGAATTCGTCTTCTTCAACGGCAATCAGATCTTCGCCTCTTCCCTGCCCCACGACAAAGCTGCAACCCTCACCGCGAATTCGACGGGCTCAGGCCTGGCCGGCGACGGCGCCTCCGAGTACAGTCCGTTCCTGCGCGGCCTCGCCGGACTGGATGGCAAATCCGCCGGCAAGCTGGGCATCTTCCGGTCGTTCGAAGGCTCACGCGGCAGGCTCGCCCAACTGCGGCGCGATGTATTCTACATGTGGCTGGCCGCTATCGTCTTCGGCCTGGGACTCACTTATGTGCTGGCCCGCAAGATTGTGCAGCCGGTACGGGAACTGGATAGCGCCGCATCGCAGATCGCCCATCAGAATTACAGCCAACGCGTGCACGTCACCTCCGGCGATGAACTGGGCCGTCTTGGCGCCACCTTCAATCAGATGTGCGATTCGCTGCAATCGGCCCGGCTGGAACTGATCCGGCAGGAGCGTATCTCCACCATCGGCCGCCTGGCCAGTTCCATCGTGCATGACCTGCGCAATCCGCTGGCGGCGATTTACGGTGGCGCCGAGATGATGGTCGACACCGACCTGACGCAGCCCCAGATGAAACGCCTGGCGGCGAACATCTACAATGCATCGCGGCGAATTCAGGAGATGTTGCAGGATCTGCTCAATGTATCGAGAGGCAAAGCCGCGCAGGCGGAGATGTGCCGTCTCTGTGAGATCGTGGAAGCCGCGATCATCGCCCATGAAAACGCCGCGCATGCACAACATGTAAAGTTATTGGTGGACGTCGACGAAGAGATCGAACTTCCGCTGGAACGTGCCCGTATCGAGCGGGTGTTCCTGAATCTGATTGGCAATGCGCTGGAAGTGATGCCCAACGGCGGCGAGATCCGCATCGACGCAAAGCGGGAACAGGATCATGTCCTGGTGAAAGTCAGCGATACCGGGCCGGGCATCTCACGGGAGATTCGCGAACAACTCTTTCAACCGTTCGTCACCTATGGAAAAAAGAACGGGCTCGGCCTTGGCCTGGCACTTTCACGCCAGACCGTGCTCGATCACGGCGGAGACATGTGGGCCGAGCCGTCTACGGCAGCCGGCGCGCGTTTCTGCCTTCGCTTTCCACTCTCAGCGGTTCGCGAAGAGGTTGTCTAACTCCGCATCGTTCCACTGCTCCAGCTTGACGCCAGCAGTCAGGCTCCACGTCTCCACATGTTCCAGGCTTGCCCCGGGTTTCACGCGCGTCAGCGGACCCATTGTTTCCAGTTCCAGCATGTCGCTATTGGTGAAGAACTCGAACGAGCATCCCATGTCCGGATGCGCACTGCTCTCGCAGGCCACATACTTCTTGCAGAAAAGATCGGAGCCCAGAAGATAGGCGCCCCAGGTATCCTGGGCAAATGTACCCGCTTTCTGCGGAGCCTCGGCAGCAGGGTCCTGACGCAGGACCAGATACTTCTGCGTGAACTTCCAGCGCGGATCGGAGAAATCCGTGTACGGCCACATCACCAGCGGATTCGACGGCAACAGGTCTTTCGGATGCGTGCCGCGCGGCGGAAAGCCAGTGATGGCGACGCCACCCGGGGCCATCACAGTCAGCGCCCACGCCGCGAACTCCAACTCGAACAGCGTGTGATTGATCAGATGATGGACAAGCGTCACCTCCGGCCCCGTTTCGCTCAACGTGATGCTGATGCGCTTGCTGATTCCTGTGGATGGCTCCAGTGGTTGATCCAGCACCAGCGTAGAACCGTTTGCAATGCTCGCCGCCACCGGACCGTTATCGATCGCGTAGGTCAGCGGCACCGCCTCCGGACCCACCCACAGCCGGTGACCGCCGCGCGACATCCACGTCGCCTCACCGCTCTGGCCGAGCATCGAATCCACCACATGCATCACATTCTGGCCGCCGATGAAACCATAGTGCAGAATGCGCGGCCCTACGTCGCTGGTAGCGATCAGTTCCACAGTGTCGTTTGAGATGCGATAAGAGTTGGGCCAACCCTTGTAGTCAATTTTTTCTATCTTCATGATTTCCTAGCCAGCACCGCATCGAGCGGCGCGCCTGTGTGGAGCGCCTGCACATCGGTGAACCCCGCCTGCCGCAACAAGCCGAAGTACTCCTCCGCGGTTCGCTCCTTGCCTTCCGTACACACCAGCATATTGAGCGACTGCATATGAGTGGCGACCGGCCCGGAGCGGTCGTGCGCCAGCAGTTTCTCCGCAAGCAACAGCCCGCCACCCACTGGCAGCGCTTCGTAAACCTTACGGAGCAGCCTCTCGATCTTCGGCTTGCTCCAGTCGTGCAGAATGCGGCCCAGCGCATACAGGTCGGCCTGCGGCAGTGGGTCTTCGAAGAAGTCCCCGCCGATCCACTCCACCGTGGAGTTCTGTTCCGCTGATGAGGCGATCACGCGCGGCAGGTCAAAGACGGCTGCCTGCAATCCTGGATACCTGGCCGCCGCCGCGATCGCCAGATGCCCGGTCGCGCCGCCCAGGTCCACCAGCCGCCGGAAGCCGCTCAGATCGAACGCTTCAACCACCGGCGGCGAACTCAACATGCCGAGTCCGTGCATGCCGTTGAGAAACGTCTTCATCGCGTCATCGGTCTTGAAGAAGTGGGAGAAGATCGGACCGTCGGTCCCGAAGGCCTGCTGCCAGCGGTTCGAGCCCTCGGTTACGGCATCTTCCAGGTGCGACCATAACGGGAACAGCATCTTGTTCGAATAGAGGATGTAGCCGCATAGTGAGTCCGGGCTGTCGCGCCGCAGATACTTGGCGGTCAGTTCTGTGTTGGAGAAGACCTGCCCTTCGCGCTTGAGTAGGCCAAGGCCAACGCAGCCGTCAAGAAGCCTCTCCAGCGCATCGGGATCGGCGGAAAGTTTAACCGAAAGCCCCGCCAGGTCGAGTGGCGTAAGTTCGAAAACGCGCATCTCCACGGCGGCAAACATTGTCTTCGAGCGGCGGAACGCTTCGATGAGGTCGAGGATCGGAGCAGGTGTCATGATTTGAAGTGATCGTAGCCCGCGGGGGAAAGTGTCTTCCCTCGAAAGCGAATAACTCCAGGCTTCCCCTCGATCATAACGCCAATCGGGGTCGCTCCTGGCGGAGCCTTTTTACGCCGCGGCACGGCGAAGAGTAGCTGGTAATCCTCGCCACCGTGCAGACCCTGTTGCTCGCTTGCTCCGGGAGCCAGCGGCAACGTACCGTCCAGTTCCGCGGTAACACCAGAGGCCAGGCACATTCGCTCCAGATCGGTGGAGAGTCCGTCGCTCAGATCCATGGCCGCACTGGCTTTTCCTCGCAAGGCCAGACCCAGCGCCAGCTGTGGCTTCGCGGGATGGACTTTGCCGCCGGCCAGGGCTACCGCCGCGGCGCCGAGCACGCCCGAGACGTAGATCCGGTCACCCGGCTTTGCCCCACTGCGCAGCAGTGCCTTGCCACGCGGCACGGCCCCACACACCGTAATATCGCAGCACACCTGACCGGCATGCGACAGGTCACCACCTGCCAGCACCGTGCCGGTCTCGGAGGCAAGCCGCAGCAGTCCGCGGTAGAAGCCGTCAATCCAGCGCGTGGAAATTGATTTGGTCAGGGCCAGCGAGAGCAGGCAAAAGCGCGGCTCCGCGCCCATCGAGGCGATGTCGCTCAATCCGCGGGCAAGCGCCTGATGACCGGCCTGCTCTGCCGTATGGGTGCCCATGCGGAAGTGGACATCCTCGATGAGCATGTCGGTCGTGAACACGAGGTCCTCTTTCGAACCTGGCTGACGATATACCGCGCAGTCGTCGCCGATTCCGCGGATCAACTCCCGCCGCGTTCCGGCCAGAGGCGTGATTCGCGAAAGCAGCGACTGCTCGTTCATGGGAAGTGATTACAACCGGACGATCTTCGGCGAAACCAGCCCCTTCAGGGCGTTGCGCGTATCCACCACCAGCTTCGACGCTGCGACCATCTCAGCGTAAGGCTGGCCTGCGTGGTCGGTGACGATCACGATGCAGTCGGCCTCGGATGCCGCCGTCATCAGATCTACGGCATGCATCGTCTCACCCAGCTCAACGCGAATGCTGGGCACGTACGGATCGCTGTAGGTCAACTTCGCGCCGCGGGAACTCAACAGATGGATGATATCGAGCGCGGGCGATTCGCGAACGTCGTCGATGTTCTTCTTGTAGGCCACGCCGCAGACATGCACATGCGAACCACGCAACGGCTTCGAGTGATCGTTGAGCGCGTTCTGCACCTTATCCACTACAAAGTGCGGCATCTGCCCATTGATATAGCCGGCCAGTTCAATGAAGCGCGCCTCAATTCCCGCCTGCTTGGTCTTCCACGAAAGGTAGAAAGGATCGATCGGAATGCAGTGCCCGCCCAAACCAGGCCCCGGATAGAACGGCATGAAGCCGAACGGCTTGGATGCCGCGGCGTCAATCACTTCCCAGACGTTGATCCCCATCCGGTCGCACATAATCGCCAGTTCGTTCACCAGCCCGATGTTGATCATGCGGAAGGTGTTCTCAAGAAGCTTCACCATCTCCGCGACGCTGGTGGAATTCACCTGTATGACGGTCTCCAGTGCCTGTTGATAAAACGTCGCGCCCAGCTTGGTGCAGGCTGGCGTGATGCCGCCCACCACCTTCGGAATGTTGAAGGTCTGGAACTGCGGATTGCCGGGATCAACGCGTTCCGGAGAGAAGCACAGGAACAGATCTTCGCCGGCGGTCAAACCGCCCTTGGTGAGCATTGGCAGCACCAACTCATCCGTGGTGCCGGGATAAGTCGTCGATTCCAGAATCACCAGCAGGCCGGGATGCGCGTTGGCCGCAATATCACGGCAGGAATCCACGATGTAGCTCATATCGGGATCCTTGGTTTTGCGCAGCGGAGTCGGCACGCAGATGTTGATCGTATCCAACTCCTGCACCGCAGCGAAATCGGTAGTCGCTTTGAGCAAGCCCGATTTCACCAGCGGCGCCAGCGTCTCGGTCGGGATGTCCTGAATGTAGGAGACCCCGGCGTTGATCTGGTCCACTTTCCCCTGGATCAGGTCGATTCCAGTGACGTGGAAACCGGCTTTGGCAAACTCAACAGCCAGCGGTAGCCCCACATAGCCGAGGCCGACAATGCCAACCCTGGCACTTCTATCTTTGATCTTCGCCGTCAGAATCTCGTGCCAGTTTTGGTTCATGATTATTTCTCCGCCTGGTAATAGAATTCCCCGCGCGCAACAATCTCCGCGGGCCCTGTCAGAAACGCATCTTCGCTGCCGCCATTCCACTTCAATTCCAGCGGCCCGGCAGGTGTGTGTACGTGGATCGGACTGGTCACCATGCCGCGCAGCACTGCCGCGGTCGCGGCACCGGTCGACCCAGTGCCGGAACTCATGGTCTCACCCGCTCCACGTTCAAAAAATCGCACATCGATGGAGTGCTTGTCCAATCGATAGATAAACGAAACATTGGTTTTGTTCGGGAAGTACGGATGCTTCTCAATGGCCGCACCGGCTGCGCGCCAGTCGAAATCGAAATCAGGCACGAACACCGCGCACTGCGGATTGCCAACGTTGAGAATCGTGCAATCGAAGACTTCGCCCTCGATTTTCAACCGGTGGTGCAGCTCTTCCTTCGTCCACTTCGGACTGCCCATGTTCATTTCAAAGTTATATACGAAGCCCTCAGCCGACAGCACCTTCATCTGCTTGGGGCCGGCGCCGGTCACGATCGTAACGTCCGTTTTCTTGCATCCCGCGTCGAGGATATAAGCCGCGGCGCAGCGCGTTCCATTGCCTGACATCTCGACTTCGCTGCCATCGGAATTGAACAGGCGGATCCTGGCGTCGTAGCTACTTTCCCCTTCGGGCGGATGGTTCACAATCAGCCAGCCGTCCGCGCCAACGCCTGTGTACCGGTTGCAGATCGCAATCGCAGCCTCCGCCAGATTCTCCTGGGGCGCATCCGCGGCCATCGTGAGCAGAAAATCGTTCTTGGCGCCGTGCGCCTTCGTGTATGGAATTCTCATGGATTGGTTTTGCGGAAGCGGCGGAAAATCTCGATGGGAGCCGCGCCCTTAACTTCCACCATTTTCACACATTGATACGAATAGCGGCCAAAGTGGGCCTTCGCCATCGCCTGCGAAACGGGGTCGCCAGAGATCGCCACCACCCAGTTTTCATCCAGGAAGATCTCCGGCTTTTTCAGGCGCGCTTCAAAGATCAGTCCGTTGCACTCGTTCACCGTTTGGCGAAATGGAATGCCGGCCTGCCGATAGATGTTGGTCAGGTCGCTGAATGACGTCAAGATCCGATCGCCCGGCCGATAGTTTGCTCGCAGGTAACTGGCGGCCTGATCAGTCCAGGCACGCCGCGTCTCCGAATTCACCTGCGACTCTTTCCAGCACACCCAGTTCTCCATCCTCGGATAAGCGAGCCAAGGCGAAACGCCAACCAGTATCACAACAGTACCCACCATCTTGCGCACGCCTTGCGGCATCATCGCTACGATGCACGCCGAGCCAAACGCGAACAACGGCAGCATCGCCAACCCGTAGCGGGTGTTGTAGTAGCTGCCATACCAGAGCTGCGGCAGGAAGATGGGAGAGTCGCCCGAGTGGACGTTCATCACGTAGAAAACGCCCGGCAGCACCAACAGCAGCACCGCCCACCACGCGCGTTTGAAAAACGCAAAGACCACACCGGCCGCGCCCATCCAGAACAGTGTCGTACCGGCGCACGCCAGCGCTGCCGAACGGTAGTAAAGAAAGGCCAACGGCCAATCGCCGTGGCCGGGATAGGAGGAATGCGAGCGCGCCTGGATCGCTTTCGCCGACCACTCGCCGCGATAGAAGTACAGCGGATCGCTGTAGAAGTAATAGTTGTGCGCCATCCAGTAGACGCAGCCGCTGGATGCGATTGCTCCAAAGGTAAACGCAACAAGCAGGCGATTCTCACGCGCGGCGACCAGAAAGAACAGCGTGATAAACGGGATGAGGAACCATCCGTCGTAGCGGGTCATGCAGCCTGCCAGCGAGCAGATGCCCGCCCCTACGACCGCGCCGATTGACTGCGTATCCACGAACAGCACCATGAAATAGAACATGCCGCAGAACGTGCCTAGATAGATCGCCTCGGTCATGGCCAGCGACTGCATGTACAGCAGATTCGGATTGAGCGCGATCAGTGCCGTGGCGGCAATGGCAGCTTCGCCCGACCCCAGTATTCGCCGGGTCGCGGCAAAGAGCGCGGTCCCGCACAGCACGAAAAAGATCGCGCTCGGAATCGCGCCGGCCAGGCCTGACTGAAACAGCGAATCGATGCGCGCCAGCGGCATCATCATCACATGCGGCAGCGGCAGCCAGGTGGTGCCTAGCTGTTCGTAGCCTGGAGTGAGTGAATCGACCACGCGGCGTGCGGTGTTGATATGAGCCTGGGCGTCGTTATCCCAGGTAAGATAGCCGCGGGTATAGAAGAAGACCACTGCCGCACAACTCAGTGCGGAAAGAGCGATAAAAACGGCAAGCGGCGCCAATATCCCGAGCTGGGATTTGGGCGCCGCGGCCTTCGAACGCTTCTTAAAACTCGGTGAATTTTTTGAACTCTTGGAAACGGCCATCGATCTCCGCTCGTGTCAGCGTCCGGAAACGGTCCACGCCAAACTTCTCGCAGCAGAAACTACCCATCACGCTGCCGTAGATCACGGCGCGGCTCAGTTCGCGGCGGTCGATCGGCCCGCTGGCCAGATCAATGCCCTGCTGTGCCAGGTAGCCGTTAAAGCCGCCGGCGAAGCAGTCACCCGCTCCTGTGGGATCGAATACCTGATCGAGCAGATAGCCGGGAACGATAAAGTAGTCGTCTTTGCGGAACAGCATCGCGCCGTATTCGCCGCGCTTGATCACAACAGTGTTAGGACCCATCGCCAGGATCTTTTCGGCCGCTTTACGCATGTTGGTTTCGCCGGAGAGCATACGCGCTTCGCCGTCATTGATGAGCAGGAAGTCCCACTCTTTGATGGTGGCCAGCAACTCATCGCGGAAGCTGGAGATCCAGAAGTTCATCGTGTCGCCGCCAACGGTGCGGATGTTGGTCATCTGCGAGCGCACTTCGCGCTGGAGTGCGGGCTGAATATTGCCCAACATCAGGTACGGCTGCGACTTATAGGACTCGGGCAGCTTCGGCTTGAAGTCGGCGAAGACGTTCAGGTCGGTGACCAGCGTTTCGCGGTCGTTCATATCCTGCGAATAGACGCCTTTCCAGAAAAAGGTCTTGCCCGGCACGCGCTCCAGGCCTGCCAGATCGACATTCCGGCTCGCCAGGAGATCCACGTCTTCCTGCGCAAAATCCTCACCGACCACGGCGACGATCTTCACAGGCGTAAAATAGCTCGCAGACAATGCGATGTAAGTGCATGCGCCGCCAAGCATGCGATCCACGCGGCCGTGGGGCGTTTCTACTCCGTCATAGGCGACGGAGCCAACAATAACAAGGGACATTCTTCTATTGTAACGGTTCTGGTTTGCACGGGGCAGCATCGCGCGGGGCAAACCAGGTACAGACACTCGATTCCGGCAAACTGCGGCGGAATCGAGTGTCTGTCCGCTGGTTTGCGCGGTCTCGTGCTAGCGGATTTGGAAGGCACGGCGAGTACCTTTCAATTCCTGGGGCGGGAGGCCGTAAAGGCACACATGATCGAAGGCCCACAGGTTCACATTGGCCACGTTCTCCCGCAACGCGAGCAGATACTCTTTGTTCCATGGATACCCGCCCGTGAACACCGGCAGCATATAGCGCACGGAATCGCGCGGCCAGCCCAAATCGATGGGGAAAATCATCGCAGACTCGGCCAGATTCAAATCGCGCGACCAGGCGCCGAAATCCAGCGCCTCCATCTTGATGTAGTCGAACGGACTGGTCGATTTCGTCTCCCATTCCGCGGGGAAGTTCACATAGCGGTTTAACTGTCCACCCAGGTTGTGAATTCCGGCCGGCTGGGGATGGTTCACATCGTACGGAAACAGCAACTCGATTTTCGTATCCGAGTGGAAGGATTTCACATGCGCCGCGATCGCCGCAGCGTGATCGCGCAGGCGGTTGCGCAGGAACGTCGCGTCCGGCGTCGCCGGAGCGTCGGTCGGATTACGAAACAAAGCCAATGGCCGCCCCAGTTCGGCGAGCGCGGCGGCGCTGGTGTCGGCATCGTAATAGGCCATGCCTCCAGCCGTGTTGCTGGAGGAATAGTTCGTGAAGAACCACCACAGCATTTCGCCGAACTGAATGGCCGGGGTGAGTCCCGCGGCAGCCTGCAGATCGGCAATTGTCTTGAACACGCCCTTTTGCAGGTTCAGCATATTTGCGCTCAGAGCGCAGTGCGTGGAGTTCAAGCTGCCGAAGCCGACCGAAGTCGCAACAGGCTGCCCGTCCGGGAACATCGCGGCGAATCCAGCGGGGGGATTCACCAATTCCATGGACGCGGAGGTCATCATCTGGCGTCCGCGCGAGTGGCCTTCCGTATAGAGATCGGCCAGCCATTCGCGGACGCCGCGATTTAACGGTGGCGTCTGCGCGGGGTCGACCTCCCAGGTGCCGGCCACTCCGCCTGAAAGCGAGCCGGTGGTGGAGACCGTGCCGCTCGAACTGGTGGTCGTCTCCTTCCACGCCGAAAAAGTGTAGGAGTAGGCCGGCTTCGGCGACCGCGTGGTAATCGTGAGCGTGCTGCCCGAAGCCGCGGCCCACACGCCGACGTAGGTCTCATTGATGAAGCTGGCAAAGTGCATTGCAAAAGTATCGGTGGTCTCATTGGCGAAGACCGTCTTGCCTACGGTCTCGCCGCCGATATCGACGAAGATCTGGTCACCTGCATCAAAGGCGCCGCCGAACGTGATCGTTGCACTGGGAATAGTTGCGCCAGTCCGCTTGCGTTGGTTCCACCAGAATACACCGATGTAGGTATTCATCGGACCCGCGAATCCAAGCTTGTCCATCATCCAGTGAATGCGCGCCGGCGGGAGCTTGTAGGAGTGGTCGGTACTGTAATCCATGGCCGGCGAGATGCGTGTGCGAGTGGGAGGAGCATCCGGCACATCGGTCGCGACGACCGCCTCCAGAAAATCGAAGTAGAAATAGGTCCCGCTCTTTAATCGCAGCGTCACCGTATGGGCTCCACCCGCCACTGCGCTGCGCACTTTGCGCCGGGTATTGACGGCAGGCTCGGTGCTGAGATGGCAATCGAGATCGGTCTCCGTGTCACTATCGAGCCGGACGCCGGCCACGCCTCGATCGCTGTAGAGCGAGGTCCCTACCCACAGGTCGTGCGTTACCGGACAGTGGTAGCGGATCGTCACCGAGTCATTCACGGTGCTCGCGCGGCGCGCGAAACTGCCGGAATAAAAGCCGGTCTCGGTCTCCCAGGAAGTGCCGGTGTAGGAACAGGATTTATTGTCCTCGTCGATCCGGATACTGCCCGGACCAGCCACCTGCAGCATCTTCACCGCCTCGTCGCCGGTCACTGTCCAGTTGGTAAAGACGGCCTGCCATTCGGTATCGGTAAACGCCGCGCCGTTGGCGAGCGGTGGAGCCATGGTCAGCCACATCTGACGAATCGCGGGGATGCTCAACGCGCTGAAGTCGAGCGAGACGTGCCAGGTGGCATCGGAACTGCCGCCGGAAAAGCCGGTCGTTGGCGAGTCGGTGCGCAGCCGCTCATTCTTCCATACGGCATACATTTTGATCATGTTGCCGTCGTAGCCCTTGCGCGTGCTCGCGATCGTCAACGTGGCCCCGGAAGCCGACGCCGAAAGCGGCAGAATCAGGCCCATGCCGGTCCAATCGACAGCGTTGATCTGCGCCGAGAGGTTCTGCACGACCGTGGCAGCACCCACGCTGTACAGCGTGTAGGTCAGACTGTCCGCCGTTGAACTCACCGTGAAACTGGCGCCATCCGTCCTCAACGCCCGCAGGGACACACTGTTCGACGACGCGCCGGCCGTGACATAGGTCGACGCGCCGGCAGCCGATGCCACCGCCAACGCCACCTGTGCGCTCGAGCGGTCCGCAGTCTCCGTGTAACTGTAGGTGGTGCCCGCGATGGTGATGGAGTGCACCGTGCCCGCGCCGCCGGCATAGAAGGCGTAGGCGCAGGTGACCTTCGGGGCGATGTAGTCGAAGGCGATGTTCTGATACCACAGCGTCAGCCGGTCATACTCGACGAAGCCGTTGTCCTGAATCACGAACTGCCCCGAAGCGGCCGCATACGTTCCGCCAGTCTGCGTGGCATGATCGAACAGGCGCACCTGCGCGGTGGTGCCGTCGGGACGGATGACGTCGAGGAATGGCCAGTCGATGGTCGGATACTTCGGAGAATCGAGCGGCATCAGGCCGCTGTAGGCGGCATCGAAGCTCAGCGTCAGCCCGCTGAAATTGGTATCGGGCAGATACTTCAATCGCGGATGTTCGTAGAAGTTGTCGGCATCGTATAAAACGACGACGGCAAAGTCGGCTGGATCGCGAAAGATCCCGCTTACTTTGAAGCTGTCTGAGGTTGCGGCATGAACCGCTGCGGAGGCGCCCAGGTCGTCAAATCCGCGCAGTTGAATGGTTCGGTTCGGTTGGAGTTTATAAATACGTTCCGGCACAAGTCACCCGAATGCATGTTAGGCATGGACCTGTGCCGGAAATTCCTGCTTGTCTAAGTATCTGATTGACGAATCAACCAGAAATAAAAGTTCGCCGTGCGTGACCCACTTGCAGAACCCACCCGAAAGGCTCTTGATTTTTCAGTTTTGATCGAGGCGGCGACACGTGACCTGCCATTGATGCCGCCTGGCGCTTAGGAAGCGCCTTGCTACGGGTGAAATGGCCGCTGATCCGTACGGATGAACGCGGATTCTGATTGGGTTGGTGGCCGGACCTACTTCCATTGTTTCAGCATGGTTGGGAATGTAGAGCGCGGTGCTTGTTTCGAGTTGAGTGCGGATGATTTCGGATTAATGCGAATCGTTTTCGGCGCGGGAAGAAATTCTTCCTACGAAGGCGTAAAGGCGCCAAGACAACCAACGGCTATTGCGTAGGGGAGTTTTGCAAGAAGCTCAGGTGACCGGCGGTTCACTGCCCGTCGGCTTCGCCGAACTTATGCCACTTGCCATCGCCTACATAGCTGGAGGTCCGGGCCGGAGCCGCCGCAGGTGGTGGAGCGGTGCGGCGCTGTTCGATGACCGCAGGCGTGCGCCGTACTGGAGCCGGCTCGTAATAATAGGTCTGCGGATAGGGGGTGGCGTAGTAGTAGGGGTCGTAATAGGAGCCCGGATAGTAGGCCGAATAGCCGTAATATCCCGGGTAGTAGCCGCCGTAGAAGCCCAGGCCGAACCCGCCGTAGAAGCCTCCGCGGTAGCCATAACCGCCGTAGCCGCCGTAGCCGCCATAGCCGCCTCCGCGATATCCGCCGTAGCCCGAGGAAGCATGCCCGCCTCCGCGGCCACCGCCGGAGAATCCACCTCCGCCTCTTCCGGCCGAGCCTCCGCCATGTCCACCGCCCCTTTGGGCGAAGCAGGTGGCGCCTAAAGCCAACCACAATGAAACGATCAGCAGCTTTCGCATATGCCCTCTCACCCAATAGAATACATCGGAGCGCATGGAGTGGCCATTAATTTCCCTTGCGCCAAGGATTTTTGATTGCTGTAACAGACACCCGGCTTGGTAAGATTTGTGTGGGAGCCAATTTTGCCCGGTGGCAGGCCTAGTCTTCAAAACTAGTGAACGGTCTTATGGTCGTTGGTCGGTTCGACCCCGACTGGTTCCCGCCAGCACCGCGATAAAGCGGTATGCTGGCACGTATGAGTCTTGACGCCGCACTGTTCCACGGCCCGGTGGCCGTTCCGCCGCTGGCACGCCGGGACGATTCCTCTCAGTCTGTAGATCCAGATCAAAACGACCTGCTCTTCCGCCACATCGCCTCAGGCGGCATCACTCGCTTCATGTATGGCGGCAATGCGTTTCTCTATCACGTGTCGCTTGCCGATTTTCAGACAATGACCGAGTGGCTGTCGGGGTACGCGACGCAGTACTTGACGATACCCAGCATTGGCCCGTCATTCGGCCATGCCCTCGACGAGGCCGCGATACTGTCGCGATTGCCGTTCCGCTGCGCCATGCTGCTGCCCTGCACCGATCCTCGCGACGCCGCGGGGCTGGAGGCTGGAATCAAGAGGCTCACCGACACCGCGGGCATGCCGTTGATCATATATATCAAGGACGAAAACAATTTCGGCGGCGACAAAGAAAAAGGGGTGGACGCCATTGCACGGCTCATCGATTCCGGCGATGCGGTGCTGGTGAAATACGCCGTCATCCGCAGAGACCCGAGAGCCGACCCGTACCTGCAAACGCTGCTCAGCCGCGTGGACCGCAGCCGTGTGATCAGCGGAATCGGCGAGCGCCCGGCGATCTCGCACATGCGCGACTGGAATCTGCCCGGCTTCACCACCGGGTCGATCAGTATCGCGCCGGCGCTTTCGAGACAGCTATGGGAGGCCGCCTCCGCACGCGACTTCGCGCGGGCCGAGGCGATTCGCGACCAGTTCCTGCCGATCGAAGATTTGCGCGACGCCTGGGGCCCGTCCGTGGTTCTCCACCATGCCGTTGAGCTGGCAGACATCGCACGGACCGGCCCGATTCTTCCGTTTCTTTCAGCTCTTGGTGATGAGCAACTGGATCAACTGCGGCCTGTTGCGAAAGCGTTGTTGGCACGGAACCAGAACAGTACTGCTAGCGGCATGCTTCTATGAGTGAAGCGGACAGGCGGTTTCGCCTGTTCTTACCGGTAGGACGCTTCCACCTTAAAGTACCCGACCACTTCCCGCAGATGCGCCACCTCAGCTGCATTCTGCTGCATCGTCTTATCGATCGCCGACATGGACCGGGTAGCCCCCTCTATCGCGTGATGCTGCTGGTTCGATTCCGCCGAAATGTTGTTCACCAGCGTGCTCACCTCCTGCATATGCTTGGTGATCTCGCCCAGCACCTCGCCCGACCGCACCGCCAGGCTCTTGCCCGCCTCGCCTTTGGACGCTGAATCGGAGATCAAAGCCGTGATATCCTTCGCCGCTTCCGCACTGCGCTGAGCAAGGCTGCGCACCTCCGCCGCCACAACGGCAAACCCGCGACCGTGGTCGCCGGCATGCGCCGCTTCCACCGCCGCATTGAGCGCCAGCAGGTTGGTCTTGAGCGCGATCTCATCCATCACGTGAATGATCTTTGAGATCTTCTGGCCGCTCTCATTAATATCGGAGACCGCGTTGATCATCTGCTCCATCGCCGACTGCGCCTGCACCGTGCGCTCGCTCGCGGTAGTAAAGCGAGCCGCCGCGGTCGAGGCGAACGAGGCATTGCTCTGCGCGGTCTTGGCGATTTCGTGCATCGCGGCCGCAGTCTCTTCAATCGTCGGCGTATCGCGCGAGAAGCGGTGTCCGCTCTGCGAGCCGGCCGATGAGGAGACCTGTGCCACGGCCTCTTCAACTCGCGTAGACGCCTCCTGCACATCTTGCATGACACTTCGCAGTTTCACAATTAAACTGTCATAGGTTGCGGCCAGCACGCCTACTTCATCTTTCGACTCGATCCCCAGAGTCATTGTAAGATTGCCTCGCTCCAACTCCTGCAGGCCATCCACCACACGCCGGATCGGACCGGCAACCAGTTGCGCGATCAAGAAGCCGAAGCCAAGTCCCAACCCGCAGCCAAGCAGAGACAGGCCTGACAGCCAAACCCGGGCGCTCTGGTTGCGGGAGATCGATTCCTGATACTCCCGCGCACTTTCTTCGATCCGGTAGTCGACAACCTTCTGCACAGCCTGCTCGGCGGCCTGGAACGTCTGCAGCGCAGCGCCGTTTGAAAGCTGGAAAGCCTCTTCCGCCTTTTCCGCCTTCAACCGTTCAATAACCTGGTTATTCGTGCGGTGGAATTCACTCCACGCCCGCTCCATGGTCTCCTGCAGGCCGCGTTCGCCGGCGGTAGCCGTCTTGCCCAGCCGGGCCAGAGTCTCGGCAAATTTGTTCTGGCTGCGCTCCATCTCATTGATGTTGGCCTGGCGCTGTTCCGGGGTGTAGGCAACCAGCGCATTCTTCTGCGCCCCAACGGCCCGCAGCAGTTCAATCTGCGATTCTTTCAAATCGGACACTTCTTTAACGTGCCGGGTGTAGATGCGTTCGATCGACCCACTGTCCTTCTGGACGGCCGAAACGCCCCAAAATCCAACGAGCAATGTAATGATCGACGTCAAAATAAATCCGCCCATCATTTTGACGACGAGCTTCTGGTCGCGAAACAAACCTGTCATGTCTCCGATCTCCATTTGTGGCCAGCATCTGCACCGCCCACGTTAATCGAATCGGAAGGGATCGGAAAAATAAGAGTGATTCAGGCGCGAAAAAAAAAGTTCATGCTCGCCTTGAGGAGCGCGATATGGAAAGTACAATCTGAAATCCCACTGGAGGTGGACGTGAAACTTATTCTGAGCTGTGTCATTTTATCGGTTGGATTGCTCGCCCAGGAGCCACCTGTGCGAGTCTCTGAAGAGGAAGCCAAGAAGGCCGTCCTCACGCGGGTAAACCCGGAGTATCCGCCGATGGCAAAGCAGATGCACCTGGCCGGTAAGGTCCAGGTCGATGCTTATATCGATTCTGACGGCAACGTCGATTCGGTAAAGATAGTGAATGGCAATCCCCTGTTTACGGGTGCCGTCACCAACGCAATGAAGAAATGGAAGTTCTCGCCGATCACGGCCAACGGAAAAACCGTTCGCGCCGTCGCTGGCTTCGCTTTCGACTTCAAACTTTGACTAACCGGCAAAAACAAGTCCGCTCGGCAGTTCCTCACCGAACATCCGTCCGAGCGAATCGAGATCGCGGGTGCTGTCACCCTCGAGCAGTATGAGCAGCCGCTCGGCGGAGGGATCGTTAGCCAGCCGCCGCCGTACTGCATCGAGGGTGCCCGCGGCCAGATCCAAGGTTGAATTGCCGGTGTGCCGCGCCATGCGCGCGATCGCCTCACCGGCGCCGTTCGCCTTCGGAACTGCATCTATCCACCGCGTCACCGTCGAGGCCGGCACCACCAGGTTAATCGGCCCGTAGAAAAGTTCGCGCGCGCCGAGCCGAGACAGGCACCACAACTCGCTCTCCTTGAAATCATCGGCCTTGATGCGCTTCACCAGACCGTCGCCCAACTCCGTCTTCGTCCCCACCGGCAAATGCTCCAGCGCCGCCGCCGTCCGCCACATCTCACGGAGCAGACTGCTGTTCACGCGCGGCACCTTCTTCGACCCGCGCGGCAACAGGAAGCCCGATAGCCGCTGATACACATCCAATTGCTGATTGCGGTTCAGCCCGCCCGCAACACGGCCCCAGAAAATCCACCACTCGATTTCGTTCTGCACCTGATTGCCGAACGCCATGCCGCCAGCGTAAATCCGCCGCGCCTGCTCCATGCGCAGATCATCACCCGGGAAACCACAG
>Ga0118677_10004304_pt1 | contig 26057 bp, 19 predicted proteins | sample AliMusrvi5mmetaG_FD_86154 | JGI IMG/M metagenome (GOLD analysis project Ga0118677, IMG submission 86154)
TGTTTGTCCTTGCATTCCAGGGAATTAGCCAGAAAAATGCAAAGCCGGGCGATAAGGTATTGTTTACACGCGATACGGTCAAGCTCGACGAAGTAGTAATCAGCGCCATGCGTACGGTGACCCCTCTCAAGGAACTGCCGGCTCCTATCTCGGTTGTGAACAAAGCACAGCTGCAGGAATTCAGCAAATCGATTTCGGCCGATGAGGCCCTCCGCCTGGTTCCCGGCGTAAAGGTTGAGAATGGTACCGACGGTTCAAGGGTACATTTATATATCCGCGGCCAGGGGATACTCACCGAAAGCGGTTTTAGGGGTATACAGGTTCTGATTGACGGGATCCCCGTGAATGATCCGGGCGGATACTGCCCCGATCTTTATGATGTTGACTGGAGTACTGTAAAGAATGTTGAGGTAGTTCGCGGTCTTGCAGCATCATTGTATGGTGCAAATGCTACCGGGGGTGTGGTCAATATCACCACCGATAACGGGGGAGATAAACCCGTAAATGCAACACTGATGGGTTCAGCAGGTTCATATGGTTTCTGGAAGATACTGGGGCAGGTCGACGGCACCCAGGACAAGATCAATTACCGTGTATCCTATTCACATATGCAGGGTCATGGTTACCGCGACCACCAGTCTTTCATGGGCGATAACTTCAGTGAAAAGATCAACTGGAAACCTTCATCAAAGGTTCAGATCACCCAGCTGCTCACCTACACCAATTACTTCAACCAGAACCCCGAAGGGATCAACCTTTACCGGTATGAGACGTTCGGCCCCAGGGCTGCAAATACCGATGCTATTCCTTATAATGAATTTCATGAAACCAAACGTCTTACAGGGGCACTCCTTGGCAGGTTCGAGATCTGCAGCAACCAGGATATTACCGCGAAAGTGTTTGCAAGGATGAATAATTACAGGGAAACCTCCAATAACGGGGATGATTACAAACCTTATGTCAACATGGGTGCTTCGGCCCAGTATAACCTTCACCTGGGAAAGAGTACTGTTAAAAACCTCCTCAGTCTTGGCGGTGATTACCAGACCCAGACCATTACCGAGCATATGTTTGCAGTTCCCGGAGAATATAACAGGGACTCAACCCGGGTTGATTCATATTGGAGCCGCGAATGCTTCGACCTTGACCAGATCCTGATCAACCAGATCATCAAGCAGAGAAGCATTGGTGTTTTCCTTATCGACAAGCTGGATATCACACCGAAACTGCATGCGTTGTTAAACCTTCGTTATGATAATGTTTACAGCAGCCTGCAGAGCAATATTCCGGTGCCTGATTCCATCAATCCTAATGGCAGCAAAACCTATGACAAGCCCACTTACCGTATAGGCATTGCTTACGACATTTTCAGGGCTTTCAATGTTTTTGCCAGCTTTGGTACAGGCTTCCTCACCCCTTCGAATGATGAACTTTACAACAACCCCCAGGCTTACGGCGGGTTTAACAACCTTATCAAGCCTTCGACTTCACAGGGCATTGACCTTGGCGTGCGGGGCGATGTGGGCAAAGTGTTTCATTACGATGTGACATTCTTTGATATCTGGTCGAATAATGAGTTCTACAGGTATGGCATCCCCAGCAGGGGTAATAACACTGCTTTCTATGGAAATATGGGAAAAAGTACCAAATGGGGGATCGAAACCTTCGTTTCCTGGTCGCCTGTTAAAAACCTGATCATTGATGCTGCTTATACGTATTCCAATTTCACATACAAGTCGGCCGACACGGCAAAAGTTCAATGGACCCACTGGATGCCGAACAGCCCGAGGAACGTGCTTTATGGTGAGATCACCTATACATTCCTGAAGAATTTCAGTGCCGGTATAGCCTGCAACTGGCAGACTAAATACTGCATACAGGTTGATGATTCCATTTATAACAACTACACTATCGGGCAAACATATTACCAGCCGGGCAGTGTAAGAAGTTCATGGGTGAGTGGTTACAATACCTGGAATGTCGACCTGCATTATAAATGGAAGCTCGGATGGCTGAGGGGTGACCTTAGCCTGTATGCGAAGAATGTTTTCGACACCAGGTATTTCGGATTTACAGAACCCAACAACGGGGTGGATTACAACTCATACCAGCCTGCTCCCGGGAGGGAATTCTTCGTAAACCTGCGATTGAACCTGTGACAAACCCCGGCAGAAGGGTTATCCTGCCAAGGCATTAAAAAATCGTTCTTCAATAGGAGGATGGTTCATTTCACGCTGATGCAGCCGCCGCAAAAAAAAATTGCGGCGGCTTTTTTTTACAGCGAACCATTTCTGATGTATCTTTGTCTTATAGGTATTGCAAAACATAAATCATATCCTGAAGAAACCTTTAATCCTGATATATAATGAAAAAAGTATTCCTTTTTGTGATGATGCTGCTTGTTTTCCAGGCTGCGTCCCGTGCCCAGTGGTCAACCAGTTCTTTTCAGAACACCCCGGTTGTTATTGCATACGACGAACAAACAACCCCTAAAGTTGCTGTCTGCGATAATGGGGACACTTATATTTCGTGGTTCTCTATCGAGAATGCAAATTATAACGTAAGGATGCAGAAATTTGATATCATGGGGAACAAACAATGGGATGGGGCAGGGGTTCTCATCAGTTCACATCCATCCATGACCTGGATCTCAGATCATACCCTGACAACAGATCTCAGCGGGGATGCTCTCATCTCTTTCATGGATATCCGCAGCGGTTATAACAATGTCTACGCCTACCGCCTTGCTCCTGACGGCACCCAGGTTTGGGGTGCTGATGGGATCGCCCTTTCGAACGGAAACTATTTTGAGCCTTTTGCAAAAATCGTAGTCCCCCCCGACAACCAGGCTGTCTTTGCATGGCAGAGGGCTGATAACACAGGGGTTCAGAAAGACGTATTGGTCCTTCAGAAGATTGCTCCTGACGGAACTCTTCAATGGGGTGCCGGTGGAAAGGTGTTTTCCAACTCAAGTTACAATTATGATTATCCCGACATGGTTACCTCAGATAATAACAGCGTAATCCTTGTCTATACGAGGGCTATAAGCGGCCTCACAGCCCCCCGTTATATTTACGCTCAGAGGATAGATGCCAGCGGAAATACCATGTGGGCTTCGGATGTGGCAATCAATGCCGCATCAGGACTTCCGATCGGGACAACATTCAGCCTTGTTCCCGATGGTTCAGGCGGAGCATTTATCAGCTGGTTCGACGACCGCCTCCCCAACCATTTCAGGGCCTATGTTCAGCATATCGACAAATCGGGCAATGTTTCAATGCCTGTCAATGGTGCCAATCTCTCAACGAATGCCACAACCCAGCAGCTTAATCCTTCGGTGGTTTGGGTAACCGCATATAACTGCGCCCTCTGTTTCTACCAGGAAGAAGACATGAACCAGAACAATTCGGGATTGTATGCCCAGAAGCTTGACCTTAGCGGGAACACCAAATGGGGAGCCAACGGGAAAAGTTACATCCCGATGACAGGTCAGAATATACAGTTCATCAATGGCAGGTCAACCGACAGTGCTGCAATCGTTCTTTACTCATCGGGCAGCAACAGCACCTATTGGGCAATGAAAGTCGATACCGCAGGTAATTATCTTTGGTCAAATAATATGGTCCCTCTGTCGTCCGTCCTTACCTTTAAGACTTTCCTGAATGTCGGACCCTATAATAACAAACAGATCATCGCTGCCTGGGAGGATAAGCGCAGCGATGCGGGAGATATCTACGCCCAGAATATTAAAACCAACGGTTCTCTTGGCCCGCTTAATGTGGGGATCAACGATAACCCGGCTAACCCTGCTGCAGCTTTAAGCCTCGGAGCGGTTTATCCCAATCCTGTAAAACAGAAAGCCACCTTAAAATTCACAGTAGGAATCCAGCAGCACGTTACCATACAGGTTCTTGACATCAATGGTTTGGTTTGTAAAACGCTGATAGACCAGGAACTGAAACCAGAAACTTATACCACAGTATGGGACGGCAACAATGCAGACGGGAGCCGGATGGCAGCAGGAGTTTACATTTTAAGGATCAGCAGTGATTCGGGAGTGCAGACAAAGAAAATAGTCCTGCAGTAAGGCAGCAGCCATTTACATCATATCCCTTGCCCTTGAATCTTCCTCGCCATCCGGGGAAGATTCATCAGGGAAGTTTGCTTTTGCCGAATAGTTGAACAATGCCCTGAGCTTATCCCAGAAATCTCCGCCCAGCACAAACAGGCTGGAGAGGAACACCAGGTCAAAGAAAATGTTGAAGTATGTCCTCCATGAGGCAAGTTCGGGGAGCAGATGCGGCGCATAAGCCATTACGTAAGATGGTATAAAAGGCAGGGTAAACATCAACAGTCCGATATTATACCTTGTTCTTCCAACCGGCTTGGGTTTGATTATTTTATTATAATGTATCCTCAGGTGCTCGATGATATAATAATACGACACCTTACCCATTACAGCTATACCGATGATTTTCCAGAGCGGGCCGTTGACCCAGAAAAATCCCAGCACAAGGGCTTTGACGACATGCGGATGCATCTGGCGGGTTACCAGCAGCCCGGTAGGGACCATGAAAAAAGACAAAAAGATTATTGAAGCCCCCAGATAAAATCTGAATCCCGGGTTATGGGTTTGATTGCCGTTGATTTTTGTTGTTCCCATTTCCATTGCAATTATAAAAAGAAAATTGCAACTCCTCCAACTGCAAGTAAAGCTCCAATGACTTCTTTTAAGGTGATCTTCTCTTTATACAGTATCATCGAAGGGCCAATGATCAATACCGGCACAATAGCCATGATGGTCGATGCTATGCCTGTATCGGCGTACCTGATGGCGAGGAGTGAAAATGAAACACCCAGAAAAGGGCCGAAAAAAGCTCCCACTGATAACAGCATCATTGGTTTAAGCTTTTTGGCGCCCCTGAGCACGTCCTTCCATTTGCCCATGAAAGAGTAGATCACTGCAAACCCGGCTGTGCCGGCCATCACCCTGATCTGGGTCGAGGCAAAAGTATCATATCCCTGCATTCCCACTTTACTCAGGACCAGACCGGCAGCCTGCCCGAGCGCCCCTCCGAAAGCAAGCATCAGGCCCCATAAAGGGTAAGAAAATTTGAAAATATCGAACATATTGCTCTTTTCCCCGCTGCCTGTTTTGCGAAGTACAACCAGGGCAATGCCGTTCATTGTCACAGCCATCCCGATCCAGCTGAGGAGGCTGAGTTTTTCACCAAGCACCATCCAAGCGAAAAAGGCGGTCATAGGAGGTGCAAGAGCCATGATCAGCATCGACACTCTCGCACCGATCAGCACGAACGACTGGAAAAGACAAAGGTCTCCGAAGGTAAACCCAATGAGTCCCGACAGTGAAAGCCAGAGCCAGTTGTGCCAGGTGGCCCCGACGGGAAAAAGAAATCCGCGGTACAAAAAACAAAAAACGGATAAAAAAATAAAACCGATGATCAGCCTTAGGATATTCACAACCATAGACCCTATCTTGCGGCTGGCAGCTTCAAAAGTGATCGCTGTCACAGTCCAGAAGAAAGCGGTAAGCAGTGCGGCAAATTCACCTATATGATGCATGATTCCTATCGTTTATCGGCCCGCAAGCCAGGATTCAGGGTTCTGGATCAGTTTACCCTTCCAGATCTCAAAATGCAGTTCGGTCTTTTGTTCGTCGGTGTTGTAATGAATTTTCCCGATGGCCTGGCGAGTGGTCACTTCCTGGCCTTCCTTTACACTCACCACATCGAGGTTTGAATACACCGTGAGATATTCTCCATGCCTTACAATGACTACATTGTTCAGGTTTGGGAACGACATCACCTTGCTCACTCTCCCGTTGAATACGGCTTTTACCTGTGAATTCGGCTCGGTGGTGATGTCAACCCCGTTATTCTTCACTTTTACCCTCTCGAGAACAGGATGAGGATGCTCCCCGAAAGTTCCCGAGATAAACCCCTTGTCGCAGGGCCAGGGCAGCCTCCCCCGGTTCAGCGCAAAAGAACTTGAAAGTTCCTTCTCCCGGGGCGTCATCTCGTAAGTTGCAGGGCCGGAGACAATGTGGCCCGTGGATTTTTTCTCACTTACCCCGGTTTTTCGCATTCTTTCTTCTGATGCCCTGATCTCGTTGGAGATCAGCTTTTCGATCTCGTACTGCAGCCTCTCTGCGGCCTGTTGCTTCGTTCTCAGGGTAGCCATAAGCTGCTTTTCCTTACTCGACAGCTCCCTCACCGTTTTTGCCTTTTCCTGTTTCTCAAGATCAAGCTTCACTTTTTCCTTCTGCTGGGTCTCAAAAAGTGCAAGCTTTTCCTGCTTTTTGTCTTCCATGTCCTTCCTTTGACTGTGGATGACTTCTGTCGTGTTCTCTATCCTTTCGGCCTGCCTGCGCCGGTATGCAGAGTACTGCTGGTAATACCTGATTCGCTGCCACGCCTGGTTGAAATCTTTCGCCGAAAAAATGAACATCAGCTTATTTCGCCCGTTCATGGTGCGGTATGCATTATATACCATTCTTGCATAATCATCTTTAAGGGCTTTCAGCTGTTTCGACATACGGTCGAGCTCAACATTCTCAACCTGTATGTTCATGTCGATCTGGGAAAGCTCCTTGTTAATGGTGGCAATCAAGGCTTCGCGGGTCCGTATCCTCTGGTTCAGGAGCTTTAGTTTTTCAACCGACACCTGTTTCGACTGCTTGGTCTTTTCAAGAAGGTCATTGGTGTACCTGATCTCATCTTCGAGCTGTCTTTTGGTCTTCTGCAGCTTTTCTTTTTCACTCTGCCCGAAAGCAGCCAGGGAGATAACAAGTACAAGGATCAGTTGCAAGCCGATGAACGCTGAAATTCCGTAAAAGTTCCTGGTCCTCATCCGCAATATGAAAAGTCTATTTTACCTGCACATAACCCGACGGTATCCTGAAAGGGAACTGAAGGGGGACATCCACGCTTATCTTCGAAAAAGCAGCTTTGACTTTTATGGTATTTGTCGCCCAGATCGTCACATCCAGCGCCTTTGGGAAAAGCTGTCCTTCGATATTCTCAAAATCTCCGTAACTGGCTTCAAGCTTGATCTTGTCGTTGGAAATTTCCTTTACATCGGCTTCCACGATCTTGAACGTCTCCGAATCCAGCCAGATGTTCTGTATGAAACCCCTCACTTTTTCCTCATTGTTCCTGACATATTTTTTCAGCTTCAACCTTTCGGCAGTAGAAAGCTTGTAGGAGCCCTTATCTATGGTGGCCCTGAATTTACCGTCTTCATAAAAAGTCAGGTCGTTCCCGAGAAGGTATGCCTGCAGCAAATCAAAATCAATATTGGTATTCAGGAAGCGGTTCACGGCCCCATAATCGCCTATGTAGTAAGTATTATTGATCTTGTTGATCATTTTAACCGAATCCTGGGTGATGATGAGACGTATAGCCTCGATGCCAAGCCCGGGCGTGAGCGACAGCCAGATCACGCTGTCCTTTTTTATCCTGATCTGCCCGTTGAATGAATTGCTTTTTTTCTGGTTTTTGTAGCTCGCCGAAAACTTCCCGCTGAACCAGGTGTATCTCAGTTCGTGTTCTTTAAGCTTTTTGAACAGGTAGTCGGCGCCCTCTTCCTTGATTGGCGCTTTGATCGCTTTCCTTGCAGGGCTGCAGGATACCGAAAACAACACGGCCAGGATGCTCAGGCCTGCCATGAATAACTTTACCTGCCCCGGGTATTTTAGTATTCTATTCAATTAATTTCCTTTCATTGATTTTCTTGTTCAATAATTCGGATCCCTCGCCTTTGGCTTTCGCCTTTATCCAGTATTGCAGGGCTTTTTCGTGTTCCCCCTGCTTGTAAAGCACATCCCCGTAATGTTCCATGACCTCGCTGCTCACATTTTCCTTATCTGCCAATGCTTTTTCTATCCAAACCCTGGCTTCGGAAACCTTTCCGAGTTTATACAGCACCCAGCCGTAAGTATCCTCGAAGGAAGAATTTGCAGTATCAAGCTGGTTAGCCTTTTTAGCCATTTTTTCCGCCTTCTCGAGGTCCTTGTCGCGTAGCGAAAGGTAGTACGCGTAATTGTTCAGCACATAGGGGTTGTTGTCCCTTGCTTTCAGAGATTTCTCATATGCGATATCCGATTCGTCAATGTTTTTCAGCGAATGATAAGCATCACCGATATACATGTAATACTGGGCTAACAGGTCATCGTTGTTCACAACCAGTTTCACTCCTGATTCGAGTACCTTTACGGCTTCTTCATATTTCTTAAGCTGAGTGGCCGAGAGTCCGTGGAAAAGGTAAAGCACGCTTTGTTCAGGAAAAAGTTCCATGGCCTTGCTGCTGTTATCATACACCTTCTGGAATTCGCTGAGCTGGAGTTCCATTCGCAGAAGCTCTTCCCATACCACGTATTTACTTGAATCGAGGGTTATCACTTTTAAAAATGCCTCGCCGGCCTCGGCATATTTTTTATCCTGCGACAACAGGTCGGCGTAGATCGACCAGGCCTTGGGGTTGTCGGGATGAGTTTTGATCATGATCCTGGAAAGCTCAAAAGCCTGCTCCTTAAGCTGGTCGTAGATCTGGTTAATGGTATAGAATGAAAGCAGTATGCTCACCTTGGTATCCACATCCAGGTTTGGATTGGCAAAGCCCAGTTTAAGCTCCTCGTAGGCTTTCTCCTTGTTCCCGGTTTTCCGGTAATAATCGGCCAGCGACATATGGATATACGGGTTGCCCGGATCTTTTTCAGCCACCTTTTTGTAGAGTTCAAGAGCTTTGGAGGCCTGGTTGTTGCTCATGTAAAATTCGGCCAGCATCGAAAGGTAACGCGAATCATCAGGGAAAGCTGTGACCAGGTTCTGCAGTTGTTTTTCGGCTTTCTGAATATCGCCCAGATGCAGGTAAATCTTTTCTTTCTGTATGGAGATCTCCTCGGCAACACCTGCTTTAGCTTCGATCTGATCGTACACCTGCGCAGCCTTCTTCTCCTCTCCTACCAACAGGTAAAGGGCCCCGAGCTGAAAATAATAATCAAGTTCACCAGGGTATTTCTTTATCAGGTTTTCATAAATGACTACCGCTTCCTTCTCCATTTTATTCAGCTGGCATACTTCGGCGAGAAACAGCTGGTAATATTTATTGTCAGGATCAAGGCGGATGGCATCCTGGGTGAGCTCATAAGCTTCGTCGTATTTCCCGCGTGATGCCTGGAGTCTTGCCAGTTCAAACAAACCTGCAGGATCGTTGGGGTAATGCTGCACATAATAGGTGAACATCTGTATTGCCTTGTCGGGATACCCTGTCAGGGCTTCCTTTTTGGCATCCAGCAGCATCCCCGTGTTTTCAACATCAACCAGCGGCTTGTCATCTCCCGCATGCTTCTTCCCATGCTTAGCTTTAGCCGAATCTGTATCCGCAACCTTGAAACCGTACACCGAAGGCGCACCCATTCCCGCTATCCACAGTAACAAAAACCCAGAAAGTATTATTATGGTCTTAACCTTCATCAATTAAATTTTTTTTCGCTACTTCGCTACTTCGCTATTTATTTATGCCCCGTCGACCCAAATCCTCCTGCCCCCCGGCTGGTTTGTTCGAGCTCGTCAACCTGTATCCATTCGGCCTGTTCATGGCTGGCAATGATCATCTGTGCTATCCTTTCGCCGTCGTTCACCACGAAATCTTCATTCGATAAATTGACAAGGATCACCTTGATCTCTCCTCTGTAATCGGCATCAATGGTTCCCGGGGTATTCAGCACGGTAACCCCTTTCTTTATCGCAAGCCCGCTGCGGGGTCTTACCTGGGCTTCAAATCCAACAGGAAGTTCGATGAACAATCCGGTAGGGACCAGCGCTCTTTCAAGGGGCTTCAGAACGATTTCGCCGGGGATAAATGCTCTCAGGTCCATCCCTGCCGAAGCCGGTGTTTCATGGGCAGGCAAAGGATGGCGGGATTTGTTGACTATCCTGATTTTCATAAGGAATTTTGATGTGCAAAGGTAATAAAAATCTCAATCGGGGGCCTTTGCGAGGCGGGGCTTCTCGATGAAGAATGCAGTGAGCAGGAAAACAAGAAGCAACCCGGTGTGAAAGAGGATGCGGGATACGGGATGCGGGATGCGGAGATAGGCGCTGATCAGATACAGAAGAAGTGCAAGGCCTGTATAACCTGCTGCTTTCCATATCCTGTAAGGTACAGGGTAGTATTTTTGTCCGAGCAGGTAAGCGATCACCATCATAGACCCGTAGCAGATAAACGTAGCCCAGGCCGAACCAATATAACCGTGGATGAAATGGTCGGGGCTGAGCGGGATCCACCAGAAGTTCAACCCCAGTGTGATTACCGCCCCTATCAATGAAAGCCAGGCTCCCCAGATCGTTTTCCCTGTAAGCTTGTACCAGATGGAAAGATTGTAATAGATGCCGAGAAAAATGTTGGCAAACATAAGAACGGGGATTACAGCTTTGCCTTCCCTGAAATCTTTTCCTATAAGGCGGATGAAGATATCGTCGAGATACAACATGGTGACCAGGAATACCGTGGAAATTGCGATGACGAAATAATCCATGATGCGGGCGTAGGTATGCCTGGCATCCTTTTCCCTGGCATGGGCAAAAAAGAAGGGTTCAGCCGCAAAGCGATAAGCTTGCACAAACAAGGTGATCAGTATGGATATCTTGTAACAGGCGCTGTAGATCCCCACCTGTGCCTCGGTGAGTTCCCTTGAATACGGAAGGAGATATCTCAGCATGAGCCGGTCGAAAGTTTCATTCACCATCCCGGCAAGTCCTGCAAACAGTAAGGGAAAAGCATAAAACAGCATTCGTTTCCACAATTCCTTATGCATCTTCCATTTCATGTTCAACAACATGGGCAGTATTAAAGCAAGGGTTATGATACTTGCTGCAAGGTTAGCGATGAAAACATATTCAATCCCCCAGTCGGGCCGGTAAACCAGGCCTAAAACTCCCTGAGATGAAGGATAATGCTTCCAGGCATACGGACAGGCTACAATGAAGAACAAGGTCAGTCCTATATTTGTAAAAATGTTGATCATTTTCAAAGTCGCGAACCTTGCGGCTTTATTTTGGGAGCGCAGCCGGGCAAATGGTATTGCAACAAGGGCGTCGAGACCGAGGATCCAGGCAAACCAGATAACGTATTTTGCCTGCAGTGGATAATCAATCCAGCCTGCAATTGTTCCTGAAAATAAACTGGCCAGGAAAATGAAAGAACCGGAAGTGAGCAGCAATGAAATCATCCCGGTACTGAAAACGCTGTCCTTGTCCTCTTCTTTTTCGCTGAAACGGAAAAATGCAGTTTCCATCCCATAGGTCAAAACCACCATCAGGAAAGAGGCATAGGAATAAAACACACTGATAGTACCGTACTCTGCCTTTGAGAATATCCTCGTAAGCAATATCACCAGGAGGTACTGCAGGAACCGCCCCAGGATTGTTGGAATCCCATAGACTGCGGTTTGTGAAGCAAGGCGTTTGATTGATGACATTCTTTTCGTGAATCGTGAATCGTGACCCGTGACCCGGATCACGATTCACGGTTTAGGGTTAAAATCCAAAATTACTCATAAATTTGGCCTGACAAAGAAACGATGGCAAAATCAAAATATTACGTGGTCTGGAACGGCCGTAAACCCGGGATCTACGAAGGATGGGACAAATGCAAAGAGCAGGTGGCCGGGTTTAACGGGGCAAAATTCAAAGGGTTCCCCACCAAAGATATTGCCCTCAGTGCTTTCAGCGACGATCCCCGGAAGTATATGGAGAAGGGGCTGCAGTCTCCGAAAAAAGTCATCTGCAGCAATCCCCTGGTTGGTGTACCCATTGCCGACAGCATTTGCGTTGATGCAGCCTGCAGCGGGAATCCCGGCGTGCTTGAATACAGGGGAGTCGATACTGCTTCAGGAGCCGAACTTTTCAGGGTGGGCCCTTTTCCCCAGGGAACAGTCAACATAGGCGAATTCCTTGCCGTTGTACATGCCCTGGCTTACCTTAAACAAAGAAATTCCGACTGGCCGGTATATTCCGATTCCCGCACTGCTATTGCCTGGCTCAGGAAACGCGCCTCAAACACAAAGCTTGAAGTTTCAGATAAAAACAGGGAGTTATTCAAGCTGCTTGAACGGGCGGTTAACTGGATCAACACCAACAGTTGGAAAAACCCGGTATTGAAGTGGGAAACAGAGTACTGGGGCGAGATACCGGCAGATTTCGGAAGAAAATGAATACTGGGTTACTGGATAGCTGGATATTTTAGACGGGATAAAAGGCATCGGGGATGTGCCGGATCTCCGTACTGTCCTCATCCACAATCACAGACACCACATCAAACCTTACCTCTCCCTGGAATCCTTTGTATTTCACAAATGCGTTTGCGGCTCTGACCAGCAGTTTCTGTTTGACTTTTGTGACGGCTTCCTCGGGTTCGCCGAAATACCGTGTATTCCGGGTCTTGACTTCAACCACCACCAGTGCTCCCCGGTCCAAAGCAATGATGTCGAGTTCGGCTTTGCCCGCACGGAAATTCCTTGCCAGGATTTTAAAACCCTTTGCTGTTAAATGATCTGCTGCAAGATCCTCACCCTTTTTGCCGAGGTCGTAGGACGTGCTCATCCTAAGAAAATTGAATATCGAATATTGAACAACGAATGTTGAATTTTGAATTATAACGTTTAAGTGTTTTCACGAACATTAGCCATGAGTTTTATTCATAATTCAATGTTCAATATTCGAAAATTTTTTTTAAAACCCAAGCCCGACTTCTTCATCCACTATAAACCTGACATTACGGCCGAGGATCAGTGCAAGATTTTCATGGCCGTGGCCCGAAGGGAAATCGTAGCATACAGGGTAGCGGTAATCCTTTACTGCATTGACGATGATCTGGTTGGCTGTATAACCAAAAGGGACGGCATTATCCTTCATCTCATGCATACTCCCGACGATAAGGCCTTTAAGATCACCAAGGATCTTTGCCCTCTTCAGGTTCATCATCATGCGGTCGATATGGTACAGATACTCATCGATATCTTCGAGGAAGAGTATCTTTCCCCTGGTGTCGACCTGTGAATGGGAGCCCATAAGGCTGTATAAAATCGAGAGGTTCCCGCCGGTGAGGATGCCTTCCCCTGCCCCGGTGCGGTCGAGAGTGCCAAGCCTTTTGGAATATACTATCTCTTCGCCGAAAAGAGCTTTTCTCATTGTTTCCACGGTAAGGCTGCCGTGACTGCTTTCAGGCATGTTGAGCGGCATGGTAGCATGGAGGGTTTCGATCCCGAAATGCCGGTGTATATGCGAATGGAGAACGGTTATATCGCTGTATCCTACTATCCATTTCGGGTACCTCAGGAAACGGCTGAAATCAAGCCTGTCGATGATTCTTACAGCTCCATATCCTCCCCTTGAGCAGAAAACCGCCCTGATGGAAGCATCGTCGAGCATGGTCTGGAAGTCTTTTGCTCTTTGGAAATCGCTCCCGGCCATCTGGTTCTCCTGGTTGAAGATATAAGACCCGAGGATCACCTCGAGCCCCCATTTCTGGAACAGTTTCATAGCGGGATGAACCTCCTCGAAGGTGATGCTCCGGGCGGGTGAAAGGATGGCAATTTTATCTCCTTTTTTCAGGTATGGGGGCTGAATCATAATAACAAAATTAAACAATTGATTCGTATCTTTGTCGTCTGTATTAATGATTATGGAAAGACCGGATTATAAACGCTATACTGTAACTTCTGCACTTCCTTATGCCAACGGTCCTGTTCACATAGGGCACCTGGCAGGGGTGTATGTGCCTGCCGATATTTTTGTACGTTTTCTCCGGATGAATAACGAAGACGTAATCTTTATCGGGGGTTCCGATGAACACGGAGTCCCTATCACCATCAAGGCTTTGCAGCAGGGTGTAACACCCCAGCAGATCGTGGATAAATACCACGGGATGATAAAAAAGTCTTTTGAAGAATTCGGGATCTCCTTTGATATCTACTCGCGCACATCCAATCCCATACACCATGAAACAGCATCGGCCTTCTTCAGGAAGATGTACGATGCAGGCCAGTTCATCGAAAAAGTTTCACAGCAGTATTATGATGAGGCAACAGGTCACTTCCTGGCCGACCGTTATATCACCGGGACCTGCCCGAACTGCGGATCCGAGAATGCTTACGGCGACCAGTGCGAAAAATGCGGTTCTTCACTGAATGCAACCGACCTTATCAATCCGAAGTCGGTGCTCAGCGGCAATGCTCCGGTTCTGAGGGAAACGAAACACTGGTTCCTCCCACTCGACCAGTATGAGCCCTGGCTGAGGGAATGGATACTTGAAGGCCATAAGGACGACTGGAGGGCCAATGTTTACGGCCAGTGCAAGTCATGGATAGAACAGGGGCTGCAGCCCCGCGCAGTGACCCGCGACCTCGACTGGGGTGTAAAGGTCCCTGTTGAAGGCGCCGTAGGAAAGGTACTTTACGTATGGTTTGATGCACCCATAGGATACATCTCGGCTACCCGCGAACTGAGGCCCGACTGGGAAAAATACTGGAAGGACAAGGAAACAAAGCTCGTCCACTTTATCGGCAAAGACAATATCGTTTTCCATTGCATCATTTTCCCTGCAATGCTTAAAGCTGAAGGCAGCTATATCCTTCCCGACAATGTACCTGCCAATGAATTTCTGAACCTTGAAGGCGACAAGATCTCGACCTCCAGGAACTGGGCCGTCTGGCTTCATGAATATTTAACTGAATTCGCTGGCAAACAGGATGTGCTGCGCTATGTGCTTACTTCAAATGCGCCGGAGACCAAGGATAATGATTTTACATGGAAAGACTTCCAGGCGAAGAACAACAATGAACTGGTGGCAATACTGGGTAATTTCGTGAACCGGACCTTTGTTCTCACCCATAAATATTTTGAAGGCCATGTTCCGCAGCAGGGGGAGCTTACACCCGGCGATACGGCAGCCCTGGAGGAAATGAAACTTTTTCCTTCAAGGATAGCCGCCAGTTTGTATGCCTACCGTTTCCGTGAAGCCCTTGCCGAGATGATGAACCTTGCGAGGCTTGGAAATAAATACCTTACCGATAATGAGCCCTGGAAGGTTTACCCGGGAGATAAAAACAGGGTGGCAACCATACTGAACATCTCGCTGCAGATCTGTGCCCAGCTTTCAATTATTGCCGAACCTTTCCTGCCTTTTACGGCCGCAAAGATCAGGCAGACCCTGAACATGAAACAGATGGGCTGGAAAGATGCCTCGCTTTGTAACTGGCTGTGCACCGGGCAGAAAATCAATCCGCCTTCATTATTATTTGAAAAAATAGACGACGAAGCCATTCAGAAACAGGTTCAGAAGCTTATGGATACCAAGGCAGCCAACGTGGCAGCGGAGGTGGTGACCAGCCCCAAACCCGCGAAACCTGAAATCATTTACGAGGATTTCACGAAAATGGATATACGCACCGGAACCATCCTTGAGGCTGAAAAAGTCCCCAAAACCGATAAACTTTTAAAGCTGAAAATTGACACCGGCCTTGAGCAGAGGATTGTGGTATCAGGGATTGCCGCGTTTTTCAAACCCGAAGAGATCATTGGCCGGCGGGTAAGCATCCTGGTTAACCTTGCTCCCCGCAAATTAAAAGGCATTGATTCGCAGGGGATGATTCTGATGGCTGAAAATCCCGATGGTACCTTGTTTTTTGTTTCTCCGGATGAGGGAGCCCAAAACGGAAGCGATATTAAATGATACCTTAAGCACAATCCCGAATAATGACCTGGATCCTTTTCATTGATGATGACCCTTCCTTTGCCGCGGAGATGAAATTCCTTCTGCAGGAGAACGGGTTTGAAGTGGTTACTGCAAATGACGGGGACCTGGCATTACGTATTCTGAAGGAACAGAAATTCGACCTTGTAATAACCGACCTCCTCCTTATTAAAACTCATGGCATGGAGGTAATTCTTCATATGCGGGAGTTTTATCCCAAAGTGAAGATCATCACGATTTCTGGAGGAGGCTGGGCTTCATCTCATCTTCACCTCGAAGCTGCCAGGCTGATCGGTTCCGACAGCTGCCTTGCAAAACCTTTCCAGGTAAGTGAGCTGATCAGTGAAATAGAGAGGGTGATCGCCTGATCAGTTTTTACCCGGCCAGGAAATTCGTATTGTTGTACCCTTGCCAACCTGGCTGTCAATTTTCATTGTGCCGCTGAACAATTCAACAATCCGTTTTGAGATGATCAGGCCCAGCCCGAACCCCTGCTGCTCCTTGAGCATCCTGTCAAACTGCATGAAAGCGCCTATTTTGGTCAAATCCTCATCTTTAATTCCGCATCCCTGATCTTCGACAAGCAGGCTGAACAGATTATCGGAACAGTCACAGCTGATTTTTACAGGCGTACCGGGTGTGGAAAATTTAAAGGCATTGCCTGTAATTTCTTCCACTACCTTGGTGAATTCCAGTTCGGCTATATACACAGTACATCTTTTACAATCAAATATAAGATCTCCTGACCTTGAGGCATCAGATGCAATCTTTGTACTTACCTTGCTAATGATTTCCATAGGATCACGCAGTTCAAACCTGCGTGAAAGTCCCGTCTTTTTCAGCTCCAGCTGTGCATAAAGAAGATAATTCTGGATCAGCCTGTGCAACCTCACGGCGCTGGTATAAATACGGTTGCCGATTTCGGGCAGCTCATCCGTAGTAAATGAGTCGGGGTAGTTCTTAAGCATCTGACCGAATCCGAGGATCCCATTCAGAGGCGTGTTGAGTTCATGTGGAAGGCTTGTAATGAGGTTGATCCTCAATTCCTGGAGTGCAGCCTGGGATCTCTCGGTAAGCAGATCGGTTTTCTCAAGCCTGGCTTTCGCCGCTTTCATCAATTCTTCATGAGTAAAGGGTTTGGTGATATAGTCATCCGCCCCCTGGTCCATCCCGGCCCTTACCTGTAAGCGCTCCGACAGTGCAGTCATAAAAATAAAAGGTATCAAAGCGGTTATCGGGTCCTGGCGTAAAATTTCCAGAACGGCATTTCCGTCCATTTCAGGCATCATTATATCGCATAATATCAGGTCGGGAATATTTTTAACTGCCATCTCCACCCCCTCAATCCCATTTGCTGCGGTAAAGGTTTGATATCCTTCAAAATTGAACCAGTCTCTCACCTCTTCCCGAAGCATTACCTGGTCTTCAATGATCAGAATTTTTTTCATTTGTATAAATTTTTCTGCATTTTTATTGTACCCGGAAGTTTTACACTGAAGGTCGTGCCCTCTTTCGTCTTGCTATTAACCTCTATCGTTCCTCCATTCCTGTGAACCGATTCCTGCACTATATTCAAGCCCAGTCCGGTGCCTGCAATACTGCCGGAATTTGATGCTCTGAAAAAGGGAGTAAAAAGATGCTTTATATCCTGTTCAGGGATCCCTATTCCCTGGTCTTTAACCTCCAGTACAACAACATTATTTTCGAGACTAAGGGTTACTGCTATTGTTTTACGAGGATCGGAATATTTTATTGCATTGGATATTAAATTATTGACAACAAGGTTAATGCTCTTTTTATCAAGGAACACTTCAATGTTTTCAGGAACTGAGCGGAATTCCAGATGGCTGTCGCTTCCCAAATGCATCCGGAATTCTTCTATGGTTTCCATTGTCAATTGTGAGATATTAAACAGTTCCGGTTCAAGTTCCCGTTCTTTTACCTGAAGTTTCGAAAGATTAAGGACCTCCTCGATGATCCTGTTCAGGTTTGCCACCTGGTCCTTGATCTTTGTAAGCCTTTCATCCATCTGGGGTTCGCTCATCTTTTGTCGGTAGTTGATCAGCGACTCACTGGCAGCGAGAATGGTAGCCAGAGGTGTGCGGAATTCGTGGGAAGCAACTGAGATGAATTTCGATTTCAGCTGGTTCATTTCCTTCTCTTTTTCCATGCCTTCCCTTAGCATGACTTCATATTTCTTCCGATCGGTGATGTCGGTAAAAGTACCTATCATGCGAAGCGGTTTTCCATCGGTGTCCCGGCTTACTACCTTTCCCCTGTCGAGTATCCATTTATAAGTGCCTTCTTTACATAACACACGGTGTTCATTGATATAGATATCCGATCCGCCGTTTAAATGTTTATCAATATCTGCATTGAATTGTTCAGAATCCTCAGGATGCGTCCGTTCCTCGCCCCTTTTGATTTGAAACGTGTTGGGGATTTCATCCACTGAAAAACCGAGCATCTGCAGTAAAAAATTGGAAACAAGGAGTTCATTTGTTGTGATATCCCAATCCCATACGCCTTCGCCGGAACCTTCCAGTGCAAACTTCCAGCGTGCCTCACTTTCCCTGAGATCCTTTTCAAGGTTTTTCTTTTCGGTGAGGTCAATTTTAATTGCAATAAAAGAAGAGACTTTATTCAGATTGTCAATAACCGGTGTGATGGTGAGTTCTTCAGGGAAGAGGCTGCCGTCTTTTCTTTTGTTAATAAGCTCGCCGGCCCAGACTTTCCCGCTTTTAATCGTTGCCCAGAGTTTCTTGTAAAACTCAGCATCCTGTTTTCCCGATTTTACAAGTTCTCCGGGAGTCTTGCCAATGATTTCCCCATATGAATATCCGGTATGATTTAAAAAGCTGGTATTCGACCAGGTAATCCGGCCCCCGGTGTCGGTTATAATAATCGGTATAGAGAAGGATTCAAAAGCCGCGCTTTGCATTTTCAGGGCTGCCTCTGCTTTTTCTCTTTCCTGCACATCCCTCGATATTCCGTAAAGCACGTCCTTCTCATCCCACTTCCCGAGAATGACCCGTGTTTCCACAGGGATCAGGGTCCCGTTCTTTGCACAGAGGGGGACGGGGCAGTATGACTCACGGCCCTCCAGCATTTCCTTTACGATAAAGCCTGCCTCATCGCGGCGTTCAGCAGGATGAACCTCAAGGACATGCATTCCTTTTAGTTCTTCCTGAGTATAACCAAGCCTTTTTTGCACCACCGGGTTGGTCATAATGATGTTCCCCTGGGTATCCAGGATGAACAGAAAGTCGTCGATGGTATCAAACAGCATTCTGAAATTCTGCTGGCTTGTGAACAAGGCCTGTTCAGCTTCCAGGCGGGAAAGGGCAGCGCCTATCTCCATGGCCAGGGCTTCCAGCGAAGGCCCCATTATTCTGTAAAAATCCCCCATTGTCCTTGAACCTACGTTCATGGACCCTATCACTTTTTCTTCATGTTTGATCGGTATCACCGCAATACCAAGGATGCCATTAAGGTACATTTGATCAGTCCGTTCAAGTTCTGCCTTCTCAAACAGTCCCCAAACGGGTTTACCTTCCAGTACAAGTTTTACATTGGGAGAATCTGCATCATACGACTTTTTATCTTCGAGAAATTTATCCGATAAGCCCAGGGAAGCCTGCAACACCAGGTTGGAACTTGCGTGTTCAAAAAGGTAAATGCCGCCCCCGTCGATATTTTCAAGCTGAAGTACTTTTTCAAGAGCAATTGACAGCGCTTCCGGGATCTGGGTTGTTTCATTCAGTGCAGTTGCCAGGTCACGTTGTATCCTGATGAAATTCTCGGAATTCTTCCTTAGGGTGATATCTTCAAAAATATAGAGCCTCCCATGGTATTTGTCGTCTGCATCCCGTATCTGGGTGGAATACCTGTGGATGGTTCGTCCGTCCTTAAACGGAATGTCATCCGCCACGACCGTGCGGTTCAACTCATCCTGCAAAGGTTTACATGATTCCGCAAAAGCAGGGACATCAAAAAGCACCTTAAGGCAATCGGGAATAATATCGTTGTTTTTCAATTCCCCCCTGCCCATGCGTTCTTCAAGATGTTCAATATTCCACATCTGGCAAAACCTTTGGTTAAAATACAGGATGTCATCGTTGCGATTGTCAACCACCAGGAAGGCAAGCGGGGTGGAAGCTGTCATCATGGTAAGCAATGATTCGTTCCAGCGCAAATCCTCCTCTGCTTTCAACCTCTCGGTGATGTCGTGTATAACCGAGAACAGCAGGTCTTTGTCCTGTATCCTTACCGGGGTGGAATAGACCTCCACGGTCCTGATGTTTCCCGAGGCCAGTTTATGCTGGAAGATGAAATAATTCTGGTGATGTTCCCTTGCGGTTTGCATATTCTGATGAATCTGCTCCCGCGACATTATATTTATCTCCCCTATATTAATCTTTGCCGTATCATTAAACCTGTAACCATAAAATTCCTCGGCTGCATGGTTGGCGTACTCAATTACACTGTTCTCGGGATTTATAAGAAGCATTACAGCAGAGTGCTGGAAGAACATGGTATGGAACATTTCCTCACTCCTGCGCAACAACTCTGTTGCCAGTTTTTCCTGGGTCATATCCATGGCCACCCCAATAAATCCCACAATGGAACCGTAACTATCCCTTATTGTCGAAATCGTTAGTTTAACAGGGAACCTGCTGCTGTCTTTCCGTATATAGGTCCATTCCCGGGTAGCAGATTCGAGCATTTGGGTGATGGTCGAAAATACTTTGAAATCAGGCGTGATATCCTCTCCTGTAACAACCGAAAGTTCATCTGCCTGACTGGCGAGGTCATCCGGATCGTGAAAAACCACCGGTGTGATCTTTCCAATTACTTCATCCGCAGTATAGCCAAGCATTTTTTCCGCTGCAGCATTGAATGTTCTGATTGTTCCGTTTGGCAATGTTGAGATGATTGCCAGACCTGCATTATTAAGTATGGCCTGCTGCAGGCCCGAAAGTTGCATAATCTCGCGGGTTCTTTCCTCCACCTGCTTTTCAAGTCCTGAGGTATAAGCCTGCAGTTTGATATTAAGTTCCCGTTTGTGGAGGTTAAGGGATATCTGGGAGGCAATATCTTCGGCGATCTGCAGATGCTCGGGAGTAAAACTGTCGGGTTCAACGGCAAGAAGGATGAACAATCCGATAACTTTTTTATGATCCGAAAGCGGAGTCCCTATAACCGAATGATATCCCTTTTCCAGCATCATTTGTTCAAGCGGACGTTTAACAGTTTCGGGGGTAACTGTCCTGTAATCGCCTTTCCCTTTCTCAAACAAGGAAATATCAAACAGGTTCAAAGGGAATCTCCGGTTCAGGTTCCTTCTAAAAATGCCGTTCAGCATCCGTGATTCAAATACAGCCTCATTTTTGTCAAAATCGAAAGTGATCAGCAGGATTTCCTGGCAGGGTATCAGGCCTGTGATACTTTTCATCGCTATTTCATCTACCGCACTTTCAAAAAGGTCTGCCTGCATAATCGCATGATCGACCCTGCGTAGTATTTCAAGCCTCTCATTTGCCCGGTTGATCTTTGAGAGGGTGGACTTTAATCCTGTCACATCCTCGAAAGTTGTGAAGGCCTGGAAAGGAGCTGTTTCGCCAGGCCTGAACAATGGTTCAGCGTTTACATTGATCCAGGTATACTGTTCTGTTGACTGATTGAAAACCCCCATAACAGCGAAATTCGGTTTTCCTGTTTGCAGGCTGACCATCGCAGGGTGCGTGTTTCCGGGAAAAGGAGATCCGTCTTCATGAATTGCATGCCAGCGTGGATCAACCGAGGCTCGTCCTTTCATCTGGTCTATACTCAGTCCCAGTATCCTTTCGGCAGCCGGGTTAGCCTGGAATATGTTTCCATCGGCATCCTGGTATACCACGCCCTGGGCCATGGCAGTAAAAAGAGTCCTGTATTGTTCTTCGTTTTCCTTAAGTAATTGTTCTGACGCTTTCTTCTCCTCCTCGGTTTTCAGGCGCTCGGTAATATCCCTTACCAGGCTTACCATTCCACGCTGGTTCTCGAAACGGAACAAACTGGCATGGATCTCAACCGGGATAATGTTACCGTTTTTGGCACGGTAGGTACTTTCATAAATGACCGATTCCCCTGCCGTCAGTTTTTTGTGAAAATCACGCAACTCATCATCCTTAACCGGTCCCCCGATATTCTTGATCGACATCTCCAGGATTTCATCGCGGGTATAGCCAAGCATCCTGCAGGCAAAGTCATTGACTTCAATAAAATTGCCGAAGGTTCCGTCGCCACGAAACACGTTTACAAGCAAGCCGTCCTTAATGGCTTTATACAAGTCGGAATATTGCACCTTTGGCAGTGAACCAATACCATGAATCTCTTTTGCCAGCCTCAGTAACCTGAAAACTATCATCACGGCAGTTATCTCGGTATTTTGAATTTGGTTGATCACATTTGCTTCAAGCCAGAGCCAGTTTTCCTGCAGGTGTTTGCCGCGTACATGACAGACCTCTGTGGATTCGGGTTCCAAACCAACCCTGTCAATGGATTTCCTGATCAGAGGTATATCCTGGGGATGAATGAAAAAATCAAAGCCCTTGCCGGTGAATTCCTCAGGTGAATATCCCATTAAAACTGTAACCGAGGATGAAACCGAAAGCATCTCCCCGGATCTACTCAGTGTTATGATAAATTCAGCGTTATGCCTGGCCCACCAATGCAGTTCCGGGTTTTGTAAATTACTGTAAAGCCCCTGCAGCGTTTTGTTTTCTTTCTTCAGGTTTTCGATTTCCTCCAACAGGGATGCTCTGCTTTGTCTCATAACCTATCTTGTATATAACAGAGGATGCAAAATATCATTATGTAAATATAGGTATTGGTGTTTTATGATATTGTAGGATGATAAATAATTAATTTGTAGTTGCTTCACTTGTTATATTGTAGTTGATTTGCCTACATCCAATTATTATAATCCTCATTATGTGATTTTTATATTTATGCTTATCTTAAAATTTATGAACCATCTGCTGGTTCATGAAACGAGGTGTTACAAACCTTTTTGTCTACATTCGGGAAAAAACATTAATATTACGTGTGAAACAATCCTGTCATTGATCCTGTCACCTAAAGTAGTTCCTGGCCGTATGAGACCCTTGCTTTCCAGGTATGAAGCCTTGTTTGATCTCGCCCCGGTAGGATACATTATCCTGAATGCGAATTATATCATCCTGGATGTAAATCCTTTTTGTGCCCGGTTGCTTGGCCCCGATCCAAAACTGATCATCGGACAGGTTTTTCGCAGGTTTGTTTCCGATGAATCCTGGCCCGTGTTTTCTGCCGGACTTATTGCTAACACTCCCCTATCAGAGAACAAGGAGTTTGAACTTACCCTGAAAACGGTAGACGGAACCTTGCTTTCTGCACAGGCAAATGTTTTAAGTCTCGTCAATCCGGATGAATATATCATTTCAATCCTTGACATGACCTACCGCAGGCAAACCGATGACCGCATGCAGGGGCTGACCCAGAAGTTGCGTGATCTCTCGGCCCATATTGAAGCGGGTATGGAGCAGGAAAAAAAGCGCATCGCTCGTGAAATCCACGACGGGCTTGGATCAGCCCTTTCAGCACTGAAAATGGAATTGTCGTTGTTACGCCGGCGGCTCGAACCCGGTAATTCTGATCCTGAAATTGAGAAGCAAATCCGTTCCATGTCGGCCCTGGTTGAAGGAACCGTTGACCTGGTTCGAAAGCTTGCAACCGAATTGCGCCCGGAGGTGCTTGACGAGCTGGGGCTTATTGCAACCCTGCGCTGGTATACCAGGGATTTCGGGGAACGTGCCGGCTTTACCTCAGGGTTCACGGTATATCCTAAAGACTTCAAACTCGATCCGGCTCTTTCCACGGCTATTTTCAGGATATTCCAGGAGATCATGAATAACGTGGCCAAGCATTCAGCGGCTGGCAGGGTTACGGTTTTCCTGCGCAAGCAGCAGCATCAGTTTCTCATGCGGGTGCGGGACGACGGGATCGGCATCCATGAAGAAGAACTGAATCATAAACGCTCATTCGGGATCATCGGGATGCAGGAAAGAGTGAAACTTCTTAAAGGCCAGATGAAAATTACAGGGATCAAAGGGAAAGGAACAACCGTTTTGCTTGAGATACCAATTCAAACTAATTCATAATCATTAATATTATGATTGATATACTGATTGTCGACGACCATGCAATTGTACGTGAAGGTTTACAAGCCATCCTGAAGCTTGAAGAAGGAATATCGGTAGTGGGTATGGCAAAGAATGGGGCGGAAGCCCTCAAGGTTGTTACTTCGCACAAGGTTGATGTGATTATCCTGGACATCTCACTGCCCGGCCGCAATGGTCTTGAGATCATAAAAGAAGTGAAAAAGGTGCAGCCGAATGTGAGGATAATCATGCTCAGCGTTTATCCCGAGGACAGGTTTGCGATCCGTGCTTTTAAAGCCGGGGCTTCGGGCTACCTCACCAAGGAGATGGCGCCGGAGATGATTGTTGAAGCGATCCGCAAAGTCAGTTCCGGGGGTAAATACATAACACCGGCCATAGCCGAAAAACTTGCCGATGAACTGAATGAGCTGAACGATAAAACACCGCATGAGAGGCTCTCCGATCGTGAGTTCGACGTGATGTGCATGGTAGGTTCGGGGAAATCGCTCATCGAGATAGCCGAAAAGCTCGGCATCAGCGACCGTACCGTCAGCACCTACCGTACCCGCATCCTCAAAAAGATGAACCTGAAAAACAATTCAGAGATCATTCATTATGTGATTGACAACGGGCTTATTTAATCTAAGGGGAGGGATTGTTAAACCGAGGATGAACAAACCAGCGACAGCGGCAAATGCACGATGAATAACGATCCATCATCAGGACTACTGCTAAAAGTAATGCCCCCTCCGTGAAGTTTTACCGATTCCATCGCAATATTCAGTCCCAAACCATTTCCTTCAATTCCCGAGGTGTTGCCTGCCCTGAAATAAGGCCTGAAAAGCTGTTCCTGGTCCTTCAGCGGGACCCCGATTCCATGATCCTGCACACTGAGTAATATGGATTCAGCATCCTGGTATAATCTTACAACCACCGCCTGGCCGCCTTTGGAATATTTAACAGCGTTAGAGACCAGGTTGTCAACTACCTGGTGGATCAGGCGGATGTCAAGTGACATGGTGAGTTCTTTAAACTCATTCCTGAATTGTATTTTATTTACAAGCAAGGGATCTGCATTGAAATTAGTAATGGTGGTGTAGCAAAATTCAAGCATATCAATGTTTTCCTGAACAACCGGCACCTTTCCTTCCTGAATTTTCGAGACCTGAAATACCGAATCGACAACTTTGACCAGGTGCAATGATTGTTCTTTGATATTTAAAACCTTCGCTGCAATTTGTTTCCTGTCAAGCTTATCCCAATATTCAGCCAGAGATTCGGCCGAGAACAGTATGGATGTGAGAGGTGTCCTGAATTCATGAGAAGTCATTGAAACAAACCGGGATTTAAGCTCGTTCAGTTCTTTTTCTTTCTGATAATTAAGCAGCAGGCTTTCTTCCAGCTGCTTCCTCTCGGTTATATCCCGCAGGGTTCCGTAAGTCCCGGTTACTTCATCACTTTCGTTCAAACCCAGCCTTGCAAATACTTCAACCCACTTAAACCCTCCGGATTTTGTGAGGTATCTTATCTCATGCCTGCAGTAATCTTTTTTCCTGTTGATCAGGGGGGCAAACAGTTCCATGTTTCTATTCCTGTCTTCGGGATGAACATAGTTAACGAATAACAGGCCCAACGACTCGGCTACGCTGAACCCAGTGATCTCTTCCCATGATTTGTTCAGGAAGATCCACAGTCCCTCGGTATCGGTCTGAAAGATTATTTCCTTTACATTCTCAACAATGGACTTGTAAAGTGCTTCACTTCCCCTGAGGACTTCTTCAATCCGTTTTTGCTCTTCTATCTGGCATTGCAGGTCATGGTTTATTCGCGCAAGTTCGGATGTCCTTTCTGCAATTATAGCTTCAAGGTCCAGGTTGTGAATTTCCCGGTCATCTGAAGAAGAGGCCGGGCCGGACTTTTTCCTGCCTATTTCTTTCTTTAATTTTTCAGGTTCCATTTTTTTGCTGAACTATAGAATTTGAATAATGCAATCTGTGGGTGAAAACATTAGCAAGTTACAACATTAAGTGAACGCCGGATGTAATTGCGGTGTCATTTATACAACTACGCAAATACTATCGGATAACCTTACATGATTTATTC
>Ga0118677_10004305_pt1 | contig 26053 bp, 18 predicted proteins | sample AliMusrvi5mmetaG_FD_86154 | JGI IMG/M metagenome (GOLD analysis project Ga0118677, IMG submission 86154)
CCTCTGTACTGTACGGAAAAGTTCCCTGCATGGTGACGAATCTCAATGTGAAATTCTTGATCTATCTGCCTCTCTTGAAAGTACCATACCTTTGCGTGGATATTGCTCGGTCTATTGACTTTTTAAGGATAAAAGCAACATCTTCGACCATGGTACTGACATACACGCGTGCTTGGATCTCTGTAGGTTGGGCGATGTGGATAGCCTTGCCTACATTGAAGGCACAGTAGGTATCTTCTAAAGAAACATAATAACCAATCAACTGCTGCACCCTGACATAGAGATCCGCAACCGGACAGGGTTTTGACAAGGGCACCGTGATCTTAATCCGTTGCCCTTTTTGGAGGGAATCGGAAGCGATCGAAACCATATGAATAAACCGGGGGCCTTTAAAGTTTTTACGATACACCAACACTTTCAAGGCAGGGATAGCGTCTTTCATTGCCTCAAACTGCAGGGTCGCGGAGGTCGCGCTTGTCTCGGCCTTCACCAATTTTAGCCAGGGATAAAAAACAATACCGGCCGGATTGCCTGCGTCCTTTGTACCCGTCAATTCTTGCGCCACCCTCCGCCACCCGTCTTCGTCCGGCACGGAGTTGTTCGCCGCTTCAAGCCATCGTTTTGCTTCCTCTGGCTGGCCCCGGTACACAGAGTGCCGGATCAAAGCCCGGTAGATCTCCCGGCGTTCCGCCCACAATAAATCGGTGACATTCCATTGAATTTCAAGCCCCGAGATCGACACCCGCCCCCCTCTTTGGGCGGAGGAGAATGCCAACACCAGATCCTGTTCCGTTCCCGCCACAAAGGAGTAACACCAGGGGCTCCGTTGGCCGGGCTCAATCCCGACGGTCACCGTACCTGTGCGACTCGTATCCCCTACGGCCAGAGACCATGGTTGAGTCAATTCAAACGGCGGCGCGGCACTCACCCGCCCCCGCACGGTATACCGCCCGGGCGCCAGACGGACCGGAACCTTGAGCGTGGCGGAAAACGTTTTGCCTGTATCCGCCATATCCAAATCCAGAATCCCTTCAGGAAGGTTCATCTGAATTCCATTGCGTCCCGTATCCATCAAAGGGAGCCGTATTCTGGAATGATCACGGTAGGCGGCGCCACTGACCCCATTTAACAGGACCTGTTCAGGAGGGAGGTTTTTGATTTTTTCAAAATCAATCAACGCCTGCCGCGCCAAAGGTTCATAGCGTTCAGCAAGTGACCACTGCTGCTGTTCCACGGCGCAGGCATACGTGAGCCAGACCGCTTCAGAAACTGGCGGAACTCTGGCCATCCATTCCAGCGCCTGATCCGGATACCCTTTCTGATAAAGCAGCAGCGCCACATCGCGAACGTCCGTCAAAGCCTGGGCATAACAGGGAAGATACTCCACGTGGGGTTGACGCCGAGAATGAATGGTGAGCTCATCATACTCGGATAATCGCGGCCAATACCAGGGCCGGCGCACCTCCACCACTTTCACCGCATAAGGATCCATGTGGACCTCATGGCGATCCCCCATGCCGGTGACAACCACCTCCCCGGCGCGTTCTTTCGTTTGCAGGACAACATAAAGGGTCCGCCGGGTCGCACTGGATCCACTTACGACCAGGGAACGCAAGGTCGGGTCCACAAATAATCCCGAGGCACTTCCCACTTCACTTTCACTCAGGGGCACCATCACTGCGGGAGCCGGATCAATCAATACCGAACGGAACATGGGGGTGCGGATCTCAATGTCAAATTTGCCCGGCCGGGCCGCCCACCATTCCATCTGGTGGCCCACAAACGCGAAGTGCGGCTCACGGGGTCCCCATTCACACAACAGATGGGCCGACCGCTTGAAATAGGCCAAATTGGCCGCATAGTTCGGATACAACAGTCCCGTGCGGGGATCAACGGTGCCCCGCCCACAAGCCGACACATTGCGCAATAGATAATCCATATGGGTCCGGGCACGGTCATCCGGAGTCATCCACTCTATCTGCTCAACGGAACACCCCTTATCAAACAGGCGGCAGGCAGGAACTGTATAATCTTCAATACCGACCTTTTCATTAAGCGGGGCGTGACAATACAACCAGCGGAGCGCCTGGATTCGCGGCTCGGGCACCGAACACAGACTGGAGAAACGCATCGACCGGACCAGGCCATCCCCCCCCGCCACCAACAGGAGCAGAATCAATCCCGACACAAGCAACCACCGGGCACGCCGCCGACTTGCCCAGCCAAAACTTTCGTGGACGCCAATCGCCACACACACCGCCAGAAACGGGAAGAACACGAGACATTCCTGCCCGCGAATCCATGGGGCCAATTTCAGGCAATAGAACAGATACAATCCTATCGGGACCACCGTTACCGGCCAATAACGCCGATATCTTGAACGCAAAGACAAACCAGCTCCCACCGCGATAAAAACCAGCCAGCCCCAGTGGATATCGGCCAGATTAACCACAAGCACATTCCAGTTTGATCGTAAGGTGGCATAGGGATCCGCTCCGGAGGCCCCCAGTATACCCTTCCGCTCGGCATATGTAGACTGACCCGCCATCTTCAACTGCCGCCAGAAATCCATTCCTTCAAAAACATGCCGGTTGGTATAACACCAGCCGCACGCGATCAGCAGCAAGCCGAACCCGAGCAACTGGGCCACCCGGCTCGCCGTCTTCCTCTCGCCGTTCCGCCAACAAACCCAGCCCCCAACGGCCGCTTGCAATAACAGCAGTATATTTGTGTACTTCGTCCCGATCGCCAACCCCGTCACCAGCGCCGCCAGCCCGAACCACAATAACCGCCCGGACTCCAGCACCCGCACCCACAAATAGAGAGCGAGGGTCAGGGTAAATAGCATCGCGATATCCGTCTCGGCATAGTGGGAGTGCTCCACATGCAGCCGCGAGAAAGCCAGCAAGCCGGCCGCCGCCAACCCCGCCCCGGCGCTCCCTGTGACACGACGGGCCAACCCAAACACCAACCCTACCGTCATGACCGCCAGCACCACGTTGATCTTCCGCAGGAAAAAAGTCAGCCCTTCGTTATCCGACGGCAGTTGAAGCTGCTGTCCCTGAAACTCAGACCACACGGACACGGCTTTTTCACCCATCTCCCTCATAAGCAACACCGGCTTGATGAGATGAAAATACCCGCCCGGGTATGTCGCACTTAGCGTCTGGGAATGCTCCCCGATCCAATTTGCCCAGGCCGTAATTTTGTATTCATCCGGATGAAGCAAAGGCCATTCAATGCCCTGCTCACGGATCAAGAACGATCCCGTCAACAGCATGATGAGTCCGATGACAATCCAGTTGCGTCTTGCGACTTTACTCCACATACAAAATCCTTATAGCCTTCCATTCTCCATACCAGGAAAGAGCGCCGGGTGCTGAGAAATTATCGCTCCTCGTGGTACTCGGATTCGGTGTTGGCATCCCATGGATTGCAGTTTTGCCCCATCAACTTCCGTGCCGCCAGCCAGCCGGAAAGAATGGAGTGATCCATATTATTGTAACGGAACATCCCCCCCCGGCCGGCCACCTGTAAATTGGAAATTCCCGATAACAGGGTTCGGGCATGGGTAATCGCTTCCTGATAAGGACCGGTGTACATGGGATAGGCGTTACGGACCCGACACACGCAACCATCAAGAATCGCCGCCTTACCCCCTAATCCGATGGCTTTGAGTTCAGTGGCCGCCAACTCCAAAAGCTCTTTATCAGGGGCCTCCCAGAGCGCATCACCCTCCGTGCAGAAATATTCACAGCCGATCGGCGTATGAGCCGGCGTGGGGGTCATCCAGGGGCTCCAGTTCTTGAAATTCTGTACCCGGCCCAATTTGACCGAGGGGTCATGCACATAAATCCAGGTATCCGGGAACACATCCGCCTGATCCAAGATGAGGTTGACCGAGATGAAATCACGGAATCGCATGTTACGGGCCGTCGCCGCCACTTCCGGCTTATCCGGGAAAAGCAGGGTCAACGTGTCCGGCAGGGGAATCGTTGAAACGATGACATCGGCAACATGCTCCGTTTTAAGGCCGGCCTTTGTGACTTCCACACTCGTGATTTTCCCGTCCCGATGCCGGAGCCCCGTGACTTGCTGCCCGAGCAGAATGGTGCCGCCTGCGGCCTTAATCTTTTCAGCCACGGCCTCATACATCATACCGGGACCGTATTTGGGATAATTAAACTCCTCAATCAGCGACGTTTCCTTGGCCTTGGGTTGAATCAAGGCATTGCGGATCGCCTCCCAGAGAGATAGCCCCTTGATCCGTTGAACCGCCCATTCGGCTGACAGTTCAGTGGTGGGAATCCCCCACACCTTTTCCGTATAGGATTTGAAAAAGGTTTCAAACAGACGCTTGCCAAACCGGTTGGTCACCCAGTCAGCAAAGCTCTTCTCCGGACGGATCGGCTTGATTTTGTACCTCAAGAAGCTGAGGAACCAGAGGGCGGAGGGACCGATCCCTGCATTTTTGAGGGCATCCTTGATGGTGATCGGGTATTTGAAAAAACGCCGGTTATAATAGATTCGCGACAATCGAGGTGTCCGCTGGAAATCTGATTTCAGCGCGTCATGCCACCAGGCTTCCACTTCACGGTTCTTGGTGAAAAACCGGTGCCCCCCCATATCAAAGCGATAGCCATGATGTTCGGTCGTCCTGGAAATACCGCCAACAATCTCGTCCCGCTCAAAAACCATGACCCGATAGTTTTTCTGCACCAACTCGAGCGCTGCCGCCAGCCCTGCCGGCCCCGCTCCCAAAACAATCGCGGTTTTTGTTTTTTCTTCTGTCATCATTTTGCCTAAGTTTTTACGTTAAAACCATGAAGTTTCATTATCGAGCAGGCAACATCGCCATATCAATGAAAATTATTCTTGAATAATCGCGTAGTAATTGCAAATAATTTAACCTTTGAACGTAATAACTAATAATAACAACTAAGGAAGATCGATGAATAAATTGGCAGTGTGGTCAAGTTTGGTGGGTGTAGTTATGTTGGGTCTGGCTGGTATGTTGTTCGTTACGGGTTGCGAAGGTAGCGGCGGCGGTTCGGGGGGTAACAGTGTAGTGGGCACTTGGGCTGGTGACGGGGACGGCAGAACGGTGTTCAAGTCCGATGGTACGTGGGGAGAGTATACCGACGCCACGCTCTCTTCGAGACACTTGGGCGGCACCTATTCGCAATCCGGCAACCATGTCACGGGAACAGGTAATAATCCCGGCGTCGGGGATCTGGATATTGACGGTGTAGTCAGCGATGACGGCAAGACGATGCAGTTTGATTTCATCGAGCATTGGCACGACCCCTACAAGCACAATCCAGCGACCCTCACACGCCAGTAATCTTAATGAGTGACAGGAGAAAACTCTCAGTCGTGGTTCCCTTTCTTAACGAGAAAGGGAACCTGCCGACGCTCTGCGAGCGCCTTTGCGTGGCGATGGCATCGCAACCCGAAGCTTGGGAGTTGCTTCTCGTAGACGACGGCAGTACCGACGGGTCGGTCGAATGGATCGAGGCGAAAGCCAAAACCGACCCGCGCATCCGCTTGCTCCGCCTGTCGCGCAATTTCGGCCACCAGATTGCAATCACGGCAGGTCTGGACCATGCCGGTGGCGATGCCGTGGTCATCATGGATGCGGACCTGCAGGACCCACCGGAGGTCATTCCCGACCTGCTCGCCAAGTGGCGCGAGGGCTTCGAGGTTGTTTATGCCGTTCGGCGCCGTCGCAAAGGCGAAACGTGGGCAAAGAAGTTTCTCGCCGCCTCGTTCTACCGCATCTTCCGCGCTTTGACCCAGGTAAACATTCCCATGGACGCTGGCGATTTCCGGCTGGTCGACCGAAAAGTCGTACTCGCGATCCGTGAGATCCGCGAAGTCCACCGCTTTATGCGCGGGCTGACCTCCTGGGTCGGTTACCGGCAAGGCGCCGTCTACTATGATCGTGCGGCCCGCCATACCGGCGAACCAAAATACAATATCTGGAAGTCCTCTCGCCTGGCATGGGATGCACTAACCTCATTCTCGGGTGCCCCGCTCCACTGGATGATGACGGGGGGCTCCTTGCTGAGTCTGGGTGGAGTTCTCATGTCAATCCGGCTCTTGATCTCAAAAATACGGTATCCCGCGATGCATCTATCCGGCTGGATTGCCGTGGTGGCGGTTCTCCTTGTGCTCGGGGGTGTTCAAATCCTCTGTCTTGGCTTGTTGGGTGACTACATCATGCGAATCTACGATGAGAACAAGAAACGTCCGCTCTATTTTCTGCGATAGACCTGCGGAGTTTTAAGTTATGAATACAACTTCCCCGATTCCCCTCCGGAAAAAGCGAAATTGGAATTATTATGCGATAACCCTCGCGCTGCTTACGATTCTGGCCGCAGGGATTCGACTCTACAAACTGGGGGATTATCCGTCCGGCTTCGGTCAGGACGAAGCCGTGGTCACCTACGATGCGTGGAGTCTGCTGACAACCGGACGCGAACACCACGGCGAGCGGTGGCCCCTCAACATGCGGCAGTACGGCGACTATTGCCCTGGCGCCACAACCTACTACACCCTGCCGTTTGTCGCGGTGCTCGGTCCCACCGAGCTTGCCGCTCGACTTCCCTGCGCCCTGCTCAATATCGCTGCCGTTCCCTTTTTTGCCTTGCTGGCGACGCGACTCTTTCGCAGCCGTTCCATCGGGCTGTTCGCTGCCGCCTTGCTCACGGTATCGCCTTGGAACATCTACTTCTCACGCTGGGCTACAAACCCCTGTTTCGTCGCCTTCTTTGAGGTCACGACCCTGTGGATGCTCCATCGCCTGCTGACATCAAAGGATGGCCGAGGCCAATCCTTCGGTATGGCCATGGCCGTTGGCGTCATGATCTTTCTCTGGACCCATGAGTATCTGTCGGAATATCTGTTCGTTCCCTTCCTGATCGGTGTCGCGATGTTGCTGTGGCGCCGCCAGAACTGGGACCGGATCATCGTGGCGGGCGGCGTGTACTCCCTGCTCATGCTTCCCGTCATTGTGGAGCGACTTCACAGCACCGGCGCCAACGGCCGGCTGTCCACCGATTCCGTCTTCATCCTGAAGGACCCCCTTATGGCGTTTTTCGGAGGCTACTGGGATTGTCTCTCTTTCAACTTCCTCTTCCACGCCCCGCCGATGCTCCCCTTGCACCAGTTGCCTGGAATGGCGCACATCAACCATTACCTTGAGCCCCTGTATGTGCTGGGGCTCCTGACCCTGGCGGCGGCCATCATTCGCCCCGGCACGCTCCTGCGTTTCCTGGGACGGCTCAATACACTGGAGGAAGCAAGTCACTGGCGTCATTCCGCGATCTGGGTCGCGGCGTGGCTGGCGCTGGGGCCCATAGCCAACGCCTTGTTCGTGCCACGCATGTACACCGCACGGATGCCCCACCTGCTCGTGGGCGTGATCCTGGTCATCGCCCTCGGATGTTTGGTGGTCTGGCACTTGCTGCGGCGAATCCCGGCACCGGCCGGCCGCGCGGCGTCCATCGTGTTCGTCGCGGTATTGACGCTTTACCTCGGAAGTCAGGCCGTGAAAACAGGACGCGCTTTGGCTGCAAACAGTTCCCATTTCGGCCAATATCTCCAGTATGGGGCTCCTGATGTCATGCGCTACCTGGCGAAGCAGCCGAACGTCCGATCTGTGAAGTTCTCCCCCCTTAACCAAGGCTATATTTATCACCTATTGTTCACGCCGGTGCACCCTTCCAAAGTAAACTATGCAGAAGTGGCTCCGCCCATTCCCAAAGAGGGGGCGCAGTGGAGGTATGCGCATATCGACAAGGTTGGAAACTATCTCTTCAACCAACCCCTCGATCCGGCGGAGGTGGCCCGGACCGCCACATTGAGGCATCAGGTACGCGACCAAAAAGGAATCGTCTGGTTCGACCTGTATGAGAAGGACGGAGTGTGGTTCGTCCTGTTCCGCAGAGAAAACGGATGACGCCTTTTTTAATTTACGCTATAAGTCCAAAAACTTGAGACACTTCATTAGAACATAGAAAACGTTATGACAGCATCAACACCAGAAAAAGGGACCGGCGGACGACCGCCAAAGTTCAAGGAAGTCCGTCGTCCTATTACGGTGACTTTGCCCGAACGTATTCTAAAATCGCTTGAGCGGGTAAATCCTGACCGGGCGATCGCATTGGTAAAATGTGTTGAATCAACCATCGGAACAGGAAACGACGAAAAAACCCCGGTTGAATTGGTTGAGGTCCTTCCAGGAAAAGCTCTCATTGTAGTAAATTCAGACCGGTCCCTGAGCCGGGTTGAGTGGCTCCGTCTGGTCGAAATGGCTCCTGCCCGATATTTGCTGGTGCTACCCCCCGGCATGCCTATTGAACGGTTGGAAGTGGAAATGCGGGATTTGATGGAAGAACTTGAGACAGCGGACCAAGGCGAACATTATCTTCTTGAACAATTGCATAAGATACTGATCCAACATCGCCGGAAAAAAGGCATTTCCAAGGCTGAACTGCTTCTGGTGGACGTGTCTCGATGAAGCCTTCGTTTCGGGAGGCGCTCTGGGTGTGGCGGTGGCCATTGCTGGTAACCTTGGTCACGGGAATCGGGCTGACCATAAGACTATGCATGGCCTGGGCGATGAGATACCCCGCTTTCAATGGGGATTTCAGCATTATCGGGCTTATGGCCCGGCATATGGCTGAAGGCTCCGATTACCCGGTTTTTGCCTACGGGGTGGCCTATATGGGCAGCCTCGAACCGGCATTGGCCGCCCTGCTGGCCAAACTCTTCCACGTTGAAGTCTCCGCCTTTATGGTCAACCTCAGCCCCGCCCTGGTGGGGACGTTGCTGCTCCCCTTGCTGTATCTGTTCGGCCGGGATGCAGGAAGCCGGCGAGCAGGAATTCTGGCGATGCTCTACTGCCTGGTCGGGTCCGACACCCTGCTGCATAACTCCATTGCCCCGCGCGGAGGCTACATGAATGTGATGGTGGGAGGCCTTCTGGCGCTCTGGCTCGCCTGCCGGATTGCCGCCCGCGAACAACGCGGGGAAGGTGTCTCGTGGCGCACCTATTTCTGGATGGGGCTGGCCGCAGGGGTGGGCTGGTGGGTGACGCAACTCGTGGTGGTATTCATCCTGGCTACAGGCGCCATGCTGCTGATCGGGTTCCGCTGGCGAATGCTCAGGGTCGGACTCCTCCCCTCCCTACTCGGATTTCTATTGGGCAGCCTTCCCTGGTGGGTCTGGAATATCACCCATCAATGGGGATCGCTCGATTTGGGCGAAGGAATGGTTAAAGTGCCGCTGGCACAGGGGCTTGCCAGTTTTGGTCGTATGTTCCTGAGACTTATCGAGATGGATCCCCTGGCCTCCTGGCGTGGGGCCCCGCGTCTGGCCATATTACTGGGGCTGATCACCTGTTTTGTGGGGGTATTGATCCGCGACAGAATCAAGCAGAAACAGGATGAACGGTTCTTCTTCCGATTGGGCGCCTTGCTGCTGGCGCTATGTATGATCGCCGTCTACAGCACATCCGGCTTCTCCCGTGTGAACACCACCCGCTATCTTCTCCCGATCTTCCCCTCCGTGGCGATCATGGTCGCGGTGGCCTGTGACTGGTTGCTTACACGTTTCCGGTTTCCATGGGGTTGGCTGGCGTTTATCCTCGTGATTCCGCCCTTCATTTTGCTATTGCCCCGGATGTTCGATGGGGTGCCGGCAGACCGGACACGCTGGGAACTGGCCGCACAACTTCAAAAAGAAGTGGCTCCTTTCTGCGACGGGAATTTTGTCGGCGATCTTTACACCACGCATTGGCTCAATTTTGCCTCACACGAACAACTCTGCCTCGCCACCCTGCCCTTGGAACGATACGCCCCGTATGCACGGCGGGTGGAACTTGCGGAACGGCGCGCCTATATTAATGGCTACGGCAATCTGGGCGCCTTCCTGCAGGCCACAAGAAGCACCAGCCACCAGAAAACAGTGGGCACAATGTCCATCGATTACGGACTCCAGCCCCCTTCCAATAACTGGCGATACATCGAACCCGATGATATCTCCACGGTTCACGATCAGCTGGGTGCGGATAGCCGGACCGTTCTGCTGGACTCCATTATGGATTCCTGTTGGACGACCTTGCTCAAGCCCCACTCCAACGCCAGCCTTTCCATCGCCTTCAAACGACACGTTCCTCTCTGCGGCATCCGCCTGATGAGCCTGAATAATTTTTATGCCTGGCAGATTTCCATTGAAGGACGGAAAGACGGGGATTCCCCTTGGCAGACACTGATGCCTGAGCTGGGGGTAACGTCCTATTTCTGGTCCGGCCCTTACGTCATGATTGACGGCCTTCAGTATTTTCAGGAGTTCCGGTTTGAACCGCCCGCCGGTGGCATTCGCGAGGTCCGCCTCACGTTACACGGTCCTGAGAATAATGAGGAACCCGTCAGACTCAGTGAAGCCCTTTTCCTGGAAGCCGACGGCACCGCAAAAGGGACGGCTGGCGAAGGATGGTCTGCCTCCGGCGCGCCATCCGTCGTGGTGTCTCAATGCGTGACAGCCCTTCGCCAGGAGGAATTGACCAATTTCCACGCCCCCCGCTGGCTGGCCGAACGTATTTCTGTGGCAATTTCAAACACCACGTCAACCGTTTTACCGGCATTGTTCAACCGCACCATTCTTCAAATGGCAGACTCCGATTCACGCAATCCCATCCCCCTGTTCTTCACCAATAGCACGGGCTTATTCATGGACTCGAGGGATGTACCGCGAAGCCGACATGCGCTTCAAACGGCGGAATTGGCCTGGCGGGAAATCCCGCTGGGAACCGTCACACTCCTGACCGTTAAGGCAAACCCGCCATCGCAGTCCGGCTCAATATACCCACGGGTTTACTGGACAGAACACGGGTGCTTCAACGCCAACTTCTCAAAAGAAAAAGCCCAGTTGCTTTACGAGTCCGCAGGTCTGGAACCCCTGTCGCGCCTCAACAAACTCAGGGAGGCCGTGCAGGCCTATCCGCCACATTATCCTGCCCGTCAAGCGCTGCAAACGGCCCTTCTGGCGGAAGGACTCGTCGCAGAAGCCAGTTCGAATGCCGCCGTCTTGAAGTCCCTGACCCAACCGACTGTGCCGGGACTGACGACATTCCATAATGGAGTCCAGTTGTTGGGCGTCACGATTGGCGAACCAGTCAAGCCGGGACAGACCCTTCCAATCAGTTACTACTGGAAATGCAGCAATGATGTGAACCCTGAAAAATGGGCGGTATTCGTCCATTTCAGAGGAAGCCATGGGCAATTTCAAGACGACCATGTGTTGTTCGAGGAAACCCCTATTGAAGTCATCCGTTATCAGCCTTTCCCGGAGATTCTTGTCGAACGCCGGAATGTGACGATTCCCCCGACTGCCGCGCCCGGAGATTACCATCTCTTGATCGGTCTGGTGGACCGGCAAACCGACAAACGCGTCTCATGCAACACCCAGCTTCCGCACAAGAGAAATGCCGTGGAACTACCCACCCACTTGACGGTTCCCCCTTGACGGTCCCCTGTTGATCCACCTACAAATCAGCTTTTCAACATTCAACGAGGAAGGATTACGCATGACCTCACGTGAACGCATTATCAAAACGCTTCTCTTCGAAACCCCTGATCGCATGCCCATCAGCATCTGGCTGCTCCCTTATGCCGTCACCCATCATCCCGAGACAGTCAAACAGATCCAACGCGAGTTCCCCGACGACATGACCGGCGCGAACGGTCACTACAATCCCTCCCCGCGCATCAAGGGCGATCCCTATACCATAGGCGCCTATACCGACGAATGGGGTTGCGTTTTTGACAATATCCAGAGCGGCGCCATTGGCGAAGTCCGCAAGCCGCTGCTTGAAAACCTCGATGATTGGCAAACCCTCGTCAAACCTCCCTACGAGACACTCCCCTCGGGAGGGGCACGTCAGATCGCCATCGATAAAGTCAACCGGCAGGTCGCCGAGACAACCAAGTTCGTCACCTCCGGCTGTTGTCCTCGCCCCTGGGAGCGGTACCAGTTCCTGCGGGGAACCGAGAATGCCTTCATAGATGTAATGGATCCGGACGATTCCCGCGTGCGTGGCGTGATCAAGACAATCCATGACTTCTATCTCAAGGAACTGGAATTCTGGATCCGGACCGACGTTCAATCGCTCAATTTTATGGATGACTGGGGAAGCCAGACTCAATTGCTTATCCCCCCGCCGCTCTGGCGTGAACTTTTCAAACCGCTGTATCAGGACTATTGCGACCTGGCCCGGTCTTCCGGGAAGTTCAGTTTCATGCACAGCGATGGGTGTATCGCCGCCATCTATCCGGATCTAGTCGAAATCGGAGTCAACGCCCTCAATTCACAGGTCTTCTGCATGGATCGCAAGAGGCTGGCCTCCATTGCCAAAGGCCGGCTGGCCTTCTGGGGAGAAATCGACCGTCAGCATGTCCTGACTTCGCCGGATCCCGAAGTTGGACGCGCCGCCGTGCGCGATTATCTGCAACACTTTTATGATCCCCGGGGCGGGCTCTTCGTTCAGTTTGAATTCGGCCTTGGCGCCAATCCCGCCACCGTACTGGCCGTCCTCGACGAATTCCGCCGTCATTTCTGACGCCCCCCTCCTCACTAGGGGGTGCGCAGATGGCCTGGCGGGACACCAAAGGCGCGACGAAAGGCCCGTGAGAAATTATAGGGATCGCTGAAGCCGAGGGTGTCGGAAACCTCCTTGATCATCAGGCCCGAATTCTGAATCAGTTCCGCCGCCCGGTTCAGCCGCAGGTGCAGGAGATAACGACTTGGGCGTTCCCGCCCGAAACGCTGGAACAGGCGGCATAAATAGGCTGGATCAACATGGCAGGCCTCCGCCACTTCATTCAGGTTCCGGATGGCAAGGTAATGGTCGCCGATATATTGCCGACACCGTTGATAGGTGGCAAAGGCACGCGAGGTGGAGGCCGCGCCACAAGGCGTGGCAAGATCCCCGATTTTGATGATCAGATATTGCGCCACCACGGCACACATCCTGTGCCGGTCAGGATGGTCGTCCCGACCATGCCGGATCAAATCCTCAAAGATCTGCTGAATCTGCTCGGGATGCCCCACACGCACGACCATTCCGGGCTTCAACTGGCATTCATTCATGAGATCACGCCCGGCTTTCCCACTCAAAACAACAAAGTATTTCGTGAGGGGTTGGTCCGGATCGCAGGTGATGTGATGCTCAATACCCCGACCATAAGTGAAGATCGTCCCCATGGCCAGCGGGTGCGTTCGCCCTCGCATCACGAGTTGTCCTGCACCGCGGGCGACAAACTCAATGATGGGATGCGGAAAGCCGGCGCGGTGAATCGCATAGTCCGGCTGACACTGTTCAACCCCGCCACTGATGACCGTCAGCGGACCCGGGTCGGAGGGATTCAGCCGCAAATAAAACCGTTGCGCCGATGACACCTGTTCACTGAAATAGGTAGGCTCCGCTTTCATCTGAATCTGTTTTTCCCACATTTCGCTGTGAAATAAAAGTCAATAAATGACATTCGCGTGTCAATGGCAGCCATTGGTGAGGAAAGGGCTTTTGATAGGATGAAGCGCGTATTTATTAACCATTTCACTAAAGGAGCTACTCAAATGACAACATGGATCGGTGGTTTTCCAAAAATCGGCATTCGCCCCACAATTGATGGCCGTCGCAGAGGCGTCCGGGAATCCCTTGAGAAACAAGTCATGGCCATGGCCTTGACCGCCTCCAAGTTTCTCTCCTCCAACCTCAAATACCCCAATGGCAAACCCGTGGAATGCGTGATTGCCGACTCCTGCATTGGCGGGGTGGCTGAGGCGGCCGCCTGCGCCGACAAGTTCCGCCGCGAAGGCGTGGGCGTTTCGCTGACCGTGACGCCCTGCTGGTGCTATGGCAGCGAGACCATGGATATGGATCCCACCATGCCCAAGGCCGTTTGGGGTTTCAATGGCACCGAGCGACCGGGCGCAGTGTATCTGGCCGCCTGTCTGGCGGGACACAATCAGAAGGGCCTGCCCGCATTCGGCATCTATGGCCGCGATGTGCAGGACAAGGGTGACACCACGATCCCCGCAGATGTGCAGGAGAAACTGCTCCGCTTCGCCAAGGCCGGCCTCGCCGTCTCCACCATGCGCGGCAAATCGTATCTTTCCATGGGCGGCGTCTCGATGGGCATCGCCGGCTCGATTGTCGACCAGCCTTTCTTTGAAAGTTACCTTGGCATGCGCGTCGAGAGCATCGATATGACCGAATTCACGCGCCGCATTGAGGAGAACATCTTCGACCCGAAAGAATTCGAGAAGGCCTATGCCTGGACCCGCAAAAATTGCAAAGAGGGCGAAGACATCAACAGCTCACCCCGCGATGCCAAGGGCAAGGATCGCGATTGGCAGACCGTGGTCAAGATGACCATGATTGCCCGCGACCTGCTGGAGGGGAATCCCCGTCTGGCGGAACTCGGATTCGGCGAGGAAGCGCTGGGGCATAATGCCATTGCCGGCGGGTTCCAAGGCCAGCGCCAATGGACGGACCACTATCCGAACGGCGACTTCATGGAGGCCATTCTGACCTCCTCGTTTGACTGGAACGGCATCCGCGCCCCCAAGGTGTTTGCCACGGAAAACGACAGCCTGAACGGCGTCTGTATGTTGTTCGGTTATCTGTTGACCAATACCGCCCAGATCTTTGCCGACGTCCGGACCTTCTGGAGCCCGGACGCGGTCAAGCGGGTGACGGGTCAGAAACTGACCGGCGCGGCGGCCCATGGCCTGATTCACCTGATCAACTCCGGCGCGGCCACCCTGGATGGCACCGGCGAACAGTCGATCAAAGGCAAGCCGACGATGAAGCCCTACTGGGATATCACCGAGGCCGAGATGAATAAGTGCCTGAAGGCGACCACCTGGCCGTCCGCCGTGCATGAATATTTCCGCGGCGGCGGTTATTCCTCCTGCTACCTGTCACGCGGCGGCATGCCCATGACGATGATGCGGGTGAGTTTGGTTAAAGGGCTGGGCCCGATCCTTCAGATTGCCGAAGGTTGGTCGGCGGATATTCCCGCCAAGGTTCACAAGACGCTGAATGAGCGTACGAACCAGACCTGGCCGACAACCTGGTTTGCGCCGCGTCTTACCGGCAAGGGCGCCTTCAAGGATGTCTACAGTGTGATGAACAACTGGAGCGCCAATCATGGTGCCATCAGTTACGGTCACGTGGGCGCCGACCTGATCTCCCTGGCTTCCATGCTGCGTATTCCGGTCGCCATGCATAACGTCGCTGACGAGAGCATCTTCCGGCCCAGCACTTGGGGCCTGTTCGGCGAACAGGATGCGCAAGGCGCAGATTATCGTGCCTGCCAGAACTTCGGCCCGCTGTACGGCTGACCGTCTTAAGGACCAACAGCGTAACGCCCTCCATTTCCAAAAATGGGGGGCGTTGTTTTTTTCGGCATCGCTTGAAATTTATCTCAAGCCCTGCTATACGGCTTGAGATGAATTCACAAGTCACCTTAAAAGACGTCGCTAAAGCGGTCGGACTCTCAGAAACTACGGTTTCTCTGGTCGTCAACGGGAAGGCCACTCAGCGGGGAATCAAGCCCGGCACCCAGGCCCGCGTCTCCGCCACCATCCGCCAATTGGGATATCAGCCCGACTTAATCAACCGCAGCAAGGCACTCCATCAGGCGGTGCCGCGTGCTGCGGCACCGCCTGATGGAATCTCAAATGTAAAATCTCAGATTGCAGAGACGAAGCCTATCGGACGACAGATCGGACTCGTTCTTTCCGCCACCAGTCAAACCACCACCCTGGCACTGATCCCGGGATTTGAGCAGATTCTTACCGCAGCGGGATACCAGTTGAATATCGTCGTCACCCCATGTAACCCGACATCGACCCGGGAGCGGGTCGGCCAGTTGCTACAAGAGAGTCCCGCCGGCATACTGGCCTGCCCCAGCATCTATACCGTTGTGACAGAGACCGTGGCGGAAACTTGCCGTGAGCTTGATCGAAGGGTCTGCCCCGTGATCGTGTTGTGGCAAGATGCAGCAAAAGCGATGCTGTCCGCATTTCGGTCTGTTCAAAACCCGGTGCCGATCCGGGAGCCCGTCCCGGCGCCAACACCGGAAGTGATCGAGCCGCCAATAGCGACACCGGAGCCGGCCATCACGCCGGAACCAACACCTGATCCAGTCCCGGAAACCCCACCCGCGACCGAACCGATCGTTACACCGGCACCTGTCATCGTGGAAATACCGACACCGGTAATCACCCCGGAACCGGTCTCACCGCCAGAGCCGGAGCCCGTCCCGGCGCCAACACCGGAAGTGATCGAGCCGCCGATAGCGACACCGGAGCCGGCCGTCAACGCCTAGCGTCATAATCATCTCAAGCCTTACTGTAAGGCTTGAGATGATTTATTCAAATCACAACTCTGACGTCTCCAGGCGTTGCTTTATCGCTCGCCACCCCGGGCTGAGTTTCTCTAACTCAGCATAAAACTCTTTGTGGTGCCGGGGATGCTTGATATGGCAAACCTCATGCACAATCACATAGTCGATGCATGGTGCCGGGGCGCGCACCAATTCCGGGTTCAGATACATGCGGCCATCAGAATGGGTGCTACCCCACCGTTTGGGCATATCGAGCAAATGCAACTTGGGTTCCGGCAATCCCCGTTCAACACACCAGGCTCGCCATTTCAGAAGGCGTCGCTCAAATTGCTCTTTGGCCTTCACCCTCATCCAGCCTAAAAGCAAGTCAGCCGCCGCTTTACTGGAAATGGATGGCGAGCTGATGTGCAGGTAACCGCCGCGCAGCTTAACATCCGGTTTGGCCGCCACGGAAAGTTTCAAGCGATACTGCCGCCCCAGATAACGATGGGTCGCCCCGGCGCAATACCGCCGCACTGGCCGCTCCACACGCAGGGTTATAAAATGACGGCGCTGCCGCATGATCCATCCGGAACGCTTTTGAATCTTTGATTGGATCTCGGCAATCCCGGCACTCAATGGCGCAACTACCTCCACCGCACCATTCGGCAACACACTGATGGCCAATGTGCGCCTCCGGGTTCGCTTCAAGAAGCACTGACCTACAACCGAGGAAATCCTTTGCATTTACACGTCGTCCGGGCGGTTTCGGGCAATTTGAAGGCAAGACTCAATCAACGCGTCCATCTGCTCCAGGGTAAGGGTGATCCCCTTCAACTTTTGAAGTTCAAATAGAAAATCATCCATCTGATTTCGCATACGGTTCTGGGCATCCGCATTGTCCCTCCAACGGACCACCGCCTCAGCCCGAATGATGGCCTCAAGTTTCAGACTCATTTCCGCCCGGATCTGATCAATCGCGTCATCCCTGGCGACCGCCGCAGACCCGTATGATGGCGCCCCCTCCCTCACAACGGGAGTCATTTTTTCCGAAACCGCCCCATAGAGGGCCTGTGCAAAATCATTGCCATCGAGTGAGGCCGGCATATCCGACTTCCGCCGGTCCCGCACACGCTCCATGATTTCCTTCACCTTGGCCAGATATTGGGCATCCGTGATGCGCTGTTGCCGGTATTCGGCGATCGTCTGCTCCAGCAGCAGTGAGAATTTCCGATAGAAGAACGGATCCTCCTCCATCTTTTCAGTGATCGTCTTTTTCGTCCGATTGGCGATAATGTCGGCCTTAGCCCTCGGGGATCGCGCCTTATCGACTTCCTTTTCAAAAGCCTGGCGTTCGAAAATGTTTACAGGATCCACCACCTGAATGACCTCGTCCGCCTGCACATAGGTCGCCAGCATCTTCTGGATTTGCGCCTCATAGTCGCGGTAATCGATCTCCTCGGCATACCGGATCTTCACAGAGGCCCGCAACTTCTGGAAAAACATCGCATCCTTCTTGTAGCGCTCAACCTTATCTTCAGGTGTAGCGATTACCCACTGGATGCTGGAAAGCCCCATTCGCAGGACACGGCAGAACTTGGAAAGTTTGGTGTAGTAGTCCTCCCGCCGCTCAGGCTTCTCCAGCGACAGCTCAAAGGCCTCTTCATCCTTCTTATTGGTAACTTCCCGGAACAAGTCCCAGAGCGCGTCATGCAGTTTAGGCAACTCCTTGAGCGCCTCCGTCAGATCGGTCAGCGTCCCCTCCAGGTCTTCCTCGTCGAACTTGCCTTCAAGGGCACTGTAAAGCTCCAGTGCGTCATGCAACTGCGTGACGACCCCGTAGTAGTCGATGATATAGCCGAAGTCCTTGCCGGTATGCAGCCGATTCACGCGGGCGATGGCCTGGAGAAGTGTATGCTCCTTCAGGCTGCGCGCAATATACAGCACCACATTGCGGGGCGCATCGAAACCGGTGAGAAGTTTATCCACCACGATGACAAGTTCAGGCGTCTCAGACTTCTTGAACGAGTTAATGATCTGGCGGTTATATTCCTTTTCGGAACCATACTTCTCCATCATTGCTTTCCAGAACCGCTCGACGCTCTCTTCTTTTATCACCATGACCCCATCGTCACCTTCGATCTCCTGGGGACCGGAAATGACCACCTCACTGGTCACTTTCCCGAATTCGTCGAAGAACCGTTTCAGGATCAAAGCCTCTTTTTTGCCGGAAGCGGTCAACTGCCCCTTGAAACCAGTGCCCGCCCACTGCGACGAGAAGTGCTGCGAAACATCCCATGCGATCAGGTACAGCCGGCTTTCCAGCCGGTTGAGTTCGTCGCGTGACGCGAATTTCCGTTTCAAGTCGGTCTTCTGCGCCGGCGTCAGGCCCTTGCACATGGCCTCGAACATGGCATCCACGGCCTTCTTGTTCACATTCTGCATAATGTGACGGCCTTCATAAAGGAGCGGAACCACGGCCGCATCGGCCACGGCATCGCGAATGGTGTAGGCGGGCTCGATGAAGCCACCGAATTTCTGCGCCGTGTTTTTCTCCTTCTTCATCAGGGGGGTACCGGTGAACCCGATGAAACAGGCCTTCGGCAAGGCTTTACGCATGCGGATGTTGGCTTCCCCGTACTGGCTGCGATGGCTTTCATCCACGAGGACGAAGATATCGTCATCCTCATTCTTGAAGCTATCGGAAACATTGGCGGCAGCCCGGAACTTATCGATCACGGTGGTGATCACCGACACACGATCATTCTTAAGCAATTCTTGAAGATTCTTCCCGGTTTTGGCCATGCGCGGCTCTTTGCCGCATTGATGAAACGTCTTCCAGATCTGCTCATCGAGGTCCACACGGTCCGTAACGATCACGATCCGGGGATTCTTGATCTGATCATCCAATGCAAGGGCCTTACCCAGAAGCACCATGACCAGCGATTTTCCAGAACCCTGAGTTTGCCAAATCACGCCCCCTTTACGACGGCCCTCCGTGTCACGTTGCTGCACACGCTCCAAGGTCTTGCGGATGGCAAAATATTGCTGATAACGGGCGACCTTCTTCACCGCTCCGCCCTCATCATAAAGCATAAACTGCCGCGCCAATTCGATCAGCCGCTCAGGACGGCACAATGCCCAGATTAGCCGGTCCTGTTCGGTCGGCTCCCGAGTCTGGATCGCCATTTCCTCAAACGCCTGTTTGGCATAAGCGAAAGCGCCCTTAAACAACTTGTCATGCTCCTCGCGCCGCACCGGCCCGTTGATGGCGGCACGCACTTCAGCATCCACGTCGCGCATCTCGCGCCATTTTGCCCAGAACTTGACCGGCGTGCCGATCGTGCCATAACTGCCTTCATTCTTATTCAGGGCCAGAACGAGTTGGGTATAGAGGAAGAGATGAGGAATCTCATCATTCTGCCAATTCCGAATCGACTGCTTGATGGCCTGCTCGAGCGAATGCTTCTCTTCTGGACGTTTACATTCGATCGCCACAAAAGGGATACCGTTCACGAAACAGACAATGTCCGGCCGCCGGGTTTCCTTGCTGCCGGTGCGCTCCACTTCAAATTCCGAGGTGACATGGAAGGTATTGTTGCGGGGATTGGCCCAATCGATAAAGCGCAGCGTGAAACCCTTGGTCACCCCATCAATGGTCTGGTCCAGGCTTTTGCCTAACGCCAGTAAGTCATAAACTTTCTCGCTTGTGCGGACCAACCCATCAAATGGCACCTCCCGCAGCGCTTCAATGGCCTTGGCGATGTTCTCATCCGAGAAAGGCACCGTTTGCCCCTTGAAAGTAATCGCATTCAACCGCTTCAGTTGTTTGGTGAGAATGGACTCCAGCAAAACATAGCGGAGCTTAGCACGCCGCTCGGCGTACACCTCTTCCGGACTCAGGAACGCGTATCCGAGTTGCTGCAGTAACCGCACGGCCGGGATTTGACTGATGTGGGATTCCTGGAAAGATGGTGTGCTCATACTTTAGATGCTGCCTTTTTGTTATCACGTCGCGCATCAATGAGAATAATTCCTGCGTTAGTCGTCGCACCAATGTGTTTCAGAATTCTATGCACTTTGGCTTCATCGGCTGCAGAGAAAAAAAGGATAACTTTAAAGGACTGTGTAGTTTTATTTGCCTTTTCATAGACAAGAACTTGATTCTGCAGGTTGCGTTCAAGTTGAGTGTTGCCAGCAAGTTTAAATTCAACCAATGTAGCGTCCTTTGCGCCACGACTAACCTTGAAATCTACTGGGCCACGTCCATTATTGACTTCTGCATCAACAGAACTCGGCGAACCTTCCCAGACTAACTTGAATAAGATTTGGAGGTCTTTCTCACGCTCAACCGGCTTCCCGTTGACATAGAAGATCCTATACCCATCCTGGCTCTCAATAACGTGTTTCAGGTATTCAATCTTTTTTCGGACTTCCTCTAACGTGGTGGCGGGCGCCTGATAAAACTCGCCTTGCTGGGTGATCAAGCGCACTAAAACGCTAAGATTCTCAATAAATCGGACATCAACTTCACGTACAAGCGCATGACTTCGCTTCACGGCTTCATCGCCATTGTTTTCCTTCTGCCTAATATAATGATCAATAATTGCAGGAAACTCGCTGATGGTTTTCTCCACAGCCTCGCGCTCATCACGGGCCGTATGCTTCTTTGGTAATACACTTCGAAAATAGTGATCAATCTGCGACCTTAGCGCTTCATTGGGAATCGCCTCGCGAATTGAAGGAAAGTCCTTGCGCAGATCCTCCTTATTTATCCATGTATCATCCTTAGTTAGAATATCTTCGGGTGTAAGGAGGACAAAATCATTACCCAGCCACGGAAGATCGAAGCGATCATCCTCCCACACACCAACCTGAAAATTGAATCGCACATGCGACACCGGCACAAGTTTACGTCGGCTACCGTCAATATATTGCTTTGCAAAAATCTCTGTATAGCGCAACAGGAAACCCTTTATAAGATTAGTGGTAAAGTCACTGATGTTGTCTTTTCCTACTCGTTCGCGGATCAAAATGAGCTTCTCAAGATGCGACCCACGCGATACCGTTTCTGATCCAAAGTCACGAAAAATGAGATTGAGGTTGGAATTTAAAGCCTCTGCAAAACCCATTCCCAGCCCTGCCCCCTTGGTTCCTGTAGCACAAAACCCCAGGCAGTTCTGGTTAACTTCCTTAAAACAGTACCATGATCGCAGCAAACCTTTATCAATGAGACCTTCAACGGACTTTTCCTTTAGAAACTGGAGGTAACTGATAATATCTTTGTGGAGTTCCTGATATTCGGGTTTCTTGCTTGTAAACAAAAGGAAAGGATCGATAAATAGCGGAAGATCAACTATGGGCGATACATTGAAAGCACCATAGTCGGCCAAAATATCGGGCGATACCCCAAAGAAATCGGTAAAATAAATACGCGTCTCACTCTGGCCTTGGTTACTTTTCATAGTTCACCTTAGTTCGCACCGTTTCACCCTTACCCGCCCAGTCAACAACCTTTGCATTAGTCCGCGTTTTTGCTGATCAAGGGCGTCTCGTTTGGCCCGTAAAAGCCGGAGCTCTTCTTCGCAATTATCGAGAATCGCTCCAATACTTTTCTGGGTTTCGATGTCAGGATAAGGAAGTTTAAGAAAGCCAAAGTCCTGATAATTAACCTGCTTACCGTCACGAATTCCAATCACTGCTGTCGCCAGTCTACCAATGAAATCGACCGACTTAAAGTAATGGCGATAAAAGGATGGAGCGATCTGCACAATCGGGTAAATCACATGATACGCAGGGCTAACAGCACCATTATGTGCGGAGTATTCGAGGCCCCCTTGAAAAGAACGGAGACTAATCACATAGTCTCCCTCGTTAACAACTTTATAGGTATGCGTATTTCCTTGGTCATGGGTAATCTTCCTCTCCATACCACTTCGGAGAACAACGCCCTGATCCTGGGTCACAGAAAGCACAGGCAATCTAGAGGTATTACGTTCAGAACGGTTTGCAAAAAGTTCTGACGCGTGTTTCATCGAAATCTTCACTGCACACCCCTTCAACCGCTTCTCTCCCGTCAAAAGCTGATGCAAAAGCGCCTTTTTGCATCGTTCTTTGGCGACGATCAGGGAGTCGAGTTTCTCCAAGGCCATATCCCAGGTGGCGAGGATGTCCGAGATCTTGCGCTGTTCAGGGAGAGGGGGGACTTGAATCAACTGCCTGGTTATGTCTTTTTTCCCAACATGCAGCAACGTCGACTTAAAACCGTGCGCTTTTCGCTCGATGCGATCAGTGGCGCCTCGCAATGCCAAATATAACCATTTCCGTTCAACACCTTGACGAGACTGTACACGAAAGATGTGCTGATTGAGAACCCCTTGCGGCCCATTCCAAATTGTCGGGCCAAAGGACACACCCCGCGTTCCAGCCCATGCAAAAAGAATCGTCCCCGGTTCGACTAACCATTCTGGCTCAGGTTTGCCCTGGAAGTAATTGAAGTCTGTTTCGCCATTCAGATTTTGGATGCGAATAATGGGAATGCCGGCTTCCGCCCAGTCACGAGGGCCGAATCCGTGGCCGTTGCTGAATTCACACAAATCATCAATAGTTTTTGTTTGCCAGCCTTTAGCCGTCATTTCCGCCCACCCTTCTTCATGCGCGGCCTCTTAGCCTTCTTTTTCTTCGGCTTCGCTACGGTTTTTCGTGCACGCTTCTTCACAGGCGACGGGCGGTCCTCCTTTTCTTCAGACTCCCACATTTCACGGTAGGCGTTAATGTATTCTGCTGTAGCAACAGGATTTATGAAGAAGTAGTGGCGGCAGAGTTTTTTGTAGAGCTGAAGGGCTGGATCATAACAACAGAAGGAAAGCAGGCCGTCGAGGGTATGTTCGATGTGATTGGTATCGCGACTGCGGGAACGCAGGATATCATCCACTATCGGGGTGTAAGCCCGAACGGCTTTTTTATTCAAAGCTTGGAGCTGATCTGCCAAGCCTCTGATGGATTCAAACATGTCGTCGTAGTCGCTCATTTCAGCACCTCCCAGTGACCGCCTTTTTGAGGGCCAACATGTCTCAAGCGTCCCTCTTTCACTAGCTTGGAACTCGCCATTTCAACCGCACGCGTTGAGCGCCTAATTTCGACAGCTACTTGGGCCAGCGTCATTTCAGGATAGCGCGCCAGAAGCTCGAGGATTTTCACCGAAGTTTTAACCGAAGCTTTAACCGAAGCTTCGGTGGAATCGGAACGTATGATTCCCTCCGCGGATGATGGCCTGCCGAAGCTGACAATGAATATGTCGGCAATTTCCTTGAACTTCACTTTGGGTTCATTTCGCAAAATAAGCGGCATCCCTCGTCCCCATGCTTCAACCATTTGTATGCGCCGAAACATCTCACAAATGAGCGGATTTCTCCGTTTGGAAACATGGCCACGCCGAAGGTCTTTGACCGTAAGTCCCCCAAACAACCCACCCGGATTACGGATTTCTACGCGATCTTTAAAAATCGCCACCTGCACATAGTCCGGGTCGCAGTAATCACGATGGCAAAAGGCATTAATGATGGCTTCGCGCAAAGCATCTACTGACACCTCCGGCACGTCTACCCGATACAACCCATTGAGCCGCATCCCGATGTGAATATTCTTAAGCACAAACCGTTGCGCCTCTTCGATCAATTCAAGAATATCACCCTGGATGTCGTGGCGGTCAATAATCATCGCACTATCCGTCGTTCCAAACACCGCGCAGCGCAGTTCCATTGGAGCCGACTTGGCAAAGAACAGGGATGCTGCGTTCAGCAGCTTCCCAGATTTGAGCAGACCAAGCTTTTCGACCGCATTAGCCGGCGTATCCCAGCTGAGCCCGGCTCGTTCAACAAAACGCTTCAACTTTTCGACGTCGAGATCCGCAATACTCATCCCGCAAATTTGATTATCCCACCGCAGTAGCTCACTGTTTTTCGCAAGGATCAGTTTTTCCAGCGCTTTGACGCTCAATTGCCGGTCTTCATCAGCAACGCGCATATAGGCGCGGCCATGGGAATAATACGGTGCTTCATGTCCATCAAACACAACCTTGATGCAGGAACAGCCATCTATTTTCTCAAGCGTAACGTGGGGATAGATTTTGGGCTCGATATGAGCGGCTATGGCCTGCGAAACATCGCGCAATGTCTTTTCGTTTACTTCCAGACCAACAGCTTTCCCGTCGTTGCGAATACCAAACCACAGTTCGCCATGGCCATGTTTGTTGAGAATGGCGGAAACAGAACCAAGCCCGGCTGTTAGCTCAGCCAGGCTTTTCTTGAGTTCTGTGGTTTCCGTTTCTTTCACTTATCGCCTTTCTCCAAGCGAGCTAAGTTTGAATGGGCGGTTAGAGTCTGCATCTGTCGAATGGCGATTTGATTAAGGCGTTTGAGCCGCTCCCATTGAGGCAGTCCCATGTGAATGAACTCGGCATTCATGCCCTCGATATTGGCCAATACCAGTAACTGCTCAATGGCCGCATAATCACGCATATTGCCCTCCAGGGATGGATTTGCTTCCCGCCATTCCCTGGCCGTCTGGCTAAAGAGCGCGACATTCAAAACGTCGGCCTCGCTTGCATAGGTACAACTAATCTGCTCAGAAGTCAGGGTGGCAGGAATTAGGTGCGCCTTAATAGCGTCGGTGTGGATGCGGTAATTTAGCTTGGCAAGTGTACGGTTGAGATTCCAAGCCAGTGATAACCGGCGGCTTTCGTCTTCCTTAAGTCGACGGAACTCTTTGATCAGGTATATTTTGAACTCGGGGCTGATCCACATGCCAAACTCGAAGGCGATATCAGGATGTGCATAGGTACCGCCATACCGCCCAGGTGTTGCCTTGAGGCCGATGGCGTTGGTTTTTTCAACCCACTCTTTCACGCTAATCTTGTAACTATTGAGACCCGCTTGACTTTTAATTATGGCGAATTCGCCATAATTAAAACCCGGGTTAAATACTGATTCCCAAATGCCAAGAAATTCCACCGTATTGCGGTTTCGGAGCCAATCAGAGATGAAAAACTCCCCGTCCTTCGCTTTGAGCATATCTGTGAGCGATATGTAATCACCTTCTTTGCCGGTGAGAATGGAAATGGACGTTCCTTGAACTTGGATTGAAGTGTCATTGGTTGTTTTCACAGCCCCAACTCCTTCAAATACCGCTCCATTTTCGACCGCACGGCAACCAACTCCTTCTCCAACCCAGCGATCTCCTTCTTAACGGCGGCGAGATCGATCTCCTCTTCCTCTTCAAAAGTATCCACATAGCGGGGAATGTTGAGGTTGAAATCATTGTCGGCCAATTCCTGCGGGGTAGCGCGATAGGCGTATTTCTCGACGGTCTCAAACTTGCGATAGGTGCGAACGATTTTGTCAAGATGCTCATCGGTCAGAATATTCTGGTTCTTGGCATCCTTATACTCACGGGAGGCATCAATAAAGAGAACGTCCCCATGAGTCTTGCCTTTGTTGAAGAGCAGGATGGCAGCGGGGATACCTGTGCCGAAGAACAGATTGGCCGGCAAACCAATAACCGCCTCCAGCAGATTCTCCTCAATGAATTTCTGCCGAATCCGGCCTTCCGCCCCACCACGGAACAGAACGCCATGGGGAACAACAACCCCCACC
>Ga0118677_10004306_pt1 | contig 26050 bp, 24 predicted proteins | sample AliMusrvi5mmetaG_FD_86154 | JGI IMG/M metagenome (GOLD analysis project Ga0118677, IMG submission 86154)
ATGAAAATGTCAAGAAACAATATGGGCACCATGAAAACCATCCAAATTATTGCCGCAGTGTTTTGTCTCCAGTCGAATGTTCTGTTCGCAGCAAATCCTAAAGAAGGAGGTCTTACAAACGATTTTTCGAAATGTGTAAACTGCAGCCTTGATGCCCCGGCAGCATTGCTTGCACCAGCTACCCCCCTGGAAGCCACTTTTTCCGACGATGATGCCAGTATGGAAAGCAATCTTGCCCCATGGATGCCATCAGAAGCGACATTTGAGGATTCTCCCGCGAATTTAAACATGGATATCCCGGAAAATCTTGCACCGGTTTCCCCTGCAGAAGCAACGTTTGATGAAAATCCCCCGGTAATGAGCATAGTAGTGCCGGAAAATCTTGCCCCTGCAACTCCCGCTGAAGCTGATTTCAACGATTAAACGGTCATCTCGCCACGGAGGGAGGTTTGAAGCAGTTGTTTGACACTTTCGGTTGAATATCCGCATCCAAGAAGGTACATCAGCTTGGTTACGGCAGATTCGGTGGTGATGTCATAACCCCCGATCACCCCGAGTTTTCCAAGGCCTGCGCTGGTTTCATACTTTCCCATATCCACGGCTCCGCCCTTGCACTGGGTCACATTGAAAACCACGATTCCGCGGGCGCTGGCATCCTGCAACTGGTCGAGAAACCATTGAACAGTCGGGGCATTCCCGGCGCCAAAGGTCTCAAGGATTACCGCCTTGAGGCCTTTGGTATTCAGGATTGCCTCAACGGCATTGGGAGAGATCCCCGGGAATAATTTCAGGATCGCGATGTTTTCGTCCAGCTCTTTTAAAACGCGCAGCTTTTTGAAATTGGGTTTCATGATCAGGTTGTGATGATATTTGATATGCACGCCGACTTCGCCCAGCAGGGGATAATTACCGGAAACGAAAGCCTTGAAATTTTCCGCATTGAGCTTCGAGGTGCGGTTGGCCCGGTAAAGTTTGTTTTCAAAACAAATGGCCACTTCAGGTACCACCGGGGTATCAACCTCTTTTGCCGCGGCGATTTCTATGGAATTGATGAAATTTTCACGTCCGTCGGTGCGAACCATCCCGATTGGAAGCTGGGAACCGGTAAAGATAACCGGTTTGTTCAGGTTTTCGAGCATGAAACTCAATGCCGATGCGGTGTAAGCCATGGTGTCGGAGCCATGCAGTACCACAAATCCATCGTAATCCTCATACTTTTCTTCGATCACACTGGCCAGGTGAATCCAAAAGGACGGGTTCATGTTTGACGAATCAAGCAACGGTTCAAAGGTGTAAAAATCGATGTTGCAATTGAAATTTTCGAGAACAGGCAGATACTTATACAATATGTCAAAAGTCAATGGCCTCAGGGTCATTGTTTTCGGATCCTGGACCATGCCGATGGTTCCCCCGGTGTAAATTACAAGAATGCTGGTTTTTCCGATCATATGAAGAAATTAATAAAAGTCAAAAATCAAAATGCAAAATCAAAATGCAAAACTGCCGGACTGGTCACCCGATTCCGAATAACATCATTGCATTCGTTGTCGTTACTGTTGCAACTGTTTCCAAAGATACGTTTTTAATTTCTGCAATCCTGGCCGCGATGAGAGGTATGTAAGAAGGTTCGTTCCGCTGGCCGCGATGGGGAACCGGCGGCAGCCATGGAGCATCGGTTTCCAGAAGCATGTGCTCCAACCCGGTATGTTCGACCACCGTTTGCAATCCTGAGTTTTTATAGGTTACAACTCCCCCGATGCCAAGCATGAATCCCATGGCAATGGCCCGTTTCGCCTGCCCGGTGTTGCCGCTGAAACAATGAAACGCCCCGCGGAGCCGGGCATCCTGCCGCTCCTCCACCATGCCGAGCGCAAGGTCCATGGAGTTTCGGGTATGGATCACCACAGGAAGGTCGTATTTGATTGCAAGGTCAAGCTGGAGGCCGAATGCAATGCGCTGTTCGGCTTCGAATGTTTTATCCCAGTAAAGATCGATGCCGATTTCACCAATGGCATGGAATTTAAACTCCGGCCTGGCAAGATATTCGGTAACAAGGGTCAGCTCATCCAGGTAATTCCCCTTCACCGAAGTGGGATGTATTCCCATCATCGGGTAGCATACATCCGGATATTTCCCGGCAACACAGAGCATCTTTTCATGATATTCCGAATCAATAGCCGGTAAAAACAGGTGAGCTACCTGTTGCTGATGCGCCCGCTCCATCATGGCTTCACGGTCGTTGTCGAATTCCGCGGCATAAAGATGGGTGTGGGAGTCGGTAAAAACCATTTGATTTACGATTTACGATTTACGATTTACGATTTGGGATTTTGTCGCAGCGGGCATTCTCCCGGATCATGGTTGCACCTTTAGAAAATTCACGATGGGATCGATGTTGATTTCATTCATGCATTTAAAATGTTTTTTCGGGCAGGTACTGAACCCGATTTTGCTGCATGGCCTGCATGGAAGGCCTTTCACCTCTGCGATCAGCGAATTTGATTTGAATTTCTCCGGCAGGTAGGGGTACATTCCGAATGCCGGGATGGTGTTGCCCCATACCGAAACAATCCGTTTGTTAAATGCAGCGGCGACATGCATGAGCCCGGTATCGTTCGTCATCACCGCGCTGGCCAGGTAGATGACCGATGCAGACTGGTTGAGGTTGAAAAGGCCGCAGCCATTGTAAACACCTGCACCTGCCTGTTTTACAATCTGTTCCCCGTGTTCCCGGTCTTCCTTGCCGCCAAGCAGGATCACGGGGAGGGAAACCGTTTTGCAGACTGCGGCAACTTTTTCGGGTGGGAAGATCTTGGTGTTGTGTTTCCCCCCGATGACGATTGCAATAAACCCCTGGCGATAGGTTTCAGGAAGGCTGGCAAGTGCCACCTGGTCTTCTGCGGGTATGAAATAATCGAGGCCGAGCCCGTCGTTGAAAATCCCCAGCAATCCGGCAGCCTTAAAATAGCGGTCAACGATGTGGATGTCAGGCAAAATGTTTATTTTGAGATGGACTGCCATCCATTTTTCGATATTCAGTTTCGGGAAAGATGCCGATTTTACGCCGATCTGTCTTTTCACATATGCCGAACGGAAATTATGATGAAGGTCGATGATGAAACCAAAACGCTGTGATTTCAGTTGCGGGATCAGGTCACTGAAATTATGATCGTACAGCCATATTTTATCAATATATGGGTTGGCCCTGAGTACTGGTTCGTTTTGTGTTTTGGTCAAAAAATGAATTTCGGCATCCTTCAGCTGCTGCTTAAGGCACCGCACCACCGCACTGGTAAGCACAATGTCGCCAATGGAACTAAACCTGATAACCAGTATTTTCCTGAGAACTGGAAACATCCTTTACAAAATCAAATTATTCATCAACGGCACCCTTTCACCTTTTTCCTGTTTCCAATTCACCACACCTGCATCTAACGGATAAATGGATTATTTTCCATTTCATAGCCGATGGAAGTTTCCGGTCCGTGCCCCGGGTAGACGATGGTCTCTCCAGGCAGGGTGAAGAGCCTGGTTTTGATGCTTTTCATCAGCTGGTCGAAATCGCCGGATGGAAGGTCGGTACGGCCGATGGTATCCTTGAAAAGAACATCCCCGGTAATGACAAATTCCTGTTCCTTGCAGTAAAAGCAGACACTTCCCTCGGCATGTCCGGGTGTGAAAAGCACTTTCAGGGAGGAGTTTCCCCAGCGCACCGTTTCATCATCCTCCAGGAAGCGTTTGGGTTCAGGGATCTGGTTGATAACATATCCGAAAGACGATCCCATCTCCTTCAGGGTGTGGAAAAACATCAGTGAATTTTTATGGTATTCGGGGAGTATCTTATACTCCTGTGCAATGAAATTATTTCCAAGCACATGGTCGATGTGACAATGGGTGTTCAGGTTGCGGACAAGTTTCAGGTTGTTTGAGCCAATGAACTTCCTGACTTCATCCTCCTCGGCCGGTTCGTAACAGGCAGCGTCGATCATGATGCATTCGCCGGTTTCATCGTACAGCATGTATGAGTTTACCATGAAGGTATTGAAGACGAATTTTTTAATTTTTATCATCAGGGAGTTGGTTTAAAGCGTTCTGCAAAGGTATGAAAATGCTGCCATATGACTGGCACGTGGAAAATATTCGTACTTTAGCACCTCCATTCAAATTCCCTTGTATAACCGGATATGGCTAAGGATACATGCGTGAACCGAGGTTTAAATATCTGGACAACAGCGTGGATTATTGCGGGTTTTATGTTGTTTTTTTCAGTCGGGGGGCAGGCACAGTTTTACAATGGATCACAGCTTACTTTCGGCAAAAGCAGGGTTCAGTACAGTAATTTCTTATGGCTGAACTTCCGGTTCGAGAAATTTGACACCTACTATTACCTGAATGGCAGGGAACTGGCGCTTTACACTGCCGAATATGCCGATAAACACATCAAGGAGATTGAAGTTGACCTGCAGTCGAACCTTGAACAGAAGGTCCAGTTTATTATTTTCAACACCCTTTCCGATCTGAAACAGAGCAACATCGGTCTTTTCGGCGACTGGGACTATTACAACACAGGAGGAGTTACCAGGATCATTGGCGGGAGGGTACTCCTGTTTTTCGATGGGAACTATGAACATTTCAACCAGCAGATCCGGGCCGGGATTGCCCAGGTGATACTGAACAATATGATTTACGGTACCGGTATCGGGGCGCAGATAAAGAACAACACCCTTTTCTCGGTCCCCGATTGGTACCTGAATGGCCTCATCTCATTCATCTCACGCAAGTGGGATGCTGAAATCGAAAACATGGTAAGGGATGCCATCCTCAACAGGAAATACGAGAAATTCAACGGACTTACCGGGGAGGAGGCTACTTACGCGGGCCACTCGCTGTGGAACTATGTTGCGATGAAATACGGCGCCTCAACCATCCCGAACATCGTATACATGGCGCGACTCAGCAGGAATGTGGAGCATGGTTTTCAGTACGTTTTAGGTGTCGGTTTCAAGACCATCATCCAGGACTGGCTCACATTTTACAAGGATGTTTATGCTGCCCAGGAATCTGGCCGTTCGACGCCCGGGGGAACGCTGGTTAACAGGCGAAATAAGCCCGACCGGGTTTATAATTCACTGAAGATCGGCCCGGACGGCACGATGCTGGCCTATTCGACGCATCAGCTCGGAATTTACAAGATTTTCATTCAGAATGCAGAAACAGGCAAGCGCAAGCGGATCTATCGCGGAGGTTATCGGTTGGCCGATCGACCCGATTTTTCCTATCCGCTCATCGCCTGGCATCCCAGTGGAAGTGTCGTCGCCTTCATGGTTGAACGTAAAGGTGAAATATGGCTCTACTTTTATAATCTTGAAGATAAAAAAATGGAGCATCAATTGCTGGCAAATTTTCAAAAGGTACTCGATATGTCCTATTCGGATGACGGAACATTGCTGGTTCTTTCAGCGGTGCAAAAGGGGCAATCTGATATCTTCGTCTATAACATTGCCTCCGGCTCTCATGAGCAAATTACAAAAGACATATACGATGATTTCAATCCAAGGTTTATCAACCACTCTGAAAATATCATCTTTTCCTCCAACCGTCCCGGCGACACCATTCGGTTTGATGAACAGGTAAAGATTGAAAACCTCCACTATTACAACGACCTGTTTCTTTATCATTATGCAGCAAAACGCAATGTTCTTCAGAGGCTTACAAGCACGCCTGATGCCCACGAAACCCAGCCCGAGCCTTATGGCGACAACTATTTTTGTTTCCTGAGCGACCATAACGGCATCGTGAACAGGTATCTTGCCAGGTACGACAGCACCATTGCTTTTATTGATACCATCGCACATTATCGCTATTTTACCACGACCTACCCGATTACAAATTATTCACGGAACATCCTCGAACAGGATGTTTCTCCCAGGGGCGGAAAAATCGGCGAGATCGTTTACCAGAACCGGAACTACAAAATGTTTACTTCCGACCTTGTGCTCCCAAAACTGGTGTTAAAAGTTGACGTCCAGCCCTCCTATTTTAAAGATCTCAAAACTAAAGCTGCTGAAAAAGATACCGGACCCCAAAAAGCCGACAGCGGGCTCAGGCTTGCCGAACCTTTTAAAGTTCAGGAGAAGAAGCATTTCATTGTTGTAAGGCAAAGCGAAGTTCTGAACCAGGTGCTTTCAAAACTCGATACGACAAAACCGTTGCCGCTCCTGAAAGGGGCGGGAAATGCACCCGGGTCTGATTCGACACTTAACCGTTTGTTGCAGCTTTATCAATCCCTGCAAAAGAAAGATTTTTCCCAGGCTGCCTCCAGAAAAGATACGGCAAATAAGTATAAAAATGCCAAACAGCTGAATTACAATGTAGAATACTATATTGACCAGATGGTCACCCAAATCGATTTTACCTATCTGAATTTTGCCTATCAGCCCTTTACGGGCAGTTTGTCTCCTGTGTTTATAAACCCGGGACTGAATGCCCTTTTCATGGTAGGGGTCACCGATCTCATGGAGGACTACCGCATCACGGGAGGGGTACGTTTGAATGTAAGTCTTATTAACAACGAGTATCTTTTCAGTTACAGCAATTACAAGCATCGTCTTGACCACCAGATCGTTTTTCACCGGAAAGCTGTAGAGGAGGCTGGGTACTATTCAATCGTCAGACATAAGGTAAACGAATTGTATTATGTCGCAACCTATCCTTTTACCCCGGTGCTGAACATCAAAGGTACCGCTTCTGTGCGGTATGACCGGGCCGTGTATTTATCGACCGACCAGGTGAACCTGAGACAACCCGACAGCAATGAAGTGTGGGGAAGTATCAAGGGGGAACTTACCTACGACAATACCCGCAGCCTTGGGTTAAATCTTTACCAGGGCACCCGGTACAAGTTTTTTGCCGAATATTACCAGCTGGCGAACAGCAGAGGGAACAATCTTGTTGTTCTAGGTGTGGATCTGAGGAATTATCAGCGTGTACACAGGACCCTGATCTGGGCCAACAGATTTGCCGCCAGCACCTCATTCGGAAGCAACAAACTTCTTTATTACATGGGAGGCGTTGATAACTGGCTTTTTCCGGCCTACAATGTCAATATACCGGTGGCGTTTGATCAGAACTATGCTTTCCAGACGCTTGCAACCAACATGCGTGGTTTCGATCAGAATATCAGGAACGGGAACAGTTTTTTTGTTTTCAACTCGGAGTTGCGCTGGCCGGTATTCCGGTATCTAGTCAATCATCCTATCCGTTCCGATTTTATCAATAATTTCCAGATTGTCACTTTTGGAGATGTGGGAACTGCCTGGACGGGATCCTCACCGTGGTCATCCGATAACCAGTTGTTTACGCGGTATGTATATCGCAAACCACTCTGGGTCAGGGTGGAAATGCAAAAAGATCCCATCGTGGAAGGATTCGGATTTGGCGCCCGTACCCGTTTGTTTGGCTATTTCCTGCGCGGCGACCTTGCCTGGGGTGTTGAAGATGGCCGGGTGCAGAAACCTATTTTCTATTTTTCACTCAGTCTCGACTTTTAACCATGACCCATCCGGAACAGAGAATCATCGATTTCATCGAAGAACATCACATTTTTACACTCGCTGTTGCCCGGAACAACATACCTTATTGTGCCACCTGTTATTATGCCTGGATGAAAGAACAGAATGAGTTCGTTTTCACCTCCGACCATGAAACCCGCCACGTCCGTGACGTCGTGGAGGGAAACAATTACAGGGTTGCCGGGGCCATCGCCCTGGAAACTAAAATTGTCGGGAAAATCAGGGGGATACAGTTTACCGGTTTCATAACTTCCCTGGAGAACACGGCACCCGGGAGTACTGCTCTTAAAGCCCGTGCCCGCTACCTGAAGCGGTTTCCAATCGCCCGGCTGATGCCAAATCTACATCTCTGGACTCTTCGTCCCGATTTTATAAAAATGACCGACAACCGGCTGGGTTTCGGGAAAAAACTGATCTGGACGGCAGATGAAACCCTGAAATCGGGGGCCGATGCGCTTTAGCTGAATTATCAAAGTATATGTTTTTTTAATTCAGCAGGTTACCTGTCCCACCCCCTTGTTGTGTTAATAACTATATTGAGCGAACCCGGCGGTTCGTCGTATCTTGCAGCATCAAAATTTCTCCCGACAATTTATTGGAACGTTCGAAAGAACAATCAGTTAACAAAATCAGTACATAGCAGATAATCCTGTTCATGCATGGAAAAAAACACGGTGGCAAATACGGAAAGAGACCATAAAACAGACTATTACAGGGATGTTCTTGCAAAAAGGATCAGGCCAAAAATCACGATTGAAGCATTGGAAATGAAAGAAACGAAAACAGAGGAAAACCCACGAAAAATTTATTCGTTTGCAGAGGCAATTGAAAAATCAACTGAATATTTCAATGGAGACAGTCTTGCCGCAAATGTGTGGGCCAACAAATACGCACTGAAAAATTCGGAAGGTCATTTGTTTGAATTGACACCTGATGACATGCACCGCCGGATTGCGCGTGAAGTTGCCCGCATAGAGAAGAAATACCCCAACCCGATGAGCGAGGATGAACTCTTTGAACTCATGCGCAACTTTAAGTACATTGTTCCACAGGGCAGCCCCATGGCCGGTATCGGGAACGATTTCCAGATAGGCTCCCTGTCAAATTGTTTTGTGATCGGCAACGAAGGAGCTTCCGACTCTTATGGTGCCATCATGAAAACGGACGAGGAACAGGTTCAGCTGATGAAACGAAGGGGAGGGGTGGGGCATGATCTTTCGCACATCCGCCCCAAAAACAGTGAAGTGAAAAACAGCGCCCTCACTTCAACCGGGATTGTTCCATTCATGGAAAGGTATTCAAATTCAACCCGTGAAGTTGCACAGGAAGGCCGCAGGGGCGCATTGATGCTCAGTATTTCCGTGGTACATCCTGATGCCGAACATTTTATCGACGCAAAACTGGAGGCCGGCAAAGTGACCGGGGCTAACATTTCCGTCAAGATCACTGATGAATTTATGCAGGCGGTGGTGAATGATACGGAATTTGTTCAGCGGTTCCCGGTCGATTCCGAGAATCCTTCGTTTAAAAAACCCATGAAAGCCCGTGAACTCTGGAATAAAATCGTTCACAATGCCTGGAAATCCGCAGAACCCGGCATCCTCTTCTGGGATACCATCATCCGCGAATCAATTCCCGACTGCTATGCCGATCTGGGTTTCCGTACCGTCTCCACCAACCCCTGCGGAGAAATCCCATTGTGCACTTATGACAGTTGCCGGCTGCTGGCCATCAACCTTTACAATTATGTTGACAAACCGTTTACAGCTGAAGCAAGCTTCGACTCGGGGCTTTTTATATCACATGTTCATAAAGCCCAGCGGATGATGGATGACATCATCGACCTCGAACTTGAAAAAATTGACCGGATCCTGGCAAAAATAGAACTGGATCCTGAAGGAGAGGAGATTAAAGTCAGGGAAAGAAACCTGTGGCTGAATATCAAGAAAAAGGCCATCCAGGGCCGGAGGACCGGGTTTGGCATCACCGCCGAGGGCGATATGCTAGCTGCACTCGGAACCCGCTACGGGTCGGATGATGCAACCGATTTCTCGGTAGAGGTACACAAAATACTGGCCATAGAGGCCTACCGCTCCTCCGTCACCCTTGCGAAAGAAAGAGGCCCCTTCCCGATATATGACACAGCGCGCGAAGCAAATAATCCTTTCATTCAAAGGCTGAAGAGTGCAGCACCTGATGTTTATTCGGACATGGCCGTGAACGGGCGGCGCAACATCGCCATGCTCACCATCGCCCCGACAGGTTCGGTGAGCATCCTCACACAAACGACTTCGGGTTTAGAACCGGTATTTGCCGTGAATTACAAACGCCGCCGTAAAGTAAACCCCAATGATAAAAATGTAAAAATCACCTTTAAAGACGAAGTGGGCGATACATGGGAAGAGTACAATGTGTTCCATCATAATTTCATAACCTGGCTTACCGTCAATGGGTTCAATGTTGACGAGGTATCGCACATGAACGAGAAAGATCTGAAAGGGATCATCAAACAATCTCCGTATCATAAAGCCACAGCCAACGACGTTGACTGGGTTGCAAAGGTGAAAATGCAGGGCGCCGTTCAGAAGTGGGTCGACCACTCAATCAGTGTCACAGTCAATGTGCCGAACGATGCCAGGGAAGAGATGATCAGCACCATCTACGAAACTGCCTGGAAAGAAGGATGCAAGGGAATGACCGTTTATCGTGATGGTTCCCGTTCCGGTGTGCTGGTGAACAACGATTCAAAGGATAAGAAAAAGAAGGATAAAGGCAACGAATTTGTTGAAACCAAGGCGCCTCACCGACCCGATCGTCTGGAAGCCGATATCATCCGTTTTCAGAATGATCATGAAAAATGGGTTGCCGTGGTGGGTGTACTCGACGGACGTCCGTATGAAATATTTACAGGGGTCGCTGAGGATTTCTGGGTTCCCACCTGGGTGCAGAAAGGCTGGATCGTGAAAACCCGTCCCGATGGAGTCGGGTCGCGGTACGACTTCCAATTCGAAGACCGCCAGGGTTACAAGATCACCATCGAAGCGCTGTCTCGTTCCTTTAACAAGGAGTACTGGAATTATGCAAAACTGATCTCCGGCATTTTAAGGCATGGGATGCCGCTCCCGTTTGTAGTCAACATCATATCAAAACTCCACTTTGAAGTCGATTCCATCAACACCTGGAAAAACGGAATAGAGCGTGCATTGAAGAAGTTCATCCCCGATGGTACCAAAGCGGCCGAGCATGCCTGCCCGAAATGCAGCGATGAAAACGGGCTGGTTTACCAGGAAGGTTGCCTGGTATGCAAGAGTTGCGGATACTCCAAATGCGGGTAACCGCTAGAATTTTTTCTTGTGGTAGTCAAAGGTGGTATTGTCACGAAGATATTTGATTCTTTGGGCAATCAGCACGAAAGCCTCTGTTTTGTTTTCATAAAACCAGTTGATGGCTGATTGTTTCCCGCGACATGCATCTGCAAAGACAACCAGCAACGGATGTTTATTGGTAATCAGCCATTCATAGGCCTTCATGTTTTCATCAATGGCCGCATCCAGGGCGGCAAGGTGAAAAAATTTGTTTGTAAAGAGCCAGGCAGTGGCCTCCTCGCTTCCCCTGATTGCGTGGGCCAATGCTGCGACCTCAGGGAATCCGTTGTTCATAAGCCAGCCGGTAATTTCAGGGTTGCCATTCACGGCCTCGCCGAATGCCAGCCAGATCTTTGCAGGGTAATATAAACTTTCCATGGTAAATGTTGTTTCCAGACCTGGTATTTCAAAGGTAAGCGGTTAAACGGTCAAGTCAAGGTCCAAATCGTAAATCGTAAATCGTAAATCGTAAATCGTCATTCGTAAATCCTACTGATACACCTGCACCTTCATTCCTGCCTTTCGTACTTTTTCACCAATTGCTTCAAGTTCATGCAAGGTTATTTTTTCGAGGTTATGGACCGGCGTAGCCCGGGCAATCGGGTAAATCATCACGAGTTTGGGACCGATTTCCAATAACCGCCCTATCCATGAATCAACCTCCCCGCCGGTGGTATTGTCAACCGCCTGCCCTTTGAAATTCCCCCGCAGGAACATGCTCTGGATCAAAAGGTTTCCATGAAGTTTTTTCAAATCTTCAATCAGTCCTGCAAAATTAACAGGCTCAACGGGATTGTTAATCAGGTTGAATACCCTCTCCGAACCGGCATCCAGTTTGAGAATATTGTGATCCAGTTTCTGAAGTGCCTGGAAAACATCGGGAACATGAATCATGCTTGAATTTGACAGAACGGTTACTTTCGCATCCGGGGCAAACTGATTTCGCAGGGAGATGGTATCATCCACGATTCCGGCAAACTCAGGATGGAGGGTTGGTTCTCCGTTTCCTGCATAGGTGAGGGCATCGGGCAGGTAATTTTCCAGGGCCAGCTGTTTCAGTCGCGTGGCCAGATAATCGCTCACTTCTGCACGCGATGGAAATTCCGGGTGGTCTGGCAGGTTGGATGGCGTCCACCCGCATTCACAATAGATGCAGTTGAAAGAACAATATTTCGAATGCAGCGGGAGGAGGTTGATCCCCAGTGATAAACCCAGGCGCCTGCTGCGTACCGGGCCAAAAATTACCTCGTGAAAGAGAAATCCTGACATGTTAAATGATTGAAATGCAAAATTCAGCATTTTCAATGGTAAATCCTAAATTAGCAGGAGGGACAGAGTCCGGCAGGGGAGAGAGGCCTTGTCTCTTTACGCCACAGGTACATGAAAAATGATTACTTTTACACATTCAATCACGGAACCTATTGATATCGCTGAATCAAATAAAAGAACCCATTACTGAACACATCGAGGCCTTTGAAGGAAAATTCAGGGCATCGATGAAGAGTTCTGTCCCTTTGGTCGATACCATCACCCGGTATATCATCAAACGCAAGGGCAAACAAATGCGCCCGATGTTTGTTTTTCTCTCGGCCGGGGTGTGCGGTGCCGTAAATGAAAGCACCTTCAGGGCAGCCTCCCTCATTGAACTTTTGCATACCGCCACCCTCGTGCATGACGATGTGGTTGACGATTCGAACCTGCGTCGTGGGTTCTTTTCGTTGAATGCCCTGTGGAAAAACAAAATTGCCGTGCTCGTCGGTGATTATCTTTTATCACGGGGGTTGCTGCTGGCATTGGAGCACGACGAATTCGAACTTCTTAAAATCGTTTCCAGTGCGGTGCGTGAAATGAGTGAGGGTGAACTTCTCCAGATTGAGAAAGCAAGAAAACTCGACATCCAGGAAAACATCTATTTTGAGATCATCAGAAAGAAAACAGCCACATTGATTGCTTCCTGTTGTGCCTGCGGCGCATCATCCGTGGGTATTTCCAGGGAACAGATTCAGTCCATGTGGTCTTTCGGGGAACATGTTGGCATAGCGTTTCAGATAAAGGACGATCTTTTTGATTATGATCGCAACAATGCAACCGGCAAACCAAATGGGACCGACATACGCGACCAGAAGATGACCCTTCCGCTCATTTACCTGTTGAACCACTCCGATTTCATGGAAAAGCGCTGGATCATCAATACCGTTAAAAATCACCACGACGATGCGGCCAGGGTCTCAAAACTGGTTGAAAAAGTCGTCCAACGCGGCGGGATTGCCTATGCCCATGAAAAGATGCTGGAATACCAAAGGAAGTCACTGGATATCCTCCAGCCATTCCCAGATAATATTTACCGTAAATCGCTGGAACAACTGGTTTTATTTACAACGGAACGGTCCAGCTGAGATCAGGCTTTTTTCAGTGTAAATCCAAAAGTCGTTCCCACCCCGATGGTACTGCGCACATTGATAGTCTGGTGGTGCGCTTCAACGATGTGCTTGACTATGGCCAATCCAAGCCCTTTTCCTTTTTTAGTGGCCGCCCTTCCGCGGTCGGTGCGATAGAATCGTTCAAAAACCCTTGCCAGGTCGGCCGGGTCAATTCCTATCCCGTTGTCTGTTATTTCAGTCAGGATGTTTTCGTCCATGTCGAAAAAGGTGATCTTGGTCTTCCCATTTTCCCGGGATCCATACCTGATGGAGTTGTCGATGATATTGGTAAGCACCTGCCTGATTTTGTCCTTGTCTCCCTCAACCAGGGCTGGCTTTCCCGGATCATTCAGGACCAGAAGGATCTCATGTTTTCGGGCCTTCATTTCAAGCAGTTCCGTTACTTCCCGTGTGAGGCCGACAATATCGAACCGGGTAATTTTCAGTTTCATATGCCCGGATTCAAGTTGTGAAATCTCATCCAGGTCTTCAAGAATCTTTACGAGCCGTTCGATGCTTTTTTCCGTCCGTCTCAGGTACTCCCTGTTCACTGCAGGGTCTTCGAGCCCGCCGTCCAGCAAGGTGGATACATATCCCTGGATATTGAACAGCGGCGTTTTAAGCTCATGCGAAACATTCCCGATAAACTCACGGCGATATTGCTCCAGCCGTTTGAGTTGTTCAATCTCCAGCTGTTTTTCCGATTCCCAGTTTTCGACTTCCTCCCGAACATTGTCAATCAGGTTGTTTGCCGGCTGATGGGAGGGTTGTTCGCGTTTTCCCACCTTTACGGAATGGATTGACTTATAAATCAACCTGATCTTGCTGTAAATGAATTTTTCAAGCGTATGCAGGAAGATGGCATAGGCAATGATGAAAATCACGGCCGAACTGACAATCAGCGCCAGGAAACTGTAAAAATGGATAAAGGCATGTTCAAAAATAATGCCGACCGACATGAAAAAAAGGATGGCATATGCTCCTGTGATGACACCGGCATTGAGGAACGCGAGGTTTTTCGGTTCATGAAACTTCATCCCTCGTCGAATTTGTATCCGACACCTTTGATGGTCCGGATGCTGTCAATGCCCAGTTTTTCGCGGATCCTGCGGATATGAACGTCGATGGTGCGGTCGCCGACCACCACATTTTCACCCCACACGTTTGCAAAGATCTCTTCACGGGTTACAACCTTATCAGGCCGGGAGACTATGAACTGCAGCAGTTCGAACTCTTTGCGCGCCAGGGTGATTTCAGTATCGTCCTTCACCACCACATACCGGTTTTTATCAATCGTAAATCCTTTGAGCGTGATGATGTTGCTCTCTTCAGGTTCTGGTTTGTACCTTCGTAACAAAGCCTGGATGCGGCTGATGAACAATTTTGGTTTAATGGGTTTGGTGATGTAGTCATCCGCCCCGGCTTCAAACCCCGCAATCTGCGAATAATCCTCTCCGCGCGCGGTGAGGAAAGCAATCAGTGTGCCTGCCAGTTCAGGAATTTTCCTGATTTCTGTGCAGGCCTCCATGCCATCCATCACCGGCATCATCACATCGAGGATAACCAGTTGCGGCTTGTATTGCCTGGCCATTTTCAGGGCTTTCTGCCCGTTTTTGGCTTTTAAGACACGGTAACCCTCTTTTTCCAGGTTATATCCCAGGAATTCAAGGATGTCGGGTTCGTCGTCAACCAGCAGGATAGTGATATCGCTATTGTCCATTTTGAAAGCTTATGAGGTGTAAATGTACGTGAAAAAAGTGACACGAAGAACCACGAAGGAATGCACGAAGTGCCGCGAAGGATGGTATTCAGTTGTACGCCTTCAGGTATTACTTCGTATAACTTCGTGAAATAGATAAAACGGGAAGATTTTCATACTTTTATAGAAAATTTCCTCATGAAAAAAATTGAATTGCTGATTTTGATTTGTTTCCCTCTTTTTGGACTGGCTCAAGGATTCAATGGAGGAATTTTAGCTGGTGGATTGGTTAGCCAAATTGACGGAGACACCTGGGATGGTTACCATAAATTTGGTTACCTGGCAGGAGGTTTTGTAAGCCTAAAAGTTTCGCCACGTTCTTCCTTTCAAATGGAGATGGAATACATTCAGAAAGGAGCCAGGCAGGGGGCAGACACGGTAACAAATACAGGTAATACATATCTCACAAGACTGCATTACCTTGAGATCCCCGTATTGTATCAGTTTACCTTTGCAAAACGTGTCCAGGCGGAGATCGGCCCTGCAGCGGATGTGCTGCTTGGTTCATATGAAGAGGTAAACGGACTGGCAGTCCCATACATAACAGTACCCTACCGAACAGTCACCCTGGCAGGAATCATTGGTGTTTCCTGTTTTATTACCGATCATCTTAAAGCCAATTTCAGGTTTAATTATTCACTGATTTCAACCAGGGATGGACATGTGGCGGGGGAACGGAAAATTTTATTTGAGTCTGGTCAGTACAACAATGTGCTGTCATTGGCCATGAGCTGGTATTTTAAGCCTAGGGATTATTAAGATATTTTCGATTTACGATTTACGATTTTCGATTTACGATTTACGATTTACGATTGAGGCAATTGAAACGGAGGGGCTGGTTTTTTAAATCGAAAATCGAAAATCTGAAATCGAAAATTGTCGGTTTAATAATAATGCAAATGCAACAACACAAGGTTATTATCGGGATCACCGGCGCCAGTGGCGCCATTTATGGAAAAATGTTGCTGGAAAGAGTGATGTCGGTTCAGGATCAGGTAGCCTCTTGCGGGGTTGTATTTTCCGAGAATGCAAAGGCCGTGTGGAAATATGAGCTGAACGAGTCTGCCCCTGAAAATCCTTCTGCAGCATGGCATCCAGGCAAGATCAGGTTTTACGGACCGGGCGATTTTTTTGCGCCGATGGCTTCCGGCTCTGCCGGTTACGACGCCATGATCATTTGCCCGTGCACCATGGGAACGCTGGGTCGGATTGCCTCCGGTGTATCATCGGACCTGATGACCCGTGCGGCAGACGTGATGCTGAAGGAGCGGAGAAAACTCATCGTGGTACCCCGCGAAGCGCCATACAACCTGATCCATCTCAACAACATGAAGCTTCTGACTGAAGCCGGGGCCATTATCTGCCCGGCATCCCCCTCATTTTACAGCAAACCGTTAACAATCGAAGAGTTGACCCTGACCGTTGTCGACAGGGTATTAAGCCTGGCCGGGTTTGACCTGGAAACATATGCGTGGGGACATGGCACGTTTCAGCCGCTGGTATCCTGATCGTTTGATGGGCGAATCGGCAAATATCCGGTTAAAATCGGGTTCGGTCAGGGCGATCCACTCTTTTTTCCGAAAATTCATAACCGGTTCCGGGGGTAAAAATGCCGGGATCTGGTGCGGGCTGGCAAACCGGTTGTATGGGCAAACATCCTGGCAAATATCGCAGCCATAGATGCGGTCGTTCAGTTTGCTTTTCAGTTCTGCGGGAATCTCCTCCCTGTTTTCAATGGTCTGATATGAGATGCACCGGGGGATGTCGAGCTGGTATGGAATGTCGAGCGCCCCGGTTGGACAGGCTGTCGCACAATGGTTGCAGGCACCGCAATGGTCGGTTTCGGGCGCATCGGGCTCAAGTTCAAGATCGGTGAGGATGATCCCGATGAAAAAGAATGACCCCGACGATTTGTTGATGATGAGTGTGTTTTTCCCCTGCCAGCCAACACCGCATTTTTGAGCCCAGGCTTTTTCAAGGATTGCCCCTGAATCTACAAAAGCCTTTGCCTGATGGCTGCCGCAGGTAAGTTTCATGAAATGGACAAATTCATTGAGGCGGTCTTTCACAACCCGGTGATAATCGGAGCCATAGGCATATTTGGCCAGGATGAAGTTGTCCTGTTCAGGGATGGTTGCCGGGGGAAAATAGTTGACCAGGAGTGCGATGACCGATCTGGCGCCCTCCAGTACAAGTTCAGGATGCATCCTCCTTTCAAAATTGGATTCAAGGTATCCCATTCCGGCATGGCCGTTTCTTTTGAGAAATGCGGAGTAAAACGGTCTTAATTTTTCGAGGGAATCGTTCCGGGTCATTCCGCAATGGGAGAACCCAAGGCGGAGGGATTCTGTTTTAATTCGTTCCTTCAGGTCGCTCATCCTGCCGGCCACTTATTCGAACAACCTTGGATGTTCACCGGCCTTAATTTTTCCAAGATGGCGATAAGCGAGTTCGGTCACTTCGCGGCCACGCGGGGTTCGCATGAGGTAACCCTCCTGGATGAGAAAGGGCTCGTAAACCTCTTCGATGGTGCCTGAATCCTCGGAAACAGCAGTTGCAATGGTGCCGAGTCCGACCGGCCCGCCTTTGAATTTATCGATGATGGTGGTGAGGATTTTGTTATCCATCTCGTCGAGGCCGTTTTTATCGACATTGAGTGCACCGAGCGCATACTGGCTGATTTTGATATCGATGGTTCCATCGCCTTTGATTTGTGCGAAATCGCGAACACGTCTTAAGAGAAGGTTCGCTATGCGGGGCGTTCCGCGGCTTCGCCTTGCAATTTCAGCGGTGGCAGCGTGATCGATGGGCACGTCAAGGATTTCTGCCGAACGGTGGATGATCTTGTCGAGGGTTTCGGCCCTGTAATAATTCAGCCGTGAATTGATCCCAAACCTTGATCGAAGCGGCGCAGTGAGCAACCCCGATCGCGTGGTGGCGCCCACCAGGGTGAAGGGATTGAGTTTTATCTGGATGCTCCGGGCATTTGGCCCGGTTTCGAGCATGATGTCGATCTTGTAATCCTCCATGGCCGAATAGAGGTACTCTTCTACGACAGGCGATAACCTGTGGATTTCATCAATGAAGAGAACATCATTGGGCTCAAGGCCTGTTAGAAGACCGGCTAGGTCGCCGGGCTTGTCAAGCACCGGGCCCGAGGTTACCCGCATGTTGACATTCAACTCGTTTGCAATGATGTGTGCCAGGGTTGTTTTTCCCAATCCCGGGGGGCCGTGCAGCAATACATGATCCAACGCTTCGCCGCGTTGCCTGGCTGCCTGTACGAAAATCTTCAGGTTTTCAACGATTGCCTCCTGTCCCGAGAATTCGACAAAACCGCCGGGGCGCAAGGTTCGTTCAACCTCCTTTTCGGCAGGATTTAACAATTTGCCGGTAGGGTCCAGATTTTCGTTCATCCTGGCAAAAGTAAATTATTTTTCTAAATTTCAGTTGTAAATAAATTTACCTATTTTTACGGTATAAATTTAAGCTGTCAGCCATGCATCCCATCATTGTAGCCGTCGATTTTTCAAACACTGCCATTCATGCCGTGGAGTATGCCATTTCCATGGCCAATAAAATGAAATCGGATATCCATCTCATCTGGGTCGATAAATTGAACCCGCAGGAATCCGTTTACCCCGACACCTCCAATGAAAACAGGAATGAAGCGAAAAAGCGGTTTGAAGAGCTCCTCAATACCTACAGTAAAAAACTGGCAAGGGGTATTACCATGGATTTTAAATTGAAAAAGGGGCGGATTTACCGTGAAGTGGATAACATGGCAAAACTTGTTGAGGCCGAGCTGATCGTAACAGGCGCCCATGGAATTTCAGGGTACGAGGAATTCTGGATCGGCAGCAATGCCTATAAAATTGTTTCCTGCGCGACAAATCCGGTAATCACCGTCAGGCACGACTACCCCATCAGGGAAAATATCGAAAGGATTCTTGTTCCGATGGACGGATCTCTGGAAACATTGCAGAAGATTCCATTCGTGGTCAAGCTTGCCACCTTGTTCAATTCCGAGGTTCACCTCGTGACAACGCACAACAGCCACCTGAAATCCATCCAGAGGATTACGGAAAAAATCACCCAGATGGCACGGGGTTACCTTCAGGACCAAAAGGTTACGGTCATTGAAGATATCCTCGTTGCGAACGACCTGACAAAAGCCGTCCTGGCTTATGCCGGAAAGGTTGATGCAGACCTGATTGCCATCATGACCGAGCAGGAAACCCCGGTAAATATCCTGCTGGGTGCACAGGCCCAGCAGCTTATCAACCAGTCGCCCATTCCGGTTTTAAGCATCCATCCGCAGGAAAAATTTAATTTGATTTAAAGATGAAAACCATCGGTTCATGTTGTTTCCTTCTATTGCTGATGCTGATCAGGTCGCATACTGCATCGGCCCAGCAGAATGAACAGCATGGCAGCACTACTGAAATAATACAGGACTCCAGGGTTGATGTGCTGGTAAAGAAACACATTCAAATCAACCAGGTTTTAAATACCATGGACGGGTTCAGGATCCAGGTTTTTTCAGAATCCGGGACCAATTCTAAAAACAAGGCCCAGGCGATCCATGACGAATTTCAGTCCAGGTTTCCTTCAACCGGAGTTTACCTTACCTTTAAATCACCCAACTATAAAGTCAGGATCGGGGATTTCAGGACAAAACTCGATGCCCAACGCTTTCTGATCGGATTGACCTCAGATTATCCAAATGCATTCATCATAGCAGACCAGATTTATTTGCCAAAAACCGATTAACTAAAACCTTGTGGTATGAACAAAATAGTCGTGGCCATTGATTTTTCTGAATGTTCAATCAATGCATTTCTTCATTCATTGTCCATTGCCGAATATTGCAATGGTGAACTGATTTTACTGTGGGTTCAAAAAGCAGCCGGTGAGAAGGAGAAATATGAGGACAAATCCCTTGATCTTCCGAAAGATGTTCAAAAGGCTTTTGAAGACCTGATCGCAAAATACCAGCCGGAACATCCCGGGGTGAAGATTTCCTGGAAAATCAGGACAGGGAAGATTTACAGGGAGGTTACCGAGGAGGCAAGGTTCGTCAAAGCCATGCTGATTGTTACCGGAACCCATGGAGCTTCAGGGTTTGAGGAATTCTGGATCGGGAGCAACGCCAATAAAATTGTGACTTCCAGTCACTGTCCTGTGATCACCATCCGGGGAGGGATCAACATACAGCGTCCGTTGAAAAGGATTGTCCTTCCAATCGACAGTGCCGAGGAGACCAGGCAAAAGTCGTCATTTGCCGGATACATAGCCAAACACCATGGCGCTGAAATCTTTATCCTGAAGTGTTATACTTCGAAACTCAAGACAATGAGGCAAAAAGTAGATATTTATACCGCCCAGGTGGCTGAATATTTCGACGAGGAAAAAATAACATATCAGATCGACCAGATCGTATGCGAAAACATATCCGATTCAACCATTGAATATTCAGTCAGGATTGACGCCAATCTCATTGCGATCATGACCGAGCAGGAAACCACCACGGCCAATATTTTCCTGGGCCCATACGCGCACCAGATGGTGAACCATTCGCCGATCCCGGTATTGAGCATTCATCCGAAGGATACCCTCGCTACCGGGGCAGGATTTTAATACCTGTCGATGCAGTTCAGATCGCTGAAAGCGATCTTCAATCGTTCAACCATCGATTTTTGTCCCTCGCGAAGCCATACACGCGGATCGTAGAATTTTTTGTTCGGTTTATCATCCCCTTCGGGGTTTCCGATCTGGCCCTGTAAAAAGCCTTCATTCTTTTTGTAGAAGTTCAGGATTCCGTCCCAGAAAGCCCATTGGGTATCGGTGTCAATGTTCATCTTCACCACGCCATAACCCAGGGCTTCGGCAATTTTTTCAGGTTCGGAACCCGATCCGCCATGGAATACAAAATTGACCGGATTTGGGCCTGTGTTGAATTTCTCCCGGATATAGACCTGGGAGTTATGCAGGATTTTTGGTTCTAGTTTTACATTGCCGGGTTTATAAACCCCGTGCACATTGCCAAATGATGCCGCGATGGTAAAATTGGGGCTCACACTCAGCAGCGACTCATAGGCCAGTGCCACATGCTCCGGCTGGGTATAGAGGCGGGAACTGTCTATGCCTGTATTGTCCACCCCGTCTTCTTCGCCGCCGGTCACGCCAAGCTCAATTTCAAGGGTCATTCCCATTTTGCTCATGCGCTCAAGGTAACGCTTGCAGATTTCGATGTTCTCTTCAAGGGGTTCGACCGAAAGATCAAGCATGTGCGAACTGAACAGCGGTTTCCCGTATTTTGCGAAATGCTTTTCCCCGGCCCCAAGCAAGCCGTCGATCCATGGCAACAGTTTTTTCGCAGCATGGTCGGTATGGATGATTACCGGGATGCCATACAATTCTGCAATTTCATGAAGGTGTTGCGCACCTGCAATGCTTCCTTTGATGGCGATGGATTCATTTTCGTTCTTAAGGCTTTTCCCGGCGAAGAAAATTCCGCCGCCATTTGAAAATTGAATGATAACCGGTGAATTTACGGCTTTGGCAGCCTCCATAACGGCATTGGCTGAGTCAGATCCGACCACGTTCACGGCCGGGAGTGCGAATTTCTGCTCCTTTGCAATACGGAATATCTCCTGTACTGCGGCTCCTGTTGCGACACCCGGTGCAACGGTATCTTTGATTTTTTGTGACATACTTCAATGTTTTTTATATTTTCTGAAGGCAAAGATACCATATTTCGTTATTTGATCTGCCGCGATGAACAAGAGCCGGGGTAATTTTATATCTTTGCACCCAGATTGGCTCCGTAGTTCAATTGGATAGAATGGCAGATTCCGGTTCTGTTGGTTGGGGGTTCGAGTCCCTTCGGAGTCACAGATAACTTTATACTCCGCATAGTTTCAAATAATTATGCGGGGTTTTTTGTTGAACTGAAGCAAATGGAGAATATGAAGACTATCTACGCAGGGTAAACAATTTTTGAATGGCAGCTTTTTTTATATCCAGCAATGTAATTCCTGCATTCCTGATATCATCGAAGGTATCGATGCGGATATTTTGTTGTTGTGCTGCCTCCCGGGCAAGTTCCAGGTTTTTAACCGCATTCTCATGATCATCTTTTATAACGGCAGCAGCAGCAAGTCCAAGCCATGCATCGATGTTGTTGTAATCGATCCGGAGGCAATGCCGGAAGGTGGCCATGGCCTTGTCAGGATCTCCTTTTTCCAGTTCACAATTTCCCATGATGGCATATAAGTCGGAGCGATACTGGTCAATTTTCAACCCTTTTTCAGCCAGGAGCATGCAAGTATCCAGCTTTTTCTGCTCCATCAGCAGGATACACAATCCCGCATAAGCTGAAACCCTTATTGAATCCTGTACAATTACCCTCCTGAAATCAATTATGGCCCTGTCCGCCTGGCCCATGTTGCCATATGTGACTCCACGGTTAAACAGGGCCTTCGTATTTTTCGGGTTTATCTCAAGCGCTTTTGTAAAATCGGCGACCGCATTTTCCTGCTGGCCGGTAAACCCGTAAACAATCCCCCGGTCGGCATAAACTTCAGCGGATACAGGCCCGATTGAAATGGCCCTGGTATAATCTTTAATGGCATTTTCCCAATCATGCCTGACGGTATAGGCAACACCCCGGTTCACATAGGGTTCCATGTTCCTGTCGGGATATTGGCTGATCACATCACTCCATAATGACACTTCATCCTTCCAAACATTGGAGCGGGAGAATGTCCCTGCCACGCCCGTCACTGTAATGACCGCAAGTGTGATCAATATCCAGACCCTTTTTTCAGAATACTTTTTGGCAACCTCCCCGATAAACCATAACGTAATGAAAATCAATCCAAAATAGGGTATATATGTATAACGGTCGGCAAAAAAACCATTTCCAACCGCGAAGATCTGCAGCAGGAAAAATATATTAAAGAAGAAGAACAGGATTCCGAAGGTGATGGTGCGCGTTTTACGGAGGGACCAGCCAACAATAAATATTAGGACAACGATCAATGACGGGTTTAGAAACCGGATCCAGATCATGGTCCAGCCTGTCATGATGGGATACGGATACATTGCGCACAGGGAAACAGGAACAAAGAATTTAAAAATGTACCCGGTGAATGCGTAGAGACCATATAACAACCTTGAGGAGAAACTTAGCAGCCGGTCGGTTTTTAACAATTCGGGGGTGTGAAGCCCCACCCGGTAGATAATGTAAATTCCAAGCATTCCGAAAAACAGGGATAACAGGAAAAAGGGTATCTTTTCGGTCAGTAATTTCATGTTCAACGGCCTTCTCATTAAAAAATCGATCAGCAGCAGGCTCAAAGGCAGGGTAACAGCTTCAATTTTTGACAGCAACGATCCGACAAACAGAAGAATACCGTAAACAAGGAACTTTTGTTTTTGCGGAGATTCTGCCACATAACGGATATAGGCTATGATTGAGGCAAAATAAAAAAAACCATAGAGTACATCCTTCCTTTCCGTAATCCAGGCAACGGATTCAACGCGCATGGGATGAATGGCAAAAAGAACAGCACCGAATGCAGCAAAAACCAACTCCAGCTTCAGAAGTCGTAAAATCTTAAAAACAAGCAATGTACAAAGTAAATGGAGGATCAGGTTTGTCGCATGGAACGGGATGGGGTTATCTCCGAAAAGCTTGTATTCGATGGCGAATGTAAGCAAGGGCAGCGGTGCATAGGTGCCATTCACCGGCCTTGTAAACATCTTTATCACATGTTCCCCGTTCAATTCCTTAATGACCTGATTGCCCGTCACATACTTCTCGTCATCCCAGGTTGACAGGAACCCTCCTTTAAGCGAAGGAAAAAAAGAGATGAAGGTAATGGCGATGATCACCAGTGAATATTGAAATATTTTGGAGGACAGAAGCTGGCTCGCGAGCCCTTGAAGGGACTGAACCTGCAGCGTGGGTTTTTCGGGTTGAATCTTTACCTGTACTGCCTTTGGGCTGCTTTTGGACATTATTAGCAGAATAAAAAATTGAAAGAAAAAAGTAAAAATACAAAAAGAAGTTCATTTGTCACCAAGAAACCCCATTCCAACATTATAATCCATGATATCCACTTGAACACTTCCAGATTTCGCCAACGATTTCAACTGCTCTATGCGGCTGAATGACTCAGACAGTAATGTCTTCAACACCAGTTTCAACCCTGGCATCAAGAAAGGCATCGATTTTTTCAGATCTTCATTCGATGCAAGCATCGCTGATGTTGAAGGCAAAATCAAGTTCTGAATCTTCCGTCAAATCTGAGATTCCGGCGTTCAGGCTTAGGCCTGAACGCTTTTTTTATGGTCGTAAAACTCACAAAAAGCAATAATTAAATCTGCGAAGAAAGCTACCTGAGTTTTTCCACGACAGCTACTTTTAAAGTGGGAAAGAGCTATTTCTGATTTGGCGTCAAATCTTTGGTTTTGAGGCTAGATTGTATCAATGAATAAATAAAAAAGGTAGGTTTTGTAAATAATTTAATTTTGTACTTTCCTACACGGTGCTGTCAAAGAATTTATTAATCTCCCAAAAATGAAAAATTATTTTATTGCAATACTGCTCCTGGCAAATACTTATACCAGTTATTCCCAAGCTGATGTAAAAACCAAGAACAACCTGAAACAATTATTTGCTCCAGCCAAACAGGATACCGGCCGGGTACTGCTGCTGATTGTGAATTCAAAGAAATATATGGATTCTAAACCGGATACAGCCCTGCTGCTAGCACAGCTGGGCTATAAATCGGCAAAGCAGATAAAATTTGTCAGGGGTGAAGCCTTAAGTTTAAAAGCAATAGGCGCCGTTTATGGTGTGACCGGCAATTACCCAAAAGGATTGGAAACGCTTCTACACTCCTTAATGATCAGTGAAAGCATAAACGACAAACAGGGGATGATGGTTTGTCTTGTAACGATTGGGGTTAACTATAGCCACCAGCATGACTATAAGCAAAGTCTTGTCTATTTCTATAAAGCAAAAAAAATCGCTGACGACATACATGACAATAGATATCTGTTAATTTCCCTGTTGGATATTGGCGACAGCTATGAAAATTTGAACCGGCTGGATTCAGCTCTTTTTGTTACCCGGCAGTGTTATGAAATTGCGAATCGTTTCAACAATATCCCAATGAGGGGCATCGCACTGAACAACCTGGGCAATATTCATGCAAAAATGGGGAAGGATGAAATGTCAATGGAATATTATCGTCAAAGCATCCCTGATCTGGTCTCAGACAATGATGATGAGGTTATCTGTGAAGCCACCCTGGGGATGGCAAACCTTTTTATGAAAACAGGGCAGCAGGATTCCGCACTCTTGTATGCTCAAAAATCACTGACCTTGGCACAGCAGGATGGATTTACACAACGTGTGTTGAATGCCGGCAACTTCCTGTCTGTCTATTACGAAAAATTACACCTGATTGAACAAGCATATGCTTTCCAGAAGATTACCATTGCGGCCAAAGACTCCCTGTTTAGCCAGGAAAAGGTAAGGGAATTGCAAAACCTGAGTTTCGCCGAACAAATACGCCAACAGGAAATCACAGGTGCGAAAGCAGAAGCAATCGAAGCAAGAAAAAAGAACATTCAAATGGCTGCTATTGGCGCCTTCATACCGGTTTTTCTGGGAACTGTGTTATTGCTGAGAAGAAGAAAAACAAAACCCAGAACCCTTGCTTTCATGGGCTTACTAGGACTGCTCATGATGTTCGAATTTATCACCATGCTTATACACTCCTACATTGAAGAATGGACACACCATACTCCGGTATTTATGCTTTTAATATAAACTTTAAATCCACCACCTATGGTGGTGGTTATGCATAAATGGCTATGCCTGAAAATTACTAATTTCGTGGCATGAGCGAGTATAAA
>Ga0118677_10004307_pt1 | contig 26049 bp, 20 predicted proteins | sample AliMusrvi5mmetaG_FD_86154 | JGI IMG/M metagenome (GOLD analysis project Ga0118677, IMG submission 86154)
CGCCGACTATGAAAAGAAGTACCAAGAGCAGACGCTCCGCTACCTCAACAAAATGGCCGCGGCGCACGGGTTCTCCCTCTCCCCAAAACTGGCCGAATGAGGAAGGTTCTTTGGTAGCTTGCCGAAGCATCTCTGACTGGCTACACTGCGCGGTGTGATTCCCGATAAAGACCCTGTGGCGGTTTCCCCGGTCAAATTGTTTCTTGATCACTGGGCGAATGCTAGTCCTTCAGAACGCGCCAATTCTCAGCCGTTCCTTTTGGACCTCTGCGACCTGCTCGGCGTGCCACGACCAGACCCACATCCACATAACGGCTACTTCTTCGAGTACGATGTCACCGAACACCATGCAGACGGCTCGACAAGCAATGGCAGAATCGATCTTTACAAACGTGGATGTTTTGTCGAGGAATCGAAACAATTTCAAGACGCCATACCGGAGCCATCCCAGCTTGAACTCGCCGCCGAGGAAGCTGGCGTCATTAAGCGCAAAAAGAAATCCCAGCCTGTGCGTGGCACCGAAGCGTGGGATGAAGCGATGCTCAAAGCGCGCGGTCAGGCCGAGCGTTACGTTCGTGCTCTGCCCAACGACGAACCAAATCCGCCGTTCCTAATCGTCCTCGACGTGGGGCACACATTCGAGCTTTACGCTGACTTTACACAAGCCGGCAAAGCCTACCTGCCATTCCCGGACCCGCGCAACTTCCGCATCAGGCTCGACCAACTCCGCGAGGAGAAGACCCGCGAACTGCTCCGCACAATCTGGACAAATCCTGCTTCACTAGACCCGGCCCGACGCTCCGCCGATGTCACTCGCGAAGTCTCATCGCATCTGGCGGAACTGGCCAAGTCTCTCGAAGCCGCCAATCATCCTCCTGACATTGTCGCGCAATTTCTTACTCGATGCCTCTTCTGCATGTTCGCCGAGGATGTCGCCCTACTGCCGGAAAAAAGCTTCACCAACTTGCTGAATGAATTGCCGGGCGACGGCAGTGGGTTCACGGATGTCATGCGACAACTATTTCGGGAGATGAATACCGGCACCGGCAAGAGCGTCTCAGTCGTCCTCCGCAAGAAGCTCCTGCAATTCAACGGCGGCCTGTTTGCCGACGACACCGTCCTACCAATCAATGGCCTCCAGCTCGGCTTGATCAAGGAAGCCGCCCGGCAAAATTGGGGCAGTGTCGAACCGGCCATCTTCGGCACGCTGCTGGAGCGCGCGTTGAATCCCGCCGACCGCCACAAACTCGGCGCCCACTACACCCCGCGCGCCTACGTCGAACGCCTCGTCCTGCCGACCGTCATCGAACCGCTCCGCGCCGAATGGGAAAGCTACCGGGCTGCCGCCGTCACGCACGCCCGCAACGGCGACATGGCCAAGGCCCGCGCCGAGGTCAACGCGTTCCACGACAAACTCTGCCGAGTCACCGTCCTCGATCCCGCCTGCGGCTCCGGCAACTTCCTCTACGTCGCGCTCCAGCACCTCAAAGTGCTCGAAGGCGAAGTCCTCGACGTCGCCGCGCAGTTCGGCGAGAACTTCAAGCTCCAGCTCGAAAAGTTCACCGTGGACCCGCACCAGTTTCTCGGCATCGAGATCAACCCGCGCGCGGCGGCGATTGCCGAACTCGTCCTCTGGATCGGCTACCTCCAATGGCATTTCAAGCTCCACGGCAAAAGCACGCCGCCCGAACCGATTCTGCGCGCCTTCAAAAACATCCAGCACCGCGACGCCGTCCTCGCCTACGACGGCGACCCGCAGCCGGCCACTGACGACGCCGGCAAACCGCTCACCGTCTGGGACCGGCGCAGCCTGAAGACCGACATGGTGACCGGCCGCGCCGTGCCCGACGAAACCAAACGCGTCCCGCTGCTCACCTACCGGAACCCGCGCCCCGCCGCATGGCCCGCCGCCGATTTCATCGTCGGCAACCCGCCATACATCGGTGCTCGCACAATTCGTCCTGCATTGGACGACGGCTACATTGATGCGCTGAGAGCCACATACCCGGACATTCCTGAAAACGCAGACCTCGTCATGTACTGGTGGCACAAGTGCGCTGAGTTGGTTCGCGCCGGTAAGATTAAGAGATTTGGCCTTATCACAACGAACAGCCTGCGTCAGAGCTTTAACCGCGGCGTGGTTGAACCGCAGATGCAAGCTACGCCACCGGTCTCGTTGGCGTTTGTCATACCGGATCATCCTTGGGTTGATACTTCTGATGGAGCAGCAGTGCGAGTGGCGATGAGTGTTGGTGTTGCTGGACAGCACGAAGGCGATCTGTTTGAGGTCAGCAGCGAGAAGAACCAAGACGATGGCTCAGTCGGCGTTACGCTGACGCATTCACGAGGAAAGATACTTTCGGACTTGCGAATCGGAGCGGCTGTTTCCGCAGCCCATTTGTTGAAAGCCAACGACATGCTTTGCTGTGTCGGGTATCAGCTTACCGGAAAAGGCTTCGTTCTCACAGAGGCTGAGAAGAACGACCTCGCCAAGAAAGATGGTATTTCCGATGGCAACGTTCTCAATCCATTGCTCTCCGCTAGGGACATTACGCAAGAGTCTCGCAAGATGTGGGCGATTGACCTCTTTGGGAACACCGCAGATGAGGCACGGAAGAAGTTTCCGGCGACGTACCAACGAGTATTCAATTACGTCAAAGCTGCACGTGACCTCAACACAGACTCGGCAAGCAATAAGTCATGGTGGCTTTTCTCTCGCCCACGCGAGGAATTTCGGCCAGCACTTCAGAATCTGCGGCGAATGATTGTTGCGCCACTTACCTCGAAGCACCGTCTGTTCGTTTTCGCTGTGCCAAAGACAATCGCCGACAGCACGACTGTCATCTTCGCCCTTGATGATGCGTTTCATTTCGGCGTCTTGAGCAGCCGTATTCACGTGCTTTTCTCGTTGATTGCCGGAGGCCGACTTGGTGTTGGCAATGATCCTCGTTACAACAAGTCGGTTTGCTTCGATCCGTTCCCGTTCCCGGTGTGCGGCGAGGCGGCGCAGGCGGCGATTCGGAAGGTGGCGGAGGAACTGGACGCGCACCGCAAGCGGGTGCAGGCGAAGTACCCGGCCATCACGTTGACCGGCATGTACAACGTGCTCGAAAAACTCCGCGCCAACCAGCCGTTGACGCCGAAGGAACAGGCGATTCACGAGCACGGCCTCGTGTCGGTCTTGCGCCAACTCCACGACGATCTCGACGCGGCGGTGTTCGCCGCCTACGGCTGGCCGGTGACGTTGACCGAGGCGGAGATTCTCGAACGGCTGGTGGCGTTGAACGCCGAGCGCGCGCAGGAAGAAGCGCGAGGCATCATCCGCTGGCTCCGCCCCGACTACCAGAAGCCGACCGAGCAAACCGCGCTGGCGATCTCGGAGCGCGTCGGGAAAAAGTCGAAAGCCAAGCCCGTTCTCTCCAAACGCAAAGGGAAACAACCGTGGCCGAAAGCGCTCGCCGAGCGGGTTGGTGCGGTAGAGTCTGCCCTGCGTGATGCCGCTGCACCGGTTACGGCTCAGACTTTGGCCAAGCAGTTTAAGCGAGCCAAGGCATCTGATATCGTCGAAATCTTGGAAACCCTTTGTACCCTTGGTCGTGCCCGTATCGGTGCGGCAAAAGGAGAATATGTCAGCTAACACCAAATCTTCGCCGATCAATATCATATTGCATCCCCGGACTGCCCTCACGAAAAGCGAGTATGAGTCCACTTGGAAAATCGTGGCTGCTTACCTCCGGAAGAATGAAAGCATCCGCAATCGAGATCTTCGTGAACTGACTCCTTTGGGCTATGACCAAGCGATTATGTTCTTCAAACGTACAACCGAAGATAAAAGGTTGATTCGGAAAGGAAGCGGAGGAGGCACGTATTACGTTTTGTCGAATTCCTAAAAAGGAATTGAAAACAAATCTTTGCACCCTCGGCGGTGCCCTTCTCGCGTTGGTGTGGTTCGCTGTTAAATCGGCACGAAAAAAGTAAGCGCCCCCTGCCCAGCCGCTGGGACACCTTGCCACTTCAGAAACCAAAATGAGCGGTTGTCCAGACTTGCCATTCTCAGGCCGACAGCGTAACAGATATTTATGAATGTCACTTTTGTGATGACGATTATCGGGGCTGACCGGCCGGGGTTGGTGGGGCAGCTTTCGGCAGTGATTGCGGATCACGATGGCAATTGGTTGGCCAGCCGCATGTCGCATCTCGGCGGGCAGTTCGCCGGCATTGTGCAGGCGCAAGTACCGGCGGCGCGGGAGCAGCAGTTCCTCGCCGCGTTGCAGGCGCTCAAAACCCACGGCCTTTCCGTCAGCGTCCAAAAGGATAATTCCCCTGCCCTCCCGGAACGCCAGTTGGCCACCATCGAAGTCGTCGGCCACGATCGGCCCGGCATTGTCCGCCAAATCTCCCAAGTCCTCGCCCAGCAACAGGTGAACATCGAGGAGTTGACCAGCGCTTGCGAAAGCGCGCCGATGTCCGGTGAGGAATTGTTTCACGCTACCGCCCAGGTGCAGTTGCCAGCCAAAGGCGAACTCCGCCAGCTCCAGCAGGCGCTCGAACAAATCGCGTCCGACCTGATGGTGGACATCAATATCCGTCACAGCTAGCCGGCAATGAGCACCACAATCAAACTCGCCTACGGTCGCAATGGTTTGTCCGTCACCTTGCCGGCGCAGTGCCGGGTGGTGCAGGCGCCGTTCATCCCCGGCCTTGCCGACGAACCCGCCGCCATCCGCGCCGCGTTGCGCCAGCCGATCAATTCCCTGCCGCTCGCCGCCCGAGTGCGCGCCGGCAACAAAGTCGTCATCGTCCACACCGACATCACCCGTGCCACGCCGAACGACCGCCTCCTGCCGGTCTTGCTCGCAGAACTGGAAGCCGCCGGCATCAAGCGCCGCGACATCACGTTGCTCAACGCGCTCGGCACCCACCGGCCCCAGACCGATGACGAGTTGCGCCAGATGCTTGGCGATAACATCGTGGACAATTACCGGTGCCAGCAGCACGACGCCAATGCCGATGCCGATCTCGTCGCGCTCGGCCAGACGTCACGCGGCCATCCCGTCCGCGTCAACCGGCAATTCTTCGATGCTGATGTGCGGATTCTGACCGGGTTCATCGAGCCGCATTTCTTTGCCGGGTTCAGCGGCGGGCCGAAAGGCGTGTTGCCCGCGATTGCCGGCGCGGAGAGCGTCCACAGCAATCACGGTTACGCCATGATCAGCGACCCGCGCGCGACATGGGGCGTGACCGTCGGCAATCCCATCTGGGAAGAAATGCGCGAAGTCGCCTTGCGCGCCAACCCGACCTTCATCGTCAACGTCACGCTCAACTCCGCGCGCGCGATTACCGGCATCTTTGCCGGCGACATGCTCGCCGCCCACGCCGCCGGCTGCCAGTTCGTGAAAAAACACGGCATGGTGGCGGTCGCCGCGCCGTTCGACATCGTCATCACCACCAACAGCGGTTACCCGCTCGACCAGAACCTGTACCAATGCGTCAAAGGCTTGAGCGCCGCGAGCCGCATCGTGCGCGCCGGTGGCGCCATCATCCTTGCCGCCGCGTGCGCCGACGGCTTGCCTGATCACGGCCGGTATGCCGCGTTGCTGAGCGAGGCCGGTTCGCCGCAAGCCGTGCTCGACATGGTCGCCCAACCCGGCTTCAGCCAGCCTGACCAGTGGCAGGTGCAAATCCAAGCGAAGATTCAACTTCACGCTGATGTCTACGTCCACAGTGCCGGTCTGACTGACGCGCAGATCCAGCGCGCCCTGTTGCGCCCCTGCCCCGACATCGCCCAGACCATTACCGGGATTGAAGCCAAGCTCGGCCGGCCCGCCACCATCTGCGTCCTGCCCGAAGGCCCGCAAACCATCGCCTACGTCCAATGAAGATCGTCGTCGCCCTCGACAAATTCAAAGGCAGCCTGACCGCGCCCGCCGCCTGCGAAATTGTCCGGCGCGCGTTGCCGGCAACGGCCAAGATCATCGTCAAGCCCATGGCCGACGGCGGCGACGGCACCGCTGACGCGCTCCACGCCGCGCTCGGTGGCGAATGGATTACGCAAACGGTTACCGGCCCATTACCGGCAACTCATTGCACCGCCCGGTATCTCTGGCTCGCCCACGAACGCCGCGCCTTCGTCGAGATGGCGCAAGCCAGCGGCTTGGTCCTGCTGAACCCCGAACAGCGCAATCCGCTTCGCACCACAACCTACGGGACCGGCGAGTTGATGGCGGATGCAATCCGTCGCGGCGCAGAACGCATCTGGCTTGCCGTCGGCGGCAGCGCCACAACTGACGGCGGCATCGGCGCGGCTGCAGCCTTGGGCTGGCAGTTCCTCGATGCCAACGGGAAGCCGGTCAACCCAGTCGGCGGCGAACTCGAACGGATCGTCACGCTCCGCGCGCCCAGCGCGCAGCTTCCGCCGGTTGATGTGCTCTGCGACGTGGATAATCCGTTGTGCGGCGAACATGGCGCGGCGCGCGTGTTCGGCCCGCAAAAAGGTGCGACACCGGCAATGGTGGAACAATTGGACAACGGTCTGCGACATCTCGCCGGCATCGTGAAGGCGCAACTTGGCAAAGACATTCTGAATGTTCCCGGCGCCGGCGCGGCTGGCGGCTTGGCCGGCGGCGCAATTGCATTCCTGAATGCGCGGCTTGTCCCCGGCATTGAGACGGTGATGACGGCGAGCCGGTTGGCCGAGGACTTGGCGGGCGCGGATTGGGTGATTACCGGTGAAGGTCAATTCGACGAGCAATCGTTGCGCGGCAAAGTGGTGGCCGGCGTGGCGGCGCTCGCGCAAAAGCACGGCGTGAAGGTTGCGGTGTTGGCCGGCCGCGTGAAGCTGAGCACCGCCGAGTGGCAGCAAGCCGGCATCGCAATCGCTGAAGCCATTACACCGGCCACATTGCCCACGGCGGAAGCGATGCAGCGCGCGCCGGAGCTGTTGGCGGCTGCGGTCGCGCGCTGTCGGCTTTTTTGATTTGCCAGCGTTGGGGAATCAGAGTAAGGAGATGGCAGAATTTTGGTCGTGCTAGGCGGGGAGGTAGCGGTTCCCTGTACCAGCAACCCGCTCCAGCTGGGCTGAATTCCCCGGGGAGGCGGCGACGTGGGTGCGCGAACCGCAGGGCGGCGTTGAGCGTTGGGTCCGATGCAATGGATGCGGGTGAATCCCGCCAGGGCCGGAAGGCAGCAACGGTAAACTTGATGTTCCTTGTGCCGTCGGGTCGCCTAACGGGAGCCTTAACTGCGGCAAGTAAACCGACGACGTTTGTCGAGCCGGGGTGCACGATCATTTTTCAACAAGTGAATTAGCCGATGGCACAACAATATCAAGTACTCGCCCGCAAATGGCGACCACAGCAATTCGACGAAGTGGTCGGCCAGGACCACGTCTCCACCACGCTCAAAAATGCCATTGAGCAAAGCCGGCTCGCGCATGCCTACCTGTTCGTCGGACCGCGCGGCATCGGCAAGACCTCCATCGCCCGCATCTTCGCCAAGGCGCTCAACTGCAGCAAAGGCCCGACCGCCACGCCGTGCGACGTCTGCGACAATTGCAAGGAAATCGCTGCCGGCAATTCGCTCGACGTTCTCGAAATTGACGGCGCGTCCAACAACGGCGTCGAGCAGGTCCGCGAACTCCGCGACACTTGCCGGTACACGCCGGCGCGCGCCAAGTTCAAGATTTACATCATTGACGAAGTCCACATGCTCACCACGGCGGCGTTCAACGCGCTGCTGAAAACGCTCGAAGAGCCGCCGCCGCACGTCAAGTTCATCTTCGCCACGACCGACCCGCAGAAAGTTTTGCCGACAATTCTCTCCCGGTGCCAACGTTTCGATCTCCGCCGGATCCCGGCGGCGTTGTTGGTCAAGCATCTCAAGAAAATCACCGCGGACGAGAAAGTCACGATTGACGACGAAGCCCTGACGGCCATTGCGCGCGGCGCGGAAGGCGGCATGCGTGACGCCGAAAGCACGCTCGACCAGCTCATCGCATTTTGCGGCGACAAGATCGCTGAGAAAGATGTCCTGTCCGTTTTCGGCCTAGTCGCCCACGAAAAGATTGCCGCGCTCACCGACGCCATCATTGACGGAGACACCAACGTCGCATTGAAGACGTTGAAAGAACTCGATGAGGTCGGCAAAGATTTGCAGCGCTTACTGGCCGACCTGCTCGACCATTACCGGAACCTGCTCGTGCTGACCATCGGTGGGGCCGGCGCGGAGTTGGTGGACGTGCCGGATACCGAACTGGAATTATTAAAACGGCAAGCCGGTCGCATTGACGCCGACGCTGTGTTGCGTGTCATTGATGCCTTGGCCGGCGCCGAAAGCCGGCTCCGGTATGCCTTGTCGAAGCGCATCTATTTCGAAATCGCCCTCGTCCGCGCCATTAAAGCGCGTGAGATGGTCGGACTCGACGGCGTGCTCAAAAAGTTGAATGAGTTAAAAGGTAATTTGGGATCTGCGCCGGTAGTTGCAGCGCGGCCGGCACCGGTAAATCAAGTTCGCGAGACTGCGCCGGCAAATCACCCGCCGGCATCGCTCGACGAAGCATGGGCGTATGCCGTTGAGCATCTCGGCAAAGTCACGCCGTTGGCGAAGACTTACCTTGTCGGCGCGAAGCCGCTCGGTTACCAAGCCGGCATCCTGACCATCGGTTTCGATCCCGAGTTCGCCGAACGCCGGGAGCTCGTGGACACCGCTCGCAACCGGGAAATCCTGCAAGCGAAGCTGAAGGAAAAATTGCACACGGATGTCTCATTAAAGTTTACAATCTCCGACTTCGTTGCGCCGGCAGCAAAAACGGCCGCCGATGTGGCAGAACACCCGGTCAAAGTGATGAACGCCGATGATTTCAAGAATGATCCGCTGATTAAAAAAGCGCTCGAAATTTTCAAAGGGCAAATCGTCGAAGTCAGAAAATAAAAGGAAAACATTATGGCTGGTCTCGGTAAATTTTTAAAACAAGCGCAGAAGATGCAGGCGGAAATGACCAAGGTGCAGGAAGATCTCGCCAAGCGCGAAGTCGAAGGCACGTCCGGCGGCGGCGCCGTCAAGGCCGTCGCGCGGTGCGATGGCTCCCTCGCCCGCATCAAGATTGACCCCAAAGTAATTGACCCCAAAGACGCAGAGATGCTCGAAGACCTGATCGTCGGCGCGGTGCAAAACGCGTTGGAGATTGCCAAGAAAACGCAGACCGAAGAGATGAACAAAGTCACCGCCGGCATGAACATCCCCGGCATGGGGATGTAACCGCCTGTTTGTTTATCGGGCTTGCCGGCAGTTTTATTTCGGGTCTTGAACGTCGAGGCGCACGACGCAGTGGCCGAGATCGAGGGCCTTGGGGGCGTCGGGGGCGACTTGGTAGCGCGGCGCGATGCGGTAGAACAGTCCGCGCCCTTGCACACAGAGGCCGGCCTCGACTAGTGTCCGCATCTGTTTGGACGCTGCCGATCCTGTGCAACCAACCAGCTTCGCCACTGCGCCAACGCCGATTGGCTCACCAGTACAAATCTCTTTCAGGATCGTCAACCGTGTTTCACAGGCCAGCAGCGACATCAATCGTTCACGCGGCAGCAGTGGAAGGTTTTGTGGAGTTGCCGGGTCAGTTGCTTGCGTTGTCATTTTTCAGCCTTTCCTGAGTGTAATTTGCGTTTTCATTAGGAAAACGTCGGTATTGTTGCCAAGCGATAGGCTTTTGGCAAGTCGAAACATGAGAACCCAGGCACTTTTTAGTCCGACCCAGACAAAAATCATTCCGATGCGGGCAGAATTCATTCCACCACGGGCAGAATTCATTCCACCCCGGACAGAAATCGTTCCACCACGGGCAGAATTCATTCCTGCCCAGTCAGAAATCGTTCCACCACGGGCAGAATTCATTCTGCTACAGACAGAATTCAGTCCTTTACGGACAGAAATCAGTCGGCTCCAGGCACTTTCTTTTAGTCGTGGACGAGGTTCGTCAATGGACGTCGCGCACGTGGTTTCGCTGCATCCGCCGGTATTCCAACCGGTAGAATTGCAATCGGTCGCCATGTTGCCGGAGTTTTGAGGATGCGCTGGACATCGGCTTCCTCGAACGCGCCGATCCAGCAACTGCCTAACCCAAGCGCCGCCGCGGCAAGCTGGACATAGGCACAGGCGATGGAAGCATCCTGAATGCAATACCGTTCCGCGCCACGGGCGCCATATTTCTCGCGGTTGCGGTCGGGGTTGGCGCAGAACACCAGGACCACCGGCGCATCGGCGAGAAAATATTGTTCCCACGAAACCTTAGCGAGTTCGCGTTTGCGCGCCGCGTCGCGGACAACGACGATCTCGTAAGCTTGCAGGTTACCGGCGGACGGCGCGTTGTTCGCGGCTTCAAGAATTGCCTTTTCAGCTTGGTCGCCGATTGGCGCGTTTTTGAACGCGCGGACTGAATAACGTTGGCGGATGGCTTCAAATAGTTCCATGGTCAAATCTCCTTTAATGGGTGCGGTCGTACTCGGCAATCTTCGCGCGGATCGGGGCTTCGGCTTCGTCGTACATTTCGCGGATCATCTCGTCGCTAAGATTGTAGACGCGGTCGGCGAAAGTGGTCGTGGCCAGCCGGTCAAACAGGCGTTGCCGTGCGTCGGCGATGTCTTTACCGTAGATGTGGTAGGAATCCGCCAGCCAGTGGAGCCGGCCGAGTTGGACCGGCTTGCCGGTGCGTTTGGCGATGCCGGCGGCGATGACTTCCTTGTTGAACATCACGAAGCCAAACATGTTCATGAAGTTCGCGCCCCATGCGTCGTTGCTGCGGAAGCGGACGTTGCAGTTCAGCCACGAAACGCCGGCCTCATCAGCAACCAGCCGGTACCACAACGATTGCAGGCAGGGCGGATCGTAGCAATCGAGGTCAATGTTAGGCATCCACGTGATCATCTGGGCTTGCCGGGTAAATGGCTGCCGCGTCAGCTTGTCGATGACCCGCTCGACTTGGTCCACGCAAAACTCCCCCACCCGCTCGGACTTGCCGGCGCGGGATCCCTGCCACGAGCCGTACTTGGCCAGTCGGCCGTGATAGGTGTATTCCCAACGCGTGTCCTTGGGATCGTTCATGTTCTTGACCCAATGATCCTTTGCGCCTTGGACTTCCATGACGTACTCGCGCAAGTCCGCGATGCCGCCGGGAAACGCCTTGTGAATCATCGGCTCAGCTAACGGTTCCTGCACGGTAATGCTCATCGTGCAATCGAGGCTCAACGGCGCGCCGGGCTTGTCGTACTGCGTTTGGAATGGCACCCCGCCTTGAAACAACGCAATCAAAGCTTTCTCATACGCCGCCGCCAACGACGTGGCGCTTACATGCAAAACTGGAATATCGTGCATCCGCCAACGCTACCGAAAGCGCTTTCAGGTTGCAAGATTTGTCACAGTCAAAACTTGGCGTGACAGGCAATCTGGCCGTACGGCGCGCCGTGACTCCGGTAGTCGATCGCGGCGTTGAAGAAATCAAAGTCACGGTACACGAGGCTGCCGGCTTCCACTTCCAACTGGAAGGTCGGTGTGATTTTGTACGACCAACCGGCTCCGACTCGCACTTCGAGATAATCAACCGTTTGCCGATCCAACTTGGCTAAACCATTGTCCATGCCAAAATGGTCGCCGATCCGAAAGGTTCCCGCTGCCAGACCAGCTCCCAGATAAAGCTGGCTTTGGTCATTCAAGTCGTATTCCAGCCGGGGCTTGGGCAGCATAAAATCCAGCGTCCAAGCATCGGCAAATTTCCAACGGACACCGGCTACCGGCAAGACCGGGTATTGGCTGCGCGCATCCACATGCAACCCGACCAGCCATTGCAAATCCGGATTAACAAGATATACACCGGCCAGCACGAATGGCGCGTCCATGTCTTCGCCGGTGACATCCGCAAAATCGCTGTAAACGCCGGGCTGCAATTCGGCACGCACAATCCATTGCCCACCCACTTGATAATCACACCCAACGACCGCGCTGACTTGCTGTAATGTGGCCGGCACCGGCACGCCCGCCGGGACACCAAATGAAAATCGCTGCCACTCAGCACCGGTCCGCAACAACAAATCCCGTGTAACTTGCGACGACACCACAAACCTCACGTCCGCACTGTGCTCATCAATTGTTTTGCCCATCAGTCCAGAGCCGGTAACTGCCGCGCTACCGACATAACTGTAATCAACGTCTAATTCTTCTGCGACGCGGGTTGAGCTACCAGCTCGCGCTGCATTCGCCAGCGCGATTGCCAGTAAAATACCGGCTGCAATTCGTAGTCGGTTTGTCATCATTTGGCCTTTAGGTCGTCACGCATACATCGGATCTCCTGCTTGATGTCTTGCACCATCAAAACTTCATAGGCCAGACGTTCCATGCCTTTCGTATACTCCAGCATCGGAGCGGCAAACAAATCCACACGCCAGATCAGTGTGCCACCCGTCACCGGCCAGATTTCATATAACGTCACCGCCGTGTAATAATCGCCGCTGACGTAATATTCCACGTCGGCAATCTGATAATGCTCACCGTCCGCCAGCCGGTATGCCGCGCCTAGGGTTAGCGTCGCATGATGATTCGCTTCAAACAGACTCCAATAATAAAACGGCACCAGCGTCGCATCCGCCACGTCGCCCAGCAATCCAGCTTTCCGCAGCACCGGCGCAAACTCTGCCGCGACCAGGGGTTGATCGTGCAACAGCGCGTGCAACTGATCAACCGGCTTTATCGTCTTGCCGGCCACTTCGTATGGCCCAATGCCGGCCCACCACTGTTGTTGAAACGCCGTCACGCGAGCCATCAGCACTTTCACCCAACCTTCAGTGGCACGTTGCGGGTTTGTGGATGAGCCCAGTTCTGCCGCTTCGGAACGCGACAAATTTAAAACTGATTTCATTGGTGTGATGGCCAATGTTTTATCCACGAGCCAGCGTACCGGCTTCAGTGTGGAAGCCAGCTGGAGCTGTACAAAATCTTCCGGCCGGCATGGCACCGACAAAGCATGAAACGCCATCACCTTTAATTCCGGATGCGGCAGTGGATCCCAGACCTGCAATCGCTGCGCCACTTCCGTCGCCGGCAATGCAACTGCAAAACAACTCTGTGCCGAAATTCCATTGGGGAAATCCATCAGCACCCCGCGCTCAGTCAGAATCTCACCGGCCAGCAATTTCGCCACATCCATTTGCCGGAATCCACTTAGTCGCTGCACAATTTCAACCGGCTCAGCGGCCACACTACTCATGGCCAAACCCAACCATAAACCCACCCAAAACTTTTTACTCATAACGTAGAATATTCATTTCGAGGCAGGCTGCAAGAATCGCTGCAATGTCTTTTCCAAACTGTCGCGCTCCGACTGCCGGGCAGATTCCGCTGCGCGTTGTTGATCGGCTTGCCGTTGTCGCCAAGCTTCATCGTGGACACCGTCCAATAACGGCTCAAGATCAACCGGTTTCGACAATGCGTCCACCGCATTCGTGGCCGCAGCGCCAACTGCCGGCAAGGTAACTGTCTGCGCCATGTCGGCCGCGCTGGACGAATTGCTGGAAATATTTACCGGCATATTCACCCGTGTGGGAAGTTGCCGAGGAACAACTGCAGGCGACGGATTAACGTTGGGCACAGCCAAGCCGGCTGTTTCTCGCGCATTGGGAGTTGTCCATGCCGGTAGGCTGAGATGGATTGGCTGACTGACTGGCGCAAAACTTTGCGAGCCGCTTAGACCTGGCAGACCAAGGTGCGCTGTTGTGTTTGTCGGCGCAGCCATCGGCGGCAGTTCACTGGACTTTAGATGAAGCGCCTCTGTTTTCACAGTGGCTGGTGCCGGTAATTTATCAGCAACTGGTGGCTTAGTATTGGCTGGCGGCAGGATGGCCGTTGGTGTGTTATTAGTGGCTGGCGCAGCAACGACTGTTGAATTGGTGGCAGTTTCCGTACCGGCATAATTCGGAAGTTCCACCCGACCGGTTACGGCGTTACCAGCATCCGAACTTGTATGGCGATGCCGCGCATTGCCGGATTCATCGTCGTCGAGTGGATAGATACTGACTTCTTTCTTTGGAGTCCGGCAAGCAACAACGAGCACGACCACCAGCGCAACGCATGACCAACGACCAGCCATCAGCGCGTGGCGACCGGCACAGCAACCGGTTGGATATTGCGGGCGCTGACACTAAATTGCGCATCACGATCAGTGGTGAATGCTTTTTCAACTAGGACTTCGTGCCCGCTGGTCAAGGTGGTGCGCAGTCGTTCAATTAATGAATCGTAATCGAGCGTGTCGGCACACCGGTCGAGAAGTTGACCAGCCAAACTGGCAGAGTCACCGGCACCCAAACTGGCCAGGACTTGCAACGCGGTCGGTTGTTGCCGGTCTTTGAAGCGGTCGGATTTGTAGTTGTAGTCGGCACTGAGATCAAATTGAGTACCGGCAGTCGGCTTAAGTTTTAGGACGAGATCGAAATTGACGAAGCGTTGCAACTGCTGATACCGGGCTTGGGCGGCGGGGTTTTTCTGAAGGTTGTTGAAGAAGCGCGCGGCGTCGAACCAAACGCCAGCTGCGCTGTCGTGCACCAGCGCGCGCGCCGGCAAAATCTCCCGCGTGTCGGATGCACCGAGATCAACGTCACGTGGAGTCAGACAGGTTTGCATTTCTTTTTCAACCAGTGGCGCCTGGGCATCGCCTTCAAGTTCGACGAGCAAAATCGCAGTGTGGTCGGCGATGGCAAAAGTAAAAAATCCGCCTTCAGGATCAAGATACCGGCCACGGCCAGACCGGATCATCGCGCGACCCTTTGCCGGCGATGGCACGGCGGCGGTATTGGCACGGAGACTAATGCTGATTTGGTCAGCCAGGCGCGCGAGCGCGACTTCAGCAGCACCGGCATCTGTGACACGGGCAACAAGGCCAGCCAACATCACGGGCTGATCGGAATTCTCAGTTTTCTTATCCGGAAATTTGGCAAAGGCGTACACATCAGCTTGAGCATCGAATCCATTATTCAACAGGTCGGCGAGTGCATCGCCGAAGGCCTTACCAGGCAACGCGCCGAACCAGCCGGCCACCAATTCGGTATTCTTGAGTTGGTCGGGACGGAGGGTGGCAACGGCAAAACTGTTACCAGGAATGAAGTCGGCATGGCCGGTCTGAGCATGTTGCCGATACGAATGAACACCCCAGTGCGCAGCGAAGGCAATGGAGCCGGTGCCGAGCGCGAGTAGAAAAACACTTAAGCCAATGCCAATCCAGCGAGGCCGGTTGGAGGGTTTACCGGTCGGCGTCTCGGCCGTACCGGCTGGCTGCGCGGCCATTGAACGACGCCCGTGCAAATCGCGAAGCAGAGCGACATTAAAACCGACGGCAAGACAGACTGCCAGCGGATCAAACACAAGCACTAGTGCGAGGGTAAGCCATTTCACAACATCGTCAGCCGGCGCATCGAACGCGCGTGCCACGAACCGGTAGGAACCAATGTCGGTGGCGGCGATTTCTTCTTTGAGATGGCGGACGTCGTCATTGCGAGAACGAATACGCTGGTAGAGCGTTTCGATCAGCGTGCTGCTGGAACTGCTGGCAGTTTGACCGAGGGATTGGACGCCGGCAATCTGTTGTTCGACTTGGGCGATGGAATCGGCGTGGGTTTTGCGGAGTTCTTTTTCTTCGGTGTCGAGCGCGCCGGTTTCCGTGTCGAATTGTTGACGGACAACAACAATGTCTTTATCGCCGGATTCGTTGGTTTTGGCGAGTTCAGCACGAAGTTGTTCCTCCTTGGCGCGATGGTCGGCGATTTGGATTGTCAGGCGGTCGCGATCCTTGGCTTGCTGGTCGCGCAGATCCTGGCCTTTTTTAATGCTGTCAGTTTTGAAAAGCCCGGGGCCGCCTTGCTTGGTGTAGGCATCGACAGCACGATCGAGCACCGCGAGTTGACTGTTGAGGCCGGCAATCAATGCGTCCTCAGAGGCGAGGCCTTTATTCAGAGGATCGTTGCGCTCAGCGAGGCGCTGGGCGAGCGTTTGGATATCGCGGTCGCGCCGGGCTTGGGCGGTGTTGCGCTTTTCTTGGATGCGGGCAAGAGCTTGGTCAAGCGAGGCGTTGGCGGCAGCAATGCGCGTTTGAAGGCTGCTGACACTGTCGCGGCCGGTATCAGTGGCCTTGTTGAGCTGACCGCGAGCAGAATCAATCTGACGCTGTGTGTCGGAATTTTCTTTTTCAAGCAATGCAACTTGGGATTCAAGCACTTCAACACGGGTGTGGGTACGTTCGTAGGCGCGGGCAAGGAATCCATAGTTACCAAGCGAAGTGATGCCAATGAGTGTCAGCACTGCGAGCGTCAAGTACACGCGCAACGGCCGACTGATCTCCTGCCAATACCGGTAGAGAAATGAAGCGGCAACAAGTTTGCCGATTTCCAGACTCGCCGCCATAATCATGACGGCACTAGCCGAACCGACAAAAAGCAAGCCAAGTCCACGAACTGAAAAGAAAGCCGAGCAACCGGCAATAAAAAACGCCGCAGCGCCAATTAAATACTTAAACCCCGACGGCAAAGACGCGACACGATCTTCCCCAAAACTACCCCCCTGAGAACTACTCATACTACCTCCTTGTTGGGGAGATATTTATAGCAATTCGAGTAGGGATGTCAAGGCCAGATTAGCGTGCAATGCTTCTGTTATTGAATTGGAGCACGCACTCCGTTACAACCACACCGTCATGGGTATTGAAATTTCAAAAGCTTACGAACCAAAATCCGTCGAAGACAAGTGGTATGCCGAGTGGTTGAGCAAAGGCCACTTTACCGCAAACCCAGCTTCAACTAAGCCTCCCTACTCCATCGTCATCCCGCCGCCCAATGTCACCGGCGTCCTCACAATGGGCCACGTGCTCAATAACACTTTACAAGATATCCTTGCCCGCCGCAAACGGATGCAAGGCTATGAAGTTCTCTGGCTGCCCGGCACCGACCACGCCGGCATCGCCACGCAAACCGTCGTGGAAAAAACTTTGCGCAAGCAAGGCGTCATCAAACATCGCGACGACCTTGGCCGTGACAAGTTCCTCGCCAAAGTCTGGGAGTGGAAAGAAAAACACGGCGGCATCATTATCCAGCAGTTAAAGAAACTCGGTTGCTCCTGCGACTGGAGCCGGGAACGCTTCACGATGGACGAAGGTTATTCGCAAGCTGTCCTGCGCACGTTTGTTGACCTTTACAAAAAAGGGTTCATCTACCGCGGCAAGCGAATGGTCAATTGGGATCCTGCCGGTCGCACTGCGCTTTCCGATGAAGAAGTCATCATGACCGAGACCCAGGGCCATCTCTGGCATATCCGGTATGGTGCTGATGTTGTTGTCGCTACCACACGCCCAGAAACCATGCTTGGCGACGAAGCTGTGGCAGTGAACCCGGACGACCCGCGGTACCGGCATCTCATCGGCAAGAAACTCGTGTTACCGCTCCGCAATAAGGAAATCCCAGTCATCGCTGATGCCGCCGTCGATCCAAAGTTTGGCACCGGCTGCGTCAAGGTCACACCGGCCCACGATCTAGCCGACTACGAGATGGCCTTGCGGCACAAACTCCCCTTGACCGTTGTCATTTCGCCCGACGGCACGATGACCGCGGAAGCCGGGGAAGATTTCGAAGGCTTGGACCGGTTCGAATGCCGGGAAGCCGTCGTCGAGCAACTCAAAATTGCTGGTCTCCTCGTCAAAGTCGAGGAGTACACGCACAATGTGGGCCACAGTGAACGCACCAACGTGCCCATCGAGCCGTACCTGAGCGAACAGTGGTTCCTCCGGTATCCACAAGTCTCCGAGTCCATCAACGCCGTCGAGACCGGCGCCATCAAGTTTTATCCGGAGCGCTGGTCGAAGACCTACATGCATTGGATGCGCAACATCCGCGACTGGTGTCTCAGTCGGCAACTCTGGTGGGGCCATCGCATCCCCGTCTGGTATCGCGGCGATGAGGTTTACTGCGGACTCGAAGTGCCCACAGGTGACGGCTGGACACAGGACCCGGATGTGCTCGACACATGGTTCAGTTCGTGGTTGTGGCCGTTTGAGACGATGGACGAGGTCACACGGAAGAAGTTTTACCCGACAACTGATCTCGTGACCGGCCCCGACATTATCTTCCTGTGGGTCGCGCGCATGATCATGGCCGGCTACGAGTACACGGACGCGAAACCGTTCGGCACCGTCTACTTCACCGGTATCATCCGCGACACGCAAGGTCGCAAGATGTCGAAATCACTCGGCAACTCGCCTGACCCGCTCGATCTCATCGCCAAGTATGGCGCCGACGGTCTCCGCTTCGGCCTGATGCTCATCGCTCCGCAAGGGCAGGACATTTTGTTCGATGAAAAACGCAGCGAAGTTGGCCGCAACTTCATGAACAAGCTCTGGAACGCCGCACGGTTCATCCAGATGCAGCGTGCCGGCAACCCACCCACCCATCCAAACAACGCGCATGATCACCGGGTGCTGCATGAATTGAACGGAGCCATCGTAAAAGTCACTGCGGCACTCGACGCCTACAAATTCAACGACGCCGCAAAGGAACTCTACGACTTCATCTGGGGCGACTTCTGCGACTGGTACATTGAAGCCAGCAAAGTCTCGCCGAATATCGCCGTCCTCGATGAAGTTTTTGGCGTCATCCTCCGGCTGCTCCATCCATTTGCGCCGTTCATCACAGAAGAGTTATGGAACAGCATGGGTTACGCGACCGGGACGATCCAGTTTGCCTCGTGGCCGACGGCTAAGGCTGCCGGTACGAGTTTTGTTGTCGAAACCGGGGCGCTCTACGGTATCGTTACTGGTGGCCGTCAGCTTCGTAACGACAACGGTGTGGATCCAAAAAAGAAAGTCCAGTTCGTTATCAAGCCCGGCAAGCACAACGAATTCATCCGCGCCGAAAGCGCTTTTCTAGCCGGCATCCTTAACGCCGAGTCGGTCGTAATTGACGAACGCTACACGCCGACCGGCCTAACGCCAAGTCTCGTCACCGATGCCGCAACGGTATTCATGGTCGGCGCAGTTGACCCGGCCGCAGAACGCGAGAAGCAGACAAAGCAACTGGCCGATATTGAGAAACAGATTACCGGCACGGAAGCAAAGCTGGCAAATGCGAGCTTCGTCCAACGTGCGGCGCCCATCGCCGTGCAACGCGAGCGGGACAAGCTGGTGACATTGCGCGAACAGCGCGAGAAGATTCAGGCGTTACTTGCCAAACTGGTCTAGGTAATCGCTGATGGGATTGTGGCGCTGGCGCTCGAAGCTGTCCAACTGTTCGAGCGTGCGAAAATAGCCATTCCAAAGATTACTGCTGACATTCGGCGTGTACATTGCCTCGGCTTGATTAATGAAGACGGCGATGGCCTGCCCCTGCTGGTCGATGCCGGGGCGGAGTTTTTCGGCGCGCACAACAGCCCGGCGATACCGGTTGATATACCCATTCACAAGCTCGTGACCGGCCTCGATGTAAGCCGTCAAGATCGGCCGGTACAACGGATGCGCCCGGCTGAGCAAGATTTCCAATTCAGCAAGCCGCACCGGCAACTCGCGTTTGAACCACGCTTCATCAGTATGCCGGTACAAATTATTGAACGGGACACCATTGGTGAAAACCAGCAACGCATCCAATTGTTGCGTGGTCTCGCGGATGGCCAAATCTTGTGGAATGACTATCGCCGTGAGGCGCGCCTGCACCAGGCTCCACCATTTTTCGAGCGCCACTGCGTTTGGAAAGTCGGCACCGTAAACCTTGGCGAACGCATCATCCGCCGGGCGCAACTCCGCCAGAAATTGTTGCAGTTTGCGTGTGCCCCCCGGCAGGCGCAACAAGCCGTCCGTCAACAACCACGCGTTCGCCAGAAACAAATCACGGTCGACTTCGTCCACCGGCAGAACTTTCACGCGCAGGATGTCATGCGCGGCCGGTGGCCGGGCCGCAGTGGCGGACCGGCGCGCGACATTCATCAACCAATCGTTGTTGGACGACATGGTCCCGGCCAAACCGCGAATCAGCCAAAGCGGAATTTGCGCACTTTGCCATGCTTCGGTCGCGTTCGCCGGCCGGCCGCGGTTCGCGACTTCAAGACACAGAGCTTCAATGACGGCGGCGGCCAGCATGGATTCGTCAGGTGGTGGTGACATCCGACAACCGATTTCATATTTCAAGACCGGGCCGATTTGGATGATGTTCAGCGTGACATTCGCCGGCGCATTGGTGGCGACCTGATCGCGGAGAACAAGAACGATCGGATCGTGCCAACGATCAGTGATGTCGAGGTTGGCGCACCAATGCCGCTTGAGGCGTTCGGCAAAAACACAGAGCGCGGCTGGCAAAACCGGGCCGGGGGCGAAGGCGATAAACTGGCCGGAGCCGCTGGTGGCAGAACGCAGCGGCGCGTTGGTGCTGACTTGAGCCGTCGCTGCTACATTGAGCGCCGCGATGACCAACAGCGTGCGCCAGTGGTGCATGCGATTCCCGACTCAGGGCTTGGCCGGCGCAGCTTTGACGAACTCCACCGATTCACCGGTGACATTGATTGCGGTGAGTTTGTCGAGCAACGCTTGATCGCCACTGAGATCCTGAAGCATGCCGACGACGCGCTTTTCAAACAGCGGCATCAAAAACGGCAGCCGTGGATAGATCGGCAATTGACAGAGCCACGCGCCGGTCGGATTGAAAACAAAATGACCATCGGCAATCGTCGGCTGGCCTTCATAGGCGAAGTACAGCGCCTTGTCGTAAATAGTGCCGAGATGCGCCGTGACGAGCAACTCCACTTTCACACAGCCATCACGCAGGCTGATCCGGCGCGCGACCGGCGCGACAAGGAGATCCGAACCAGTCGGCTTATCAAACGACTTTTGATTTACGAACGCGTTTAATTCTGCCGCCGTCACCGTGACTGTGCCGGGTTTCTGGAGGGTGACCAGTTTATCGAGGGCCATGCGCTTGCTGTCGGCGCCCACCAGTTCTTCATTGGACGGCGTGACCGGCGCGACGGCGGGCGTGAACCACAACAGCGCGGCGATTAACAGCACCACGCCGGCAATGCACAATCTGACGATCCACCGGGTGACGTTCGCCGTTTCGCGTTTGGCTTTCCGCAGTTTCTTTTCCGCAGCAGTTGCCGGCTTGATATTGCTGAGATCGAGCTTGTCGCCGCACGAATGACAGAAAATCCGGCCGAGTTCATTGTCATAACCGCATTTTGGGCAGATGAGCATGTTAATCCTTGCCACGCTCGGAGCGTGGCGGGCTGGCTGGTTTCTTGGCGGGAGTCTTGCCGGTATTGCTGCTGGGCGCGGGCGTCGCCGCTGGTGTGGCCGCGGGAGTCGCGGCAGGAGCTGCGGCTGGCGTTGCAGCGGCGGAATCCTTTTTGGCGGCTTCCGTGTAACCCGGCTTGCGGTAATCCGTGACGTAAAAGCCGGAGCCTTTGAAGATCAATCCACCACCGGTGCTGAACAACCGTTTCACCCGCCCCTTGCATTTCGGGCAGGTCCTCTTCGGCGCGTCCTTGATGGACTGGTACAGGTCATACCGGTGATGACACTTCTGACATTCGTATTCGTAAGTTGGCACAACTCTATTTTCGGCAAATTCCCGATCAAGTCAACCTCGAACGCGTCTTGACAGTCCGTGCCCTGCCCGGTAATAGCAATGTCCACCAATGCAAAAACCAACCCTCCTCGTCCTCGCCGCCGGCATGGGCAGCCGGTATGGCGGCCTCAAACAAATCGATCCGGTCGGCCCGGCCGGTGAGACTATCATTGACTATTCCATTTACGACGCCATCCGCGCCGGCTTCGGCAAAGTCGTGTTCGTGATCCGCCACGACATCGAACAAACCTTCCGCGAAGTCGTCGGCAGCAAATTCGCGAACCGCTTGCCGGTCGAGTACGCCTTTCAAGAACTGGCGAACATCCCCGCCCCGTTCACCGTCCCGCCCGGCCGCACCAAACCATGGGGCACCGGCCACGCCATCCTCGCCGCCGAATCCGTCATCCACGAACCGTTCGCCATGATCAACGCCGACGACTTCTACGGCGCCGACACCTTCCGCGTCCTTGCCGACTACCTCCGCCAAGTCAAAGCCGACTCCAATGCCTACGCCATGGTCGGCTTCACCCTCCGCAAGACCTTGAGCGACCACGGCACCGTCGCGCGCGGCGTCTGCCAAGTGGACAATGCCGGCAAGCTCAAGCAAATCGTCGAACTCCTCAAGATCGCGCGCGCCGGCACCGGCGCCAAGGATGGCGACCAGAACCTCACCGGCGACGAGCCGGTCTCGATGAACTTCTGGGGCTTCACGCCCACGTTGTTCGGGCACATCCGCCGGGAACTCCAACAGTTCCTCAAGTTGCATGGCCAGGAAGAAAAGAGCGAGCTCCTGATCCCGATGATTGTCGGCAGCTTGGTCACCCAAAACCGCGCCACCTGTCAGGTCTTGCGCACCACCGCCTCATGGTTTGGCGTGACCTACCGGGAAGACCGCCCCATCGTCATCGAAAGCGTCCGCAAATTGGTTGCCGCCGGCGACTACCCCGCCCAACTCTGGAAGTAGCGCGGCTGCTTAGTTGACACCGACCACCTTGGCCATGGCCGCACGCAGTGAAGCTTGCGTCAGCGGTTTGCTGAGAATTTCACTGATATACGGCGGCATTTCGCCAGTGACTTTCATCAGGTCACCAAACCCGGTCATCATAATTACCGGCAGACCGGGAACGGTTTGGTGAATGGCGGCGGCCAATTGCTCGCCGTTCATCTCCGGCATCGCCTTGTCGGTGATCACCAAGTCGAACTTACCGGTCTTGAGCTGCGCCAATGCCACCGCACCGGTCGGGGCAGTCTCGACCTTATGGCCATCTTCAGTCAGATACGTCTCGGCAATAGCGCGCAACAGCGGTTCATCGTCCACCACCAGCACATGCCGCGACCGCGTCAATGCGGGTACTTCAAGTGGTGGAACGGACGGCGGCTGCGTGCCTTTCTGGAGCGGCAAGCGAATGATAAATGTCGTACCGTGACCAAATTGGCTTTCGACGTCCACCGTGCCGTTGTGCCGCTGCACAATGCCCTGCACCATTGCCAACCCCAAGCCGGTCCCCGTGGTCCCCTTGGTGGTGTAGAACGGCTCCAAACACCGACGCCGGGTTTCCTCAGTCATCCCGGTCCCGGTATCGCTGACTGACAACCGCACTGCGCGCCCGTCCAGCATCGTCCCCAACGTAATCGTCCCACCCTCCGGCAGTGCGTCCACGGCGTTGAAGATCAGGTTCGTCAACATCTCGCGGAGAGCGGACTCCTCACCCCAAATTGGTAATATCGGCAGCAGGTCGGTCACGATGTGAATGGTGCGCCCGGTGGCCTGCGCCTGGTCTTTCCAACGCTGTTGGGTCAGGTCAATCGTTTGCCGGACCAACTGGTTTAAGTCGAACGACTGAAACACATCTCTGGCCGAACGCGGCCGGCTAAACTCCCGCATCTGCCGGACTGTCTGGGCGGCATCGGTCGCGCAGATATTGATGATCTGTAACCGTTGCAAGACCAGTGCCTGATCCACAAGTTTCTCCGGGTGCTTCAGCAGCAATTCGCTGAACCCGAGGATTGGTGACAGCGCGTTGTTAAAATCATGCGCAATGCCGGAGACCATCTGGCCCAGCACGCGCAGTTTTTCCTGCTCGATGATTTGCTGGTGCGCCTGTTGCAACTCGGCCTCCGCCCGCTTGCGCGCGGTGATGTCCTGTTTGATGGCAATGAAATTGGCAATCGCACCGTGCTCGTCGCGGACGGGCGTGATGGTCATCTCCTCGGTGTACAGGCTGCCGTCCTTGCGTTTGTTGACGACTTCACCGGACCAGACCTTCCCGGCGGTGATCGTTTCCCAGAGCTGCCGGTAAAACGCCGCGTCATGCTGACCGGACTTGAGCACGCGCGGATTCTTGCCGAGCACCTCGCTCACCGTGTAGCCCGTGAGCGTCGTGAAAGACGGATTGACCGACATGATGTTGCCGGTTTTGTCGGTGATGACAATCGCATTGGCGGCCGCCCGCAAGGCGCTACCCTGCAACTGCACTTCCGCTTCCGTCTGCTTGCGCGCGGTGATGTCCAGATACGTTCCGAGAACGCCGCAGACAGCCCCTGTCTGATCACGGAGTGGGACTTTGCTCGAAAGCAGCGTAATGATGTTCCCCTCCGGAGTCGTCTGGAGTTCTTCGATGAGCAACTTGGCGTTGCCGCTATCAATCACCTGCCGGTCATCGGCGCGATATCTTTCCGCCTGCTTGCGCCAGCCCATCTGAAAATCATCTTTACCGATGATGTCTTTCGGCTCGGCAAATCCCGCATCGCGCGCAAAGGTAGTGTTACAACCCAAGTAAACAAGCTGCTTGTCCTTCCAGAAAACCCGCACGGGGATCGCGTCGAGAATCCCTTCGAGGAGTCGTTGCGATGTATTCAATGCCATCTCCGCCTGCTTGCGCGCGGTAATGTCGCGGATGTTGCACTGAATCACCTTGTGGTGGTCCACCAAATAAACGTTGCTGACAAACTCCACGTCAATCCGCCGGCCAGCGGCGGTTTCCAATGGCAGGTCTTCGTACCGGATGTATTCCTTCGCCTGCAATTCCGCAAAGTGTGCCTCGCTGGCGATGATGTCCTTGAGAAAGCCCAACTCCCAAACCTTTTTGCCGACAAGATTCGCGTGCGAGAAGCCCAACAACTCACTCAAGAATGGATTCACATCCACAACCATCCCCGTCTCGGCATCGAGGATTAAAATGCCATCCTTGGCCGACTCAAAGAGCCGGCGATACCGGAGTTCCGAAGCCACCACCGCTTCCGCCGCCGTCGGTTTCTGGTTCGGATTGACGTCTTGTGGGCGGTTCATCACAAGCTACAATCTGCCCAAAACAACGTTAACGCCATGGGGTGTTAACCCCATAAACGCATCGGTGTTAGTCCTACTCCATCAGGCCGGTCATTACGGAATGGGTGTCCCTAACAAACTCGCGATGGCGGCGGCCATGCGGTTGACGGCTTCGTTGAGATTCGCCGGCGAACCCGCCCACTTGGTGGGATCGTTGGGCGAGAAGGCCGTGATGGACGCGGGGTCAATCCACCCGGGAAACACACCCGTCCCATTCTGCCAGCCGGGCACGGCTGAGAGAATTTGCCCGGGCGTCCCAATCGGCAACCGCGCGTTCATCACCGCACCGGGCGAACTATCCGACCACATGGTATAAATCATATCCCCCGGGGCCACGGGCGACATGGGATTGACGAGATACTTGGCATCATTGGCGAGCGCGCTGACATTGCTCCCCGGCTGCATGGCGTTATCGAGTTTGTTCTTATCACCGGGCACAAGCTGCGCGGCTTCGCTGGCGAGAAAGACCGGATCGGTTTCCGCCGCCGGCACCGGCACAGCGTCAATCAGGGCTTTGAGGGCGTTAAGTTGGTCGCGGATAACATCGGCGTCCGTTATTTCGCTGGCTTGGGGTTCGGTGGGGTTGAACGGCATGGGTTCCTTTGGTAGGGCACGCTATTGCGTGCCTGTTGGTGATGAGGGGGATGGCACGCAATAGCGTGCCCTACTACAAACTTTCGATCCATAGATTTGCTACCGGGTCGCAGCCGGTAATCCTTGTGTACGTTCCGGTCGGATCGTTGCCGGCGGACTTCTGGCCGGTCCAGACGTTCACCACGGCGTAGGTCACGAACATGTTGGCCTCAATCACTAACTCCCATCTCCCAACTCCCATATTCCACACCAACCGCTGGCTGGCACCGGTCAGGATTTGGGTGCAATCATCGTTGGCGAGATGACTCCAGCCGGAACCGAAGTTGAACCAGTAGCCGAGCTTGTTGCCGGGGCCAGTTCCTGGCTTTAGATAGGCACTCCAAAACAGCGAGCCGCCGGCGGGATACCGGGTCGCGTCCCGGTAAAAGGTGCCATCCCATGTCGCGCCGGCGCGGACGCCGCCGCCCCAGCGGGGATCGTCGGGGAGGGGATTGTTTTTATCGGGCC
>Ga0118677_10004310_pt1 | contig 26039 bp, 22 predicted proteins | sample AliMusrvi5mmetaG_FD_86154 | JGI IMG/M metagenome (GOLD analysis project Ga0118677, IMG submission 86154)
GTGAAGGTGTGGGACCAGGTGCTCTTGCTCCCGCTCATCGGCATGATCGATTCCAACCGGACCCAGCTCATGCTGGAGGCGCTCCTGACCGGCATCGAGGAGACCCAGTCCCGGGTGGCCATACTGGACATCTCCGGCATCCCGATCGTCGACTCCCTGGTCGCCCGGCACCTGATCATGACGGTATCCGCAGCACGGCTCATGGGGGCCGAGTGCATCATCACGGGCATCAGCTCGAGGATTTCCCAGACCATGGTGAACCTCGGCGTGGACCTGACCGGGATCATCACCCGGGGGGTGCTGGCGGACGGCCTCAAGCTCGCGTTCGAGCTGTCCGGGCAGAGCCTGCCGACGGCCAGGACCTAAGCCATGTCAAACATAACCATCCTCAAACTGAAGGACAACATCATCGTCCCGATCCAGGTGGAACTGCATGACCGCTCCGCCCAGAAACTGCAGATGGACATCCTGCAAAAGATCGAGTCGACCGGCGCCAAGGGGCTGCTGATCGACATCTCCGGGGTATCCATCGTCGACAGCTTCATGGGCAGGCTCCTGGGCGAGACGGCGAAGATGGCCGGGCTTTTGGGCGCCGAGACGGTCCTGGTAGGCATGAAAAAGGAGGTCGTGATAACCCTCATCCAGCTCGGGATGCCCCTCCGGAATCTCCACACCGCCCTCAATATCGAGGACGGCCTGGAGCGCCTGGAAAAACTGAAAGCTGACCGCGGCTTTGGTGGACGCAAGGTGACGCTATGATGCACACGGATGGTCGCGGACAGCTGGTCATCCAACTCCCTGTCGGGGGGCACGAGGACATTGTCCTGGCACGGCAGAAGGTGCGGGATCTCGCCGCTGACATGGGCTTCTCCCTGCTGGATCAGACGCGCATCGTCACCGCGGTATCCGAATTGGCCCGCAACATCGTGGTCCATGCCCAGGGCGGCACAATGGCGGTCTTCAAGCCGGCCGAACGGGCGGGGCTCAGGATCGTTTTCGCGGATAAGGGGCCGGGGATCGCCGATATCGGCAAGGCCATGCAGGAAAGCTACAGCTCCGTCGGGTCGCTGGGCCTCGGGCTGCAGGGGGCAAAGCGGTTGATGGACGCCATGGAGATCGTATCGGAACCGGGCCAGGGGACGACCATAACCGTCACCAAGTGGCTCTAAAGATGGTCTTTAAGGAGAAGGAACAAAAACGCATCATGATCCATAAAACTCACGTCACTCACCAACTGATTCCCCTTAGTCGTTAATGCAAACAACCGTTTGGGCTGAACAGCTTCAATAAAAGCATCCAAGGATTCATGTTCTTTAACAGAGACCCACTCATGATAATCCAGCCCTGCCCTACGTAACTTCTTATCATCTAACTCAAAGCCTAATGGCTTGATTAAATGTAATTGAGTCCCTGTATTGGCACATAAACGAATAATATTACCCGTATTAGCAGGAATTTCAGGCTCATATAAAACAACATGAAACATCATTTATAACTAGTTATCAGCGTTAACCGATGTCAATTTCCACAACTCATTGTTGTACTCAGAGATGGTTCTATCGGTAGAAAACTTACCACTGTTCGCACAATTGATAATGCTCATTTTTGTCCAACGCTCTTTATCTTGATAAGCAATTTCTACCTGTTTTTGAGCATCAACAAAACTGCGGAAATCAGCGATAGTCACCCAAGGATCATGAGGGCTTCTTAATGAGCTGGCAATACCATCAAAAATATTAGGCTCACACTGATTAAAATGCCCAGATTCAAGTAAGTTCATCACTCTTTGCAAGTCTTCATCCTGCTTAATGATAGCAACAGGATCATAGTTATCACGTAAGCTTTCAACTTGCTCTTCGGTCAATCCAAACAGGAAGAAATTCTCATCACCGACTTCTTCACGAATTTCTATATTAGCGCCATCAAGTGTACCGATGGTTAAAGCACCATTCATCATAAACTTCATATTGCCGGTACCAGAAGCCTCTTTCCCAGCTGTTGAAATTTGTTCTGAAAGATCAGCACCTGGACAAATCTTTTCCATCGCTGACACGCGATAGTTTGGCAGGAAAATTAATTTTAATTTATCACCCACTTCAGGATCATTATTAATTACATTTCCAACGTTATTGATTAATTTGATGATCTTCTTTGCCATGTAATAACCTGGCGCCGCTTTACCTCCAATTAATACACAACGATCCGTCCAATTCGCGGTATCACCCCGCTTAATACGATCATATAAGTGAATCACATGTAGGACGTTCAATAACTGACGTTTATACTCATGAATACGCTTAACTTGCACATCAAATAAAGCATTGACACTGACATCAATATCTAACTCTTGTTTTTTATAATCAATCAATCGTTGTTTCGCGGCTTGCTGAACTGCATACCATTTTTTACAGAATGCCTTATCATCAATATGAAGTTCGAGTTTCTTTAATAAAGACAAATCAGTTAACCATCCATCACCAATAGTTTCGGTAATTAATTCAGCTAATTCTGGGTTACAGGCAGCTAACCAACGACGAGGGGTGACACCGTTTGTTTTATTGTTGAATTTATCAGGCCATAATTCATAAAAATCATGGAATAAACCTTGCTGTAGTAATTTTGAGTGTAATTCAGCAACGCCATTGACCGAATAACTACCGACAATCGCTAGATAAGCCATTCTAACATGTTGCTCACCGCCTTCTTCAATCAACGACATACGTGCAAGACGGGTACTATCGCCTGGCCAACGTACTGAAACCTCGACCAAGAAACGGGCGTTAATTTCAAAGATTATTTCCATCAATCGAGGCAATAATTGCTTAAATAGATTAACTGACCAACGTTCTAAGGCTTCAGGCAACAAGGTATGATTCGTATAAGCCATCGTCTTCTTGGTAATAGCCCAGGCCACATCCCATTTCAGACCATGAATATCAATCAACAAACGCATTAATTCAGCAACAGCAATACTGGGGTGCGTGTCATTCAACTGAAAGCAGTTCTTCTCAGCAAATTTAGTAAAATCATTACCGTGCCGACCCACCCAAAGTGCGATAACATCCTGCAAACTGGCCGAAGCCAGCAAATACTGCTGACGTAAGCGTAGTGCTTTGCCGTTTTCATTAGCATCATTGGGATACAGAACCATAGTGACGTTTTCCGCGCCATTCTTTGCGGCCACTGATTCGGCATAATCCCCAGCATTAAACTCTTGCAAACCAAATTGATCGGTCGCTGTTGCTTTCCATAATCGCAAGGTATTCACCGTACCATTTTGGTAGCCCGGTATCGGCGTATCAAAAGGAACGGCTAATATATCGTAGGTATCGACCCAATAGACTCGCGTATTACCCTTTTCATCAAGATGTGTTTCGGTATGACCACCAAACTTAATCCGCTGCGTATATTCGAGGCGTTGAATTTCCCAAATATTACCATTACGCAACCAATGATCTGGCTCTTCTACCTGCTCACCATTAACAATAGTTTGTGAAAACATCCCATATTCATAGCGTAAGCCATATCCCGTTACCGGTAATTGTAAAGTAGCACAACTATCAATAAAACAAGCCGCTAAACGACCTAGACCACCATTACCCAAACCTGCATCGGGTTCTGAATCAATGATCTCTTCAAGATCAAGACCTAGATCATAAGCCGCTTGTGATATTGCATCCGTAATACCTAAATTCAACATCGCATTGCTGAGCGTCCGACCCATTAAAAACTCCATGGATAAATAATAAGCTCTTTTACAATCTTCAGTCCTGTAAGCGTTATACGTTTTTTTCCAACGCTCGGTGAGTCGGTCACTCACCGCTAATGACAGCGCTTCATAAACATAGTGAACGGATTTACAGTTTTCATCCATACCCAGTCTATGCCCATAATAGCTTTTTATATCCGCTTCAATCTGTTTAGCGTTCATACCTAAATCAGGTAAAGCGGAAATGGACTTAATCGGTTGGCTTTTTTTAAATCGTCTATGCGGCATAATATTATCACTGACTTAGTTAACAAGAAATTCCCTTAACATTCTATCTTAAATAGAATGAAAACATTGCATTTTAAGACATAATAAGCACTTAAACTGGCAAATTACTACCCAATATTATACATAAATACAGGCCATTTACCCTGAAATAAGCAGAAGCATAGCAAATTAATGGTGTAAGATGAGTACCTCACTTCCAGTTTATCACTCTACAATACTGGACAGTCTTGTATATCCGCATATAATGTCAACTGTTAGCCTAATTTATAACAGTTTGATCATATCTATAGACTCTATGGAATACCCACATGCACACTGAACTAACGACTATTGAAATTACCCCCAAATCAAACCATCAATACTCCATCATTTGGCTACATGGATTGGGAGCCGATGGACATGACTTTGAAAACATTGTTCCTGAACTAAACCTAAAAGCAGAGCCTCATACCCATTTTATTTTCCCAAATGCCCCTATTCAACCCGTGACTATCAACGGTGGTATGGAAATGCGGGCTTGGTACGATATTTTAGAGCGATCTTTAGAAAGTAAAGTGGATATTGATGGCATCTACCAATCAGCTACTTTAGTTGAACAACTTATTGCCCAAGAGATATCGAAAGGGATTCCTTCTGAACATATCCTACTGGCGGGATTTTCTCAAGGCGGCGTTATTGCTTTACAAACCGGGCTTAACTACCCACATAAGTTAGCCGGAATCGTAGCCCTTTCAACCTACTTCCCCACCCTTGATACACTAAAAACACAACCGTCGATTGCAAACAAAACCACCCCAATATTTATGGGACATGGCATATTGGATTCAGTGGTCAGTATCGAAACCAGTAAAGCTGCTTACAATACACTTCATGAGTTGCAATATAATGTTCAATGGCACGACTATGTGATGGAACACTCCGTTTGTATTGAAGAAATTCACCATATCACGGCATTTATCAACACTGCGTTTAACTAAAGTGCAGGGCGTCCAAACAAAAAAGGCATACCAAGTTAACCCGGCATGCCTTTGTTAAGGTAGCAATAGTGCCTAATAGTTAAGCTGTTACATAATTAAGCTTTTACTGCTTCAACTATCCCATTAAAAGCTTCAATTCTTAATTTACCTGTCTTAACCAGATCAATACCGGTATCAACGACCATTTTGCATAGGCCTGGCGTTTTATAAACAATCAAGCATAGATAGCCTACAGTTGGAATGGCAATTAACGCGCCGATAAATCCATGCAATCCAAGCACGCCTAATAGCTTTATTAACAAAGCAATGGCGTCAAGTGGTAGTAAAACCATAGCACCAAAATAGGCGATTACTATAAAGGTAAATAATACAAAAACGACAAACTGAAACAGTCTTACTAACCCAACATTAACTTTTTTCATAATTACTTTCAATTTCCTGATAACTTAGAGGCCTTTTAAATCAGTAAAATTTACTGATTGCAATTAGTTATGTTAAAAAGGCCGACTTTTTGAAGGTTGAAATTATACCTTAAAGCAACGGAACTTCGTCATTTTTCTTGTTTTTGAGAAATAATCGATATAAAACCGAACCTGCAGCAAAGCCCCCCAAATGCGCCCACCAGGCAACCGTAATAGTGGGCGCTTCAGAAAGAACCGACGTAGTTGCATTATCTAACTGTAATAGCACCCATAACCCCAGGAAAGTGATAGCGGGTATATTGATTACTATAGGAGGAAAAAAAACAATCACCTGTTCAAACGGGTATAAAAAGAAATAAGCCGCCAATACACCGGCAATTGCACCCGAAGCCCCTATAACAGGGATATCCAGCATAGGATCAAAATACCATTGCAAAAACGTTGCAAAAACACCGCACACTAAATAAAAAACCAGAAAAGGAAAACGCCCCATCCTATCTTCTATATTATCGGCAAATATCCACAAAAACCACATATTGACTATCAAATGCAGCCAGCCAGCGTGTAAAAACAGATTCGTCATAAATGACAAATAACCATCAAAGGGCAACCCCACATAACCACTGGAATAACGAAGAGGCACCATACCATAACGATTTAACAAACCAACTGCCATTTGATCAGGCATTAATTTCATGGCAATAAAAATGCTAGTGCAGACAACTATTAAACCCCAGGTGACATAAGGTCTCGAATAGCAGGGCGCAGTATCTCTAATGGGTATCATTATTTTTAACCTTTGGCCTATGTGAAAAACATGTTTGCTAAGCTTAACAGCTAAAATGGGATTAGCAATCCAGAATGATTTAAATCCTGTCGTTAAAGCAAAAAGATTATAATACCGCAAAATATCCGCTTTTCATCATCTGCGTTAACGCAGCAACTAATTAAGATACATGCAGCCTAATCTTATAGACACCTCACCATCATTTTTGAGCCTATCACTCGCTGAGCCTCTGCACAATGCCGTCAAAAAAATGGGCTTTCAGAAACCGACGCCTGTTCAGCAACAAGCCATCCCCCCCGCTTTAGAATACAAAGATTTATTAGTCAGTGCGGAAACAGGTAGTGGCAAAACCGCTGCGTACTTATTACCAACGCTACACCATCTACTCACCCTACCTTCAAAGAGTTTTGGCACACGCGCACTCGTACTGGCGCCTACTCGTGAGTTAGCACAACAAATCTTTAAGCAGTGCCAACAATTAATCGAAGATACTGATCTTAGTGTCGGTCTTATTACTGGCGGCGAAGACTTTAGACTACAACAGAATATGCTGCGAAGAAATACGGAAGTGGTTATCGCCACACCCGGTCGTCTTTTAGAACTCATGGAACAGGAAACACCTAACTTTACTCATCTTGAAGTGCTCATTTTAGATGAAGCGGATCGAATGCTCGACATGGGCTTTAGTGAAGATGTATTAAGTATCGCCAATAGCTGTAATGCACAAAGGCAAACCCTCCTGTTTTCTGCCACGTTGACCCATTTTGGTGTCATCAAAATGGCTGATAAAGTACTTAAGAATCATGAAGTCGTTGCCTTAAACACACTCCATGACGGGCATCGCAATATTGAGCAGCAAATTATCGTAGCGGATGACAACGACCATAAACAGAAACTGTTAGCGTGGCTTTTACTTAATGAGGCTTATGACAAAGCGCTCGTCTTTACCAACAGTAGAATACAAGCTGATACGCTCCGTGGCCCGCTCCGAGGGCAAAAACTCCGGGTAGGTGTTTTACATGGCGAAATGGATCAAAAAGAACGCAACCGTATGATGGAACTTTATCGAAATGGTGAGGTTAAAATTATGATTGCTACGGATCTTGCCGCGAGAGGACTGGATATCAGAGGCATCAATCTGGTCATTAACTTTGATGTGCCAAGAAATGGCATTAATTATATTCACCGTATTGGTCGTACTGGTCGAGTTGATGAACTGGGACTCACTATTGCCCTGGTTAAAAGTACTGAATGGAATCTAATGTCAGGGATCGAGCGCTTTTTAAAACAGTCCTTTAAACGCAGAACCATCAAAGAGTTAGAAGGCAGCTATAAAGGCCCAAAAAAACTTAAAGCTTCAGGTAAGGCCGCTGGCATTAAGAAGAAAGCACAACCTAAGAAAGCAGATAAAGAAAAAGTTAAAGTCCGTCATAGAGATCAGAAAAATATTGGTAAACGCCGAACACCGGCGAAACCGACTCCTGTAGGACATCAGGAACCTGTTACAAACAACTTAAATCTTGACGGATAGTCGAATCAGCATTCTCATTAATCGTTAATAATAATGGGAAGGATGTCTGTTGAATAAAATGAAATATCTTACGAAGTTTAGATTGTCTGATACCTAAATAGAATGCGTTGACGTTTGTACCAAAAGGTATAGAATCACTGTGGTTTTGATTCTTCTTTTTACGTGTGGTGCTGTTTTGGTCGTGCGAATAAGCTGTTGACGGTATATTTGCGAGGTAACGAATGTTTCTTGATAACACATTAGCAATCATATTAGCGGGTGGTGCCGGTTCCAGGTTGTGTCCGTTGACAATCGATAGAGCCAAACCTTCTGTACCCTTCGGAGGCAGTTACCGCATTATTGATTTCACCCTCTCGAACTGCTTACACTCTGGTTTAAGACGTATTCTGGTCTTGACCCAATACAAATCTCAGTCACTACAAAAGCATTTACGTAATGGGTGGTCAATCTTTAACCCAGAAATCTCTGAATACATCACGCCTGTGCCCCCACAAATGCGCACAGGTGATTCTTGGTATTCAGGTACGGCCGATGCGGTTCACCAGAATCTTTATATGCTTGAACTGAGTGGCGCTAAGTATATATTAATTCTATCAGGAGACCATATTTACCGAATGGATTATGCGGCAATGCTTAAGTTTCACCGAAAGCACCAGGCAGCATTAACCATTGCCTGTATGCCAGTACCGATCCAAGGAGCCGGTTCCTTTGGCATTATGTCAGTGGATGAGCAACAGCGAATTTTCGAATTTAATGAGAAACCGTTAATCCCCAAACATTTACCGGATGACCCCAGTCATGCATTAGCCTCTATGGGTATCTATATTTTTAATATGGATTTACTTCGTCAGGTGTTGCGTGCTGATTATCTTCAGACCGCTTCCAATCATGATTTTGGTAAGGATATTATTCCTAGACTCATTGATGCGCATAGTGTCTGTGCTTACCAATTTGGCGGAGAAGCTGGGCGAGTTACTGCAGATCGATACTGGCGAGATGTCGGCACCATAGATTCTTATTACGCAGCTAACATGGATTTGCTAGAACCCGTGCCGCCGTTAAATTTATATCAGCGAGACTGGCCTATCCGCAACTACAATGGACAAAACCCGCCCGCCCGGATAGTCACTGGAAAGCTAGGAAACAATGGGCGACTGATTGATTCAATGCTGGGTAGTGGAACAGTCGTTTCTGGCGGCACGGTTATGCACTCAATATTGTTTTCTAAAGTGTATGTGGATGAAAATGCAGTGGTTGAAGATTCAATTTTATTTGATGGCGTTCACATTGGCTCTAATGCGCATTTAAAACGATGTATTGTTGATAAGCATGTTCAGATTCCTCCGGGCGAATCCATTGGTATTAATGCAGCAGATGATTTAGCACGCTTCACTATTTCTGATTTAGGCATTACTGTTGTCCCTAAATATTATATGTTTTAGGTGCTTAAAACTTTAATAGACAAGTAAAAAGGCTTGTCTATCATTGGGTCTTTTTCTAATAATTATCAATCTTTTTCTAATAATCATCAATTTGTCACATTTTTTTAGTAGTATCATACACAATTAATTGTTACGTTATTATGAGTCAATAAGCTATGTTAATGTCCTGAAACACATACTTGAGATTTATGTGTAACTAATGAGTAAGTTTTTTAATAGGGCACTGTTCACAACATATTGGTTTAATAAGGAAAAGCTTTAATGGATTCATATCGTCAGAGGTTATTATTATTGTTGTTATTAATGATATCAGGCGCTAACGTAACTGCCGAAGACATCATTGATAAATTATCAATCGGCTCTTTCTCGTTGGGATCATTAGAGGATTGGGAAGCGAGGGAGTTTAATGGTCAAACCCACTATGAGCTGGTTGATTTGGCTGGTGTTAAAGTCTTAAAAGCAGAAAGTGTCAGCAGTGCTTCAGGGATGTTTAGAGAGCAGCGTATTGATTTGCATAAAACACCTTTTATGCATTGGCGTTGGCATATCAGCAATCGCCTATCGCCACACCTGAATGAACAGGAACAATCGGGTGATGATTATGCTGCAAGAGTTTATGTGGTCGTTAGTGGCGGCGCAGCTTTTTGGAAAACGAAGGCCATTAACTATGTGTGGTCAACTACCTCGCCTGTGGGTAAAGTTTGGCCGAGTGCTTACGCTTTTGCGGCAGCTACAGGGAAGATGACTATGATTTCTCTTAGGTCATCAACAAATGAAACCGGTATATGGTATTCAGAAAAGCGTAATGTTCGGGAAGATTTAAAACAACAATTTGGTGAAGATATTCGCTATATCGATGCTGTAGCCATCATGTCCGATAGTGATGATTCAAAAGGGATGGTAACAGCTTATTATGGTGATATTTACTTCACAAAGGATTAGGTTTTTTGATTGTGATGACTGATAACTGTATGGAAACGCAAATTGCCCCATGAATGGTATTAAATTCGCTGAACTTGAACAACTAGAACGCATTATTGAACAATTGGGTGACCATGCTCATACTGAGGTCATAGAACAGATAAGCTATAAAAACAAAGAGTTTCCTATCCATTGCATTTCGATAGGTTCTTCTCGCCCTGACGTACCTGTGTTAGCCTTTTTTGGGGGCATACATGGCTTGGAGAAGATTGGTTCTGAAGTCATCTTGTCCTATATGCAAACCATCAGTCAACTGCTCGATTGGGATGAAGAGTTTCTAGCTCGGTTAGAATATTCTCGGCTGGTTTTTGTGCCGTTGGTTAATCCTGTTGGCGTTTATATAGGAACCCGTAGTAATGGTAATGGCGTTGATCTGATGCGCAATTCACCTATTGAAGGTGTTGGAGACACTCGAATATATAGTGGTCATCGCCTTAGTCCGCATCTGCCCTGGTATCGCGGTGATCAAGACACGATGGAAAAAGAAGCGCAAGCACTGTGCCGAGTGGTCGAGAAACATCTATTCAACTCACCGTTGTCGATTGCGCTTGACTTACATTCGGGCTTTGGCATACGCGATCGTTTATGGTTTCCTTATGCCTACCGTAAAACTCCCTTTAATTTTATTGCCGAAACCATGGCCTTAAAAGAGCTGTTTGATCGTTGTTACCAACACCACATCTATAAAATAGAGCCGACCTGTCACGAGTATGTCATTAGTGGTGACCTGTGGGATTATCTATTGGATGATTTTGTGCAACGCCTTGTCAATCAGCGCTTGTTTTTACCGCTCACATTAGAGATGGGTTCTTGGCTTTGGTTGCGTAAAAGCCCAACGCATCTATTTTCGCGGCACGGTTTTTTTCATCCTTTATTGCCGCACCGTCAGCAGCGCATTTATCGACGCCACTTTTCTCTGTTTGATTTTCTACACCGGAGCCTGTTGTCTCCACAAAAGTGGACTCAGCTTACAGAGGAACAAAGGTTAAGCTTGACTCAAAAAGCAAATGCGCTTTGGTATGAATAATCCTATTGGAAAAAACTGGATCTTGTTACGGGGTTTGGCGCGAGAATCCGCGCATTGGGGCGCTTTTATACCCCAGTTACAAGCGGCCTTTCCAGACGCGACTATTACTCTTTTAGACTTGCCAGGCACAGGGCGTTTTTATCTTGACGTCAGTCCTAGCAGTATTCCTGCAATTGTTGAGCAAGTGCGTCATCAGGCGGCGGCTCAAGACTTACTTAAGCAGCCGGTTACGTTATTGGCTTTGTCCTTGGGAGGCATGGTGGCTTGGGAATGGTTACGCAGTTACCCGAAGGATATTTGTACAGCGACGTTAATGAATACAAGTTTTTCTAATTTGAGTCCTTTTTATCAACGCTTACGATGGCAAATATATCAGGACTTTATTGCTATGATGAAGACCCGCGAGGTTTATCAACGAGAAGTACAGATTATGCAGTTAACCAGTAACCGCACAAATCAAGGCGACACATTACCATTACAATGGCAGAAGATTCAACAAGAACATCCTATCAGTCTTATCAACAGTGTTCGGCAGATTATCGCTGCGGCTCGTTATAAACCCAGTGACCTTAAACCACATCAACCGGTTTTATTACTCAATGGTGGCGAAGATCGCTTAGTATCACCGGCCTGCTCGGAAGCAATACAGCAACACTATCAACTAGAACTACGTCGTCATCCCTGGGCTGGACATGATCTAACCCTAGATGACGGCGATTGGGTGATCGCACAATTAAAGAGTTGGTTGGATAATCTCCTTTAGTATTAATGAGATGAAGCGTTGCTTTGTCACATCGCTCAATGCCGTACAGATACATCAATTTGTCATATTTTTTAAGTAACATTTACGTAATTAATTATTACGTTATATGAGTCAATAAGCTAAGCTATGTTATGTTGTGGGTCACAAAAAAGATACCCATTCTAGGACTGAGTTTACCGATGCGGTCATGGCAGTCAGGGCTTAATGGCCTTACACGGGTAAGCCAGCTATTCAACTTCTTTCAGGATTAAATAATGCCCACTAACCAATTTCTCATCAGTCAACCCACGCCCACTATTACTCAACTTCCAAAACAGGGCGTTAAAAAACAGGATTTTATTAATTATTTTAAACAATACTATGTGCATTTGTTAGGTCGTGATGAAGGCCATCAATCACCTTTTTATGCCGGTGAAGCTTTATCAATGGTGATTCGTGACCACTTGATGGAACATTGGAAGGCTACTCATAAGACCTATAAAAACAACGACTGTAGACGGGGTTATTATTTGTCAATGGAGTTTCTTATGGGACGTACCTTAAGCAATGCCATGCTTAATCTGGGCGTAACAGATAATGTGACTCAAGCGATGTATGATCTCGGCATTGCTATTGAAGAATTGATTAGCAGTGAGGAAGATGCAGGACTTGGTAATGGCGGACTGGGGCGGCTCGCTGCCTGTTTTATAGACAGTTGTGCCACCCTGCAACTACCGGTTATAGGCTATGGCTTACGTTATGAATACGGCATGTTTACCCAGACTATTGTCAATGGTGAGCAAATTGAAAAACCGGATCATTGGCTACGTTACGGTAATGTCTGGGAAATTGAACGTCTGGAATATTCACACCGCATTAAATTTGGTGGTCGTTCCACGGTATGGACGGATGCTAATGGTAAACAGCAATTTAGCTGGGTTGATACGCATGATGTGCTAGCGATCCCTTTTGATACGCCGATACCCGGTTATCAAAATGGCACGGTTAATACCTTACGCCTGTGGAAAGCAGTCGCTACCGAAGAGTTTAATCTGGATGAATTTAATGCCGGTGATTATGCAGAAGCTGTTGCGGCCAAAATTACCGCCGAAAATATCACTATGGTATTGTATCCCAATGATGCCAATGAAAATGGTAAGACGTTAAGGTTACAGCAACAATATTTCCTGGCTTCTGCGAGTTTACAAGATGTCATTGCCCACTGGACAGGATTACACGGTAATGATTTTACACACTTCGCCGAAAAGAGTTGTTTTCAGTTAAACGATACCCACCCCAGTATTGCCATTGCTGAATTGATGCGTTTGTTAATGGATTTGCATGGCTTAGGCTGGGACGAGGCCTGGATCATCACCAAAACAACGATGGCTTATACCAATCACACCTTGTTACCCGAGGCGTTGGAAAAATGGCCGGTTACCTTGATGCAACGACTATTACCTCGACTAATGGACATTATTTTTGAAATTAATGCCCATTTTATCAGTGAAGTCTCCGCCTACTGGCCGGGAGATAGCGAGGTCTTACGCAAAATGTCCATCATCGAGGAAGGTCATCAACAACAGGTAAGAATGGCTCATCTTGCCATAATAGGCAGTTTTTCTGTGAATGGGGTTGCAAAACTGCATACCCAGTTATTGCAACAAGGCTTATTCAGTGACTTTTATGCCTTGTGGCCGCATAAGTTTAATAATAAAACCAATGGGGTCACGCCACGGCGCTGGTTAGCGAGCTGTAACCCAAAATTGGCGAGTTTGATAACAGAAACCATCGGTGACAGTTGGATTACTGATTTATCGCAGTTAAAAAAACTGGAACCCTTTGCCGATGATGCATCATTTCGAGAACGCTGGTACGCTATCAAGCAATCTGCAAAACAGAGTTTGATTGATTTTAAAAAAAACAAAAATGATGCAATATCACATTTAAGTGTGGAGGCTATATTTGATGTCCAGGTTAAACGGATACACGAATATAAACGTCAGTTTTTAAATATTTTGCATGTTATTCATCTTTATAACTGCCTTAAAAAAGGTGATACTAACGACCGGGTAGCGCGTTGTGTATTGATCGGAGGTAAAGCGGCTCCTGGTTACCGAATGGCAAAGAAAATCATCAAATTGATCAATAATGTTGCCCAGGTTATTAATTCAGACCCTACTGTTAATCATAAGCTTACCGTATTATTTCTGGAAGATTATCGTGTTTCAGCCATGGAAAAAATATGTTCCGGTGCTGATTTATCAGAACAAATATCAACAGCGGGTAAGGAAGCCTCCGGCACGGGCAATATGAAACTGATGATGAATGGGGCGATTACTATTGGTACTCTGGATGGTGCCAATATTGAAATTCGTGAAGAAGTGGGTGATGAGAACTTTTTTCTGTTCGGTTTAACAGAAGAACAAATTGAAGCAAAACGAGGGCATTATAATCCTATTGCTATCATTGATCAGGATGAAGACTTGCAGCATGTCATGCATCTTTTGGAATCGGGACATTTTAATCAATTTGAGCCAAGTCTGTTCGATGACCTGATTAACTCCATAAAAAGCCCACATGACCCCTGGATGACGATTGCTGATTTTCGAAGTTATATTGATGCGCAACAACGTGTTGAAGATGCTTATCGAAATAAAGATCATTGGGTCAAAATGAGTATTTTAAATTGCGCAAACAGCGGCAAGTTTTCTACTGATAGAACGATAAGCGAGTACAATCGGGAAATCTGGAAGTTAACACCACAACCCGTTGTGCATGAAAGTTTATAAAAGAGCATATATTCAGTCGTGCTATAGGGAAAGTCATTTATATTATCTTGTTTCAGAGATCATCAGGAGTAAACAATGGATAACAATAAAATAGGGCAGCACATATCCGAGCAATTTAATAACGAACTAAAGGATATACACAATAACCTGTTAACCATGGGTGGGTTGGTTGAGCGGCAACTTGAAATGACTATACAGGCTATTGAGACAGGGGATAGGGAGTTGGCGGAACAGGTTATCAAGAAGGAACATCAGGTTGAAACCCTGGAAAAAACTATCGATCATGAGTGTATGCAGACGCTGGCGTTAAGACAACCGACGGCCTATGATTTAAGGTTGTTGATTACGGTGATTAAAATCATAAATGAACTTGAAAGCATCAACAAAAAGGCTGGATGGATTGCTGAAATAACGCTAAAGTCAATCGGTAGCAGAAGCAGCTTTTCTCATTATGAATTGGAACATCTAACTGTACTTGTTAAGGGCATGTTACATGATGCACTGAATGCCTTCGCGAGACTGTCTCTGGAAAATGTATCCGGCATTATGGAGCGGGAAGCTAATGTTGATCGCGAATATGAGAATGTTTTAAGGCGGTTGAATACCCGAATGATGGAAGATCCCAGAAACATCACCCGCTCTTTAGAAGTGCTCGAGACAGTTCGTGCCTTGGAAAGAATAGGTGATCATGCCTGTTACATCTGTGAGCATTTATTTTATATGATTAAAGGCGAATACGTTCGACTTGCGGATCAGTAATGGATAATGACCTATTAATAAACCAAGCCCGGCAGCTTTATGTTATGTTACTCATAAAGCAATTTGGGCTTTCTGTAGAAAGTAAAACGAGACTAACACGTCTTGAAAATCTAATCATAATGGCTCGTTGCCGTTACCAGCGACGGTTAAACCATTGTGTTCTATGTTATCAATATCGTTCATTTGATTGCATTCGGGAAGCGGGAAAGAAGTCGACTTCATGCCAAATTCTACATTGGCACGCAAAAAACAGCTGAGGCTAATAATTAATACAATGAATCGAGACTAGCCCATGCTAGTATAAAGCCACGTGCTGCTTTAAATCCATCAACCCCTTAAGTGAACTATGCTAATGACCAAGCCTGAACAATCAATTGGTTCTACACCATTAAGTGTAGAAGAGTTAAATCATATCAACGCCTATTGGCGTGCATCAACCTATTTAGCCGCAGGTATGATTTATCTTCGGGATAATCCATTGCTGAAAGAACCATTAAAGCCAGAACATATCAAAAATAGACTGTTAGGTCATTGGGGTTCCAGTCCGGGCTTAAGTTTTATTTATATTCATTTAAACAGAATGATTAATAAATACGGTCTGGATACTATATTTCTGGCAGGCCCTGGGCATGGTGCGCCCGGCGTATTGGCACCGGTTTATCTTGAAGGCACTTACGCAGAAATTTATCCTAATAAAGGTGAAGATGAAGACGGCTTATTGCAGTTTTTTAAAGAGTTTTCTTTTCCGGGCGGGATTGGTAGTCACTGTACACCAGAAACACCGGGTTCTATTCATGAAGGTGGAGAGCTAGGCTATAGTATTTCTCATGCTTATGGAGCCGCTTTTGATAATCCTGATTTAATAGTCGCTGTGGTTGTCGGTGATGGTGAAGCCGAAACAGGGCCATTGGCTACGTCATGGCATTCTAATAAGTTTCTTAATCCCATTTGTGATGGCGCTGTATTGCCTATATTGCATCTGAATGGCTATAAAATAAACAATCCTACTTTCTTATCCCGTATTCCCCATGATGAGTTAAAGCAGTTGTTTCAGGGCTATGGTTACACGCCTTACTTTGTAGAAGGCAGTGATCCTGAAGCGATGCATCAGCAAATGGCCGGGGTGCTTGAAGATTGTATCCTTGAGATTAAACGCATTCAGCATGAGGCAAGAAGCACAGGTATTCCAGTACGTCCGCATTGGCCGATGATTGTGCTGCGGAGTCCGAAAGGCTGGACAGGCCCTAAAGAAGTAGACGGACATAAAGTGGAAGGCTTTTGGCGTGCTCATCAAGTGCCTTTAACAAACGTAAAACAAAATCCAGCTCACCTGAAAATGCTGGAAGACTGGTTGCGGAGTTATAAACCGGAAGAGCTCTTCGATGAGAAAGGTCGGTTAATTCCCGAGCTTAAACTATTAGCGCCTAAAGGACATCGCCGGATGAGCGCAAACCCCAGTGCTAATGGCGGTTTACTGCGTAAAGCTTTACGGATGCCTGATTTTAAGGATTATGCCTTAGCGCTGGAAGGGCCGGGTAAAGTGAGCGCCGAAAATACGCCCCCGTTGGGACAGTTCTTACGGGATATTATGCGTTCGAACATGCATAATTTTAGGGTCTTTGGGCCGGATGAAAATAGTTCTAACAAGTTAGATAGTATTTATGAGGTCAGCAAGAAAACCTGGATGGCCGAGTCGTTTGTTGAAGACGCGGATGGCGGTGAGTTGTCACCTTTTGGTCGGGTGATGGAGATGTTGTCCGAGCATACCCTCGAAGGTTGGTTGGAAGGCTATTTATTGACCGGTCGGCATGGCTTCTTTTCTACTTATGAAGCGTTTGTGCATGTTATCGACTCTATGTTTAATCAACATGCGAAATGGCTAGCGATGGCTAAAGCTGTCCCTTGGCGTGCTTCCGTTTCTTCGCTTAATCTGTTGATTACTTCGACTGTTTGGCGTCAGGATCACAATGGTTTTACGCATCAAGATCCGGGGTTTCTTGATCTTGTAGTGAATAAGAGTCCTTCTGTGACCCGCATTTATCTGCCGCCCGATGTGAATTGCTTGTTATCAGTCGCTGACCATTGCCTTAAAAGTACAGATAATATCAATGTGATTGTTTGCGACAAACAGAAGCATCTACAATACCTTGATATGGACTCAGCCATTAAGCACTGTATAAAAGGCATTAGTATCTGGGAATGGGCGAGTAACGATGCGGGCTTTGAGCCTGATTTAGTGATGGCCAGTGCCGGTGATATTCCGACAAAAGAAGCGTTGGCGGCAACGGTATTGTTACGTGAGAACTTTCCGACGCTTAAAATTCGCTTTATTAATGTCGTCGATCTTTATAAGCTAGTGCCCAGTAGTGAACATCCGCACGGGCTTTCGGATCGTGATTTTGACAGCTTGTTTACTTTGGATAAACCGGTTATTTTCAACTTCCATGGTTATCCCTGGCTCATTCATCGTCTGGCTTATCGACGTAATAACCACAAGAATTTGCATGTCCGTGGTTATAAAGAAAAGGGCAGTATTAATACGCCTTTAGAGTTGGCTATTCAAAATGAAACCGACCGCTTCAGTCTGGCGATTGATGCCATTGATCGTATTCCTTCGCTACAGGTTGCTGGCGCTCACGTTAAAGAAAAGCTTCGTAATCAGCAAATTGAATGTCAGAATTACGCTTATGAACACGGCATCGATAGGCCAGAAGATGATCACTGGGAATGGCCTTATTAAGCGACCATTAAGGTATTATTGAGAAGTTGTAACTGTAAGCTCTCCTTAGTTTATGAGAGCTTACAGGCACTTGGGCAACTCGCAATAAATAAAATAGTTAAACAGGAGTGCAATAGCTTCAGCTATTGCCTGTAAAAACAGCTAAAGCTATTTTACTCCAATATAAACGGCGTATTATTATTGCGTCTTACCTTGACGTTCACAGAAAGATAATCAGGTTTATGAATAGTTATTTGCTGGTGGTTAACGCGGGTTCTTCAAGCATCAAGTTTACTGTTTACTCGGTAGATTATTTATCAGATCAACAAATGGTCGAGGCTACCGGGCAGATTGAGGGTATTAACACTCAGTTAAATGTTGTAGTAAAAAATGTAGAGGGTTCAGTGCTCGCTACGCCTGACCTATCTGCATCCGGTGTGCATGATCATAAAGCCGCTATTGATCTGATGATGGGGTGGTTACAGGATTATTTTTCGAAGGTGACATTGCTCGCGGTGGGGCATCGTGTTGTGCATGGTGGACCGCATTATTTTGCACCGGTGTTAATTGATGAAAATGTGCTCATTGAATTAGAAAAGCTTATTCCCTTAGCGCCACTCCATCAACCACACAATCTTGCGATTATTCGTGAACTTCTGAATAGGATGCCTTCGTTACCGCAAGTAGCGTGTTTTGATACGGCCTATCATCGTACACAACCGACTGTTGCGCAATGTTTCGCAATCCCTCAGCACTTGACTGATGCGGGTATTCGTCGGTACGGATTTCATGGTTTGTCTTATGAATATATCGTCTCCATTTTGCCCGATCTTCAGCCTTGCTTTGCTAAGGCGCGGATTATTATCGCTCACTTAGGGAGTGGGGCTAGTTTATGCGCGGTTTATAACGGACGTAGCGTAGCAACGACAATGGGATTCTCGCCATTAGATGGCTTGTTGATGGGGACGCGCTGTGGCAGTATTGATCCGGGCGTGTTGTTGTATCTGATGGAATATCACCATCTGGATGTCCACGCCTTAGAGCAGTTGCTCTATCATGAATCGGGGTTATTGGGCGTTTCAGGCATCTCAAGTGATATACGTCAGTTGCTTGCCAGTCAAGATCCTCAGGCAGAAGAGGCGATTGCTTTGTTTGTGTATCGTATTGGACGTGAAATAGGCTCGCTGGCCGCAGCTTTAGGAGGGCTGGATGCGCTGGTATTTACGGGGGGTATTGGTGAGAACTCTGCCGTTATTCGTGCGAGAATTTGTAATCAGGCCGCCTGGCTGGGTTTAGAGCTGGATGCTTCGGCTAATGAATTGGGTGATACGTGTATCTCAACAGCGGCTTCAAAAGTGTCTGCCTGGGTAATCGCGACCGATGAAAATCAAATGATCGCGCGTCATACCTTAGACCTGATATACAACTAAGATAACTATCAAAAAATAGCCTAAATGACTGACAGCGTCAGGGCAAAAACAAACGCAATCACTAGAAAAAGGGTAAACCACCCTTTGTAAGTCAACTCTTCTCTAAACTGCCTGAGTTCAAGTTGCAATGCTTGTCTAATATTATCAGCCTTAACTATCCGTAAACACCAGCCACGAAACGAGTGCTGTTCTTCATAAGCCACTTCTTCAGCAATTAACTCCTGTATTGTCGGATAAAAATGACCACACTTGGGGCACCTTACATCAAATTCTTTACGTTCATAAGCGCAAGAAGGGCATTTATTCATCAGAGACTCCTAAAATTATTTCGTCTTTTAATCTTTACACTATGCAATATTGCTTAATCGTTATGCATTTTTTGTTGATAATGATGCCATGAATGTTATTATTCCAACAAAAGATCCTGGATTATTTAAAATTATATGCTTAAACACTTTCGTAATGATTCTATGATAGCAATTTTTTAGCACGCCATACATCATCAGTTGATGATGGTAATTGATTTTTCACCGCCACCCATTTTTTAAACCTCTAAGGAGCATCTAATGCTAAAACAGTACCATAAACATGTTGAAGAGCGTGCCGCTGAAGGCGTAGTACCTAAGCCACTTGATGCCGAACAGACAACTGCTTTAGTTGAATTAATTAAGTATCCCCCTCAAGGCGAAGAAGAATTTCTTCTTGATCTACTAGCCAATAGGATTCCTGCGGGTGTTGATGAAGCGGCTTACGTTAAAGCCAGCTTTTTGACTGCCATTGCGAAAAGTGAAGTGACCTCCCCTATTTTAACCCCAGCCGATGCCACTGAACTATTAGGCACTATGTTAGGCGGGTATAACATAACCCCGTTAATCGACTTGCTGGACACCCCTACCCTGGCACCTATCGCAGTTAAAGGCTTAGCACATACCTTGCTGATATTTGATGCCTTTCATGATGTTGAAGAAAAAGCACTGGGAGGCAATGCGTTTGCCAAGGAAGTGATTAAATCCTGGGCAGACGCAGAATGGTTTACCAGTAAACCGGCGGTTGCTGAAAAAATGACCGTGACTGTTTTTAAAGTCACCGGAGAAACCAATACGGATGATTTATCACCGGCACCGGATGCATGGTCAAGACCGGATATTCCACTTCACGCCAAAGCGATGTTAAAAATACCCAGAGAAGGCATCACTAATGCAGAACTTCAAATTGAAGAGCTTCAAGAAAAAGGCTTTCCGGTGGCTTATGTGGGCGATGTGGTCGGCACCGGCTCCTCACGCAAATCAGCGACTAACTCGGTGTTATGGTTTATCGGTAACGACATTCCCTTTATCCCGAACAAACGGGATGGCGGTGTCTGTATCGGTGGCAAAATTGCGCCCATTTTCTTTAACACCATGGAAGACTCCGGCGCCCTGCCCTTCGAATGCGATGTGACTCAATTAGCCATGGGTGACGTGATTGATATCTATGTATATGAAGGCGTGATTAAACGTCATGAAACGGATGAAGTCCTCTGCACGTTCGCGTTAAAAACTGACATCATTCTGGATGAAGTGCGTGCAGGTGGACGTATTCCATTAATTATTGGTCGTGGCTTAACGGATAGAGCCAGAAAATCCTTGGGGCTTGAAGCCTCTACCGTGTTCTTACGTCCAACGGCGGAAGAAGTTAACAACAAAGGCTTTACGCTTGCCCAGAAAATAGTCGGTAAAGCCTGCGGTGTTGAAGGCGTTCGCCCTAACACTTACTGTGAACCCTATATGACCACCGTCGGCTCACAAGATACCACCGGCCCGATGACCCGTGATGAACTGAAAGATTTAGCCTGCTTAGGGTTCTCAGCCGACTTAGTGATGCAATCATTCTGTCATACTGCTGCTTATCCGAAACCCGTCGATGTTGTCATGCAACATACTCTACCCGACTTCATTATGAATCGTGGCGGTGTTTCTTTACGTCCTGGAGACGGAATCATTCACTCCTGGTTAAACCGCATGTTATTGCCAGATACTGTGGGAACGGGCGGTGATTCACATACCCGTTTTCCGATTGGCATTTCTTTTCCTGCAGGCTCTGGTTTAGTGGCGTTTGCAGCGGCAACCGGTGTCATGCCTTTAGATATGCCTGAATCCGTACTGGTGCGGTTTAAAGGTGAAATGCAACCGGGTATTACCCTAAGAGATATGGTTAACGCGATTCCTTATGCGGCTATTAAACGCGGACTATTAACTATTGATAAGAAAGGCAAAAAGAATGTATTCTCAGGTCGTATCCTGGAAATAGAAGGTCTACCTGATTTAAAAGTGGAACAGGCATTTGAATTATCCGATGCATCAGCAGAACGCTCAGCCGGTGGTTGTACTATTCGTTTAAATGAAGCACCGATACGTGAATACTTAAACTCTAATATTACCCTGTTGAAATGGATGATTTCTGAAGGATACGGTGATGTAAGAACGATCAAGCGTCGGATTAAAAGCATGGAAGAATGGCTAGCCAATCCCGTTCTACTCGAACCCGATGCCGATGCCGAGTATTTTGAGATCATTGAAATTGATATGAATGAAATCAAAGAACCGCTGTTGGCCTGCCCTAATGACCCTGATGATATTAAAACCCTCTCAGACGTTGCGGGTACAAAAATCGATGAGGTCTTCTTGGGGTCCTGTATGACCAATATCGGTCACTTCCGTGCGGCAGGTAAATTACTTGAACAACAAAAAGGTGAATTACCTACCCGTCTATGGGTCGCCCCACCGACCAAGATGGATCAAACTCAATTAACCGAAGAAGGCTATTACAGTACCTTTGGTAAAGCGGGTGCCCGAATGGAAATGCCGGGTTGTTCATTGTGTATGGGTAACCAGGCACGTGTTGCAGAAAACTCAACCGTCGTTTCTACTTCAACCCGTAACTTCCCTAACCGCTTAGGTAATGGGGCCAATGTTTATTTAGCCTCTGCTGAACTGGCCGCCGTTTGTTCGTTATTAGGTAAAATACCCTCTGTTGATGAATATAACGTTTACGCAGAACAGATCAGCAAATCGGCTGGAGACAGTTATCGCTACCTCAATTTTAATCAAATGAAGGCTTATCAGAAAAAAGCCGATACTGTTGAGGTTGTTTAGTTTTGTGTAAAGTCGTTCTGCAATAAATAAAATACCCCCGGGTACGCAGAGCAAACAACGCCCTTGTTAGCTTTGTGTACCCCCTACAGTTTCGATGTTGAACAACTAGCACTTTGCTTTTATGCCCTCAAAACCACCTTCGTTTAAAATCTCATTAAGCTATCAAAATCGCGCAATAGCTTTTTATTATGGTCAGATTGAGCAACAACAACGCCTATTAAAGCGCATTCAAAGCGTATTACCGGACAATTTAGCCCAACAAGCGAAGCACTGCCTTATTAAAGAGAGAAAACTACTGATCTATACTGACTCAGCAACCTGGGCTTCACAGATACGTTTTTATAGCAACGTGATTATTGGCATTCTTCAGGCGACGACACAGTCACCGATTGAAACTATGCAAGTGAGGTTAATAACGACTCAAATTGGCTCTTCCTCAGGATCATCCCGAAAAGCAAACATACCTTCTGTAGAAAAAATAGCCCTGATAAGAAGAGATAGTTTGTCTGTTTCAGACGCTCAATTACAGCAAGCATTACTGAAATTAAGTGCCACGCTGGATAGATTATCCAATATCAATCCTTAAGCCACATAGCTATTCTATAGCGCTCTTGTTCCTTACCTTTCTTATTGGCTGTTACTTCAGATTCGTAACGCTCTAAGCATTCAACTCGTATTTTAAATGATGCAACTAATTGAATTTATTGGGGTGAACGATGGGGCTCGAACCCACGACAACCGGAATCACAATTCTAACTGACGTCTTTACTTATCATAATGATATGATTATTATTTGTCATCAGCATCAACAAATCACCCATTGATTTTAAAGAGGTTTTATTTTGCTTGTCATCAGGTTTTTGCCAAAAATAGCCACTATAATTAAGATTCATTCTTACTATAATAAAGAGAAAAATGACACAATCCATTACAGGTCGGTGATAAAGGACGGCTGTAAAGGTATTCAAGTAAATCCTATAAATTTGACAACCCCATTTTAACCGCCTATCTTAGCGTTATTAAACAACGGAGATAATAATGACCACCATTACTTTTGATACATTAAAATTCGCTAATACTCTAAAGTCAGCAGGCGTCCCACCGGCTCAAGCCGAAGCTGAGGCCACGGCAATTTCTGAAATACTAGAAGTTAATTTAAAAGATTTAGTGACTAAAGATGATCTACAAAGAGAAATGCGAGACATGGAGCAGCGCCTTATTATCAAGCTAGGCGCAATTCATAGTCTATGAACGTGAGGGTTATCTACCCGGTAATCAGAAAATATTAGATAAATAGGCGCATGCGACCATAGAACAGCATTAATGATGAATATTTATGATGTTAAAATGAAAACGGTAAAACCGTCAAATGAGTAATTATTTGTCATCAGCTTTCTCACCACCTGCTAAAACAGTAAGTGATAAACTAACGTAACTAATTGAATTTATTGGGGTGAACGATGGGGCTCGAACCCACGACAACCGGAATCACAATCCGGGACTCTACCGACTGAGCTACGCTCACCATAATATATGTTTGACTTTTTTCTTTAATTGGCGCGCTTGGCAGGACTCGAACCTGCGACCCCCGGCTTAGAAGGCCGGTGCTCTATCCGGTTGAGCTACAAGCGCTAAACTGGTCGGGGTGGAGGGATTCGAACCCCCGACATCCTGCTCCCAAAGCAGGCGCGCTACCAAACTGCGCTACACCCCGATTCTCTTTTAGCGTGGCTGGTCAATTTAAAACCACCCTTGAAGAGCTGACTATTGTAACGATACATCCCTCTATCGTCAACCATTTTCTTAAAAAATTTAAATCATTTACAATTTTTCTTTAACCAGTTGATAAACAGCTTCCGCAGCCACATCAACATCTTTTAGGATGCCTTCCAATTCAGTTAGCGTAGCTTCTGCAAACGCCCTGTCTTTAAGACTGCTAGTGTTGATATAAACATTAAGTGCAGCACTTTTTAAACCACTATAAGCAGCCATCACAGCTGCACCTGCATCACTAATCACACCTAAACTACCCTTTTCTGCCGCACAACGGCTTAATTCCACGGCTTTTGCACAGGCACGGGCACATTCCAAAGGAATCTCTGTAGCGGTCTTTAAAACGGCTTGTACGGCTTCTGTACGCGCAGATTTTTCAGCAGCTGTTTCTTTTGGCAAACTATAAGCACCCATTAACTGATTAAATACGTCAATGTCTGCTTTAATTAAATTGACCAGTTTTTCACGTAATGCTTCTGCCTCCTCTAACAAAGCTTTCATTTCATACTCAACTTCCGCGTATTTAGGCTTACCAATAGTCAAATGACAGACCATGCTAATTAACGCGGCAGACTGTGCCCCCATTAAAGCCGATACGCTACCTCCCCCTGGGGTTGCTGATTTACTGGCTAATTCATCAAGAAAGATTTGAATAGATTTATCTTTAATTTCACTCATTCGGTTATTTAATTAGTTAGTATTTGCATCAAAGGCCGTAATGTATAGCCTAAGTCATTAATCTACAGCCTTTTTAAAAAACTACTCACGGCGCCAACTGGTTTGTCCATTCGGACTGTCTTCCAAGATAACGCCATGCTCTTTTAAATCATCTCGAATTTTGTCGGCCAACGCCCAGTTCTTGGCTTTCTTAGCGTCCAAACGCGCTTGTATGCTTTGCTCAATCGCTTCATTTGTTAACGCATCATCTTCTGACACACTACTTTTCAAGAAGTCTTCTGGATCATCTTGTAACAATCCCAATAAGCTCGCTAATTTTTTCAACGTAAACGCTAAAACTTGTGCACCATCGAAATCTGTTTCTTTTACTTTATTTAACTCTCTAGCCAAATCAAACAAAACAGACAAAGCCACTGGCGTATTAAAATCATCATCCATCGCCTGCTCAAAACGTGATTTATACTCAGGCTGCAATAAACTCTCCGCAGCATCACAGCCACGCAAAGCGTTATAAAGCCTTTTTAAGGCCGTCCCTGCCTCATTCAGTTGCTCATCTGAATAATTTAACGGACTCCGATAATGACTGGAAAGAATAAAAAACCGAATAATTTCCGGCTTGTATTGTTTCAGCACTTCTCGCACAGTAAAGAAATTACCCAAAGACTTAGACATCTTTTCTTCATTCACGCGCACAAAGCCGTTATGCATCCAGAGATTTACAAAGCTCTCCCCTGTTGCCCCTTCTGACTGAGCAATTTCATTTTCATGATGCGGAAACTGTAAGTCCATTCCTCCTCCATGAATATCAAAATGATTGCCTAAGCAGCAGGTAGACATCGCTGAACATT
>Ga0118677_10004312_pt1 | contig 26035 bp, 14 predicted proteins | sample AliMusrvi5mmetaG_FD_86154 | JGI IMG/M metagenome (GOLD analysis project Ga0118677, IMG submission 86154)
GCTCGAAGATCTCGTGGATCATGCGCTTCTCCTCGTCCAGGAGCGTGCCCTGCTCGGTCACGAGAAGCTTGATTTCCTCTTCCGAGACCCCCGGTCGGCGACCGTCGAGCCTCAGCCCGAACAGCCGAGAAACCCCGTTGGCCGAGACGGTCAAGAGCCGGCTGGCCGAGTCAGGGCCAGGCAAGCCGGTGGCGTGCATGGAACGCCTGGCCGCATTGCACCCGGCCGCCGGCCCCAAAGCCGTCATGCAACTCCTCTGGGATTGCGCCCAGTCGTTGCTAAATGGTCCCGTCATCGTGCTCATTCCTGGCTACGTCGTCGAGTCCCGGACGTACAGCTTCCTGGGCTGCCGCGACGAGTTCATGTATCGGGGTGACTTGCTCTGAACCACCACAAAGGAAACGATCATGCGCATCGGAGAACTGTTCGATACCCCCGTGGCCGACAAGATTGAGCCGGTCATCAAGGTTGGTGAAAGGGGTGATGCACGCAAGCTGGCCCTGGAAATTGGCAGCTACGTCGTCACGCCGATGATCGAGAAGTACATCGACGACATCCTGGAACACTTTACCGACACGTTCCTCGCGGCCACGACCGAAATCGGCATCTGGCTCTCCGGCTACTTCGGTTCCGGCAAATCGCACCTCGCCAAGACCATCGCGCTGATCTGCGAGAACTCGATGCTTGAGGGCGTGTCGGCCTGCAAGCGGTTTGAGGCCCGGTTGCCGCCCGACGCCCCCCATCGCGATTCGATCAAACGCAGCTTGGGCCGCATGGACCAGTGCGGCACGCAAGTCCTGGCCTTCAACATGAACTCGCTGTCCGATAGCCGCACTCGGCCACTGGCCAGTTTGCTCCTTTCGCAGTATTACCTGGCGTGCGGCTACAGCGGGAATCTGATCTATGCCCGCGTGATCGAGGCAGAACTGGACAAGCAGGGTAAGCTGCCGGCCCTGCATGCGGCGGTCGAAGCCCGCGCCAAGAAGCCCTGGGCCGACATCCAGAAGAACCTGGCATTCTATCGCACCCACCTCTACGCCGCTGCCTGCGAAGTCGCTCCCGAAGTTTTCCCATCGCCGCAAGACGTTGACCAGGCCCTGAAAGAGGCGGAACGCGGCGAATTGTATAATGTCGTTTTCCTCGTGGATACGATCCTGACCGACCTCAAGAAACGCGAGGAGCAACTCAAGAAGCCGCAGCGGATGATGCTCGTGCTCGACGAGTCAGGCCAGTGGATCGAAGATGACCAGGGCCGGCTCTCCCAGCTCCAGTCGCTTGTCGAGGAGGCAGCCATCCGCGGCCAGGGCAAGCTCTGGCTCATCGTCACGACCCACGGTGATATGGGCTCGATCTACAAGGAAGCCCGCGCCCTGGAAGGCGACATGAAGAAGATCGAGGGCCGCTTCCGCTTCAAGCCCGCGCTGACCACCGAGAACATCGAACTGGTGCTTGAGGATCGGCTCTTCCGCAAGAAGCTCGCTGGAAAACAGGCCATCGAGGCGGAGTATGCGAAGCAGCCCGGCGTACTGCGAGGTCTTGGCGAGTTGACGAATACTTCCCGCACCCTGACCGCTTGCAGCGAGGAGAAGTTCCCCGTCTACTACCCCTTCTTCCCTTACCAAGTTGGCTTGATCCCCGAAATCGTCAAAAGTCTGCGCTCCAAGGGCGGGCGCGGCGAGCAGATGTCGGGCTCGACCCGGACCTTGCTGGCGATTACCCAGGACATCCTTCGCGCCGGTCGCCGCAACTACCTCGACGAGCCGCTGGGAGCCTTGGTTAGCTTCGATGAGGTCTACGCCAACCTAGCGGGCGAGGGTGAAGTCACGCCCGATGTCCGCACGGAGTTGTCTCGCGTCAAGGACATGGTGCCGGGGGCAACGGCCCTGACGGCGCGCGTGGCCGAAGTGCTCTTCCTGATCCGCGAAGTTTCCTTCATCCCCCGCACTCGCGACAACATCGCCCGGCTGCTGGTGGAAAGCATGGACGACGACCTGCCCACAGTCTTGGCCCGCGTACAGCCCGAGTTGGACCGCCTGATCGCTGCCAAGCTGGTGGCGCTTATCGGCGAGGAATACGAGTTCCTCACCGGCGTGCGGCGAACCTTCGAGGAAGAGGTCACCACAGTCGAACAACAACACAAGCTCCATGACCGGGAACACGGCCTGACCGACAACTTCGTCCACGAGTCCGGCAAGAGCCACTGGCGGGGGTGGCTGGGTTCCAATGTGGTGACTTATCACGATCACGAGTTCACGCTCAAGCTGCGGATCGACAACACCCCAGTGCCCGGTACACAGGGCGTCGTCGAATTGAAGCTCTATACACCACTTTCCTTCGGTCGCGTAACGCTCGACGAACTGGAAGGCCAGAGCCTGCATCCCGATGGGCAATACACCATTTTCTTCCTCTGCGGTCGTGTGCCGGGCTTCGATCAGGACCTGACCCGCTACCTGGCCACAAAAGAAGTGATCGGGAATTGGGCCGGCGACGCGCACAGGTCCGAAGAAGCCCGCGAACTGGCGCGGAGCCGAGAGACCGACGATCTGCCCAAGTTGCATCGTAAGGTGATCAATGGGTTGAAGGAAGGTATTCGCACAGGGCATGTCGTCTTCCGTGGCTCCAGTCGCCAGGCCCGCAAACCCGAACAGAATCAGACGCCCGGCGATGCCCTCCGGCTCGACATGGCCACGTTCTGGCCAACGATCTATCCCAAGTTCGACAAGATGCCGGTGCGAATTGCGAACGACCAGAAGGCGATCTGCGATGTCCTGTCAGGCGCGGACAACCCCGGCAAGGAAGTGCAGGCCCTGCGGCTGTACGACAAGGCCGGCAAGATCGACCCGCACTGCCCGCTTCTGGATGGCTTGCGCATCTACCTGGCTACCGAGCAGCCGAAGGGTCACGTGCTCGGCAAGAAACTGCTGGAGGACTTTGCTGGCCCGCCCACCGGGTGGGACCCCAACGCCATGCGAGTCGGCGTGGCGGCCTTGGTCCGCGCGGGCACCGTCCAGCTCATCGTCGGCAAGAAGCCCTACACGAACCCCTCCGACCCGGATCTAGTGGACGCAATCCGCGTCAGCCGCAACTTCGACAAGGCCGAGTTGGTCCTCGAAGAGACCGATATCGAGCCCGACGTGCTCACCGAGACCCGCAAGTTCATAATGAAGCTGGCCAAAAAGCGGGGAATCGACGAGACACCGGCCGCCTTGGGCCAGGCCGCCGGCGACCTGGGCACGGCCATCCTCGGCAAGGCCGACGCCGTTCATCTCTGGGCGAGCGGTTCCGGGATGCCGCTCTCGGCCGACTTCACCGAGGGCGAAGAGGCGTGGCGCAAGGTTGCCGGACTGACCAACCCGATCCATCGCGTCAAAGAGATCCACAGCGAACAAGCAACGCTGGAATCCGGGCATAAGGCCATCGAGGCGCATGCCGATTTTCAGGAACACAGCGGCACGCTGTTTACTGATTTGGTGATGATGTTCCAACAGTTGCAGGCCATCGAGCATCGCCTTGAACCGGCTGGCCAGATCGCATCTTTCCTCAACGAGTACCGCACGGTTGAGCAGTCGGCGGCATTCACCGACAAGGCGACGTGGAAGCAGCTTCAATCGCGCAAGGCCCAGGCGAGCTTGGAATTGACACCGCTCCTGGACGGTTGGTGCAACCAGGCCCGGCAGCAACTTCAAGACGCCCTCGACCGTTTGCCTGCCGACCTGGCCGCGCAGGGGCTGGATGCCGGATTGCAGGCCGCCATGGCTGCCCCCCTCGTCGGTTTGCAAGACGGACTTGGTGCCGTGACGCTTCCTGCCCAGGTTGCCGCATTACCCGACCGCGCTGCCCAGGCCGTCCGGCAACTGGGCCAACGCTTCGCGGCAGAGGTCAGGAGAAAAGCGGAAGCCGAGGCAGAAGCCAAGGCCAAGGAGGAAGGCAAGAAGGTCGAAACGAAGCCGGTCCGCCAAACCCGTCCGGTTCGTGTCGGCGACGTAGCCACGGTCACCCGCGTCAGTACCGAAACCGAGTGGGAAGTCCTTCGCGACAAACTCGACAAGCGAGTGCGGCAGTTGTTGAAAGATTTCGACGTGGAACTGGAATAAGGCATCCCGGATGGAAACCGCCCACAAGAAAGTTCTGAAGTCGATCAGCCTGGATCTTCGGCACCTGCTGGAAGGGGCCTACGATGCTGCGGGTCGCTGGTGCCCCGGCGATCTGGAGCAACGGCTGGCAGCCATCGGTGTGCGGCGGGACCGGGAGCCGGTCGCAGTGGATGAGTTGCCCCACCTGTCGCCCGCCGACTGTAAGGCCCGGCAGATCGTTGATGCCTATTTGGAACTCCGCGCTGACGCTGGTGTTGGCCGAGCCGAAGCCGTGGCCGAGTTCGTCCGCGAGACGGCGTATACCTGGGCCAACCGCCTCATCGCCCTACGGTGTATGGAAGCCAGGGACCTGATCGACGAAGTGATCCTCCAGAAGGCGGCGTACGGCGGCCGATCACTGGAGCATCATCGCTTGGCCCAACGGCAACCGGGCCTGTGTGCTGGCGAAGACGACGGTCTGCTGGCCGTGCTGGATAAGGTCTTCGCCGAGCAGGCCGATCGGCAGCCTATGCTCTTCGATCCCGCGGCACCGGGCGTAACCCTAAAGCCCTCGGCAGCAGCCATCAAGCGGTGTCTGGCCCTGCTTTCTGACAGCCAGAAGGTTGGCGACCAAGTCGTGGCCACCAGCGATGTCTTTAAGGCCCCCGACGCCCTGGGTTGGGCCTATCAGTATTGGAATACTGAGGAGAAGGACCGGGTCTTCGAGAAGGTTCGCACGCAGAAAGGGGCGAAGATTGAAGGGGCCGACATCATCCCCGCCACGCAGCTCTACACCGAGCCCTACATGGTCAAGTTTCTGGTGCAGAACTCCCTGGGCGCGATCTGGATGGGCATGTACCCGGAATCGAGGCTGTGCGAGAAGTGGGAATACTACGTTCGCAATACCGAGCGCGCCTCCGTTGAAAAGAAGCCCGTCGCCGAGATCACGTTTCTCGATCCGGCCGGCGGTTCCGGCCATTTCCTGTTGGAAGGCTTCGACCTATTCTACGACATGTACATGGAGGAAGGGCGGATCACTGACCCCGAGGCCATCTGCCGCTCGATCTTGGAGAACAACCTCTTCAGCGTTGATATTGACGCTCGCGCCGTGCAAATTGCAGAGGTGGCCCTATGGATGAAGGCAGCCGAGCGAGCCTTCGGTTTCGAGGGCAAGCCGACGAACCTCGTGGCAGCCGTAGCCAGCCACCTCAAAGGCCCTCTCTGGGAAAAGTTCCTGGCGGGCTTTGAGAGTGAACCGTCCGTCGCCCGCGTGCTACGGAAGTTCGGCCAAGCCATGGAGCACATCGACGAACTGGGCAGCCTCGCCCGCCCCGATGAGGATCTGCGGGCGATCATCCACGAGGAACACGCTACCTGGGAGCAGCAGGTTACGCAAAAGAAGGAAGCCAACTTCCTTTTCTCTGATATGGCCGAGGACAAGCTTAGCGGCCAACTCCCGTTCCACGAGGTCTCCGACGAGGAGTTCGGCGAGCGGATGCTGTATCGCGCGAAGGCGGCAATCCACACGTTTACTCAAGATGCTCATGCGGCTGGTAACGTACAGAATGAGTACCTTGCATCTGAGGCCGCGGTTGGATTTAAGCTATTCGACGTCCTGGGGAGAAAGTACGACGTTGTTGCGGCAAACCCACCATACATGGGAACCACACAACTTTCACCCACGGTATCAGCGGTTGTTGCTCGACACGCGAACAGCCCCGATCTGTACTGTGCGCTGATGCTCCGCTGGTTAGACCTGCAAGTTCCCAACGGGATTGCTGCCCTCGTTACGCGAGCGGACTATCTGACGCAAGCGGAGTGTGAGGAACTGCGCAGCCAACTCCTAGCACGCACATCTATTCAGATTTTGGTGCGTCTTGAGAACCGAGTGTTCCGCGACCTCAGCAATCCCAATGCGATTTTTTTCAGTATGCAGGTACACTCCGTACCGCGGGTATCGTCACCAAGACTTGTACACATTTCTGTCGATAGTGGTGAATTTGAGGGTAAGGCGTCAGAACTTGCGAATCGTATCTCGCTGAACCAGACGGCTCTGGTAGCGCAGCAAGCGTTTGAGAATCTTCCTCGCCATTCATTTGCACTGAATCTGCCCGAGTGGGGCTACATCGCCTATACGTCACATCCGATGTTCCATCAATTCGCGGCGGCACGACAGGGGCTGATCACTGGTGATACCTCACGGTTCCTCCGGTTTCGCTGGGAAATCCTGAAGTGCAGTACCAAGCGATGGAAACTGTACGCAAAAGGTGGAGAGTTCTGCCGATGGTTTGGCAACGATTGTTGGGCTGTAGATTGGGGCCATGATGGTTCGCGGTTGCGACATTTCGTAGATCGTTCGACAGGAAAGAGTCGGTCTCGTGTTCAGAACACAGCTTATTATGGCAGGGAAGGGCTGACTTGGTCGTCGCAAACGGTGTCGGCATTTGCAACCCGCATCCTGGAACCCGGTTCCATCTTTGACACCACGGGATCGAGCGCGTTTCTTTTGGCGCAGTCTGATACCGAAGCGAACCGCCTGAAACTGATGGGAGTTCTAAACAGCCCTTGTTTCGGCGTTCTCTTTAGGAGTGTACAGCCAGGTGTCCATTTTGGAGAGGGGTACCTTGAGAATCTGCCGTGTCCGCACCCAGCCAGTCTGCCCGAGGCGCTGGCTGAAGCCGTATCCCGTTGTATCTACCACCAGATGGAAGTGGCCAGCTTTGACATCTGTTCGAGTAGATTTCGGCCGCAAGAAGGGTGCGGTTCTTCTGGTGTGCGTGACGCTGCTGCGAAGTTGATCCTATCGAAACTGGACCAGGAGGCAGAGGTTTATGCTGCTGAACTGGCAGTATGGGATCTCGGAGAAGAGGCATTAGGAGTGCCGCGCGACAGTCGCACGACTCATATACGCGCAAATCTGATAACTGGCTTTGATGATTCTGCCTTTCTCGAAAGACTTTGGAGATCCACGTCAAGTCCTACCGCAGAGCTTCAGCTTGCCACACAAAGTGGATTTGAGGACGCTTGCGTACGGACGGGGGCAAGACCAGAAGCCGGAAGAAGCATTTTGGATACAGTCACGCCTGGTACGATTCCGGCGGACACACTCCAAGACGCGGCCACTGCACTGCTTGACCCCCCCATCCTGTCGAGCCTCGGTTACCATTGGCCAAATGAGCGGGTGCTTGCGCGCAGCAAGCCCGTCACCGATGGCATCATTCCAGTGACGCACGACACCGACGAACCGGCGGTGCTTGATCGGCTCCGGGAGCGCTTCGGTGAGAACGACGGTAGCGATGCCGTAGCACCCATCGAACGGGAGTTCGCAGAACTTCTTGGTAAATCGGTGGATCAGTGGCTCGAATTGGATTTCTTTGCGCATCACGTAAGCCAGTTCAAGAGGCGACCCATCGCCTGGCAAATTCAGAGCGGCAAGTTCAGCGCCCGTACCAAGCCAGCTTTCGCGTGTCTCGTCTACTATCACAAGCTCGATGGTGACCTGCTAGAGAAGCTCCGTACTCAGTACGTCGGCCCTCTCCGACAGCGGTGGGAAACAGAGTTGCGGGGCATTGAGTCCGTGGCCCCATCCGCTCGTAGTGAACGCCAGACAACCCGACGCAGTGAGTTGGGCGACCTGATTAAGGAACTCCAAGACTTCGACGCTTGCCTGCGCACCGTGCAGGAATCCGGGTTTGAGACGCCCTTGCTTCGCCAATTCGCTGTTGAGGATGCCCTGTTGTGCATGAAGGCCCGTTGGCTCCGTCGCCTGAGCGAGACGATCCAAGCCGGCCCGCTTGCCGGTTGGAAGACGGAGGCCCGTACCGACGTCCACGATGATCTTCCAGGCTGGATCGACGAGGCGATGGCCCATCTCGATTACCATTGCAGCCGTGTCACGCCAGAAGAATGGGGATCGGCCGACGATCCGATGCCACCCTCCTTGGCCGCGCGGATCTGCGAGAATCCCGCGTCGTTGGTTGCAAGCGCCCTGGGGCATGCGAATGCGGTATGGTCGGGCCGGCTGAATGAAGAAGTCCTGGCCCCCCTTCGTCGAGAAATGAGCGAGAAGAAGGAATCGCTCAAGGAGATCCAGGCCAGGCTCAAGGAACTCACGGACCGGGACCGCGAACTGAAAGCCGACCTGAAGGATGAGGAGCAGCGTCTGAAACGCGAGATCAAGAAGCTCAAAGAGAAGATCGACGGAATCACCGCGGGCGCCGACCGATTGCGAAAGAAGATCGTCGCCTGGCAGTGCCGCGAGGCCGCCGGCTGGGAACCGTGGCTGGCGGCCCAACCGATGTACGACGCGATTTCAAGCGTGGACGGCCGGCGCCGGCCGCCAACGACCGTGCCGGAGTGGATCACCCAGGAGCGGTCCTACGTGCCCGACATCAACGATGGCGTGCGAGTGAACATCGCGCCGGTGCAGAAGGCCGGCCTGCTGGCGGCCGACGTTCTGGCCACGCGGGACCTCGACAAGGCCATCGCCGACCGGGCCGAATGGCGTACCGACGAGCGCCGCTGGTGCCGCGAAGGCAAGTTACCCCAACCCGGCTGGTGGCAGCAAGGAAGTGAATAGGTATTATGAGCGTTGACAGCTTTCGTTCGTGGTTAGTTGGAGAGGTCCGGGAAGTCCTGGGTCGGAAGACGGCCATGCCGCCGTTGCTGCTCTGGCTGGACCCGGACCAGCAGTGGCTTGACCTCCTGCGAGCCGCCGCGCCGGTGGGTAAGTTTGACCTATGGGCCGACCCCGATGAACACGAATTGGTCCTCCGTGACCGCTTTTACCGCACATCTCGGGCGCCACGGGTCGTCTGGTTGCCCGCGGCACGCGATTCGATCACCTGGTTCAAGCCCTTCGAGCTGGAGGCCGAAGCGGTCTGGGAGAAGGGCCTGCTAGAGGCGCTGCGGGAGTTCGGCGTTTACATCCCCCGCGAACACGAAAGCGAGATGGCATCCGAGCTGCCGGCCTACGCGCGGGAGTGGTTCGATCAGCCCAAGGAGGCATGGAAGGAACTGACGCCCGGCAATGCCCGAGGGACGTTGGTCGATGACGCGCGGGTGCTTCAGGTGCTGGCCGGTGAGACCGGCGAGTTCGACCGCCTCGGCGAAGAGGGCCGATTCGATTTCTTTGCCAGCCGGGTGGTCAAGGACTTTGGCCTGCCCGAGCCCGCGGGCCAAGCCGAGGGGGTGTGGCGGATTGCGGCGACGGCCCGGCTCTTGGCGACCGAGGCAGCCGATGGCGCTCCGCAGGAATCACCTCACGAGGGCGACAAGATCATTCCTGCCGGCCAGCCAAGGAAGCGGGCGCTGGGGATGTTGAAGAGCTGGCAGAACGACGTTCGCTACATTCCCACATTCGAGCACCTGGTTCCCGAGGCCGACAAGACCATCGGTCTATCCTACTGGGCTCGCAACCTGAATACGCCGCCCCGCTCGCGGGCGTCGAGAGCAGTTGAAGAAACGCTCTTCGGGCTGGCAGTGGATCGGCTGGATCGCATGGAGCAGGTCGATCTCCTGGTCAAAGAGTTGGGCCGCAACCTGCAAATGTACAAGGACCGCGAAAAGGGATTCTGGGGTTGCCAGGCCACGGACTGCGTCGGCTGGGCGTCCATCGTCGGCCTGGCGGACGCGGCCAGCCTGCTGGTGGAAAACCAGGGGGTGGCTGAAGGATGGAAGACGGCTTCCGACGCCGTTGCATGGTACACAACGCGCGGATGGCAGCTCGATGCGGTTGGGGAACGGCTATTCAAGGAAGAAACTGACTTTCCGACGAAGCTCCAGCGTGTTCGTGCCCGCCTGCGTCGAGGTTATCTCCGCGCTGTGGACCAGATCGGCGTTGCGTTCTCAGATCTGCTCAACAACGACAGCAGCAAGATCATGGCCATGCCCACGGCCGGCGAAGCCACGCTGGCGGAGCTTCAGCGGCAAAAAGGGCCAACGGCCCTGGTATTCCTGGATGCCTGCCGCTTCGATCTCGGGCAACGCCTGGCCGAGATGCTCAACCAGGGTGAACCAGCCCCCCGCGCGACGGTAACCGCCGCTGTGGCCTCCGTACCCAGCATCACCGCTGTGGGGATGCCGCTGGCGTTGCCGATGCCACGGGGCAAGTTTCGCGTGGGGTTGACCCCGGACAACAAGGACTTCGTAGTCACGGTGGAGGGATTCAACGGCAACCTGGCCGTGGCCGATGAGCGCCGCAACTGGCTCAAGCAATGCTTTGAGGCCAAGGACTGCCTGGGCATCGAGGAGGTTCTCGACGGCGAAACACTCAAGCCGGCGAGCAAGGCCCGGCGGCTGATCACGGTTCACGGCAAGGAACTGGACCAGCACGACGGTCAGTTACAACTCACGGGGGCCGATGATCACCTCAATCGCTACGTGCAGGCGATCCGGCGATTGCGGGATGCCGGCTACCACCGGGTCGTCGTCGTAACCGACCACGGATTCTTCCATTGGCAGCCCGAGGAGCATGAGATCGAGGAGAATAAGCCGAGCGGCGATCTGCTGTGGCAGTCTCGGCGGGCAATGGTGGGCCGTAATCTCTCCCATCCGCAGGCGGTGAAGCTGCCGGTGCCCTGTTCGGACCTGGAAGCCATGGTGACGCGCAGCGTAAACGCCTTCCGTACTTACGGCCGTTTGGGCTTCTTTCATGGCGGGGCAACCTTGCAGGAGATGGTCATCCCCGTGGTCGTCGCCACCTGGCCAGCGAAGTCGAGCAAGGTGGAAGTGGTCTTGAAGCCGGTCGTTCAGATCGCCACGCTCACGCCCAGGGTGCAGGTGCAGGCCGGCGCCGCAAGCCAGAGCGGAGGGCGTTTGTTCGCCACTGATACCAACGTGCTCGCGCGACGGGTGATTGTCAAAGTCAAGGAGCCGGACAGCGGCACGCTTGTTTTCAAGCACAGCGAGGCGGTGACGGTGATGCCGGACGGAGAGCCAATTACCGTCAACCTGCAACTCGTGGAGCCGAAGCCGGAACTGGAATACGACACGCCGCTCCTGGTACAAGTGCTGGATGCCGACAACGAAGAGATCCTCACCAGCGAGCCTATTACGCTGAAGGTCGAAATCAATGAATGGTGATTCCCAATCGAATGGTACGGTCGATGCACTCGACCAAAAGCTCATCGACGCCTTCCCGGGCCGCGTGGTGCGTAAGGACCTTGTCTACAGGTTGAAGGTCGGGTTCAGCATCCCGGTCTACGTGCTGGAATACCTGCTCGGCAAGTACTGCTCAACCACCGAGGAGGAGCAGATCCGGGAGGGGCTGGAGAGCGTCAAGCAGGCCATCAAGGAGCGGGTCGTACGTGCGGATCAGAGCGAACTGATCAAATCGCGGCTCCAGCGGTCTGGTTCGATGAAGCTCATTGACATGGTGACCGTAACCTTCGACGAGAAGGACCAAGGCGGCAAATACTGGGCTCGGCTTGCGGCGGCCGGCCTGGACAAGATCCACATCAACGAGCGGATCGTCCAAGAGCATGAGCGGACGCTGACAGGTGGCGTGTGGGCCAATGTCGAGCTGACCTTTGACGAGTCATTGGTCCACGGCGGCGTGACGCGGCCGTTTGTGCTGGCCCGGATGCAGCCGATCCAGATCGCCAGTGCCAAGCTCGACGAGTACATCGAGGCCCGCCGGCAATTCACCCGCGAAGAATGGGTCAATGTGCTCGTGCGGACGATGGGATACGAAGCGGCCCACCCCGACATGACCTGGCGGCGCAAGCTGCTGTATCTGCTGCGGCTGGTGCCGATGGTCGAGAAGAACTACAACCTAATCGAGCTGGGGCCCAAGGAGACAGGCAAATCGTTCATTTATCGGGAGATTTCCCCTTACGGGATTCTGCTCTCCGGCGGCCAGGGCTCTGTGGCCGACCTGTTCGGCTGGAAGGGGCGGAAGGACAAGGCGGGGTTGGTTGTCCGCTACGATCTGGTGGCCTTCGACGAGGTCGCCGGCCCGAACTTCAAGTCGGAATCCGACAAGCAGATGTACAAGGGGTACATGGAGCAAGGCTCGTTTTCCCGAGGCGACGACAAGGGGACCATCCAGGCCGACGCCGGGATCATCTTCAACGGCAACATCGAAGGCGACATCCCGTCCATCGCTCGCACCACACACCTGCTGACGCCGCTGCCGGAGAACATCCGCAACGACGATGCCTTCCATGATCGTTGGCATGCCTACCTGCCCGGTTGGGAAGTTTGCAAGCTCGTGCCGGAGCACTTTACCACGCATCTCGGTTTCATCGCGGACTATATCGCCGAGATCTTTCATAACGCCCTGCGGCCACTCAACTATACCGACGCCTATGACCGCTACTTTGCTTTCGGCAACCATGTCGGCGGGCGTGACCGCAAGGCGGCCGTGCGAACCATATCCGGCCTGCTGAAGTTGCTCCACCCTGATGGCAAATGCACGAAGGAGGAGTTGGCCGAATACATCCAGTTCGCCTTGGAGCTGCGCCGCCGCATCAAGGAACAACTCAAGCGGATGAACCCGCTGGAGTTCCCGAAGGTGAACCTGTCGTACATCGACAAGGAGTCGGGTGACGAATTCTTTGCCGAGTGCAAGGAGATCGGCGCAACGCGACTGATCCCCGAAGGCCCCCTGCCGCCGGGCGACGTATTCGGCGTTGGGCGGGACACGACCAACGAGCGCGTGGCCCTGTTCCGTATCCAGGTCGCGGCCCTGCCGGGCAACGGCCGGTTCCAGGTGGTCGGGGTCTCTGCGAAGGGCATCAAGGAGTCGGCCCGAATGGCCTTCGATTATCTACGGGCCAACGCCAAGCGGGTGGGGCTGGACCGCGACCTGGGGCAGTACGACTTGAATATCCAGGTGATGAGCCCTACCTACGGCAAGGACACGCCGGACCTGGGCGTGGCCTTCTACATCGCCATCCTGTCAGCCATCGTCAACAAGCCAATAGCCGGCAGTCTGGTCGTCATGGGGCAGATGTCGATCCACGGCATCCTAAGCCGAGTGGAGCAGCTTGGGGACCGTCTGCGTGTGATCATGGACGCCGGTGCCCGGCAGGTGCTCATCCCCACGGTAAACGCGGCGGACCTGGGCAGTATTCCGCCGGAATTGTTGGACAAAGTACGGGTCGATTTCTACACCGATCCGTCGCAGGCCGCGTTCAAGGCAATGGCGGAGGCTTGAACACAAGTGGGGTAGATTGATTCCAGATCAAAGCCATCTAGCGATGCACGGCATAGCGAATATGATTTCAATCCTCAAAAGTCTAACGAAAAGGAGAACATGACATGAGCAACCGTCCCGGTGGTGAGTTGGCCAAGAGGCCGTTACAGTTCATTTGGCTCGTTGACTGCTCAGGGTCGATGCAGGGTAAGAAGATCGAGAGTGTCAACTTTGCCATCCGCGAGTGCGTCATGTCGATGCGTGCGGTGGCCGACGAGAACCCTAACGCCCAAGTCCTCGTCCGTGTCATCAAGTTTTCGGACGGAGCACAATGGCACGTCTCTCAACCGACCGATATTCACGACTTCCAATGGACCGACCTCAGCGCGGATGGTGTCACCGACATGGGGCACGCCCTGTGTGAGGTCGCCAAAGCCCTGGATGTCAAAAACATGCCCGATCGCGGCCTGCCGCCAGTCCTCGTGATGATTTCAGACGGGCAGCCGACCGATGACTTCAATACCGGCATGAAGGCGTTGCTTGACCAACCCTGGGGTAAGAAAGCGGTGCGGATTGCTATTGCGATCGGGGAGCAAGACGCAGATCTGGAGGTCTTACAGAAATTCATCGGAAACCCCGAGGTGAAACCTCTGTTGGCCAACAATGCCCATGACCTGGTACGGATGATCAAGTGGGCCTCGACAGTGCCGTTGAAAGCCGCTTCCAACCCCGCGAGCCGGACCAAGGACCAGCCCGATACAGGAAACGTGCCGATCCCGGCCCCGCCTCCAGCCTCGTCCCAAGATGCTCTGCCGGCGAGTGCCGACGATTCCTGGTGATTGGACCTCTTGAGGCTTGGAGATAGCGGTCATGTCGCAAGTTCTTAGGGAATGTCGATGGGGCGTCCTCAGTTGCACCCAGAGGGGAGCCTCGCATGTGCGTCAAGGGTTGAAGAACCAAGATGCAATCGACCATTATGTTTCCGATGATGGTGCCGCTCCGGTCATTCTAGCCGTGGCAGACGGGCACGGCAGCGCGAAAAGTTTCCGAAGCGACATAGGCGCGGGATTCGCCGTCAAGACTGCCGTTGAAGTGTGCCGGGCTTTTCTGGAGGGAATCCGCGGGACTTCCCCTCCACCGACACCATCCGTAGTGAAGAACGACGCGGAACAGCAGATCCCTCGCGACATATTCCGAAGCTGGCGACAGCGAGTAACAGACCATGTCGCTGAAAACCCCCTGACGCCAGAAGAACTGGACGGTCTTGGGGAACAGGCGGGAGAAGCAGCGCGCAAACGTGCGGCCAACCCCGAGCAGCGGTATGTCGCATACGGCTCGACCCTCCTTGTAGCGATGCTGACCGATGAGTTCCTAATCTGCTTTCAACTTGGTGATGGCGATATTCTGGCAGTCTATGATGGCACCGATGAGGCCGGCCGTGTGATTCCCAAGGACGAAACGCTGATTGCCAACGAGACAACGTCCTTGTGTCAGGACGACGGATTTCGCCACTTCCGATGCCAGTTCAAGCCACTTAATCAGGATTGCCTACCGGGCCTTGTGCTCTTGTCTACGGACGGCTACTGCAACTCGTTTGCCTCCCCCGGCGCTTTCCTCAAGGTCGGCACCGACTACCTCAATATGCTCCGATCAGATGGGGCCGAGGAGATCGGGAAGAACCTATCGACATGGCTGGACGAGACATCCCGGAACGGCAGTGGCGACGACATCACAGTGGGGATAATCTACCGTCGCCAGCCAAGGTTGGAAAAAGCCGTAGTCAGGCAGGCAGAGGCCGAATCGGCCGGTTCCGTTTCGACGGCGGAAGCGGCAATCGAAACGAACGCGGCAAGTGATCCGGCAGCACCGGCGGGAGAATCGGCAGTGCCTGTCTCGGAAAGTCCTATCGGGGACCCAGCGGAGCACGGGTCGAAGGGGCTGCTGAAGGGTCTCATCGGTTCCGCCATGGGCTTATTTGGTAAACGTGGTGAATAACCAGGGGGAGACTGTATCGTGAACGAGCTTCTGAAACCCGGCCAAGTGGTACAGACCGAGATTTCCGGCCAGCCGTGCCAAGTTGAGAATTTTCTCGGCGGCGGCGGACAGGGTGAAGTGTACGAAGCGAGATGGGCTGGCGGCCCCTTCGCTCTAAAATGGTATTTTGCCCATACGGCCACCAACGACCAGCGTGAGTCATTGCAGAGCCTTGTCAAGGAGCCGCCGCCCAGCGATTCATTCCTCTGGCCACTGGACATGGCCTGCTGCCCTGGCGTACCGGGATTCGGCTACATCATGCGTCTAAGGGAGCCACGCTTCAAGAGCTTATTGGACTTGATGACCGACCGCATCGACCCGACATTTCGCGTGCTGGCGACCGTGGGGCTGGCGCTCGCCGACAACTTCTTCAAGCTGCATGCCAAAGGGCTTTGCTACCGCGACATTTCCTTCGGCAATGTTTTCTTCGATCCGGCAATCGGCAATATTCTCATCTGCGACAACGACAACGTAGTGGTCAACCGCCAAGGTCAAGGCGGGGTATTGGGTACGCCAAAGTTCATGGCACCGGAGATCGTCCGCGGCGAAGCGGTCCCCAACCGCGACACCGATCTGTATTCGCTTGCGGTGCTCCTATTCTACATGCTCATGGTCCACCATCCGCTAGACGGCAAGCAGGAGGCATCCATCCGCTGTTTCGACCTGCCGGCCATGACGCGAATCTACGGGACATGTCCGGTCTTCATCTTCGATCCCAACAACGACTCCAACCGACCCGATCCGGTCTATCACTGCAATGCGCTGGAGTATTGGCCGATCTACCCGCAGTTCCTGCGAGACCTGTTCACACGAGCGTTTACCGATGGCCTGCGCGATCCACGGCACGGCCGGGTCAAGGAGACCGAATGGCGGGGCGGGATGATCCGCTTGCGGGATGCCATTGCCTATTGCCCGCACTGTGGCGCAGAGATCTTCTATGACTTCGACCCTGCGGATGCCGACAAGGCGCGGCCCGGCACCTGTTGGAGCTGCCGGAAGGACGTGAACTCTCCGCTGCGGCTGCACCTTGGGCCACGGTCGGTGGTCATGCTCAACCACAACACGCGACTGTATCCGCATCATCTGCTTAACGGCGGAACGTATGACTTTTCTCGGCCGCTGGCTGAGGTATCACGGCACCCGACGGACCCTGGCATCCGAGGCCTCAAGAACCTAATGGATGCCAAGTGGGTAGCAACGACGGAGGAGGGCGTGGTTAGCGACGTGGCCCCCGGCCGCAGCGTGAGGCTGGCGCCGGAGATGAGGATCAACTTCGGCACCACGGTAGGAAGGGTTTGCGCGTAGTTTTTCATCAAGCTGGTTTCGATGACACTTTTCAATGAGGAGATTGTTATGGTAAAACGTCCCGGCGGCGAATTGTCCGCTCGCCAACTGCATTTCATCTGGATTGCCGACTGTTCCGGCTCAATGGGAGTGGACGGCAAGGTCGAGGCTCTCAACACGGCCATCGACGAGTCAATCCCACACATGCGCCAGGTGGCGGCGGAGAACCCCAACGCGCAACTGCTGGTTCGCGCGATGAAGTTCGGCACCGGTGCCCAGTGGCACATATCCCAGCCGGTCCCGATCGAGGAGTTTCAGTGGACGCCCCTGACGGCCGACGGCACGACCGATCTGGGCAAGGCACTCTGCGAGGTGAGTGAACAGCTTTCGGTGGAAAAGATGCCGTCGCGGGCGTTGCCGCCAGTGCTGGTGCTAATTTCCGACGGCCAGCCCACGGACGACTGGAAGGCGGGACTCAAGCGACTCATGGACCAGCCCTGGGGAAAGAAGTCAGTACGGATCGCTGTCGCCATCGGCCGAGACGCAGACCTCGAATGCCTCCAGGAGTTCATCGGCAATGTCGAGTTCAAGCCCCTCCAGGCGAACAACGCGGAGCGGCTAATACAACTGATTAAGTGGGCTTCGACCGTGGTGGTGAAGTCTGCCTCGGCACCGGCCAGTCCAGCGACCGGCGACGACGCAGTTCCAGCCAGCGGCAACATCCCCCTCCCGGAGCCGCCGCCGGAAGCACTCTCCCCTACGTCGGCTGATGATGTTTGGTGATAAACCAACGGAAAGGCCATCATGGGACTGTTCGCTTGGCTCGCTAAGAGGCGTCGGAAGAACGCCGTTGTTGTGGAACCGGAGGAAGTGGTGGAAGCAATGCCAGCCACGGAGCCGGCTGCGCCTCCTGCCGACTTGTGGGAAATCCTCGGAGCCACGATCCGCGGGGCTTCGCACGCGCGCACTGAGTTGCCCAACCAGGACGCCATTGGCTGGCGGCCGGAGTGCGGCAAGGGGCGGTCGGTTCTCTTGGCGGTGGCTGACGGGCACGGCAGCCCGAAGTGTTTCCGGAGCGACACGGGATCCCGGTTGGCGGTCGAGACGGCCCTGGAGGTCTTCCAGGAGTTTCTCGACAGTCAGGCCGATCCGCTGGACCTGTCGGCCTGCAAGCGCGCCGTGGACGAACACCTGCCGGTGATGATCGAGCGAAGGTGGAAGGAGGCCGTCGACGGGCACCTGGAAGAGTATCCCCTCTTGGTGCGAGAGGTGGCTCGGGTCGAGGAGAGCCAAGGCGTGGCGGCTAGGCAGGCGGTGGAGAAGGATCCGAACCATGCCTACGGCACGACGCTTCTAGGAATCATCATGCACGAATCCTTTCTGGCGTGCATTCAGATCGGCGACGGGGACATCCTCCTGGTGACTCAAGACGGAGAAGTGATCCGGCCAATTGTCGACGACCCGCGGCTGCTTGCCAATGAGACGACCTCGCTGGGGTCCGATAATTCTTGGCGGGATTTTCGCGCCTGTTTTCAGGCCGTCTCGGATGCGCCACCGGCATTGGTGCTGGCCGCCACGGATGGGTATTCCAACGCTTTCAGCACGCCTCAGGGATTTCTCTCCGTGGGGAGCGACCTCATGGAAATCCTGAGGGCCGAAGGGATCGAGAGCCTCGCGGAGAACTTGCCGAAATGGCTTGAGGAGGCTTCTCAGAAGGGCAGCGGGGACGACGTGACGGTGGGGATTGTCTGTTGCTTGGCTGCGGCGAAGGGAAAGGCGGAGGAGGCCAAGCAGGCAACCGGGTGTTGACCGGCTCGCCACCCGTTGCCCGCAGGCGACTTGCGAGCTACCGCAGGAATATTGAAGACAGGCGGGCGTGAGTGAAACGAGTTTCCGGCTCCGGCGTTCAATATGGAAACGAAGGCTCTACTTTCTGGCCACACCGGCTCAAGAGGCGATCTGCCGCGCCGGACGCTCGTCGAGTTAATCGCCCGCTATGGCCCTGCGTTGTGCGACGACCCGCGGCGCTGCGAAGGATTATTGCGGGATCTTTGCGGTGTCTACCGCCTGGAAATCCACATCCTTGTAGCCTCGATGAAGGAACATGTGGCCGCTGATCTATTGGCCCAAGATGCCCTTCCCAGCCAGATGAAGCTCGCACGACTTGCCAAGCGGCTGCAAGACAATCAGGGTATGACGGATATTGCCGCAGTCTGGGCCGTCAACTCCTGGGCCTTGGCCTTGGGAATCCTCCCCGCTGAGGAAATCTATGATCTTGTGCCGGATGGCCCAGCCGCCATCGTATTGCAAGACAGCATTAGCACCACGCCGTCTGCCAATGCGCAAACGGTTATCGCCGTCCCGCCGTCCCCCACGGTGAGTCCCCTGATTTGCCCAGGCTGCTCGCTGGCCATCGCCCCGGAAGACTATCATTGTAACGGCTGTGGCCGGGTGCTGGCGCTGTCTTGTCCGCGATGCGGTTGCGAGACCCGCGCCGAAGTGAAGCACTGCCCGAAGTGCGGTCTCGACATTTGTTTGCGTCAGCAATTCGACGAACTCCTCCGGCAAGGCCAAGAGGAGTTTCAGTATCAGGCGGCCTCCGGTCCAATAGAGTGGCCTGAGGTCGGTGGTAAGGTCGAAGCGGCTCTCGGAACCTTTGCCAAGGCGGCGAGGCTAGTATCGTCTACTCGCGATCCTGAGCTACGGGTGGCACTCGTGAAGGCCCGTTTCTCGGCTGTCCAGGCGGCTTGGGAGCGAGCTGATGCCGCCTACCGATGCGATCGGCTGGACGAAGCGGCCGTGTATCTTCGGTGCCTGCTGGAGGCAGAGGCAGACCATGCACCGGCAATCGAACGGCTGCGGACGATTACGACCAAGCGAGACGAGTTGCTCGGCGAGGCCCGTACCGCCTTGGACAGCGGCCAGCCGAAGTCTGCAGTCAAAATTCTGCAATGTGCCAGCGGAATGTTCTCCCAGGATAGCGAGATTGCCGCACTACTGGACCAGTGCCGGCAGCAGGTCCGAGAACTGACGGAGCTACTCGGCGAGCGGATCCCGGTCCTCGCCAGGGAGCGGAAGTTCTGTGAACTGGGCCGGTTGATTGCATCGCTGGAGGCGAGCGGCATGCAGGTCCAAGGCATCGCGAGATATAAGTCGGCCCTACAGGAGAAACTCCACTCGGTGGTCCCCAAGATTCAGGCCGCCGAGCAGAGCTTCGCCCGTGGGGACCACCATGCAGCCGTCACCTATTGCCAGGCGGTGCTAAGCACCGTGGCGGATCACGATGAGGCACTTCGCATTGGAACTGCGGCCCGTCAGTCCTGGGAGGGCCTTTGCACGGACGCAAAGGCAGTTCAGGCGGCGATCAAGTCTGGGCGTTGGTTTGAAGCCAGGCGGCTTTTGCGGTCATTGGAAGGGGCGAAAACTGGAAACGAGTCGGAATTCCAGCGGACCCGTGCATACGTGGACTCAACCGTGGAACGGATTGGCAACTACTGGCGGTTGGTGACGATGGCAATTCTCGGGGGAGTGGTGTGGATTGCAACGGGATGGCTGGCACTGGTTTTTGGAGATGGCATCGGCCGGGTGCTCGATCAGTCGCCGATAGACAAGGGCGACGACCTGCGGTTTGCTTTGACATGTGGCAGTCAGATGCTCTTCGCCGGACTGGTTCTGCCGTTCTTGGCAGCGGTTCTTACGGGTCCGCGCGCCTTTCGGGTCACTGCCTTGCTCGTGGCGATTGCCATAGCCGGCGCCTTGCTCTTGGGATCAGGGATATTACTGACGGGTCAGGAGTTCGCGCCGGTGCTCTCATGGAAGCCATTTCTGCGAGTGGGAATCTATGCAGCCGTCGCAGCACTGCTGCTTGCGATGCTCGCAAAGCGACTGCTTCGGACTCCGCACGAAATGAACTTCCTCGCGCCGATGGCCGTGGCGGTAGTTGCGAGTCTTATGATCGGCTCGATCATCGCCATTCCGCTGGTCTTTCGGCCGGATGTGCTGCTGCCCAATGTCCTGGCGGCCGTACTCTTCTGGAGCTTTGTGGTCATCACGGGTCTCTGCCGAAGTCGACTCTACTTTTTGCTGCTTCTGCCGATCGCCGTCCTCTTGGCTTACGGGCTCGAGTTAGGCGGTAGCAGCATGGCATGGAATCAGGCGTGGTGGATTTTAGTCCGCGGCGCGTTGTTGGCGATTGCCGTGCTCCCCGTCCAAGCACAGTCTCTGCGATGGCCCAGGGCACTTGGCATCTTCGCAGCGGGATACGGGACGGCCCTCGCGGCAGTCCTTTTGGCCAGCATCAGCGCAGCCCCTAGTTCGCCCGTGCTGGTTACTGTTTGGTGTTCGGCGTGGAGCACGCTTGCCGCCTCTGCGCATGAGTCTTTTTTACCGAGTTTTCGGGTCGTCGATTGGTATCGACTGCGGCGGGTCTGCGTGAGACCTGTCGAGAACGCTCCTTGAAGTGGCCCTGTTGCCCATTCTATGTCTTGAAAGAAATAAAAGGAAAATCCGATGCGAATTGAACTGACGGACTCTCGACGGAAGCTGCTTCTGTTTGGCGCCATGGGCGCCGCGGGTGCCCTCGCAGCCGCTTTGGTAGGCGAACTACTGCTGTTATGGACCTACTGTCCTCCCACAGTGAAACAACAGCCGCTGGCCGTCTGCCTCCTGCTGGACTGCTCCGGGAGCATGTCCATGCGTGATCCAGATGCCTCCCGCACAAAGCTTGCCGAGATGAAGGTTGCCGCCACGGCATTCGTGGGCCGCCGTCAGGTCAGCGACGACGAGATGGCCGTCGTGGGATTCGACGACAGGGTTTATCCGACTGCGCCGCGGTCCAAAAACCACGCCGCGCTCCAAGGCGAGATCGACTCGCTACAGGGTGGCGGTGGCACGGACATGGGAGGCGCTCTGCGGGCGGCTGCCAGTCAATTGCAAGGTACACCCCTCTTGGGCCACATTGTGCTCTTCACCGACGGCATGCCGACTGCCAGCCGGACGTCTCTGCCGCCCGGGGACGACACCTTGCAGGCGGCACAGGAGTGCCGCAACAAGAACATCAAAATTATCGCCATCGCCACCGGGGACGCCGAAACCGATTATCTCGCCAAAGTAACAGGAAACCCAGCTCTTGTTTTCCCGGCCAAGTCAGGGGACTTTGAGAAAGCGTTTCAGCAGGCGGAAAAGGTTCTTTCAGGACGACAATTGGTCGCATCGGACGCGACGGCCGAGGGAATCGGCTATGCGGTGATGCGCATCGGGGCGTGGACGGCACTCTTGGCCCCGGGGATCGCCCTAGCACTGATTGCCGGACAGAATATTTATTTGCGACGCAGGTGGTTGATCCGGCAGGAGGCGATCGCCGGCGCACTGGGTGGCCTTGCCGCAGGCCTGGTGGGCGGGGGTCTGGGGCAACTGGTCTTCACTAGTACTGCAGAGGCATCCGGCCCAGTGGTGTTGTTCGGCCGACTGATTGGCTGGACGATTCTTGGGTCTCTCATGGGCACTGGGCTGGCCTTCTTCGTTCCCAACCTCAAACTCCTTCGTGGACTCGCAGGAGGTGCCATTGGCGGTATTGTCGGTGCCATCGGTTTCCTCTTGATCGGCTTGGCCGTGGGAGACGTCATCGGCCGACTGCTGGGCGCGGCGATCGTCGGCTTCTGTATCGGGGTCATGATTGCCCTGATGGAGGCCGTGCTGCGGGAGGCGTGGCTGGAGATCCAGTATGGCCCTCGTGAATCCCGAACGGTCAGCCTGGGGAGTCAGCCGGTGACGATTGGGAGCAATCCGGAGGCGTGCATGGTGTTGGCCCGCGGTGCTGCGGCCGTCGCCCTCCGCTACACCCTCCAGAACGGCCGCGTCGTCTGCGAGGATATTCCCAGCGACCTGACGCTCGACGTCTCGCCGGGGGACCATCGCACCGTGGGTAATGTGACCGTCGTGGTTTGCGCGGCGTCGCCACGTAGCGGTGCCACTCCTGTGGGACTGTTCCAGAGAACGGCCGAGGACCGGAAGCAAACTGTTGCTGGCCAATCGGCCCCGCTCGCAACCCCTTCCCCGGTGCCGGCTGGTTTTTATCTTTGCATCCGTGGGCGAAGAATCCCTCTGTCGATGGGCGCGAAGTTCAAGGCATCGGATATCGCTGGATTGGAGACCTCGATGGCGGACGGTGTCGTAGCCGAAGTCGTGCCAAACCCCGCCGATCCGAGCATCGCAGGCCTTAAAAATCTCTCCACAAGGGCGTGGGCCGCAACACTCTCTGGCGGCGAGCGGAAGAGTATCGAACCTGGCCGAAGTGTTCGGTTGGCAGTTGGCACCAAGGTCCATTTTGGCGTGCTGGAAGGCGAAATCCGGTACTGATAACTTAGGCCTTGTAGAAGACCTTGCCCGTTGGGCCGTGGAGAGTTGGGCTGTTGCGCTCGGTGTAGCCAGCGCCAAGGATTTTAGTTTTCCATTCAGGTGCCCCAAGTGCGGTGCTGAAGGCAACATCGCTACGAAACAGGCGGGGCTGAAGACTCGTTGCCCGAAGTGTAATTCCAACCTCTACATCGCCGACAACGGGCGGGAGCTTCTTCTTGCCTCTGACGCACAGCCGATTCCGTCTATAAAACCCGGATCGTATATTCAGAAAGAAATTGCGGTTGACTTGGGCAATGGTGTCAAGCTGGATATGGTCTTCATTCCGGCTGGCGAGTTTTTGATGGGTTCGATCAATTCGGATAGCGACGCCGAAGATGAGAGGCCGCAGCACCGGGTGCGAATCACCCGGCCGTTCTATTTGGGCAAGTAAGGGTTACTATGCGAAGTCACCGGTGGACGATCCAAAGGGGCCTGTAACGGGCTCAGGCTTTGTGTACCGCGGCGGGAGTTGGTACGCACCGGCGGGGGGCAGTCGGTCGGCATTCCGCGGCGGCAGCCGATCAGGGGAAGGGGACTTTAACCTGGGCTTCCGCGTCTCCCGGGTTCCGGCGGACTAGTCAAGTCAGGGCGAGCGAGCGGAGCCGGAACACGCCGGGCAAGCAGAGGCATAGCGAGCAAGCCAAGAGCCAAGGTGTTCCTCGGGTCCAGGGGCGTAGCCCTCGTTGTTCTACAGAAGTTGTCAGGGGTTTTGCCGTCCCGTAGGGACGATTGAGAATAGCCCAGCGATTTATCGCTGGGTTAACCGGTCACGTTAAGCTTGGTTTCGTCTTCATTGGCGACGCCCACGTAATCCGCGGCCCAGGTGATGCCGCTGGTGAGGTAGCGGATCTCGACCGGGATCTTGCCGGCAATCTGGCTCTTGATGTTCCATTGCAAAGCCTCATTGCGACCCGCCGGAAAGGTGGTATCGACCAGATCGACCTTGTCTTGCTTGTCCAGAATTTCGCCACTAGGCCCTGGAATAGGTGGAGAATCCGAGGTGAAGAAGAGACGATTTTGTCCTGTCGAGCCACTGTTTCGGTCGGCCCGATAGGGTATAATCGCGCTAATTGAAAGAAGAAGTTCACCTACTCGGGCACCATTCCCATCTCGCCCGGCAGTGGGGTTGTATTGAATTGCCAAAGGACCATTGACCGTGCCCAGTCGAACCGACATGCAAGAAGTCCTCGCGGTGATCCTGGCTGGCGGCAAAGGTTCGCGGTTGGAGCCGTTGACTCGCGACCGCGCCAAGCCGGCCGTGCCGTTCGGTGGCAGCTATCGCATCATCGACTTCACGCTTTCAAATTGCCTCAATAGCGGCATTCGCAAGAACCTAATCCTCACGCAGTACAAGGCGATGAGCCTCGACCGGCACATCAACCTTGGCTGGCAGAGTTACCTGTGTCGCGAGTTGGGGGAATTTATCGACTTGGTGCCTCCGCAGCAGCGAATCGACGAGCATTGGTATCAGGGCACAGCCGACGCCGTCTACCAGAACATTTACACGATCGAGAAGGAACGACCGACGTACGTCGTGATCCTAGCCGGCGATCACATCTACAAGATGGACTATATGAAGCTCGTCGAGCGGCACATCGAGACGCGCGCTGACTTGACGATTGGTGCCCTCCGCGCGGACCTCGAAGCGGCTACCCAGTTTGGGGTGATGGAGGTCGATAGCGAGCACCGCTTGCTGGGCTTTCAGGAGAAGCCGGCCCATCCCAAGTCGATTCCAGGCGATGCGGAGCACGCTTTGTCGTCGATGGGTATTTACGTCTTCAACGCCCGGTTCCTCTTTGAGCAGCTTTGCCTGGACGCCACGCGGCCCAACAGCAAGCACGATTTTGGTCGCGACGTGATCCCGGCAGTGATCCACACCCATCGGGTTTATGCCTACCCGTTCTTGGACGAGAACCGCAAGAAAGACGCCTACTGGCGCGACGTGGGCACGCTGGATGCCTACTACGAGGCGAACATGGACCTGATCTCCGTCGATCCGCTCTTGAATCTTTATGACCGGCACTGGCCGATCCGCACCTATCAGGCGAACTATCCGCCGCCGAAGTTCGTCTTTGCCGAGCAAGGCGAAACGGCCCGCCGCGGCCAGGCATTGGACAGCATCGTCTGCCACGGCACAATCGTCTCTGGCGGACATGTGGAGCGGAGCGTGCTAGGATCCAACGTGCGGATCAACAGCTATTCGCACGTCGAAGACTCGCTGCTCTTTGAAGGCGTGAACGTCGGCCGGCACGCCAAGAGGATTATCCACGTTCGCGATGGCCATATATTCGATGATAACCTCGTGCCTAAGTCTCTCGTGGCAACGGAAGTTATCTTGACGCTGCCCAACGATGATGAATAGGAATGTCTTATGGTAATATTTGAGAGCTTTAAAATAGCGCGGAGGAGCCTCGGCAGCAACAAGGTCCGTACCTTTCTCACCATGCTTGGCATGATTATTGGGGTCGGGGCGGTTATCGCGATGCTTGCGATAGGGCAGGGCGCTTCGAGCAAGATCGCTGAGAGCATGGACTCCATGGGTGTCAATCTGTTGACCATTCAACCCGGCAACCCCCGTATGCGTGGTGGATTCGGCGGAGCGGGGCAGGCCGAAGGCCAGGCAGACCGTCTCCAGCTCGTTGAACCCCGGCGCCTGCGGTAAAGAGAATGCTGTGTGTAAAAATGGATTGTTCATATCCAGGTCAACCAGCAGAACTTTACCGGATTGCGGTTGGGTAACCAGCGATTTTGCCAGATACACTGCAACTGCGCCCGCTCCTTCACCATCATAGCAACTGATAACCCCCAGAATAATGGGAAATTTACCGTTTTGTTCGGCAAGCCGCAATTTTTCCCTGATCGTATTAAAGATATGCAAATTTGCCAACGGCACGTTCCACGGTTTCATCGTTCCTGAAAAATCAGGAATACTGCCAAGCCCCGGAAGCCGTAAATACTCTTCAATATCTTCAACCCGCTTAAGCGTATGGTCAAGGAACTCCATAACAAAGGCAAGGCATATGCCGCCAAATAAACCAAAAAGAAAGCCAAAAAGCACAACTCTTATTTTTCGAGAACCAATAACAGACCTGAGTGGGAATGTAGCCGA
>Ga0118677_10004313_pt1 | contig 26022 bp, 18 predicted proteins | sample AliMusrvi5mmetaG_FD_86154 | JGI IMG/M metagenome (GOLD analysis project Ga0118677, IMG submission 86154)
AGCGCCCGGAGTTCGTCAGCCGTATGAGTCCATTCAATTTTTACGTACACTTGCTTCCCTCGCGAAGAACAGATGTTCTATATGCGAGTATATCAGGTTTGGTCAGATCTCACAATCCGTATAGTGCTTTGACCATAGAGACTTCCGTCTCGTAATAAATGTCACCTTTTCTTCTTAGAGCAATTACTCGTTGTAATCCTTTCAATAGTGCTGGCAATGCTTGACCATCTCTGCGCTGAATTAAGATAGTAGCTGCTAACATTACTGCATGCTCATCAGAACTGTTTATATAATCTTCAATTCTCTTTTCAACAGGTGAGAAATCGTTATCTGCCAGCCTGATTATAGCTTGCACGCACCAGTCAGCATTGACTGTGCTATGCGGTAGATAGTCCAGTAATGGTTGCAACGCTCTTTTATCACCACTTTCGCTAATAAAACGACAAATTTCCGGGCCAAGTAGATTATTATTCTTTGCATTTTCGCTATGTAATATGGCGATCAGTGCATCGACAACACGAGGATCTTTCAGGCGCAGGTCGTTAGGAAAAAACCAGCAAGTGGGATTCCCATTTTTCTGCAAGTCGGGATTTTTGAGTGCTGTCAGCAAAGCCTCAACAGCGCGCGGGTCTTTATATCCACCTAATAATGTGAGGGCATAATCTCGAAGCGGGCTGGCGCCTTTAGCCATTTCAAGTAATGGTTCCAGTAACGAATTGTCAGGTAGATAGTACAGCTGCTGTATAATATCCCAGGCACTATCGTCGTCTTGTTTATCTTTTAGCTCCGCCAATACTTTACGTGCCTCTTGCGGATTATGAACTCGTATAACCATACTGGCAGCTAGATCGCGTATGTTTTTGTCCGAATCATTCAGCAATGGGAGAATCGCCGGTATATCTCGCATAGCATGTAAATCTCGCAACGCGACGAGTATTGCGCTGCGCACCGCAGGCGACGGATCGCTTAACGTGGCTATCAAAGGATCGATGGCCTGTTTGGAACACATTTTGCCAAGGGATCGAGCCGCAGCTTCGCGTACCGTTTCATCTACATCATGTAACCGTGTGATCATGCCGGCTAGGACAAGAGGATCTCGTGAACGCCCCAGTGCGTCGGCAACATTCCTGCGTATATCCACGATCGGATCGTTAAGGTACTTAATAAGCGCCGGTTCAACGCGCGGATCGACATCTTCACTCAGTACCTGCGCGGCCAAAATTTTGGGTCCAGGTTCGCTACCCTCGAGAAGCGACAAAGCTTGCTCTGTTGAGAGTATATATCCGCCGGTGTAAAAGAAAGTGCAGACTTCTGGCAGGAATTTTTGCCAATCGACACGGCGCAATAACGCCACCAATGCAGATGCAAATCGCGGATCGTAATGCGTTTTCAACTGCTGTAGCGCATCCTCTACCACCTCGCCATCCGGGTTATGCAATGCTTGCAATAAGCGATCCACTTGTTTAGGGCTGGGACATTTTCTCAACGCATAATAAGCTATCTCGCGTACCTTTGCATTCGAATCATGTAATGCATGAACTAAAACGTCATATGCCCGCTCATCCGGAACGCTAAATAATACCAACATCATTCCCAACCTTACGCGTGCTTTCGGGTTGTTGGCCAGTGTAAGTACCTTCGAAATAACAGCATTCCCCTGCTTTATCAAACGATCTACTGCTTGCTGTTGAATTTTATTATCATTACTGCCCAATTGCGATAGAGTATAGGCTGAGACCGATGGAGAATCAGCCAGGCAGGGAATCAATGGAGCAAGCAAAATGCAGCAAAGTAAAACCATACGAAGCTTCAGCGCTATCCGAGGCATAGCAGTTCTCCTTTACTGCATATTATACAACATCAGGCGAGTTAAATAATCCCAGCAGGGAAAGCCTTGTGCCTAGGCGAGCCAACGAAGCGGAGGGAAAGCAGTGTGAAGAATACACCGCAGGCAACCACAGCGATTGCTCCGCGCGATTTGATCTTCCAGAATCGGTGACCACCCCAACGCCCTTGCACCCGGTAAAGGGCTAAATAGCCGCGAGGTCGGTGATCTATTTTTTGCCCTTCAGCCAAGCTCCAATCCCACGGCGGCTAATAGCAGATATGCAACTCGTGGACAGCCTTCAGCGTATTCATTTATCCGCTTATACGCATTGTATATTTTACATTATCCCTTGACAGGCTACCATGCATTGCATACAATGCATAAATGCTATTTGAAATCGGTGAGCAGATACGGCAAGTGCGAAAAACACGCCATCTCACGCAGGCAGCACTAGCTGCGGCGCTGGGGATGAGTCGTGCAACCATCGGACAAATCGAGCAGGGGACGGTCCAGGAGATCGGCATCCGCAAAGTGATTCGTCTGCTGGAATACCTGGGATTAACCCTGCAAGTTCGCCAGAAAGGCCGTCCGCCGACGCTGGAAGAGTTGCGTGAGGAACGTGAATCGTGACGATCAGCACGACATCGCTGCGAGTATGGGGGGGAGGACAACGCGCTGGATTGCTGGAGCGAGAGCCCACGCAAGACTACGTGTTTGCCTATGGACAGGATGCTCCCCAACCGGCACAGGTCTCGCTCACCATGCCGGTGCGCTTAAAAAGCTGGCAAAGCCGCGAGCTCCATCCGATCTTTCAAATGAACCTGCCGGAAGGCGCACTGCTGGAGACCATTCGCCACGCGATCGCGAAAATCATCGGAGAAGATGATCTCGCCATCCTGCGCGTGACCGGTGGGAACCAGGTGGGGAGAAACCGCTTTTCGCTCCCGGATGCCGGCTTGCCCGACATGCCGGATACGGCAGAGGAACTGGAAGCGCTGCTCGCGTACCCCGACACCCGCGAGTTATTCCACGAACTCGTGAACCGCTTTTCCTTGCGTTCGGGTATCTCCGGCGTTCAACCCAAGGTGCTGTTGGCGGCCCACGAGCGGGGTACGCTGGCGGCGCAGCAATATATTGTGAAATCATGGGGCACGGACTACCCGCAGTTGGCGGCCAACGAATTCTTTTGCATGACGGCGGTGCAGCGAGCCGGGGTGCCGGTGCCGGACTTCTTTCTTTCGGACAACGGTGGCTTGTTCATTATGCGGCGTTTCGATATCGATGCGGAGAATGCTCCACTGGGATTCGAGGACTTGTGCACTCTCCAAGGCCTGGGAGCCGCGCAAAAATATCAAGGCAGTTACGAGCGCGTGGCGCGAACGCTGCAGGATTTCATCACCCCCGAATATCTGCAGGCGGCGCGTGAGCAATTTTTCACGATGCTGGTATGCTCGGTGCTGCTGCGAAACGGGGATGCGCATTTGAAGAATTTCGGCGTGCTGTATGCTGCCCCCAACCGTCCGGTCATCCTGGCGCCGGCGTATGATCAGGTGACTACCACGGTTTATCTCCAGCACGACGTACCGGCCCTTACCCTGGCCGGTACGAAAAAATGGTGGACGCGCCCAATGTTGACCCAATTTGCCATCACCCGCCTGGCGCTCCCGGTGGGCATGGTCCACACCATCATCGAGCGTGCGACGGTCGCGATCGCCGACACCCGGAATCAACTCACCGCCTACCAGGCAGACCATCCTGATTTTCGTCCCATCGGCGAAAGGATGCTCTCGGAATGGGAGAAGGGGATTATGGAGTTGTGCCAATAATACCGATTGGGTACAGCATTCACAAGTAGCGACAAGGCTACCGCTGTTATTCTGCAGGGAATCCCCCAGCACAAGGCGAACCAACGAAGCGGAGGGACAGCAGCATGAAGGATACCCCGCAACCGACCGCGGAGATCGCTCCGCGCGACTTGATCACCCAGATCTGGACCGAAACCGCGTCTCCCGCGCTGGAGGGGCGGCTGGCTACGCAGTATGCGTTGGCGAACGGCTATCTGGGATTGCGCGGGACGCATGAGGAGATGCCTGGGTGGGCCTCTCCCGGCTTTTACGTCGCCGGCACCTATTGCGCCGCGCCGGCCGCACTGATTCCCATCCATTCCCCCGATCATATCCTCACCCACCCGGAACGGGTGAAGCCCGAGCATCACGCGGAATATACCGAGCTGACCACCATGCCTAACCTGCCGAACCCGGTCGCGGTGCGACTGACGATCGGCGGGGAAGTCATCGAGTTAGAGAAGATTGCCATCCTCTCCTGCGAGCGTCTGCTGTTGACGGAAGAAGCGCGGCTGTCGCGGCGGTTGACTATTCGCGACGGCGCGGGACGGCGCACGGTGATCGATTCCGAACGTTTTGTCAGTTGGGCAAATCCGAACCTGCTCTGCTTCCGCTATCGAGTGACGCCGGACGGCCATGACGCGCCGATCACGGTGACGCCGTTTATCGATGCGCGGGTGACCAATGCACGCGGCATCCGGCTCTATTCCGTGGTCGAAGACGAACAGGCGCCGGGCTGCAACCGAATGCAGGTGGAGATTGCCAAACCCTCCCAACAAGTGACCATCATCCAGGCGTATCGCACGTATACCGACAGCGGTGCGCTGGTGGTGGAAGTGGCTATCGGCGTCAACGATGCGGAAATTGCTCATTCCGCACTGGCGGAAGGCTATGACGCGCAAATGGCGGCGCATTTGCAAGCAGTGCGGGAAGCATACGCGCGCGATCACTTCGATATCGGCGCCGACGCGCTCTCGCGACAGGGATTGCTCTTCGGACGCATGCACCTGGAGATGGCGCTGTGTCGCGATAACCCGGACGTGAGCGTGCCGATCAAAGGGTTGACCGGCGAGGGTTATCGCTTCATGGTCTTCTGGGACACCGATTTTCACCTCTTCCCTTATTATCTGCTGACCAATCCGGAACAAGCGCGCAACCTGCTGCTCTATCGCCACCGTTTGCTCGACGCCGCCCGCCGTAACGCGCGCAACTGGGGCTATCGCGGCGCGCAAGTTCCGTGGGAAACCGGCACCAGCGGTGAAGAGGAGACGGCGCCGTGGCTGAATTTGCAGGAGCGTGAACTGCACATGTCCGCCGACACCGCCTATGCGATCAAGCTCTATGACGATCTCACCGCAGACGAGGATTTTCTCCTCAACTACGGCGCGGAGATCGTCTTCGAAACCGCGCGCTTTTACGCCAGTCGGGTGACGAAAAACGACGCACAGCAGCGTCATGAACTGCGCGACATCGGCTGCCCGGATCAATATCACACCTTCGCCGACAACGACGCCTTCATCAGCCGCATGGCGAAGTGGAACCTGGCCTATGCGGCGGAATTGGCGGCGGACGAACGCCTGCACGCGGTGCGGAAGAAGATTCGACTGATGGATGGGGAAGTCGAACAGTTCGCGGAGATCGCCGAGACGCTCTACGTCATTGCCCCCAACGCCGACGGGATCATCGAGGAATTCGACGGCTTTTTCCAATTGTCCACCGATCTGCGCGGCATCAGTGAACAATTCTGTAGCCACACGCAAGCAGTGAAGCAACCGGACGCGCTGTTGCTCTTCCTCCCCTTCGCCGATGAATACCACGCGGAGATTCAGCGCGCCAACTGGCATTACTATGCCGCGCGCACGCTGCACGGGTCGTCGCTCAGCCTGCCGGGCATGGCGCTGGCTGCCGCCAACGCCGGCTTGCTCGACGAAGCGCTGCCCTATTTCCAGCGAAGCGCCCGCATGGACCTCGATGACCTGAACCTGAACACCAACCTCGGTGTCCACCTGGCCGGTTATGCCGTGCTGTGGGAAACCGTCGTCTTCGGCTTCGGCGGTCTCACCCCGCACCGCGACCGGCTGGACTTCACCCCGCGCCTGCCGGAATCCTGGAGCGGGCTCTGCTACACCATCCACTGGCACGACTGCCGGCTCCAGGTAGAGCTATCGCCGGACCGGTTGACGCTCACCGCTGATGGCGGCAATCCGGTGGAAGTGCCGGTGTGCGTGCGTGGTGGGGAAACGGTGATGTTGGCGGCGGGGAAGACCGAGCAGTTTAGTTGATCTGAGAGTAGGCCGGCAACTCAGCCTCAACCTATTATAATTACAGGAGAAAGCCTTGTCTTCACCATCTTTTGATATCACCTTCATCGGCCACATCTGCCGGGATGAAATTACCCCCTTTGGCGGGGAGACGCGGGTGTCACCGGGGAGCGCGGTGTTGTGCGGCGCGATGGTGGCGCCGCGGGTGGGGGCGCGCACGGCGGTGGTGACGCGGATAAACTCGGCGGATGCAGAGTTGCTCGCGCCGCTGCAGGCGCTGGGGGTGGAAACCTTCGCGACGCCCTGTCCGGTCACCACTTTCGCACGGGTGGTGCATTTTTCGGCGAACGTAGACGAGCGCCGGTTGTTCGTGACCCGCGACCCCGGGCCGTTCACGCTGGACGATCTGCCGGCGGGATTGCAGACCGGCATCATCCACCTGGCGGGCATCTCCGACCACGAGTTCACCGTAGAGTTCATCCGCAATCTGCGGCAGGCAGGCTTCCGGTTGTCGCTCGATTTTCAGAGCTTTGTCCGCGTCATCGGGCCAGATCGTGAGATTATCTTCAGCGATTTTCCCGCCAAACGCGAAGTCGCACCGCTGTTGGAAGTGGCGAAGCTGGACGTGGTGGAAGCGGAAATCCTTACCGGCACCCGCGATTTGGCGCGCGCGGCACGCATCATCGCCGCGTGGGGCGCGAAAGAAGTGTTGATCACCGAGCAGACCGGCGTCACGCTGGCGGTAGGCGACAACGTCTACGTAGAACCGTTCACCAATAGCAGTGTTGTCGGCCGCACCGGACGCGGCGACACCACTATCAGCGCTTACCTCGCTCGCCGCCGCACCCATGACCCCGTCGAATCCCTGCGCTTCGCCGCCGCGCTGGTGTCGGTAAAGATGGAGACGCCGGGACCATTCACCGGAACGCTGAACGAGGTGGAACGGCGAATGGCCGGTTGAGGCGTCATGACCGGTGGTAACCGCTGATTCGTTACAGTCATTTTTCAACGCTGAGACGCAGAGACGCAGAGAAAAGAAGAAGAATAAGAAATATAGTAACCGGGTATCCTTGGCGCGCGAGCGTCCCCGCGAGCACTCCGGTGATTTCGATACGACCCTCCGTAGTCTACTCAACCACCGGAGTGCTCGCGGGGACGCTCGCGCGCCAGAGACGCCTGCACGGTTACCACCTGAGTTGGTAGTAGCGCCTTATAACCGGGCGGTCAGGATGACCGCGGTCCCAGGGATTATTTCTCCAGCAAGTTCCGGCACAGTGTGATCATCAGCTTCGGCCACTCGGACCAGTTCCAGAAGGGAGTGGCGCCGGGGACGTCTTCGCCGAGGGGGGCAAGGGTGATGACGCCGACTTTGCCGTGGCCGTAGCTGCCGGTGACGATTGCGGGGTGGCCAGCGGCGACGGCGTGGATATCGGCAGTGGGCTTGGCCTCGACGGCGTGCAGCCAGCGGACGGTGGGGGTGGCTTGCCAGCTTACCGATTTCGCGAGCGCGCTGGTCGGGGTGACAGAAACGGGCTTGTCTTTGCCGGCAAAAAGCAGATCGTGCGCGTGCAGCGTGACGGGGAGCAGATCGGCCAGCAGGTTGGCTTCCGCCCAACCGCCACAACCAAAACCGTAGGGACCGCCGAGGAAGAGCGCACGACCGCCGTGCTGCACGAAGGCATCCAGCCATTGCTGTTGCGTGGGAGTCAACATGCGCGCTTCCGCGCCGGCGAGGATGATCAGGTCATAGGCAGCCAGTTCTTCGGGGGTTTTCGGGAAGGGTTGATCGAATCCCGCCGGCCCGCGATAGCGCCAGGTGGTGGTGAAATCGGTCTTCGCACCGAGTGCATCCAGCGCTTCCTTGAGGTGGTAATATTGATAATACAACCCCGCGCCATACCACACGCGCACTCCCTGGTGTGGCGTCAACGCCAGCGTCTCCGGCCACACCGCGGTCAGATCGGCGAGTTGTTCGGCGCGGGTCAGTGGGCGCAATTTGGTGAGGGTGAAGCTATCGACCTGCAAACCCGCCCAGCCGCCGGAGAATCCGCCCCAGTAATTGGCGTAGGTCATGTCACCTTCACCAGTCAGTTCGGTCCACTGATTCACCGTCGTGATGGCGGTGGCGTGGAAGCGAAAATTGGCGTATACGGATTTCGCGCCCGGGGTGGCGTTGTTATTACCGCTCGAGACGAAACCGGAGATCGACCCGTTAGCGGGTGGCGGCACAGTGGTTTTCACCCGCAATGTCAACCGATAATGCCCCACCCCCTGATTGCCGGGTGCGTAGCCGAAGTCGTCGGCAGAGAAGCCTTTCTCTCCCAGCAGCAGCGCCTTGCCGTTCGTCGCCGTAGCATCGTCTACCACGGTGACGTTCTTCCGTTTCGCAAAATAGGCGGCCATTTTCAGGCTATAGGGCTTTTCGCGCGCTTCGCTCGGATAATAGTGAAGCGCGGCGTTGACCGCGTCAGCAGGCGATTGCAGCAGGGCCACGCCGGCGGATGAGGTGAGGGAACCGACGGCGGCGGCGTTGGCGACCAACGGTGTCAGCGTGGGTTCCAGCGGCAGCGCCGGTCCGCTCGCGTCCAGCACCAAGATACTCCAACAGCGCAGCCGTGGCAGCGTGACCTGTAGGTGATCGCCTTCGACGGTCGTCGACAGCGCGGTGCGCCGATACCCGCCGTCGCCGGTCAATTCATACGCGTGCGTCGCTTTCCAGCCACGTGGCAGTGTCCAGCGGGTGGAGATGCCGGCGATCGGATCGGGGAATGCGCCCTTGCTCTCGCCAAGCTTCTCGCCCGGCGGTGGATTGATGAGATGCACCAGATAAACGCGGTGGGTGGGTGACAGTTGGCGATAGCGCACGTAATCGCGCCAGAGCACCTGCGGCGGCGCCGTCACCTGCACCACACTCTCCGGCGTGCGTACGAAACGCAGCCCATCGCCATAGAAGAGATCACAGTGGCGGCAGATCATTTGCATGAGCGCATGCACTTCATCCCGCACGTGATAACAGATATGGCAGGCGCCCGCCGCCGTCAGCGCCACCTGATAAAAGTGATCGCTGCCGGTCAGATAGGGATTGATAATGTTGTATTGCTGGCCGCCGAAGCGGATGGCGTTGTAGCCGGCGCGAAAGTAGCGATTGGCTTCCTCGGTGAATTTCTTATGCCCCCACCCGCCGTTCGTTTCCCCTTCCTGCATGAGCAATCCGCCGTCGCGCGCCTGCTGGGTAAAGGGGTCGCCGGGCGATGGCTTGCTGTCCATATCCAGGTTCCAGCCGGTGTTGTTGCCGTAAATCGCTCCGGATTTCACCTGGCGCGGGCCGTTCCGCAAGGCGGCGATGCATTGCGCGTGATCCCAACCAGGTAGCGGCAGTTGCCGTCCATAGACGTCTTCCACTTCATCGATCACCGGGGAACCGTTGTCATAGCGGAAGCCGTCCCAACCGAACATCCGCATGGAATCCTGTAAGGTCTTCACATGTGAGGCGACCGCTTCCGGGTTGCCCCACGCCGCGGTGAGGATGCCGGACGAGCCCAGCCCGTTGTATTCCGCGTCCTTCTCGCGTGCCTCGATCTCCAGATGACTGACGGCATAGCTCAACTGAAAACCCGGTACTTCCCATTCCACCTGATCGGGATGCTTGCGCCCGAACTCCCACATGCGTTGCCCGAACCCCCACCGCGTGGCATAGGAGATGAAGGAAAAGCCCTGCTGGTGACCCTGCGCGATCATCGCCCGCAGCGGTTCCTTGCCCAATTTGCACAGCGTCTGCCCCGACCACCACGTATCACGCTCAGGCGTCTGCGCGCTGCAATCGCACGGTGCCCAGAAGAAGCACTCGGCGATGGGGAAATAGCTGCGCCGCATGGTTTCAAAATGCCCGGACGCATTGGCGCAGGTGTAATCGCCGGGGAAGCTCCAGCCGAAATATTGCCCCACCTGCAACGGGCGGTTGCTGCAATAGCAATACTCCGTCCCCTCGCCGATCTGTTTATCACCCTGGAACGCTTTCACCGTGACGGTATTGCCATATTCAGCCAGCGCCGGCAACGGCACGCTGACCTCGGTGACGTCGTTGCGCGCCAACCGCTGTTCCGCGCTGATCGCCGGCAGAGTCACCGTCTGTGTCGTACCCACCTTGGCGTCCGCCAGGCCGCTCTCCACCGACACCGCCAGCCGAATCGTCTGCGGTTGCGCGGTGGTGTTGACCAGTTTCACCCCCACCGTGCCGGCTTCGCCCAGCGCGTAGAGCAGCTTATTCGGCAGCACCTGGAGGATCACCGCCGGTTCGGTAACGCGGGCCACGGTGAAGCGGTCGATACATAGTCCCTTCCAGCCACCGATCACCCCACCCCAATAGCCATCGCCGGTGAAATGCACCAGCCGCGAGACATCATACCAGTGCCGGACTTCCGGCAACGCTTCACCGGTAATGATCGGCGGGTCGTCACGATAATACGGGCTTTTTTTCCAGTTGCCGCTGCTCACATACAGGCTCAGCGTTCCGGTGGCGCTGGTCGTGGTCATCATCCGCAGTGTCAGCCGGTAAAGACCGGGCTGCACCTTCGGTGAAAAGCCAAAATCCAGCTTATTATCACCCAGTTGGAATACCTGCTGTCCCGGCGCCAGCGGATCGTCGATCAGTGCGCCGGCAGTATCGGCTTTGACGAACGCCGACGCGGGAAAAATTTGCGGTCCGGCGTCCTGCGCGAAGACGATGATCGTGCAGGATAGAAGCGCGAACAAGGTGAGGAGGTGTCGTGGCATGATGGACTCCCGGTGATTATTGTATAAACAGCGCAGCCATTCCTGGCGCGCGAGCGTCCTCGCGAGCACACCGGTTAGTCCACGGTGCTCGCGAGGACGCTCGCGCGCCAAGGGATCGCCAACACTGATGATTTACGACGACTTCGCGGTGCCGGATGGCGGCGCGTATTTCGACGGCGCCACATCGAGGCTGAAGAATTCCAGCACGGTGTCCAGGCGTTCGCCCTCGGCATGACAGAGGGTACTGACCTGGGTGTAATGCTGCTTGGCGGCTTCCACCGCTTTGCGCTTGTCGGCGATTTGCTGTTGCAGGCGGGTAATTTCCTCTTCCGAGGCTGCGCAGAATTGTTTGGTATCTTTCTCCACATTGTCGGTATACGCAGCCAACACAGCGAGTTTCCGGGAGGCGTCGGTGACGATGGTTTCCGGCGTCGCGCCGATCGATTTTCCCAATGAGCCCAGCGAGGCTTTGACGGTCTGCCGCTTCACTTCCAACGTCAACTCCTGCGGCAGCGTGGTTAGCATATCGATCATTTGCTCCGCGGTGAAACTGGCATCCGGCAGACCGGCGGATTTATAGAGCGAGGAAAAGTCAATCGTCCCCTCCCCCGCCGGCGGCGGCATACTCGGCGGCTTCGGCGCGGTGATATCGGCAAGGTTCGGCCCTGGCGCTTGCTGGACGATATCCTCCACGGTTTTCGTGACGGGTGGCGGCGTGGCGATATTATCGGACGCTTCCGCATCCGCATTCACATCCGCCATCGCTGCCACCGGTTCCGGATCGGGAGCGACTTCCACAAACAAGCTGGCGGCTTTGCGTAATTGATCTCTTAAGCTCATAGCATGACTCCGTCTGCAGGATATCGGATGTATGGTTCAGGAAACAGGATTCAGGATACAGGATTCAGGATACACGTTACAGGATACAGGATGCCGTCAACATTGTTCGGCAACCAACCCCCGGCATAAATGCCGGGGCTATTGAGATACGCCCCATGAATGGGGCTTGACTATAAAATGAGCTAATCGCCCCATTTATGGGGCGTATCTTAATAGCCTGGCGGTTTACCGCCAGGAAGCGAGAGCATCCAGTAAGATAATTGCGCCATCATACCTGTTCAATCTTCGACGCCATCTGCTCGAACGGAGCGAGGTCTTCCAGGGTGCGGGTCATGGTGTCCGTTTGCGAGACGACGTCGTTGATATCTTCCAGGATTTGCTCCGGGGTGCGGGCGCGCATTTCATCGTTGATCAGCCCGAAGGTATCTTCCAGCAATTGCATCTGATGGGCAAGATTCGTCATTGCGCTATCGATCTTTTCCACGAATTCCATGCGGCGCTTGATGATTTCCATGCGCTTGGTCATCACGGCTTTGGTGTTGGCATCCTGCTCGCTCGCGCTTTGCTTGGTCAGGGTATCCAACTCCTGGGTGAACTTGGCATGAATATCGGTTACCGCCTGTGCCACCCACGGATCGAGCGGATTGAGCGGGGTATCCACCGCCGGCGTGGTCGATGACGAATACGCCATGCTGCCGGATGAGCGCGCGGAGAAGGCTTGCCGGCGCAATTGCTCGCGCTTCGGGCTGGTGCCACAGACTTCTTCGTCAAGCGAGGCCAGATAATTAGTAAATTGCGCCTGTTTACTGGCGAACATCAGGTATTTTTGCAGCAGGTATTCAAAATTATGCGGCGCTTCCTGGAACCACTGCGCGCCGTCGGAGGTTTGCGCCAGAATCTGCTGGCAGGTCTTTTCCAAGCGGCCATAGCGTTCCCGCACGTCGAAACAGAGGGTGGGAAGGATGCGCGAGGTCTCCTGCTGGCGGTTCTTTAGCAACTCCTCGCCCACACGGAATTTGAGCAGGCGCTGATACCAACTCGAATCGGGCACGAAGAGCAGGTAGGCCGCTTCGGCTACCAATCCGACGAACAACGGCACCGGATTGAGCGTCGCCGCGGCTGTCGCCACCACTACGGCCAAGCCGATGATATTCGCCTTTTCGTTGAAGGCGCTTTGTAATGGGGTTTGCTTAGGCATATTGCATGTTATTCCGCGTTATACCCGGTGTAGACGAATCCCGGCGGGCCAGAGGCTTTCCCTCCATGCTCGCGAGGACGCTCGCGCGCCAGAGCCACCCTCCTTGCTCGCGAGACGCTTACGCGCCAGAGTCTATCATCCGCTGCTGGTATTACAATTTCGGAAAGACCGTGCGTATTTCCTTCTGCATTTCGATGCATTCCGGCAGCAACGTCGGGTGTTCGCGCCAGGCAATCCCGCAGTCCATCAAATTGTATGTCTTTTGAATGCGCGCCCCGGGGATGATATTGTCGTGTTCATCGCGATCACGCCCGAGCAGGCAAATGGTATCGCAGATTTCCAGCGCTGCATTGATATCGTGCGTGATGACAATGAAGGTGTCCAATTCATCTTGCGCGGCGATCTCTTTGATGAAATCGCAGACCCTGGCGATGGCAATCGGATCGAGCCCGGAGAATGGCTCATCCATCAACAGATAGTGATCGCTGCACATGAACTGTTGCGCGATGGCGACGCGCTGACGTTGCCCGCCGGACAGTTGCGCCGGATATTTATGTTGATGGCTTTCCATGCCGAATCGCTGCAATAACCCCTGCGCTTTCTCCTGCGACTCCGCCGTTGACAGCCCCGCACAACAGCCGGCCACCACCACATTGCTCAGCACGGTGCGATGCGCAAAGAGCGGATAATCCTGGGCCACCATTCCCACCATCCCGCGGTGCACCGGCTGGTCGTCGGCCAAGAGCACGGAACCACGGTCCGGCGCTTCCATGCCGGCAAGGACGCGGAACAAGCAGGTTTTACCCATGCCGGAGGGACCGAGCAGCCCGACTACCTGTCCCTGGTGCATCCCAGGACGGTAGATATTTTTCACGGTAAAATTGAGATCCCGCAGCACCGGCACGCCGCCCAGGGTGAGCGATACATCGGTCACCTGCAGTAGTGTTTGGCGAAGTTCATACGTAAATTGATCCGTCATCGTGAATGCTCCGCGCGCTCGAGCGTTAAATCCGCATAGGGACAGCACAATCGCCGTAATACACCGATCACATAATCCTGCAACAGGCCGACGATCAGGATGACGAATTGAATGGCGAAGACGTGGGCGATCAGAAAGTGTTTGTTTTGATTCAACAGCATGGAACCGATCCCGCCTTCCGAGCGGACAATGCCCTCGACCATGGTCAACATCATCCAGCCGATGGCGGCATTTTGGCGAAACACTTCGAATGCTTTGTCGAAGGTGCCGAGAATAACGACTTCCCACACCACGCGCCACTCGGACATCCGCAGCGAACGTGCATGTTCGAATTGCCCGCGCGGGATGCCGTCAATGACCGCGGCCATCGAGGTGAGGAAGAAGACGGTCATGCTGAAAACGAGCAACGAGGTCTTCAGTTGGTGCCCGCCGTGCACGAGCAGGGTGAAGATGAAGGTGAAGCCGACCAGACTCAAAAAGCGTCCTTTGGAGAGCGCCGTGACCAGTGGACGAAATACGCCAAGGACGGTGAGATAGGACAGCAACAGCGCGATCAGCGCGGTCCACCCCAAGGCTTCGAGGTTCAGGTGAAAGCTGGTGATGAGTTCACGTCCCAGTCCTTCTTCCTGCCAGAGCGTCCCTAATGCCGCGATGACTTCGTTCGGTCGCGGCAGCACTTGGAAAGAGGAATTCCACCAGAGCGCGACGGCGATGGCGATCTCTACCAGCACGATCAACCGCATCACGCCCGGTGAGACGGCTTGATTGGGCAGAAACGCCGCCCACAGCGACGTGGATTTGATAACGGCAGCCGGCGCGAGGTTGCCGTGACCGGTTGGCGTGGCAAGCGGTTTACCAGGCGCAGTCACCGTGCGCGTTGTCACTTCAGCAGGTGATGGATCCGGGCTTTCCTTCAGCGGTTCGTCCGTCATTTAGCACCGCCTGCCGTCGTGCCTAACACGATCTCGACACGCCGGTTGGCCGCGCGCCCATCCGGCGTCGAATTCGACGCGATGGGATTGGTCTGGCCGTGCGCGAAGATGCGGAAGCGGCTATCCGGGAAATTGACCGGAGAACTCTTGGCTAGCCACTTCTTCACCGCAAACGCGCGGTCTTCCGATAACTGCTGGTTTGCAGTCGGACTGCCGACGCTGTCGGTATGCCCGTGAATTTCAATGACGGTGCCGCTGGCAACCAGCAGGTCTTTACGCAACTGCGACAGTTGATGTTCGGCATCCGCGGTAAAGGTCGCGTTGCCGGTGTTGAAGCGAATGTTCCACGCTTTCCGGCTGACAACCGTGGAGATGCTTTTGCTGGATTCATACTGCGGTTTTTGCACCTTCTCCGCCGTGAACGACATGGACTTGGCGATATTCTGCAGGTAGGACGTATCCGTAACTTCCGACACGCTGTAATAGCCCGGCACCAACTCCGGATATTGCTTGACGACAATGTCGCCGAAGACGGAATAGGTGGCGGCAAACAGATTGGCCGAACCGGGGACCAGGCCGAAGAGCAGCAGATTATCCGACAGCGTATTCGCCATCGAGCCGCCGAGTTCCACCAGCGTGCCGGTGGCATCCTTCTCCTGCACGCCATGGTAATACTTTTCCCAATAGGCCGGATCGGCGCCTTGCTCTTTATAGACTTGCTGGCTGATCTCGGAGGCTTTCTTCAACGCATCCGGGTGACCGCGGACCAATTCGCCGCCTTCCGTCATCCCTTGCAGCATCCCCTCGACCGTCTCGCGGTTGTCGGTCATCCATTTATCGATGCCGATAATCACGTTCGGCATCTGGGTGGTATATTCACGCGTCGAGACGATGGAGACCAGCCCGCCTTTTTTCTGCGCGGCGATCACATCGCCCGGCGTCCAGGTGACGATTCCCTGCACGGTAATATGCTTGGTTTCCCCCGTGCGTTTGCCATTGTGTACCACCGGGCGGTCTTCACTGTAGCCGGCCACGTATTTCTGCGCGGCATCGATATAGTCGGACGCATTGACCCAGTTCAAGGCATCGGGGTCCCAGGTTTTCTCGTCGGGATTATTGGGGAGGCTGTTGTCGCCTAACCACTTTTGCGCGATATTCCAGTCGCCGTCGCGCAAGACTCCTGCCACCACGCCGCCGGTCGCATTGGTCGGATTCAACTTCCAGGTGGCCGGCCCCATGAATTTGTCTTCCCCGCGCGAGTAACCGCAGGAGCCGATCACCTTGGCGGTATATTCCGGGCCTAACCGTTTGAGCACGTCATTCAGACTTTTGAGGAAGGTGGCGCTGCCATCCCCCATGATGCACACGAAATGCGCACCTTTGGTCGAATTGGTATTGCCTGCCTTCAAATCGGTGGCAAAAGCGATCAGCGCTTCCTGCATCTTGCCGGAATCATCCTGGCGTTCGAGTTTCAGATTCACGCCATGTTGGCACATTAAGCTGCCCTTGGTCGATTGTGGGCCGCCATTGGCAAACATTAAGCCCATTTGCGCATTCCAGGCCCATACCAGCATGCGCACTTCCGGCTTGTCAGGAAGTCCGATACCCTTGTCCGGGAAAGACAGCTTGACGCCGGAAGATCGCAGATCCGCCGTCTCGCCTTCGACCGGAGGAAGGGTGGCTTTGCTGGGCACCGCGGACATTTTCTCTTTTGCCGCGGGCACGATCACATCGCCATAGCGCTGCCACATGCGATAGCCGCCAAACGCGAGACCGATGATTACAATGAAGAGCACGAACTTGCCGACCGGGGTGAGTTTCATCGTCATTCCTCCATATTATGCGATGTCTGATCTTACATCGCATATCATACTTTTCGTATTCTCTACTGTCAATGTTAACTATTCGGTATGCTTAGCGGGTATCCTGCCTACCACTCAAAACCGCCTTGCAGGATGGGAGATGATGATGTCCGAATACTGACGTAACAGGCAATCACTGTGAAGGAGCAATAATATGCGACGATTAGTCGTGTTCAATATGGTGTCGCTGGATGGTTACTTTACCGATGCACACGGTGACATGCGTTGGGCGCATCAGGGTTCCGCGGAGGCGGAGTGGAAGGCCTTTGTCAACGAAAACGCCGAAGGCGGCGGCACCTTGTTGTTCGGCAGGATTACCTATGAGCTGATGGCCAGTTATTGGCCGACACCCATGGCGTTCGCGAACGATCCTATCGTGGCCGAACGAATGAATACGCTGCCGAAGGTGGTATTTTCGCGCACGATGGCCCAGGCGTCGTGGAGCAATACGCGGTTAGTCACGGATGATCCGGCGGGGGAAATACGCCGGATGAAGCAAGCGGCAGGAATGGACCTGGTGATCATGGGAAGCGGCAGCATCGTGTCCCAGTTGACGCAGGAAGGATTGATCGATGAATACCAGATCGTGGTTATTCCCATCATACTGGGCCAGGGACGGACGCTGTTCGAAGGCATCACCGAGCAGCGATACCTGAAGCTGATTAAAACGCGCGCCTTCGGCAATGGGAATGTGTTACTGTGCTACGAGCGCGTTTAGAAACTATCTCAAAATACCTCGCCACCATCTCGCGGGTCCTTTTCCTGCCTGATCCGGTGCAATTTCCTGCCAGGTATGTTCTCACACATTTTCGGAAATTGCACCGGATCAGGCAGAAAAATCCCTCCGCGATCTGGCGACGATCCATTTTGAAATAGTTTCTTAGGAGCGAGACGCCGTTCGAACCCCCTGCATTGAATTACCCCCCGGCTTTCATTGGGCGCGAACGGCGTCTCGTCCTCCCCAGCAAGCTGCAGCAAATGCCGGGAGAAGGGCTATATCGGAAGGACATCAATACAACGTCACATTCATCCCGGTACCCAATGGCAAGGCCGGCACGACCGGTTTGCCGTGTTCATTGCGATATAGGTAGGCGGCGGTGCCATAGCGGGTGCCAAGCAGGATATCTGAAAGGCCGTTGCCGGCCAGGTTGCCGATATGCACGACCAGTGGCCGATCATACGGATCGATAGCCAGCGTCGCGCTGCGCCGGCCTTGCGCGTCGAAGAGGGCATGATCGACACCGACCACGATATCCTCCACGCCGGTGCCGCGCCAATCGAGTAGTCGGTGGTGGCGGGTGTCGTTCAGAGTCATCTCATTCAATAGTGCTCCGTCCTCGCTGATCACCTGTAATACGGTGTTCCCCCACCCCGCTCTGTCCATATCCACCAGCAGGTGATGGCCCGGCACATCAGGACGCAATTGCCCCACGTCGATCGACTCGAAATGCTCGCCGGTGCAGGCCCACAGCAGCTTGCCGGTTCCGTCGATCATCGCCAGCAGATGCGCGCCGCAATAGGTGAGCGCCAACCGCCAGTCTTCCGCCCGCGCGCCTTGCCGCACGACGCGGCAGCAATCCAGGTGACCGGGCGTGAAATCATGCGGGCCGGGATCGATGTGCCAGCGCGTCGAACCGTCCGGATTGAGCAACTCGACGCCGGCCATCACTTCATCCCGCCCATCGCCATCGATATCCAGCGGCAGTGGTTGGTGCGCGGTGAGATGCCCTCCCGGCTTTTGCCGGGTCCACAACAGTCGCCAGTCGCGATCGAACGCCCAGATGTCGGCATAGCGGTTTTTCACCAACACATCGGTGGCGCGCGAACCACCGCTCAGGTTGCAGAAGGTCAGGCAATCGCTCGCGCCCCACGGCAGTGGCAGCCGGCGTTTCTCCCTCCCGGTGGCGCCATCCAGTTCAACTAACTCGCGCTCGTCGCAGACGATCACTTCCAGCCGGCCATCACCATCCCAGTCATACAGTTGGCAGGCGACATCATGGTGCAACTGCGCGCGCCCGGCTCCCGGTCCGCCCCAGCGCCACAGTCGCGTACCGTCCAGCTTGTAGGCGGCCATGGTGCAGGTATAATGCACGTCGTTCACGTCGATATTGCGCGCGGTGACGATCTCGACTTCGCCATCGCCGTCCACGTCGCCGGCCACGATCCAACTGCCGCCATCCAACGGGTCCAACGGCACGCGACGCCAGGGTGAAATCAACGGTATTGCTGCTGACATGATATACTCCTTTCATGGTTGCCTGGAATTATGGTAACCGTTCAGGCCCCCTGGCACGCGAGCGTCCTCGCGAGCACTCTGGTGGTTTCGATACGACCCTCCATAGTCTACTCAACCACCGGAGTGCTCGCGAGGACGCTCGCGTGCCAGGGGGCCTGAACGATTACCCGTAATGAAGCTCTTTCTTCGCAAAGTCATCCAATCATTCAATCGGATGAATCATCGTGCAGACAACAAACTACTTCTCCTCCAGCACAAAATCGATGCCGTCGAGGAAACCGCCTTTCGCGGGGATCACCACCGTGCGGGAGGGCGCGGTGGCTGGTTTCGTGACCGGATCGGGGATGACGCGCAGGATATAGGCGCCGGCGGGGATGCGCGAGAAGGTGTAATAGCCGTCGAACTCCGAGCGCATCTCCGCCTGGACGGCGTTGGCCCGGTCGATCAACTGCACTTTGATATGCGCCGCCGGAATATTGGCGCCGTCCTGCCGGCGGTAGATGGCGCCGGTGATTTCGCCCGTCGAGACCACCGGGAAATCGATAATTGCCGGCGCGCCAACGTGCGCATAACAACGGAATCCCTTCTGCGCGGGCACCCACAACGGGTCTTCCAGCGTGCCGGTAACCAGGTTGAGATCGACAGGACGCGTGACGGGCAGGCCGCGCAAAAAGGCGATGCCGTGCTTATCGGTGACCGCTTCCTGGCCGAATTCATTGACGGCCACGGTGACGTTGGGCAGCACCGTTTCACCGGGATCCCAGCGACCGTTGCCATTTTCATCCAGAAAGACGCGCACCGAGGTGCTGCCTTGCTGCGCCAGCGGGTGGGCGTCGCTCTGCCAGACGCCGGTGCGCGGTTCGCGTGCCAGACTGCTGAAGAGATTCACCCCGCACGACCAGGCATGGTTGGACGAAACGCTGAGCGTCAACCCGAGCGCAAACGCGCCGACGGGTTTACTCAGATCAATGATGAGTTCACTGACTTGCGGATTCATCTGCTGCGTGAAGCCGATGGACAGGATCTTATCGTTCTGCAATGTCGTATCCGCACTCAGGCTCAACTGGGTCAGCGAGAGCGCCGGGGTAATATCGTAGGCGATATCACCGCGAAACGAGGTCTGGTGGAAGCGCAAATTCGTGAAGAAGGTGCCGTAGGTATTGACGGTGGTCAGGTTGCCGGAATGGATCTGCTGATAATCGAAGTTGTTGGTGCAATTGAGATTGCGCCAGACTGATGAAAAGCGAGCGGTGACATCCGTGGTATCGCTGCCGTCGGTGTGGTCTTCGCGCGCAAATCCCATCGACAACGGTTGCCGCAGCAGGCCAGGCAACAGACGAATGCCGTCCAGGTTGATGGTTGACCGCGATTTGAAGGTATTGTTGTCGGTACTCAACAGATTGCTGACGGCGGTGTCTGCGCGGGTATGTTCCAGCGCGACGCTGATGTCGTTGAGATGGGTCAGGCAACCGACGTCACCGCTCCATCCCCCGCTGTTGTCGCGGGCGAGATCGAGATGGCTGGATATTTCCCCGAGATTTCCGCGCAAACCCGCCTGGGTCACTTGCTCCGACTGGCCATTGCGTTGAAATTGCCCGATGGCACTGCTCAAGGTCAACGCCCGCGTCAAACCGATCTCGTACTGGTCGATCAGCTTCTTCACCTGGGTATCCGAGCGGGTATAGACCAGGCGGTTGTAGCTCTGTCCCACCGGGGCCAGTGATTCACTGACGTTGAAGACGCGGCTTTCTTCGCGACGTTCGCCGTGTGGGCCGTAGAAGACCAGACGGAAGACGTTATACCCGTAGAGCAACGGCACGTCGCGGAACAGGTAGCGGCCATCCGCACTGACCGGTTGATAGGCGATGAGCACTTCATCGCGATACAGCTCGATATCCCAGTTCGGCAACACGGTGCCTTGCAGCGTGGTGGTGGCGAAGGCGCTCTGCTGATCGAGCGGGAAGGAGCTGAGCACGAACCCGTTCTCGATATCGGTGGAGGACAACAAGGGAATCGCCGGCATCGCCACATCGCCGAAGGACAGCTCGTGTAAATGCAACACCCCGCCGAGTTGTCCATCCGGATCGAGACGCGAAAAGGTCACGCGGGATTGCGGCTGTCCCTGATTGGTGGCGCCGGAGAAAAATCCCATCGCGCTCATGAAGCCCAAATCGGCAGTCGCCACCGTGGAGTAACTCACGATGCGCTGCTGGGCGGCACCGGAAGAGATGCCGGCAAAGCTGAGCGATTGATCGAAACCCGGCCAGGAGGCGAGATGGTACGGCGCAGCCAGTCGCGGATAGCCCGGATCTTTCCGTTCCAGCGACGACATGCCCTGCAGTCCCCGCTGCTCGCGCTGCTTCCGCAGTTGCACCGGGAGCGGTTCGCGACTGGTGACATCGATGAGCAAGGCATGCGTATCGATCGTTAACGTCAACGGCAACCAAGCTTCGAGCAATTCGCGGGTGACGTAGAGATCGTTTTTATGTATTTCCAGGCGCGTGATATCCAGCGGCAGCGTTCGGCCGGCAATCGTCACCTGGCGTGCTCTGATATCGAGCAGAAATTTTCGTTCGGGACTGATAATGAAACCGCCGGCGGTCTGCGCTTCGGGAGACACGGTGATGCCGAGTTCCAGCAACTGGCAGAATTGTCCAAAGGGGATCAGCAAGCCGTTGGGTGAGGTATAACAATCGACTTCTTCACTCAAGGTCAACGCATGGATATTGAGCGAGCAGAGCAGCAGATCGTCCAGCGAATGCTCGATGACGGTGAGTTTACCGGTGGCGCCGGCGGAAAGCGCGCGGCCACACCAGCACAGCAGCAATACCAACACCAGCCAACAGACGCCGATCCTGCCGGCAGCGGGGGACCGTCGCGGAATCGTGGCGGAAATATTGGAAGTGCCGATGGTCATAAAGCCGTTGTGTCGATTGAATATTACGAGTGTATGACGGATCACGCATCCTGACGGTAAACCGTCAGGCTATTGAGATACGCCCCGGCATTTATGCCAGGGGCTAGAAAACCAACCTTACGGCACAGCCAACGTTGCTTCCGCCCACAACACGCCGCCATCGTCTGCTTTCTGTTGATAGCGCACGGTGAAGTGTCCGCCTTTCAATTTTGGTAATCCCAATGGAATAGCAGCCAGCCGGGAGGCATTGGGGGTATAGACGGCAATGCCGTTGATTTGGCCAATCAGCACCGGTTTGCTGCCGGCGGCGGTATAGGTGACCGTTAAATCGCCGAAGGTCGATTGGGTGCCGGTGCGATTCATGCGCACCGCGAACATGGGCGGTTGCTGGGGATCGGTCGGCAATTGCAGCGCGAGATCGGACAATGTCACCTTTGCGGAAAGCTGTCCCTGGCGCACGATCACCGGGATGGAGATGCCGAAAATGGGGACCAGATTGACCACCAATCCACCATTCGTATCGGCAGCCGAGGTGGCTTTCTCGTCCTTCTCGGGGGGAACGGCACGTAAATAAAGGTGCGAGCGATATTCGCCATCCGCGAGATTTTCCGGCTTGGTCAACTGAATGCGAATGGATTGCGCAGCTCGAGGCTCTAACGTGACTTGATGCGGACTAAACCTCACGAGATTATCGGCAAACAGTTCATCCGCTTTCTCCTGCCCCTTTTCAATCAGTTCGATTTTGCCTGTTTCCGTCATGCGCTGGCGCACCATCGATAAACGATAGGTAGCCTTGGTGTCACCAACATTTATCAGGACGACTTCACGAGTTCGCTTGAGCGGATTACTTTCGAAGATGATGCGGGTGGGAGCGACCTGCAGGTTGCCGGGTTGCAGTGGCTGCGCAGCGGGAGTCGGTGACGCCGCCGGAGCGGTGTCTGTTCCAGCCCCCCAGAGCGGAATGGTCACCAACCACAGCGCGAGCGCGACGGTGATCGAAATGATTTTTCGTAACGACAGCATCAAATCTTCCCCTTAGAGGCCGTCCCCTCGTTTCCGACGGTGAATAGTCCTATCATTATCACAAAATAACCCATATTAGACAAGCGAAACCCCTCCGAGAGTTTGCCGGAGGGGTTTCCGCGAGCCAGGTAACTTTTCGCTGGTTTAGTTGTAGGCGTAGGTGACGGCATAGGTGCCATCGTATTCGCCCACGGCCTGATTGGCGCCCACTTGCAGAGTGCCGCCAACGTGGACCACCGCGGCGCCGGTGAGGTCCAGCGTGCCGATGCCGTCCTGCCGGCCATTGATGGCCGCGACGAAACTATTGACCGTCATCGTCTCGGTGCCGCCGGAGCGGGTCAGCGTGGCGGAGGTGGGCAACTGAATGTAGAAGTTGACCGCCGGAGAGCCGGCGACATTGAAGAGCCCTTCGCTGTGGCTGCTGTTCGGGACGATCGCGATATTCGAGTAGCGGACGCCGGTGGCGTCGATCATGACATAACCGGCGGTCGCGGACTGCACGATTTTGCCGAAGTTCAGGAAGCTGCCGGCAACCGGCGCCATCGTCAATCCGGAGAGGATCGTCGAGGTCGCGTTCCCGGTGGCGACATCGGCCTTCACGGCCGGGGTGGCAAACAGCGTCATCGCGGCGATACCCGCAAACGCAAACAGCGTGGTGATTTTCTTCATGGTCAATTCTCCTTCTCGCAAATAGTGCTCAAGTGAGCAGGATCATACGCCGAACTCCGGCGGGGATATTTAATTGTACGCGTAGGTGAGCGGGTAGGAGCCGTCATACTCCCCGGGCGCCTGATTGGCCGCCACGTGCAAGGTGCCGCCCACGTGCACTTGTGCTTTGCCCGATAGATCCAAAATGCCGATGCCATCGCTGCGCCCATTGATGTTGGCGACGAAGGTATCGATCACCATGGTGACATGCCCGCCGGCCAACACGAGATTGGCGGTGGTGGGCAGTTGAATGTAAAAGCTGGCCCCCGGTGTGCCGGTGACATTGAACAGGCCCGCGCTGTGGGCACTGGTGGGCACCACGGCGATATTGGTGTAGCGGGTGCCGGCCGCGTCGATGGTCACATAGCCGTCGGTGCGCGGTTCGATCACTTTCCCGAAATTCAGCCAGTTGTCCGCGGAGCCGCTGAAGCGGATGGCGGCGCCTTTCAAGGCGGCCTGCTGAATGGAGATGCCCGTTAAGATCTGCACGGTCGAGTTGCCGGTCGCCACATCGGCGCGCCCGCTGACCAGCGCGCTCAACAGCAGCGTAGTCACCAGCGACAGTACCTGAATTTTTCGTGAGCTATTCATTGGTAGTCCTTTCCCGTATTGGCGAGCTTGCCGGACTGCGTCCGCTCCGACACTGCTAGTATAGACAGCCGGATAGCGCAACTAACGGACGCTTGTCCACTTGGTCAGAATTAATGTCTGCTTGGAGGTGGCGTTGACGTTATGTCAAGAGGGCATTAATTTGCAGGTAATGCGTACCACAGCCTGGCGCTTGCGCGTGCGAGAAGGGAGAGAACACAGAGGAGAGCCTGCCGATACCGCTGGGCAGACGACCCAACGGACGGCAGGTTCGGCAGTCACGCTTCGATCAAGCCGAGAGATTGTAGTTCAGGAGCTTCAGCAACTCTTTGGCACGGGCCCGTGAGGCGGTGATGCTGGCTTGATACTCTTTGCCGTTGATTTCTTTCAGCATTACATCATACGAGCCATCGCCATTGGAGATCAGGTGCTCGATGTAGCGCAGGTTCACTAACGCGCTCGGATTGACGCGGAAGAAACCGCACGAGGACAGCCGATCCGCCAACCGTTCGATGGTATCGTAGGTCGAGACCACTTTGCTGCCGGTAATAAAGAATACCCGGCGATCGCGTCGAATGATGCAGGCGACTTCGGCGGGGTCGAGCAAGCGGATCGAGCCGGCATCGGTATCGCGCACGGGAATGACCGTCGGCACGGAAGTCACCCGCTGCTTCACCACCTCGACGACCATCTCGCGCATTTCCAGCAGCAACTGCAAAAATTGCAGAAAGGTGCCGCTTTCTTTCGTGCGGGTTAACTGTAAGTTGGTCTCCATCTCCGCCAGACTCGAGCCGATCATCGCCGGTAATTCGTGCAGCATATTTTCCAAAATGGCGGTGGCGAAGCTCAGCGGCACTTCAGCCTGGAATCCCGGCTCGACTTTGCGGCGACGATCGAGACTGATGCCCAGGATGCTGCTCAACAAGTTGAGCGCTTCAAGTTCGGGTGGAGACCAGTCACGGGGTTGCGTGCAGAGAAAGCAGATCAATCCCCACCAGTCATCGCGGAAGAAGATGGGAATCGCCGCCAGCGATTGGATATCATACGTTTTGAAGATATCCTGCTCGGTTTCCGGAAATTCGCTCATCAAGCCGGCGATCAGTTGGCGTTGACTGAGCAGCGCTTTCCAGCGTTCCGTATCGAACGCCGTGATGGAGAGATCGAGCCGATCGTCGGCGATGTGCCCGTTGGTCGAGCGCCATTCATAGCGATGGCGCAGTCCGGGATTCCCCGGCGTGTCATGTGTCGCCTGGTAGATCACCACGCGATCGACGGCGGCGGACTCGCCCAAATGCGCCAGCACCGGCGGCAACACCTGGTCCCAATTTTTATTCCGCGCCAGTTGCTCGGAAACAAATTGCATGGCATCAAGTAATTGCTGTCTCATTTCCATCGAAATATCTATCTCCGCTGATCATCGCTCAGAACCGGTCGTTGTTCGTTGCGTTGGCCGCAAGAGTCCTTTTAAGAAAGATTGCGAATAATAAGATAAACGATAATATAATACCGCAGGCTTGTCAATCGTCGCATCGGGCCACAAGCTGGAGGCAGGGCGTTAGCAGATCGCCAGCGGGGATTTGCGGTATGATGCTCGGTTTGTTGGGAAGGGCGAGACTCATATGCGGCAGTTTACAGTGTCGACCGCCCTCCTATTTGCCACGCCCTGAAGGACGTGGCAAATAGGGATAAGCACGCTGAAGCGCGCTCTGGTTGGCAGCAGATGAATCCTGAACGAGTCGTCCCCCCGGCCATACATGGCCGGACTACCCGATTGCGCCGGATGCATCCGGCTTGCGGACGATTCACCCTGATCTGATCGTGAAGCCAAGTTCGTCTCCGCCGAGTCAGCCCACCATAGCGATATTTATTTGTCAAAGAGCATCAGGGAGCAGATCACTTGCTGGGTTTACTCCCCAGGGTTTCACCCTTACTCTTATACACATCTTGCTCTTTTTTCTAAGTATAGAAGGAGATTGCTCGTAACTCAAGAAGTTTAACGGCCATAGTCTTACTCAACTTAGCACCACATCGAG
>Ga0118677_10004315_pt1 | contig 26021 bp, 24 predicted proteins | sample AliMusrvi5mmetaG_FD_86154 | JGI IMG/M metagenome (GOLD analysis project Ga0118677, IMG submission 86154)
AATATAATTATTATGCTCTCTTTAAAACCGAACCATAAATCTGTTAAGGATTATTATATTGCACTTGAAATGTTTTCAAGGCACGGAATAACCCATGAAACTGCCGTCAGAAGTGCTTTTCAAACATTGCTCGAACAATGCTGCAAACAGGTTAATCTTTTCTTTAGCCCTGAATTTGCCATTAAACGGATTTCGCGGCATAGCGGAAAGGTTGACGGTGCTTTTCTGGATAAATTTACTATTCCGCAGGGGTATTGGGAGGCAAAAGACAGCCAGGACGACCTTGCAAAAGAAGTCAAAAAGAAATTTGAAATTGGCTATCCCCGTGATAATATTATATTCCAGGCACCGGAGCGGGCTATTATTTACCAGGGAGCCACCTGCATACTCGATGAAGAAATTACAAAACCCGAAATACTTGTTTCGGTGCTTAAGGAACTCTTCAATTACAAAACCGACACACAATTGGACTGGGAGCAGGCTGTCGAGGAGTTTAAGCAGCGTATCCCGGAGTTTGCCGGGTTGCTTGTAGAACTGATTGAGAAGGAGCGTAAAGTAAACAATAAGTTTATTACTACATTCGAGACATTTAAGGAAATATGCAAAGTGTCAATCAATCCGAACTTAGCGGATTCGGCAATTGAGGAAATGCTTGTGCAGCACCTGCTGACCGAAAGAATATTCCGCAAGGTGTTTGAAAATTCGGATTTCGTCAATAAAAACATAATTGCACATGAAATTGAAAATGTTATTATGGCTCTGACTTCGCGTACATTCAGCCGCCAGGAATTTTTCAGGCCATTGGACAGGTTTTATGTGTCGTTGGAGAAAAGGGCACAAACCATCGAGGATTTTTCCCAAAAGCAATCATTTCTGAATACGGTTTACGAAAAGTTCTTCCAGGGATTTGCCGTCAAGGTTGCCGATACACACGGAATCGTTTATACACCGCAGCCGATTGTGGATTTTATGCTCAACTCGGTGGAGGAAATCCTGAAGCGTGAATTCGGCAAATCGCTGAGTTCAAAAAATGTGGCGTTTCTCGACCCGTTTTCCGGCACATCGCCTTTTGGTGTAAACCTCCTTAGGAAAATCAATAAGACTGATTTGAAATATAAATTCCAGAACGAGATTTTTTGTAACGAATTATTGCTGCTGCCTTATTACATCTCGACTATGAACATGGAGCATACATATTTCGAGCTTACCGGGCAATACGAGCCGTTTCCGGGAATGTGCCTTGTGGATTCGTTCCAGATTTACGAAGGCATTCAAACATCGCTCTTCACACAGGAAAATACCGAGCGTGTGCAAAGGCAAAAGGACTCCAAAATATTTGTGTTTGCCAGCAATCCGCCCTACAATGCCGGACAGGCAAATGAAAATGATAACAACAAGAACAGGAAATATCCCAAAATTGATAAACGAGTTTCCGATACTTATGGTAAAGATTCAAAAGCTACTCTGTTAAGGAAATTGCAGGACCCTTATGTTAAAGCATTTCGTATGGCTACTGATAAAATAATTGAAAATGGAGTGATCGAAATAGGCCATCCGGCAAAGTTTGCGATCAATACGGAAGTTAGAATGCCAATCAGAATACCGAATACTCCGCCAAGGATACCTATGAAAATGGCTTCGATAAGGAACTGCATCAACACATGAAAACCTTTGGCGCCAACAGCCATGCGGATGCCAATTTCGCGTGTGCGTTCAGTAACGGAAACGAACATGATGTTCATGATGCCGATGCCGCCCACGATAAGCGAAATGCTTGCTATGGCTGCAAGCAGGATGGTCATCACACTGGTGATACTTCCGAAAATATTCGCAATATCTGATTGTGTACGAATTGTGAAATCATCGTCATCTGTTGGCAATAGTTTGTGCTTTTCCCTGATCACGGGCTTAATTTGTTTGGAAGCTCCGTCAATATCATCCTGGGTAACTGCCGAAACCAGTATCATGTTAACATTTGTAGTGTTGACCATTCTTTTAAAAACGGTGTTGAACGGCGCTATGATGATATCATCCTGGTCCTGCCCGAATGTATTTTGCCCTTTTGCAACAATAGTACCTATCACCTGGAAAGGGATCTGGTTAATACGGATTGTTTTTCCAAGAGGATTCACACCTTCTCCGAAAAGATTGGTGATGACTGTTTGCCCGATAACGCAGACTTTGGCTGCAGATTTCATATCGGCATCAGTAAATTCAGTGCCGAGGTCAAGTACCAGGTTGCGGATATAAAAATAATCATTAAGTCCGCCCATGATTGTTGAATTCCAGTTCTGCGAGCCGTAAATGGTTTGAACCCTTTTCTGCACAACGGGAGAAACATGATCAACGAGGTCGCATCTTTCTCTGATTGCATCGGCATCATCAACAGTTAAGGTGGATGTGGAACCTGCTCCGCCTCTTACACCGCCTGTGACTGACGAACCGGGGAAAACCATAATGCTGTTGGTGCCAAGACTGGATACCGATTTCTCAACTGTTTGCTTTGACCCTTGTCCGATGGCGAGCATGGCAATAACCGACGCCACACCGATAATAATTCCAAGCATGGTTAAAAACGTCCTTAGTTTATTTTTACTAAGTGATCGCAATGCTACTTTTATAAGGTTTGAAATTCTCATTTTATTTTGTGGCTATCTTAATAAGATAATTTGTGATTGATGATTTGCCATTTTTGATTTGTGCTACCCAATGGCTAATGACTATTGACCATTGACCATTGACTATATTGTGAAAACATCATCTTCCAAAATTGGCAAATTCTTTAATTCTTCAACCGCATCTTTCCTTGTCTTTACCGCTGAATTCGCAATGATTTTTCCATCTCTGAAAACAACATTGGTAAGTGCAAATTGAGCAATGTCGGCTTCGTGGGTAACTATAACAATGGTGCTTCCTTTTTCATTCAACTTCTGGAATATTTCCATGATCTCATAGCTGGTCTTTGTATCAAGGTTTCCCGTTGGCTCGTCAGCCATAATAACAACAGGATTATTAACCAGCGAACGGGCAATGGCCACACGCTGCTGCATACCTCCTGACAACTGGTTGGGAACAGATTGTGCACGCTCGGCAAGACCTACTGACTTCAGAGCTTCCATTGCTCTTTCTTTTCTATCCTTACCGCTCACCGATCTGTCATAAAGCAATGGCAGTTCCACGTTTTCAAGGGCAGTTGTACGGGCGAGCAAATTGTAGGATTGGAAAATAAAACCTATTTTCTTCCCTCTGAATTCAGCCAGTTGGTTTTTATTGTACGTATTCACATTCACTCCGTCAAGGAAATAATCACCTTTGGTAGGGCGGTCGAGGCATCCAAGAATATTCATCAGTGTTGACTTTCCCGATCCGCTGGCACCCATGATGGCGACATATTCACCTTTATTAATATCGAGCGACACACCACGCAAAGCATGAACCTCAAGGTCACCCATGCGATATATTTTGAACAGGTCTTTAACTGATATGATGGTTTCTGACATGAGAGTTATTTAAAAGTATTTTTTTTAAACTTTAGTCACTTTAGACACTATAGACACTTTCAACTTTAGGCACTTTCTTATTTCCCTCTTCCTCCAGGCATTTGAGGCATAAAAGGACTTTTTGAAGTTGTTGCAGGTGTTGCAGTCGTTGTAGCAGCCGACTGGGCCGTTACTATTTCATCACCTTCTTTAATATCACCCGAAACTTCAGTGTTGGTACCATCTGTCAATCCTATTTTAACTTTTTTCGGGATAAGATCTTCACCTTTCATCACCCAAATAATTCCGAACTTTCTTACTTTGGATGGTGTCGCGTCAGTGCCATCGGATGTTGAAGCGGAACCTTTTGAAGATGCTGCGCCACTTGCTTTTTTCAACAATCTTTTCTTGATAGAATCGGGAATAGTTGTTGATTTAGTAATGTAATCAGCAGGAGGAGTAAATGTCAATGCAGCAGCAGGAACTTTCATGATGCTGTCGTGATCCTGCACATGAATACTGATATTGGCTGTAAGTCCGGGCAGAAGTTTTTGGTCGGGGTTGGCGACGTTGACAATTACAATATAATTGACAACATTCTGCACCATCACCGGGTTTATACGAACCTGTGCAATTTCACCTGTGAAAACCTGATCAGGAAAAGCGTCAACAGTAAAAGTAACTTTTTGTCCTTTTTTGATCTGACCAATATCGGCTTCGTCCACATTTGCCTGAACCTGCATTCTGGTGAGGTCGTTTGCAATTGAAAACAAGGTTGGCGATGACATGCTTGAAACAACAGTTTGCCCAAGTTCTACATTTCTTGAGATCACGACTCCGCTCACAGGTGCAGGAATAACGGCATACTGCAGATTAACCTTAGCATGGTTTAACTGGGCTTTGGCTGAACTGACCCCCGATTTTGCAACTGCAAGGGCTGTAAGAGATGCTTCGTAATCCGATTCCGAAACCACTTTTCCTTTGAGTAATTCTTTTTCGCGGTTAAAGTCACGCAACGCCTGATCGTAGGTAGCCTGCGCTTTTTCAAGCATTGCCTGTGCATCTATTCTTGATGCAGCAAGAAAGGTGGTGTCGAGAATTGCAATAATTTCGCCCTTCTTTACTACGGAATTAAAATCAGCATATAGCTTCCAGATAGTACCGGTAACCTGTGTTCCTACATTCACAGTGGTATCGGCAGCCAGTGTCCCGGTTGATTTTACCAGTATGGAAATATCACCGACTTTTGCAGGGGATGTTTTCCAGGTGTAGGTCACATGACTGCTTTTGTAGCTAAAATAAAAGATCACTATTGCCGCAATGACAACAATAACGGAGATAGTGATGATAATCTTTTTTCTCTTTTTCATTTGATATTTTTAATTTAAAGTTTTACCCAAATAAAAGTCAACGATTTTTGACTTGAATATGTAATTGAATTTTGATTGAATGAGTGACTGAATGGCTTTATCATATTTGTCCTCTTCTATCAGATAATCTGTCGCGGATATCAATCCTTCTTTGAATTTTTTATTCATATCCGTATAGGAACGCTCTTCGGCTTTTAGAATTTCTTTTGCTGCTGCATAATTCTTTACAGAAGCCGTAAGGTCTGTGTATGCCTGTTCAATGAGTTTTCTCAACTGATCCTTCACGGCAAGTTCAGCAAGTTGCGAATTCTCCATGATGATCCTTGCTTTTGCTACACCGTATTTAGCCTGGAAACTGTTAAAGATGGGAATGGTAAGACTCAAACTGAGTGATTGACCAAAGTTGTCCTGAAACTGCCTGAAAAAAGGATAGCTTTTAGAAGTTGTGATAGGTACCAATCCAAGCACCTGTTGTGTGGGATCACTTTGCAGATAGCCTATAGGTTCGGCGATAGATGTTGATGAATACTGATTTCTGCCACTCGAATATGCTGTCCTTATTGAACCACCTAATGTGAGCTTTGGCAATGCCAATGCTTTTGCAATATCTATTCCGGTAACATCCGCCCTGGTTTTGAGTTCCGCGCTTTTAATTTCCGGCATGACCTTTTCAGCAGAAGAATAAATATCGGAAGGTGAGATCAAACTTTCAACAGAAGGTTCTTTTATAGCAGCACTGTCAACTTCAAAATTATCAGAAACCGGCAATTCCATAAGCTGCATAAGTGTTACTTTAGAGATCTGCAACTGATTTTCAGCACTAACAACAGAAGCTTTGTCAGTTGCAAGTTGCGACTGTATCTGGAACAACGTTCCTTCTGCCTGCTTGCCTGCATCAACAAATTTCGCTGTCATCTCAACCTGCGCCTGTGTATTGCTCACCTGTGTTCTGGCAATTTCCAATGCTTTGTATGAATAAATTACCTGGAGATAGTCTGCAAGAACATCGAGAAAGATATCGTTTTTCATTTTCTCCACATCAAAATTACCGGCATCATAAAGATATTTTGACTGCCTGATAGCATTCTTTAGTTGAAAACCGTTGTATAGAGTGACGCTGCCGTTTAATGCGAGGTTATTGCTTGCTATGTTTTGTTTTGATGTTTGGTTGGTGGTAGGGTCGGTGGAATAACCAAAACTAAAGGATTGTCCATCGGTAACTGAGAAATCCGGATATAGGTTTGCTTTAGACTGATCATAATTTATTCCATTGATTTTACTTGTCAGTTTTGTTTCATTAAGCTGTATGTTTTTTTTCAAAGCTGTATCAACACATTCTTTCAATGTCCAGATCTTGGTTTGAGCAAAAAGGCCGCCGCCCGGAAAAAATAAATTTAAAAACAAGAATGAAAATATCAGTAAAACTTTCGGTTGGGTAAATCTTTTCATTGAAAAAAACTTTTATGAGATGTTCGACATTTGAAATATAGGAAAGTTTAATTCTCCTTAATTTATAATGCATTTTATCAAGGCAAAATTAAATATTTTTAAGCACATCGCTGAGAAATTATAGATATTCACAAAAAATAACAATTGAGAAAATGGGATACTTATTTAAAGGTAATAATGATACAGGTTTGTTAGAAAAGGTAGTTCGAAAACCTATCTGAGAAGCCGTTTTTTCTGATTATTTAAACTGTCAAATTAAATACTATGTCAATTTATCAGGGTTGGGCATAATGCATTAACCCTTGATTTAAGAAATGAACATGATATGAAATGAAGGTCAAACCTTTCTCCGATGATTTTTACGGTAATTAATTCAGAACTTCAATCATCTTCTTGCCCAGATCAGCGGGCGAATCCACTACATGTACACCACATTCGCGAAGAATTTTCTTCTTTGCTTCGGCAGTATCATCTTTGCCTCCGATGATAGCGCCTGCATGTCCCATGGTACGTCCTTTTGGAGCTGTAGCTCCTGCAATGAAACTTACCACAGGTTTTGTACTGTTTTTCTTTATCCAGAGAGCAGCATCAGCCTCCATTGAACCGCCAATTTCACCTATCATGACAATACCTTTTGTTTTGGGGTCGTTCATGAATAACTTCACTGCGTCAAGGATAGTGGTGCCGGGAATGGGGTCGCCGCCAACACCTATCATCGTAGTTTGCCCAAGTCCAACCTTGGTGATCTGATCAACTGCTTCGTAGGAGAGGGTTCCGGAACGGGAAACTATTCCGATAGAACCCGGAGTATGAATAAATCCGGGCATAATTCCGATTTTTGCTTCACCCGGTGTTATGATGCCCGGGCAATTTGGTCCGATCAATGTGCAATTTCTGTGACTGATGTATTCCTTAACTGTTACCATATCTTTGACAGGTATTCCTTCTGTGATGCAAACGATCACACTGATGCCGGCTTCAGCAGCCTCCAGTATGGCATCAGCAGCAAAGGGAGGTGGTACAAAAATGACCGAAACATTGGCGCCGGTAACTTTGATGGCTTCGGCAACTGTGTTGAAAACCGGTTTCCCGATGTGGATTTGTCCTCCTTTGCCCGGAGTGACACCACCAACAACATTTGTTCCGTACTCTATCATTTGAGTTGCATGAAAAGTAGCCTCTGTGCCTGTGAAACCCTGTACCAGCACCTTTGAATCTTTATTAACCAATACGCTCATTTTTCAGAAATTTTGATTAGAACTAAAAATTAATTTTTGCAAAAATAGTCGTAAAATGAATTTCATGTACCATTTTAATTAAATTTGTTGAAATTATTACAAACAAATGAATCTTCAGGTACATCAATTATTGCAGAATGATACCATCTGTGCGGTCAGTACGGCATATGGAAACGGAGCTATCGCTGTGGTCCGTTTGTCGGGAAAAGACGCAATAAATATTTGCAACAAAATTTTCAGTGCTCAACATAAAAATTCTAAAATAACAGAGGCTGCATCTCAAACACTCCATTTTGGCAGTATCATCAACGAGGATCAAACATTACTTGATGAAGTCATCGTGGGGATTTTCCGGAATCCGCATTCTTACACAGGAGAGGATATTGTTGAGATTTCCTGCCATGGTTCTGTTTTCATCCAGGATCAATTGATGAAAATATTGATCCGGAATGGTGCAAGGGCAGCAAAACCGGGCGAGTTTACAATGCGTGCCTTTCTGAATGGAAAGATGGATCTGGCACAAGCCGAAGCTGTGGCAGACCTTATTTCATCCAATTCATCAGCGGCACATAAAATTGCCATCAAACAAATGAAAGGTGGATTCTCGCAACAAATAAAAAATCTTCGCACCGAACTGATAGACCTGTCTGCTTTACTTGAACTGGAACTGGATTTTAGTGAAGAAGATGTTGAATTTGCTTCAAGAGAAAAACTCTCGGAATTGCTAAAGAAAATTTATACTGAAGTCAATAGCCTGATGGAATCCTATTCTTTGGGCAATGTGTTGAAATCAGGAATCCCTGTTGCAATTATCGGGAAGCCCAATGTGGGTAAATCAACGCTGCTCAATATCTTTTTAAATGAAGACAGGGCGATAGTTTCCGAAATACCCGGTACTACCCGCGACACTATTGAAGATACTATGAACATACAGGGCGTTTGTTTCAGGTTTATTGATACTGCCGGTTTGCGCGAAGCAAAAGATATAATCGAAAACATGGGGGTGGAGCGGACTTATGAAAAGATTGCGATGGCCTCAGTCATTATTTATATGTTCGACATTAACGAAAATAGTGTTGAAGAAATAAAAACCATCATATCCGATTTCAAATCAAGGATAGCAGGGGAGGAGAAGAAGATAATCCTTGTGGCAAATAAAATTGATCAGCTTGGTGAATATCCGAAAGGGTTTAAAGACCTCGAAGAACTTGAAACCATTTTTATCAGTGCAAAGAGAAGAGAGAATATTCACCTTATCATCGAAAGCCTTTTGAAATCTGTGAATGAAAATTTTCTGAACACTGATGGAACAATTGTAACAAACTCCCGTCATTACGAAGCTTTGCTGCGATCAACGGATTCCATGAAAGAAGCTCTTGTCCGTTTGAATGAAGGAATATCAAATGACTTGCTGTCAACCCACATTCGCTCAGCTTTACATTACTTGAGTGTTATTACAGGCGATATTACTAATGAAGACATTCTTGATACCGTGTTTGGTAAATTCTGTATAGGGAAGTAGATTTTTTATTGACTTTTTATTCTTTATTATTGTGTTTTTTTGCTGGTAAATTGTGACATGGATAATGGTGAAAAGAAAAAATTTGTACTATATTCCGTACAATTTTATTACTTTTGCACAGAATATAGTACGTAATCATGAATTCAAAAAAACAAATATTGTTCCCAAAACACAAGAAACTTCTTGAAATTTTTGGCGAGAATATAAAACTTGCCAGGAAAAGACGCGAGTTTACAGCGTTACAGGTTGCAGAACGAGCTAACATTTCAAGAAATACTCTTTATCTGATTGAAAAAGGTAGTCCAAGTGTTTCCATTGGCGCTATTTTCAATGTTCTCAGAGTGCTGGGTCTTCAGGATGATATTCTCAAACTAGCTGCTGATGATGAATTTGGAAAAAAAATACAGGATATTAAACTACTTGGAAAAAAATAGTTATGTCAATCAATAAAACGGACATTATGGTTTACGCTAACTGGGCAGGAATGGAGAAACCAGAGTTTATCGGAAAATTATCTGCACACCAGGGAAAGGGTCGTAAAACCTTCAGTTTTGAATATGATAATGATTGGCTTAAAGGAGGAAAAAAGTTCCTCCTTGATCCGGATATAAGTTTGTATTCTGGAATTCAATTTCCAGATAAAAAAGAGAATTTTGGAATATTTCTTGATTCCATGCCAGATTCATGGGGCAGAAAGCTGATGAATAAAAGATCTGTTCAGTTAGCCAAAGCTTCAGGGAAAACAACACCTGTGTTGTATGATATAGACTATTTGCTTGGAGTGGCTGACTCTTGCAGAATGGGAGCATTGAGATTTAAGCTCGAAAAAGAAGGTCCTTTTTTAAGTGATGAAAGAAACGTTCCTGTGCCTCCATGGTCATCAATAGGAGAACTGCAGCGCATAGCAGGGATGGTAGAAGCAGATAAAGAAACAAAAGAATTGAATAAATGGCTGATCAGGTTGTTGGCGCCCGGTTCATCATTAGGTGGAGCCCGACCAAAAGCCAATATTCTTGATAATAAAGGTCAACTATGGATTGCAAAATTTCCTTCCAGAAATGATAATGTTGATAAAGCCAAATGGGAATTTCTTGCCTATAGACTGGCAAGGTCTGCAGGTATTAGCATTTCGGAATCCAAGATTGAGAAAATTTGTGGAATTCATCACACTTTTTTTACAAAAAGATTTGATCGGTTAAAAGGTGAACGGATTCATTTTGCATCAGCTATGACAATGACTGGAAACAATGAAGAAATTATCCGCAACAATCCTGCAAGCTATCTGGATTTGGCGTTGTTTATTCAGGATCATTGTGGAAATATTCAGAATGATCTTACAGAGCTTTGGAGAAGAATAGTGTTTAATATTGCAATTTCTAATACTGATGATCATTTGCGTAATCATGGCTTTATCATTGAAAATGGTAAATGGAAGCTAAGTCCGGCTTTCGATATAAATCCTTCAATTGATAAAGAAGAATTGGCACTTTTTATAAATGAAAACAATGGTGCACTTGATTTTGATCTTGCTATGAGTATAGTTGATTATTTCAGAATTAATGAGAAAGATGCCTACTTAATTCTTTCTGAAGTGAAAAAAACTGTTAGCAATTGGGAAAAAGTTGCAAGACAAATTGGAATACTTCGTTCTGAAATTGAGTTGATGCGACCAGCATTTCGTTACTGATTTTTTGCAAATCTTCTGATCAAATGAAATTTTAAAGAAATTTTACAATTATTTATTAACTAATTTTGCACCCCATTAATTAATTTATGCAGGAAATTCGCAACGATTGGACAAGAGAACAGATAAGTGAAATATTTCATTCCCCTATGCTTGATGTGGTTTTCAGGGCAGCTTCATTGCACCGGAAATATCATGATGCTTCGAAAATAAAGATCAGTCAGCTTATTTCAATTAAAACAGGCGCTTGTGTTGAAGACTGTACTTATTGTGCACAATCGTCAAGATACAATACTGGTGTGGAAGCGCACAAAACGCTTTCTTTGCAGGAAGTAATTGAAGAAGCAAAGTATTCCAAAGCAAAAGGGATAGAAAGGGTTTGCCTTAGCGCATCATGGCGGGATGTCCCGGAGGGAAAACAATTCAATGATTTGCTTGATATGATCTCGGAAATCCAAAAAGATGGAATGAGTGTTTGTTGTACTTTGGGGATGTTAAATGAAGAGCAGGCATCACAACTACATGAAGCAGCTATTGTTGCTTACAATCATAACCTGGATACTTCGGATGAATATTATCCGCAGATCATCACCACACGTTCTTATAAAGACAGGCTTGAAACAATTGATAAACTTATTGAAGCCGGCGTTCAGCATTGCACAGGAGGTATCATAGGGCTTGGTGAATCGGACGATGACAGGATTGCAATGATACATAAACTGGCTACTTTAAAGAAACATCCTTATACAGTTCCATTAAATACACTTGTGCCAATCAGCGGGACTCCACTTGAAGGAAGACCAATCCTATCATCCTGGGAAATGATAAGGATGATAGCAACAGTAAGGGTCGTGATGCCTCAATCTATGATATGCCTGGCAGCAGGAAGAAAACAAATGAATGATGAAGCGCAGACCCTGTGTTTTCTTGCAGGCGCGAATTCAATTTTTGTTGGAACTAAATTATTGACAACGCCCAATCCGGATTTTGATAAAGATATGGACTTGTTGAAGACGCTTGGACTTGAAGCGTATTAAAAGGTCTGAAGAGTTTGAAGTGTTTAAAGTGTTATGAAAAAATCACAAATCATAAATCACAAATAAATTTTGTTCTCAGCTAATAAATATTTAGAGGATTCCCTCAATAAACGGAGGGATGATGGTTCGTTCAGATCGCTTAATCTGCATAATGATCTTATAGATTTTTGTTCTAATGATTATCTGGGGTTCTCTTCAACGGGCGAGCTTAGGGCGAAAATTCTTGAGTTTAATCAGAAGCAACCACGGCATGTTTTTGAAGGTTCAACAGGTTCGCGGCTTATATCGGGTAATTCTGCAATTGCTGAAAGTCTTGAAAATTTTATTGCTTCCTTTCATAATGGGGAAGCTGCATTGATATTCAATTCAGGTTATGATGCCAACGTTGGACTTTTTTCATGTATTCCTCAAAGAAATGACACTGTTTTCTATGATGAGCTGGCACATGCTTCTATCCGTGATGGCATACGTTTGAGTTATGCAAAATCTTATTCTTTCAGGCATAATGACACTGAACATCTCAAAGAACTTTTCAAACTTGCACAAGGAAATGTCTATGTGGCTGTGGAGAGTTTGTATTCAATGGATGGTGATATTGCACCTCTTGTTGAACTGGCTGCTCTGTGTGAATCTTTCAATGCCCATCTGATCGTTGACGAAGCTCATGCTACCGGCGTTTATGGTTTCCATGGAATTGGCCGTGTTTCTGAGCTAATGCTGGAAAAGAAAGTCTTTGCAAGGATGCATACCTATGGCAAAGCCATGGGAACGCATGGCGCTGCTGTGATCGGAAGCAAATTGTTGAAAGATTATCTCATGAATTTTGCACGGTCATTTATCTTTTCAACTTCATTGCCTTATCATTCCCTGATCGCAATCAGGTGTGCATACGTGTTGCTTTCTGAAAGTGATGAGCCTAATCAGAACCTGAATAGCAACATTAAGTTGTTTAAAAATTTGATAGTAAGAAGTGACAACATTGTCACTTTGAATAGCAAAAGTCCGATACAATGTGTGATCATTCCCGGTAATGAACAAGTGGTTAAAGTTGCAAATTCGATTCAGAAAAAAGGTTTCAATGTTCGCCCTATTATGAGCCCGACTGTGTCTGCCGGTAAAGAAAGACTGAGAATTTGCCTGCATTCTTTCAATAGTGAAGATGAGATAAAATCATTGGTTGAAACAATTCAGAAAGTGGTATCCGGTAACATCTAACATCCAACACCCAACATCGAAAATCCAACATCTAACTTTTTCTCATTTGAAACATTTTTTTATCACCGGCATTGGAACAGCAATCGGAAAAACACTTGTTAGCGCTATTTTTACAGAAGCCTTGAAAGCCGATTACTGGAAACCTGTGCAGGCAGGGAACCTGGAGTTCACGGATACGGATTTTGTAAAGAGCCATATCACTAATGGTATTTCAAAGTTTCATAATGAAACCTATAAATTCAAAACACCGGCGTCTCCTCGTTATGCTGCAGAAATTGACAACATCACCATCCATCCGGAGAATTTTAAAATTCCACAAACATCAAATCACTTAATAATTGAAGGAGCAGGTGGGCTTATGGTGCCAATGACTGAAAACTTCCTGATGATTGATCTGATTAAAAAACTGAATGCTGAAGTAATACTTGTTTCACAACATTATCTTGGAAGTATTAACCACACTTTGCTTTCAATTGAAGCTTTAAAGAATCGTCAGATACCAATAAAAGGAATTGTTTTTAATGGTGATACAAACATTGCTTCGGAAAAATATATTTTGGATTATACTGGTATTCCCTGTTTAATGAAAATTATGCAGGAAGAAAAAATTGACATGGAAACAATTTGCAAATATGCAGCACAACTGCTCCCGGCTCTTATTTAACCTTCATTTGCCTCATCAATTTTAAAATCCGTTTTCAAGTGGGTGCCATCACAAAAAGGTCTGTTTTTCGTGTGTCCGCAACGGCAAAATGAAGCTGTCTTTTCAGTAATTATTTCGTTCTTGTCAATGTCAATAACTTTGAATGATCCTTTAATAATGATAGGGCCATTTTTAATGAAAGAAACCTCTGTTTTTGATGGTTCCTGGGTTCCTTCGGGAGTAACAGAGTCGTTCCAATAATATGAAATTGCCTGAGTAGGACACCTGGCAACGGTATCCATTATTTCTTGAGTGGTAGCGCCACTCATTTTGATCCAGGGGCGTTCATAAGGAATAAAAACTTTGGGCAATTCGGTAAAACATGTGGTGGCGTGAACACACAAATGAGGTTTCCAGACAACTGTGATCTCTCCATTGGTGTATTTCTTGGTGATCTTTTCCATATTCAGTATTTATTGGCTTCAAAGGTAAAACTTCTGATTGAATTGAAGAAAAAAAATATTGTCAATAATGATAAAGTTGTATTTTTGCGCGGTAAATAAAAATATAAAATTATGGCAAAAAGAACTATAGTAGCGATGCCAGGTGATGGCATAGGAAAAGCAGTACTGGAAGAATGCATCCGCGTTCTTGATGCTGCCGGCTTTGATGCTGAATACGTCAATGGTGATATTGGTTGGGAATTTTGGTGCAATGAGGGAAACCCACTACCCGACAGAACCATCAAACTGCTTCAGGAGCATAAAATAGGTTTATTTGGTGCGATCACCTCAAAGCCTAAAGATAAAGCTGCCGCTGAATTGTCACCAGCTTTAAAGGATAAGGGATTCGTTTATTACAGCCCGATTGTTACAATGCGTCAAAAATTCGGACTTGACATTTGTATGCGTCCCTGTCAGACACTGAAAGGAAATCCATTGAACTTTGTACGTCGCAATGCAAGCGGTGGTGTTGATGAACCTATTGTTGATACCATGATCTTCCGTCAGAATACTGAAGGTTTATATGGTGGTGTGGAATGGACAAATCCTCCCGATCAGGTGTATGATGCTTTAATGACACATCCTCGTTTCAGGGATAATTTTGAATGGTGTCCACGCGAAGAGCTGGCAGTTTCAACACGTATCACCACAAAGAAATTTTGCACCCGTATTATCAAGGCTGCATTTGATTATGCAAAGAAACGCGGATTCGACAAAATCACCTTGTGTGAAAAACCGAATGTTATTCGTGAAACTTCAGGAATGATGCTGAAAATTGCACAGGAAATGAGCAAGAAGGATTATCCGGGCATCTGGGTTGAAGATGTCAATGTGGATGCTATGATGATGTGGTTAACGAAAAATCCCGAGAACTATCATGTGGTAGTTGCTGAAAATATGTTCGGGGATATCGCATCTGATGCTTTTGCAGGACTTATTGGCGGATTAGGATTTGCCACTTCTGCACAGTTCAATCCTGATTCAGGAGTTGCTGTTTTTGAACCTACACATGGTTCGGCACCAAAGTATGCTGATTATGCTGTGTCTATTGTGAATCCTATTGCAATGATACTTTCAGCAGTGTTGATGCTGGAACATCTTAACGAAATGGAAATTGCAAACCGCATTCGGAAAGCAGTAGGCGATGTTGTTGCCGAAGGCAAAGTGAGAGCTTACGACATGCTTAAAATGAAGGGAACTGCTGATGTAATCAATCAGGGCGCTGCTTCTACAAAACAAATGGCAGATGCAATTATTGCAAAACTGTAAATTCATATTAAAGTAAAATTAAAAATTGTGGAGACGTTGCTTGCAACGTCTCTGCTAATATAAGGAGGAAAAATTATGAGTGAAACTATCAAACCAGAATTCATTGAGAAAGCTAAAAAACTATGGCCGGAACTTGAATGGATAACAAAAGCTGATCTTCGTGAGCAAACAACAAACACATGGGCGCTGGCTCTTCAAAAGAGTGTGCTCACAGTGGATGATCTGAATACAATTCCTTTCACCTTGCTGGCCGGACCCGATATGAAGGTCACATTTATGGATCATAAAAGGGCTGTGGTTCATATTGCAAAAGACTGCGCTGATCAAATGAATAAATTTTTCAAAAATGATCTGCCTGTCAACCTTGATGTGTTGATAGCGGGAGCTATTCTTGCTGATGTCGGCAAGTTGCTGGAATATGAAATGAAAGATGGAAAGTCTGTGCAGGGCAAATACGGAAAATATCTGCGTCATCCGTTCTCCGGAGTTTCTCTTGCTGAACAATGCGGTGTTCCTGCTGAAGTTTGTCATATCATTGCAACACATGCAGGCGAAGGCGACATGGTGAAAAGAACTGTGGAAGCTTATGTTGTTCATCATGCCGACTTCATGACTTTTGAGCCTTTCAGAGACCGATTAAAATAACATCGTACGGGCGTAAAATTTTACGCCCCTACATTAAAATTTAAACAATGAACATTATAGAAAAAATTCTTGCAAAACATGCTAATAAATCCGAAGTAAAACCGGATGAAATTATTGATGTTTTTATTGATACCCGCGCTGCCCGTGACTTTGGTGGTGCGAATGTTGTAAAAAATCTGCTTGACAATGGTCTGACCATTGCAGATCCAAAAAGAACTATTTTTACTTTCGATTGCAACCCCGGAGGCTCCGATCAAAAGTATGCACAAAATCAGCATTACTGCCGTCAGTATGCACGCGAAAATGGAATTACCATCTACGATGTGAACCTTGGAATAGGCACTCACCTTGCTATTGATGGTGGCCTTGCATGGCCAGGTTGTACGTTTGTTTCAACCGATTCTCATGCAAATATCATGGGCGCTATCGGTTCATTCGGGCAGGGGATGGGTGACCAGGATATCGCTGCTGCATGGGCAAAAGGTTCCGTTTGGTTTAAAGTTCCTAAATCAGTAAAGATCAACCTGAATGGAAAGCGTCCTGCAAATGTATCTGCAAAAGACATCGTTCTCAATTTACTTTCAATTTTTGGCGCTAATAAACTTCTTGGATTTTCTGTTGAAATTTGTGGTGAAGAAGCAGATAAATTAACGCTTGCTGAACGTATCACCATTTCTTCAATGGGCACCGAGATGGGTGTAATCATTATTTTCTTCACTCCTTCGGCAGAGATCATGAAATATTGTGAAGAAAAAACAGGTCGCAAACTCGAACCGGTTTTTGCAGATGCCAATGCAAACTATGAGCAAATCCATGATATTGATATTTCGAAATTCGTTCCAATTGTTGCAAGACCCGGACATCCTCATGATGATATTTCTGTTGCATCAGTGAAGAATACCAAGATTGATTCAGCATTTATCGGCAGTTGCACCAATGGCCGCATTGATGATTTGCGCATTGCTGGGGATATTCTCAGGAACAATAAAGTTGCTCCCGGTGTTGTTTTGAAAATAGTTCCTGCCACTGATGCTGTGTGGAATCAATGTCTGGAAGAAGGATTGATAAAGATCTTCAAAACTGCAGGCGCTATGGTTTCCAATCCGGGATGTGCAGGCTGTGCTGCCGGTCAGGTTGGGCAGAATGGTCCGGGTGAAGTTACCATAAGTACAGGTAACAGAAACTTTGAAGGAAAACAGGGAAAAGGGTTGATGTATCTTGCATCTCCTGCTGTTGTCGCTGCTTCTGCAGTGGCAGGTTTTATCACAACTCCTGATGATCTTCCAAAAGATCCTGCAATTTTCGAAAAGAAAGAATATCTGAAAAAATCTCCTGTCGTAAAAAGAGCAGTTGTTGAAAAACCTCTTGTTTTTGAAGGGAAAGTTTGGATGATCAATAAGGACGATATTGATACAGATATGATCTTTCACAACCGTTATCTTGCCATCACCGATATTAAGGAAATGGGACAATATGCTTTCGATAATCTGAAAGGTTATGAAGATTTTGCAAAGAAAGCCAAGCCCGGCGACATCGTTATTACTGCAAAGAATTTCGGAGCCGGAAGTTCACGTCAGCAGGCTGTGGATTGTTTTCTTTCATTGGGGATTTCTTGCCTGATCGCAGAATCTTACGGGGCGATTTATGAAAGGAATGCCATCAATGCAGCATTGCCAATATTGACCTACAATCCGGAAAAACTTGCTTCTGTTGAATTGCAGAATGGCGATAATGTAAGGGTTGATATTATTAAAGGAAGTTTGACCAATCTGAAAAACAATAAAACTACCGAAATTGACAAATTCACGGATGTTCAGATTGATATTTATAAGAACGGCGGATTGTTGTAAATCCCTTGATAATTAATTAATTTTATTGCTTATACGGTATGACAGGTCAGAAAAATAATTCTGACCTATCATACCGTATGATGGTATCAATTACAATATTTCTGTCCTGTCACAAAGTATTATGGTTTGAGTTTTTTTCCATCCCATACCAGCGTTTTATTCGCGTATTCCCATTTGCATGGCGGGTTTCCTGTGATATAATCGCAAAAACTCACATCTGCACATTTGGTTTTAATGACTACGCTGTTTGCTTTTCCTTCTTTATCTGAAGGCAGCACAAGTTCGCTCAGGCATCTTGTTCCCCCTTCACCTTCGGAATAGTGCATCGTAAAAAGAGAATCAATATGGTTATTATTGAAACGCATAAATTGTTCTGCATTCCCAGAATAAATTCCCGAAAAGGAATATTTGATCCGCATCACAGAAAGATCAGGGGTGAAGAGTTTCAACTTTTCGTAGCTTATTGAATCAATATTCATGGCGCTTTCAGCAAACTGTTTATGTTCGTAAACCATTTGCCCGTTTCTGGCAACCCTGAACTCGATCCTTGAATTTATCTCAACAAAATCACTGTCGCTGGCGCTCTTTGAAAGATTCAAAATCATGAAGGTTTCCGCAGAACCATCACTGTCAAGATCGCTATCGAAAAAGTTGTCGGCAATAAGCGCTCCCCATATAAATCCCTCCTGTTCTTTATATTTTACCTTGTACCAGTAATCGGCAATGTCACCCGATTTTGTTAGCAGTGAAGCTTTGTCAATGATCTCAATTTTTGATGCGATCGGGACAACATCAATGATGTTTCCTGTTTGCAAAGGCAGCGATCGCAAAAGAACATCAACTCCAAACACTACAGCAGTGCCTTTGTTCAGTTCGCGCTGCTTTGCATTCGACTGGTTTATCTGATAAAAGATCACGATGAGAAAAAGTAAAAGTGTACGTTTCATAAGGGTTTAATTTATCTGTAAAAGTAAGAAAAATAATAAAAGTAAAGACGCTGTGTCCACAAACACTATTAACTCAACAAAATTTTCTAATTTTGCAATCAATCAATATACCACTATGAAACCAAGACATTTTTTATTAACAGGATTTCTCGCTGCCACCGTATTGCTATTGAATTCCTGTGCTTCTACAAATGGAGTAACAATGGAAGTGCTGGTACCGGCCAACATCACAGTTCCATCAACCATTAAAAAGGTTGCAGTAGTCAATCGTTCGTTGCCTGCAAAGGGCGACGGATTTGTAAATTTCCTTGAAGGTTTTATTACCGGCGAAGCCATCCATGCTGATAAGGACGCTTCAAATAAGTGTATCGGTTCTCTTGTTAATAAATTAAATCTGGCGCCGCGTTTTGGGGCTGTTCTTGTAAATTATCCGCAACTCAAAGGCACAGGAACCCGCGAATGGCCGCTTCCTCTTAGCTGGACAATGGTTGATTCAATTTGCAAAATGTATAAATCTGATGCACTGGTTGCCCTCGAAACATTTGATTCGGATTTTCTTTTTGATAAAGGAAAAAACCTTCTGAAGCAAAAGACAGCACATGGAGCCGATACAATTGTGACGGAATATTTCGCTAACTTCAAGGTGAATGTAAATGCCGGATGGCGTGTGTACGATGATATTAATAAAAAGGTTCTTGACGAGCAGAATTTTACTGATGTGAAAGCATGGCTGAAAAAAGGCGCTACACCTGAAGCTGTTTTAAGCCAGCTACCCGACAAACGTGACGCCATTAATGCAGCTGGTTTGTTTGCCGGTGACCAGTATGGAATGAGGATCTCACCGACATGGGAGAACGTTTATCGCAATTATTACGTAAGAGGAAAAAAAGAAGTTGGATTTAAAAATGCGAAGAAATTTGTAAGACTTAAAAAATGGGATCAGGCCGTTATCATCTGGACAAATCTTTCAAAATCTACGGATACTAAAATAGCAGGTCGCGCAAATTATAATTTGGCGCTGGCATCTGAAATGGACGGTGATCTCGACAAAGCGCTTTCATTTGCAACAATTGCCAGAGATACCTACGGAGTAAGACCAGCAGCTTATTATGTTAATCAAATCAATGCCCGCATTGCTGATCAGGCAAGGCTGAAACAGCAGTTGGGGAAATAGTCAATAGTCATTAGTCAATAGTCATTAGTCAATAGTCATTAGTCAATAGAAGATCTTAAATCAAAAATCTTAAATCAAAAATAAAAATGGGAAAAACATTTGCAGAAAAGATCCTTGGCGCTGAAGCCGGGGCTATAGTTTTTAAAAAACCAGACATTGTATTATCACACGATAACACATCAAGTATCAATGCAACTTTCAGTAAAATGGGCGGCGATAAAGTTTGTGATCCTGATCAGATTCTCATCGTTCTTGATCACAATGCACCTCCGACAAATGCGAAGCTTGCCAATGATTACCAGAAAACCCGCGAAATTGTGGAAAAACAGGGAATCACCAAATTTCATGATGTTGGAAAAGGTATCTGTCACCAGATCGTATCGTACTATGCAAAACCCAACATGATCATTGTTGGCAGCGACAGCCATACCTGCACTGCCGGAGCTTTTAATGCATTTGCTGCAGGCATAGACCGTACTGAAACCGCAGGTCTATGGAAACAGGGAGAAACATGGTTTCGTGTACCTGATTCAATCAAGATCACATTGAAGGGAAAGTTGCAGGATGGTGTATTTGCAAAAGACCTTGCTCTCTGGATCATTGGAATGATGGGGTCCAGCGGCGCTGATTATATGTCAATAGAATATCATGGCAAAGGAGTGAAAACTCTTTCTATTGCCGACAGGATGACCATTGCTAACCTTGCTTCGGAAATGGGTGCGAAAAATGCTGTATTTCCTCCTGACGATGTTTTGTGGCAATTTTTAGGTTCGAAAGTAAAAGGCACATGGGCTGATGCCGACGCTCACTATGTGAAGGAATATACCATTCAGCTTGAAGATATTTTCCCGGTTGTATCGGCCCCTCATAACGTTGATAATGTCAAATCAGTTTCCGATGTACAGGGATTAAATATTCAACAGGCACTGATTGGGACCTGCACCAACGGCAGACTGGAAGATCTTCGTATTGCAGCTCAGATTCTCAAAAAGAAAAAAGTTGCTAAGAATGTGCAGTTGCTCATTATCCCGGCATCACAGATGATCTATATGTTGGCGATGGAAGAAGGATTGATCACTACTTTTATGCAGGCAGGAGCCAATGTTCTTGCGCCTTCGTGCGGACCGTGTCTTGGAACAGGGCAGGGGATACCCGCTGACGGTGTGAATGTGATCTCAACTGCCAACAGGAATTTCCTTGGCAGGATGGGCAACGAGAAAGCAAATATTTATCTTGCTTCGCCCGCCACTGTTGCATGGTCGGCAATAAATGGCTATATCACCGATCCGCGCGGATTTAGTGCAGCCGATAAATTTCCTTATGAAATTCCTCAAAGCAACACTGTCTTCATCAAAGAAGGAGAAGACCGCTACAGCAAAACAACCTGGAATTATGCAGATGTTGACAACCTGAATACCGACCAGATGTTTGCCGGAAACCTGACTTATAATGTGAACAGCAGCGAAGCAGAAAAGATCATGCCGCACCTTTTCAAAGGTTTCGACAATAGTTTTACTGACCGTGTAAAAGCAGGAGATATCATGTTTGCAGGCGCCAATTTTGGTTGTGGAAGTTCGCGCGAACATCCTGCTGTGGGTCTTGCCCATGCCGGTGTGAAAGCAGTTATTTGTAAATCCGTGAACCGTATTTTCTATCGTTCTTCAGTCAACCAGGGATTGCCGATACTTGTGGTTCCTGAAGCTGTGGATGCCTACAAACAGGGTGATGTGGTTGATGTTGATTTTGCAAAAGGCGAAATTCACATCAATGATAAAGTTTTCAAATTCTCACCGCTACCTCAAAAACTCATGGCAATTTTCGAATCCAAAGGGTTGGTGAATTATGTGAAGAAGATAAAATAGTGTGAGTGTAAATTATTTGATTTCAGGGCGAAGGGTATCTTCGCCTTTTTTTTTGCAAAAAAAATGATATTGCTGGTCTGAAAAATTTGCATATCATGTGTTGAATATTGTATATTTGCCTTGCAATTTCAACTTATTGTTTCACAAATCTGGTTTTATGAAAAAAATATTTCTACTCTTTTTCATCTTTCTTTTTAGTATTCCCCTGGCTTTTTCTCAAAAAGAAGGCGGTTTCGGCTTTTATTTCGGATATAGTTTTGGCAAATTCTCTCCCGGTCTGGGAAACATAGCGTCAACCTGCTATTTATATAATAAACAATATGGAGCCAATTTTAAATACAACAACAGCATGAATGGTCCAGCTTTTGGCTTCAAACTTATTGCAGGCTTTTACCAGATGGACCTGGAATGGGTCTTCCGTCATGCAAAAGATGAATCTTCGTTCACTGAATCTTCATCCGGCAGCGAATGGAAACTGGGCTTCAAAACCCGCTATAACTCTTGGTTTTGGGGACATGCGGTAAGATATAAGAACTTTGCTTTGGGTGCCGGACTGGAGGTTGGCCGTTTCAAATTATTCTCCAAACGAACCGCCGCTGCCGATTACGACGGGACCAAATGGAGCAGGAACACTATTTATGGAAGCAAGATCGCTCTGTCAAAAATGCTTGATATCACAGGCGGTTTTACGCTTTATGCTGAATACATGCCAAAGATACTAGGTGTTAGAGTTTTTTATAATATTCCAATGGGTACCGAGGAGTTTGCAAATGATGCTTCTCTCAGCTTCTATGAATTCAAGCCAAACAACTGGGGCGTTTCTTTATTGTTTAACCTTACAAGCACAAAAAAATGAAAAAGATTTTTGCCTTAATATTTTTATGTAGCATGGCATGTTCAACGCTCAATGCACAACAGGCAGGCATTGCAATATACGGCGCTCCTACCTTGGCTAAGATAAAATATGCCGACTTCAACACTTTTGCTGATAGCTATAATTCCTATAATGGCTACGATCTTCATGGATTCGACAAAATGAAGGTGAACCTTACTTATGGTGTCGATATTTTTGTAAAATTCATGTATTTTGGTCTATATTATAATAAATTCAGCGCTTCCTCTAACGCCATAAAGGTTTCTGCCAATACCGATAGGCATTTTGATCTTTCCAGCAAATCCTACATGACAAACATAGGATGGAATATTGGGAAAGGTCCGATTAGTATCAGCCCTTTCATGCCTTTAGGGTTGAACAGAACTTTTCTTGATGTTTACATGAAATATTTCGGGCAGGATAAATACTACGGCAGTTATAAGCTCGACGGGAATTACACTGGCCTCAGCGGCAAGTTTGGCTTTGGTCTCAAGGTGAATTTCTTTTTAAAACCTTTCTTTGCCTCGCTTGGTTTCTCCAAGGTATATACAATTTTTGGGGCAAGTGAGATGGATGATTTTGGCACCAAGAATGGTTATTCGAGCATAGCCACTGACTGGTCCACATACCAAAGTGTCAACTCCTGGGATTATACCGGTAAATTCATGTCATCTAACCACCGTGATTTTAATTTATTTTTGAATTTAGGCTTATTTATAGGCAAAACCGATCATTAAAATTTATTACTATGAAAAAGTTCTCTTTAAAATATATGGTCTTAATGCTAGCCGCAAGTGTGGTATTAATAATGTCATCATGCAAGAACAATGATACATATCTGGAGATGCGTGCTGGTCCCTGGAAAGTGACAAAGGCAGAGATCAGATTTTATCACAATTTCTCATCAAGTCCCGATTCCGTTGCAACTTTTGGGTCAGATACCCTTGGATATTTTAATTTCTATTTTGGCAATCCCGCCAGTGTTTATACCCTCATCAATTATCCGTCACGATTTCTGATCAAGGATTACGATGCTACGTATGAAGTGCATGATTACAATCGCGAAATACTGATGATATCAAATCTGGTAGGTTCAAACTGGGTAGATACCCATTTCACCGTCACTGGTTATAACAAGAAAAAGCAATCCTGGCTCGCCATCAGCGATGATTACAATGGAAATGTAATTTCTGAAAATATCTGGGTGGAAAAACAATAAAATTATTGATTATCGTAGAGAAGCAGGATGTGCATCTTATCAATAATAAATTTTACTGATCAACCGAAAATATCAATTACCATAATTAGTGAAGATTTGTCAATCACGAATTACAGGCCACCTTTATAAGCTCATAAAACCAGCTTTCACCCTTCATCATTGAAATATATCCCTGTTAGCGCTCATCTCATGAGGTATGCCATCCTTCAAAATTAATTTACGAACATGTCAGGAGATACGCCCGAATATTTTGACGAGCACCATTTAGGAATTCGCTGTATTCTGTTTATAGAATATTGCCATGCCTTCAGTGTATTACCATGATGTGTATCATCAGTAATAAGATGATTCACATTCACACTTGTATTGAATCCCGGATTCCGCAATCGCATGTTGATTGCAACAACCTGAAAGTTTTAATGGGTTACCCTGAGAATCTGTAATTTTAAATGTTGAGCTGGTAATTGAATAATATTCATTGGGTGAAAATTCTCCTATTCCTTTCAAAATTGGCTTATATTTTCCAACATACATTTTTGTTTCAGCAGATGTTGAATCATAGATAGTATAGTACGTTTTTCTGTATAAAAATACTTCTTTGTTTTTCGTGATTTCGATGGCATACAAAATATTAAATCCTCCGCCAAATCCAACCATCCAAAATTCAATCATTTCCTTCTTTCCAACAAATGGAAGAGAACCATCCGGATTTTTTTTTGATTGGTCATTATTCACTTGTTTATTTGTTTCCGTATTGGCTTCTTGTTTTACTTTTACAATCATCGCTGATGTATCAGCTTGTTTCGTTATTTTTTGATCTGTATTTATTGAATTGATATTTTCGTATTCTTCTCCATTAGAAATTAGTTTACCTTGAGAATAAGATAATAAAACCTTGCCCATTACAAGTAAATTATCATTCTGATATGAAGCAGTGCTTGTGTGAGTTTCAGCAAAGAAGCCGGTACTTGCAGGAGGCAATATTACTTTAACATTGTAGTCTTTTTCGCCGGCCCTGCTTATTTCTATTAATTCATTGTGTTTATTCTTCCATGTACCTAAAAATTTATCACCCCCGGAATTACCACTACATGACAACAGGCATAAACTTATTGAAAAAATAATCAATAACATTATTAGAATAAATCTGTTTTTCATGTTTGCTAAATTTATTTTTCCCAACCCTTTTGGTTTCTTAGCTTCCCGTTTGGTATGCATCTTCTGAATAGTGACATCATGCAATATTAATTTACGAATTCATCAGGAGACACGCCCGAAAATGTTGACGAGCGCCATCAGGGCATTATTATCTGCACTTCTTTACATACTGTAAGTAAATCCTTTTCTGGCATCGTCAGAATAAATATGCAACGAATAGGAAATATCGCTAAGGCAGGTAATCCTATGAATATGATTTGACATTGTATTGGCTTTTCCGATTGCAAAAAGTCCAGTATTTTCGTCTATTTCAAGTGTGTTTACCTGCTTGATTTCATCATTGCCTTTGGCATCTTCGAATATTTCCAATTTCAACCTACCTTTTAAAACATTATAAGCGGCATACTGAGGATGTCCGTGAATGCTGCTTTGCCGTCCTTTACGCCAGGTCATAATAATTGCTTCCCAACCCGATTCATCTTTTCCAATAAATGTACGTTCATACTGATTTGTGCTGTCTATATCAAACACGTCCAACTCATAAAGTGACGGAAATGTCAATGCTAAACGTTTCAAATCTTCTCCCAATTTTTCATTCAGGTCGTTTTTTCTGACCAGAATCATAAGTTCTCTGAAAAAATCTTCATAACCGGGTTTTACCTGAATAATTTCATTGGGATTACCTACTGTTTCTACTAATTTCATGTTATTTTATGTTTAGTTTTTTAAAATTAAAAGTTGTATTTTGTCAAGTTGTTAGCTAGTATATTCTTATATTCGGCTGCCTGTAAACCTCGCGGGTTAGCGGTAGTTTATTCTTTAATAAATTTTTGGCTAGACGTTTTATTGCCATAAGTTGTTTAAATTATGTATAAACCTTTAG
>Ga0118677_10004317_pt1 | contig 26016 bp, 27 predicted proteins | sample AliMusrvi5mmetaG_FD_86154 | JGI IMG/M metagenome (GOLD analysis project Ga0118677, IMG submission 86154)
GCGACAGTTGTCAGACCAGCCGAGTAACATTACCCCGTGTTTCCTCATTATCTCCGCGCGGGCGGGCGGCACCGAAGCGGGAGGCGCTGTACTGGAATTATCCGCATTATTCGAACCAGGGCGGGCGGCCGGGTGCGGCGGTGCGGATGGGGGACTGGAAGCTGATCCGGTGGTATGAAGACCGGTCGGTGGAGTTGTACCGGCTGAGCGACGATCCGGGGGAGACGAAGAATCTGGCGGAGGCGATGCCAGAGGAGGCGCGGCGGCTGGAGGCGAGTCTGGACCGGTGGCTGGAGGCGATGGGGCCGGCGATGCCGGTGGGGAATCCGGACTACGATGCGGCGCGGGAGACGGAGGGTTTGGCGCCGGCGATTCGGGAGCAACTGTTAAAGGGTGAGTTGCCGACGCCGGGGAAATAAATAAAAGCTCTGATTATTCGCAGAATTCGAGACATTCCGCGATATCGCGGGAGGTCACAGCGCCTTCGCGGATCATCTTCCAGTCGAGTTCGGTGATATCGACAGTGCTGGCGCCGGTGCCTTCGCAGGCGCCGCCGTCAAGAACGAGGTCGACCTGGCCATCCATGGTGCCGAAGACTTCGATCCCGGTGCGGCAGGTGGGGTGACCGGAGATGTTGGCGCTGGTGGCGATGAGGGGCTGGTTGAGACGGGCGATGAGCTGATCGGCTACCAGAGAGCGGGCCTGACGAACGGCGAGGCGTCCGGTGTTGCCGGTGGCGCGGAGCGGGACGGCCGGCGAGGCGGGCAGGATAATCGTCAGCGGGCCAGGCCAGAAGCGGCGGGCGAGCACGCGGAAGCGCGGGGAGATTTCGCGGGCGAGTTCTTCGACCATCAGGGCGTCGCGCACCAGAACCGGCAGCGCGCGGTTAATGGGGCGGCCTTTGGCCTGATACACCTGGCGGACGGCGTGGAGACTGAAGGGGTCCGCGACGAGGGTGTACAGAGCGTCGGTGGGGACGGCGACGACCTTGCCGTTCCGTATCGCGGCAGCGGCGCGATCGAGTGCTTCTGCTGAGGGTTCGAGAGGATTGATCTCGATGAGATCGGTGGCCACCTCGGTCAGCGTAACACAGGTGTGCGTCCAATGACAGCTACGCGAAAGAGTTCGTTTTCAAGCCCCTGAGCGGGTGCGCAAGCGGGCGAAAATGCGGGTGGCCGCTACGCCGAAGCAGGCTCCGGAGGCGAGGAGTTGCAGGGCATCCACGGTGTGAATGGCGTGGAAACGCTCACTGGTCAGAAGGGGCATCAGAGTGATGACGCCGAGCAGGGCGGCAATACCGACGGTTCTATCCATGGGGAAACGTCAGTATGGCACGTTTCGGCAGCTAACTGGCAGCTTCGAGTTCCACGACTTCGCGGGCAGCTTCGGCGCCGCGAGGTTCGAACGAGTAGCCGAACCCGCGCACGGAGGTGATGAGGCGGGGGGCGGCGGGATCGCGCTCGATTTTCTGGCGCAGGCGCAGGATGTAGACGTCCACGGTGCGATCCGTGATGGCGCGGTCCTGTCCCCACACGGCGTTCAGGAGTTGCTCACGGCTGAACACGACGCCGGGGCGCGACATGAGGAATTCGAGGAGGCGGAATTCGGTGGCGGTGACCGCGAGAGGTTCGCCGGAGAGCTTTACCTGGCAGCTGCTGCGGTCGAGTTCGACGTGGCCGGCTTTGAGAACGCGGGCGGGCGCGGTCTGCGTGCGGAACTGCAGGCGGATGCGGGCGATGAGTTCGCGGATGAAGAACGGTTTAACGATGTAGTCGTTGGCGCCCAGTTCGAGGCCGACGATGCGGTCGGTTTCCGAGGCGCGGGCGGTGAGGAAAATGATCGGGGTTTGCGCGAGTTCGGAGTCGTTCCGGATGCCTTTGCAGATATCGAGGCCGTCGGAATCGGGGAGCATGATGTCGAGCAGAATCAGATCGGGGCGAACTCTGCGGCAAAGGTCGATGGCGCCACGCCCGGTTTGCGAGCCGGTGAGGGTGAAGCCCTCTTTCTCGAGGTTGTACTTGAGAAGCGCGTAAAGGTCGGTGTCGTCTTCGATCAGAACAATTCGTTTTGTCACGGCTATCTCAGGTTAGCGGTGATTACGTTACAGAAGGGTTAAGGGGAAGTCAAATCCCGGTGAAGGTCGCAAGTTCCGCAGAATCAACGGGAAGGGTGAAAAAGAAGGCGGAGCCCTGGCCGGGTTCGCTTTCGACGCGGACCTGGCCGCCGTGCGCGTGGACCAGGTGCTTGACGATGGCGAGGCCAAGGCCGGTGCCGCCGAGTTCGCGGCTGCGGGCTTTATCGACGCGGTAGAAGCGCTCGAAGAGGCGGGACTGGTCGTCATGGGGGATGCCCATGCCGGTGTCGCGCACGAAGAATTCCACCCAGTGGGTGACCCCATCTCCCGCCGCTCCGCCGGGCCGGGTGACGGGTTTCAGGCCAGCGGTGATCCGGCCGCCTTCGGGCGTGTATTTGACGGCGTTATCGAGGAGATTGCTGACGACCTGGTAGAAAGCCTCGGAATCGCAGAAGATTTCGCAGGAATCGGGACCGGGCTCGTGGTGGATGGAGATGTTCTTCTTTTCGGCGATGGGGCGGACGGTGTCGAGGACGTCGGCGAGGAGGGTGTTGGCGCGGTAGGAGGCGTAGCGGAACTCCTGGGTGCGGAGTTCGAGGCGGGAGAGGATGAGGAGGTCGGCGGTGAGGCGCGAGAGGCGTTCGGCGTTGTGGCCGATGATGTTGAGGAAGCGGACGTTGTGTTCCTTAAGCAGCGGCTGGACTCGGTTGAGCGCCATGTCATAGCCGCCGAGGGGCGAGCCTTCGTAGCCGCTGATGAAGGCTCCGGTGTTGATGCCGGCGCGGCGGTCGCGACGGACGAATTCGAGCGGAAGGCGGACCAGGGCCTGGATTCCGGTCATGTAGACGGAGCCGCTTTCGAGGAGGTACTTGTCGTCCAGGGTGTAGTTGGCCATCGCGTTTTGGAAAGGGCGTTGGGTCTCATTATCCCACTTTTCATGGCGCTCTCTTTGCGGCGAGCAGTTCTGGCGTTGGCGGGAGCGTTGTTTGTTCGAATCAGCTTCCATCGGCGTGCATCGGCGGCCAATGATAAAGTTGGTGGCTCTCACCGGCGAGATTCAAAACAATATTGGCCGCCGATGCACGCCGGTGGACGCCGATAAAGACGAACCATGGAAGGGCCTTCGGCTAGAGTGCTTGCACCGTACCTAACGTAATATACTGCTAGTTCAGCCTCATGCGATCCATTCAATTAGTAGCTCCTCGCACTTTAGAAGAACGGGAAATTCCTCAAGCGCCCGATCCTGGACCCGGTGAAGTCACGGTCCGATTGAAAGCCGTGGGCATCTGCGGCTCTGACATGCACTGGTATCTGGAGGGCGGCATCGGCGCGAATCGCGCGAAGTATCCGCAGATTCTGGGGCACGAACCGGCGGGCGAGATTGTCGCGCTGGGAAAGGGCGTCACGCATCTGCACGTGGGCCAGAAGATTGCGCTGGAGCCGGCGATCCACTGCATGCGCTGCGAGCAGTGCATGGCAGGGCGGCATAACAACTGCACGAACGGATCGTTCATGGGATCGTCAGGCGTGCCGGGACTGTTTCTGGAATACGCTACTGTTCCGGCGGGCAATTGCGATCCGGTGCCCGATTCCTTCAGCTACGGTCAGATCACCATGCTGGAGCCGCTGGCGGTGATGGTGCACGTGTTGGAACTGGTGAACATTCGAGTGGGCGACACCGTGGCCGTGATGGGCGCGGGGCCGATCGGCATGCTGGCTGCCACCATCGCGAAACTGGCCGGGGCATCGCATGTGTACATCGGCGACAAGATTCCGCACCGGCTGGAACTGGCGAAGAAGATGGGCGCGGATTCGGCGTACGACATCAAGAACTTCCGCGAAGCCGTGAAGGATCATACGCGCGGACGCGGCGTGGACGTGGTGATTGACGCGGCAGCGGCCGTGGAGACCATCAACATGGGTATCGACCTGACGCGCGTGGCCGGCAAGTATACGCTGATCGGCATCCCCAGCGAACCGGAGCTGAACATCGACCTGAACCTGGCGATGAACAAAGAGATCAATCTACAGATGATCAAACGTTCCAACTGCAACGGGCACGCGGCGATCGAGCTGATGAAATCGGGCAAGGTGTCCGATGCGATGATCACGCACAACCTGCCGCTGGAGAAGACGTCGCATGGATTTGAGACCCTCGCCAATTATTCCGAAGGCGTGGGCAAGGTGGTAATCACGATATGAAACATTTTCTGGCAATCGATCTGGGCGCAGAGAGCGGACGAGCGATTCTGGGTACGCTCGCCGACGGAAAGTTATCGCTCGAAGAGCTGCACCGTTTCCCCAATACTCCGGTACGCGTGACGACAGGTCTGCACTGGGACACGTTCCACCTGTTCCATGAGATTCAGCAGGGCCTGGCGGTAGCGGGCCGCGAACGGCATCTGGAGTTGGACGGTATCGGCGTGGATACGTGGGGCGTGGACTTCGGCCTGCTGGGCGCCGATGGCGAGTTGATCGCCAATCCGCGGCACTATCGCGATGAGCGCAATGACGGCATGCTGGAGAAGGTGTTCGCGGTGGTGCCGCGCGAAGCGGTGTTTGCCGAGACCGGCATCCAGTTCATGCAGCTGAATTCGCTCTATCAGCTTTATGCGGCGAAGCTAGCCGGATCGCCGGGTCTGCATCATGCGAAGACGTTGCTGTTCATGCCTGACCTGCTGAACTACTGGCTAACGGGTGTGATGAAGGCCGAACGGACCATCGCGAGCACGTCGCAGTTCTATGATCCGAAGCGGCGGACGTGGGCCTCGGGCCTGCTGGGCAAGCTGGGATTGCCGGAATCGATTCTGCCTGAGATCGTAGAGCCTGGCGTGAAGCTGGGCAACCTTTCGGGATGGCTGCAAGAGAAGTGCGGCTTGAAGGAGACGGCGGTCTTCACCAGTGCCGGACACGATACGGCAAGTGCCGTGGCGGCGGTGCCGGCAACGGGCGACGACTGGTGCTACATCAGTTCGGGCACGTGGTCATTGATGGGTGTGGAGATCGATGAACCGATCATCAACGAACAGTCGCTGGCGCTGAACTACACGAATGAGATTGGTGTGGGCGGCAAGGTTCGGTTGCTGAAGAATATCGCCGGGCTGTGGCTGCTGCAGGAGTGCAAGCGGAGCTGGGAGGCAGAGGGCAAGAACTACTCCTATGACGAGTTGACGAAGCTGGCGACCGAGGCGCGGCCGCATGTGGCGAAGATCGATCCGGACGCGTTTCTGCACACGGGCAACATGCCGCAGCGCATTGCCGACTGGTGCACGGAGCACGGCCAGGAAGTTCCGCAGACGACCGGCGAGTTCTGCCGCGTGATCCTGGAGAGCCTGGCCGAGCGGTACCGGCAAGTGCTGGAGAATTTGGAATCGCTGACGGGCCGCAGGATCAATGTGATTCACATTGTGGGCGGCGGGTCGCGCAACATGCTGCTGAATAAACTGGTGGCCGAAGCCACCGGGCGGCGCGTTGTGGCGGGCCCGGTGGAAGCGACGGCGATCGGCAACATCCTGGTGCAGGCGCTCGGCAGCGGCGCGATTAAGGATCTGGATGAAGGGCGCGCGGTGGTGCGTGCATCGTTTGAAGTGGTGGAGGTTCAGTGAGCGCAGCGGAATCGTATTTTGACAAGACAATAGCCCTATTGCAGTCGTTGAAGGCGAACGAACTGGAGAACATCGATAAGGCCGCCGAGATCTGTGCCAACAGCATCGCCAACAAGGGCCTGGTGTTTCTGTTCGGGAACGGACATTCGCGCATGATGTGCGAAGAGATGACGCCGCGGCAGGGCTGCTTTGTGGGCTTTGTGGCGATGGTGGAGCTGGCACTTTCGAATCACGCGAACATCGTGGGCACCAATGGCCTGCGGGCGCCGCTGTACCTGGAAAAGTTCGAGGGCTACTCCGAGCAGATACTGCGCGGGTTCAAGTTCGGCCCGCATGATGCGATGATTGTGATTTCGACTAGCGGCATCCGTCCGGTGATCGTAGAGATGGCGCTGGGAGCGAAGGCGCGCGGATTGCCGGTGATCGGTATCTGCTCGCGCAAGCACTGCGAGAACTCGGTGCCGGCGCATTCGTCGGGGAAGAAGCTGATCGATGCGGCGGATGTGGTGATCGATAATCAGTGCCCGGCGGGCGATTGCGTGATGGGGTTCGAGGGGCTGGAGTGGCGCACGGGGCCGACCTCCACGGTGACCGGCGGCATGCTGATCAACATGCTGCGCACGGCCACGGCGGAGAAGTTGCTCGCGCGCGGACACAAGCCGGTGCTGCTGCCGAGCCATCAGTTCATTGGCAACACCAGCGCGGAGACGCAGCTGGAGCTGTTCTACGAAGAGTACAGAAAGAGCTTGAAGCACTTGTATGAGTAAACCAGTCAACATCGCGATGCTCGGTTCGGGATTTGTCGCCGAGTTTTATATGCAGGGCCTGGCCAATGTGAACGGCCACACGGAGGCGGTGAATTATTCACGGTCGAAGAAGCGGGCGCAGGGGTTCGCGGCGCGCTGGGGGATTGCGGAATCTTCGACCAACCTCGAAGCCGTGATTGCACGCGACGACATCGATCTATTCGTCATTGCGCTGCCGAATGAGGAGCATCTGCCGGTGTCGCTGGCGCTCTCGAAGGCCAAGCGGAATCAGGTCTGCACGAAGCCGCTGGGTCGCGATCAGAAAGAGGCCAAGGCGATGTGGAAGGCGGCTGAGAAATCGGGCGCGATGCATGGCTACGCGGAGACCGAAGTGTTTGCGCCGTGTGTGGTGAAGGCGCGCGAATCGATTGTGAGCGGCGGCATCGGGCGGGTGTTGTGGGTCCGGTCGCGCGAGTCGCATAGCGGTCCGCACAGTCCGCACTTTTGGGATATCGAGAAGACGGGCGGCGGGGCGTTGAACGACTTGGGCTGCCATTGCGTGGAGGCGGCGCGGTACTTCTTTGGCAAGGAAGACAAGGTCACGGAAGTGATGGCGTGGGGCGCCAATCTTGTGCATTCGGCGAAGACCAAAGGTGAGGATAATGCGCTGCTGGTTTTGAAGTTTGCGAGTGGCGGGATTGCGCATTGCGAGCTTTCTTGGACGACCAAGGGCGGGCTGGATTTGCGGAATGAGATTCATGGGTCGGACGGGTCGCTGTTCACGGACGTGACTCGCGGGACTCCGAATGTTTCGTTTACGACGAAGTCGGCCGGGTATGTGGTGGAGAAGGCCGATATCGATTTCGGCTGGACGCGGCCGTTGCCGGAAGAGGCTTTCGCGTACGGGTATCAGGCGGAGATGCGGCACTTTGTGGAGTGCGTGCGGGATGGGAAGACACCGCGCGAGACTTATGAAGACGGGTATGTGGTGAATTGTATTTTGGATGCAGGGTATAAGTCGATGAAGGCGAATAAGTGGGTTAAGTTGTAGTGGGGGACAGCCCGCACTGTCCGCGCGCTTCGCTTGGGACAGCGAGGGCAGTCCCCGGAGCCGTCGTCATATGGTGATTTTGATTACCGGGTGTTCGGGGATTGCGCGGGCTACTGCGGACTTGGCGGTGGCGGCGGGTGAGCGTGTGTTTTTGGCTGGGTTGGGGGAAGACTGCTTCCATGTGGACTTGACGAAGGCGGGGGCAGCTGAAGCAGCGGTAGAGGCTTGCGTTTCAGAGCATGGCCGGGTGGACGGGGTGTTCAATGTCGCGGGTGGATCGGGTCGGCGGTTTGGCGATGGTCCGCTGCATGAGTGCTCGGATGATGGCTGGTCGCAGACGCTGGAGCTGAACCTGACGACGGCGTTCCGGATGAATCGGGCAGTGCTGCGTCACTGGCTTGCGTTGAAGCAGCCAGGCGTGGTCTTGAACATGAGCAGCGTGCTGGCGGAGTCGCCAGAGCCTGAGCACTTCACGACGCATGCGTATGCGGCGAGCAAGGCGGCGATTTCAGGCATGACCCGGTCCACGGCGGCTTACTATGCCAGGTACGGCATTCGTGTGAATGCGATTGCGCCGGGGCTGACGGCAACGCCGATGTCGGCGCGGGCGCAGGCCGATCGCGAGTTGCTGAACTACATGCAGTTGAAGCAGCCGGTGACGCAGGGGATTATCGACGTAGCGGAGATCGCGGCCGCGGCGTGGTTTCTGCTGAGCAATGCGTCGAAGGCGATGACCGGGCAGATTGTCACCGTGGATGGTGGCTGGAGTGTGACATCTAAGTGAGAACCAAGAAATGAGAACTACTGTTATAGGAAGTTATCCGTTTCCGGGGTGGCTGGAGTTTGCCTGCCAGAATCTGGAGAAGTTCGGCTTGGCGGATCGGGCCGAGTTGCAGGACGATGCCGTGATTGCAGCGATCCATGACCAGGTGGCGGCGGGGCTCGATGTCATTACTGATGGCGAGCAGACGCGGCTGGATTTCAATCTGTCGTTCTACGGCTTTCTGGAAGGCCTGGAGCTGGAGCCGGCACCGCCGCGGCAGTTCGGGCCGCCTGCGCACGACCAGCGCGGCAAGCACCAGGTGACGGGCGAATTGAAGGCACCACGCGGACTCGGTGTGGTGGAAGAGTTCGCACGGCTGAAGCGATTGGCCCCGGCGGGTCCGGTGTTGAAGGCGAGTGTGCCGGGTCCGTACACGCTGAGCGGGCGACTGGCCGGCGGGGACCGGTATGCGTTCACCGAACAGTTGATACCGATTGTGAGGGCGGAACTGGAGGCGCTGGTGAAGGCCGGGTGCACGGAGATCACGGTCGACGAGCCGTCGATGAGTTGCTACGCCTACAAGGAAGATCCGGCACGGTATGTGGACATCTTCAACCGCACGGTAGCGACAGTACAGGGGAAGTGCCGGCTGAGCACGCATCTTTGCTTCGGTAATTTCAAGGCACGAGCGGTGGGGCCACGCCACTATGCGCCGATGTTTCCGGCGTTTCTCGGCATGAACGTGGACGAGATCCACGTGGAGATGGCGAGCCGCGAGTTTGCGGAGCTGGAGTTGATTGCGCAGATCGCGGAAGTGAAGCATGTGGCGGTGGGGATTATCGATGTGAAGAGCTACTACATCGAAACGCCCGAGGATGTGGCCGCCAGGGTACGGCGATGCCTCGCATTCGCGCCTGCCGAGCGGCTGAGTTTTGCTCCGGATTGCGGCTTGAGCCAGACGGCGCGCTGGGCGGCGAAGCTGAAGCTGAAGAATCTGGTGGCCGGTGTGAAACTGGCCCAATTGGGATAGTTTGTCCTCCATGCGGCGGGACACATTGTCCCATCGCATAGCGGGCCACGTTGCAAATCAAAGGGTTGGGTTGTGGCACTCCACCTGCATCAGGGTGTACACACATGAAATTCGGATTGATTTGCAGGATGAGCTGTTTTTTTGTCTCGGCTTTGGCGCCGGCCGTACTGTCAGCGGCCAACCCACTGGGCGTGGCGAATGCGTACAACGTATTCGTCTTCAGCAACTTTACAGAGACTGGATCGGATACGGGCGGCAGGATTGCGGCAGGCGGAAACGTGTCGTTCAGCGGGACCTATGCCGTAACGCAGAGTATTCTGGATCTGTACTTAGCGCCCAATAACGACTCGCTGGTGGTGGACGGGACCGTTACGAGCGGCACGGGCAGCATTCTGCACGGCAATGCTTTTCGCGAGACCGCAGGGGCCGGCAGTGTCAGCATGACCGGCGGCGGAACACTGACCACGGGCGGGGCGAGCCCTATCGGCGTGGCCGCGCTACAGAGCTCCTACGTCAATTATTCGACGCAACTGAGCCAGTTGAGCAGCACCGGTTCGGTGAACAACAACGGCTTCGGAACCATCACCTTGACCGGCGGCAACAGCACGATCAACATCTTCTCCGTCAACATTGCACTGCTGGGTGGGAGCAATACGTTCAATATCAACATACCCACTTCCGCGACGGCGATCATCAATGTGACGGGAACCACCGGCACCACAACCAACGCCGGCATGTTCATCAACGGCGCTGGCGTAAACGGCGATAGTTCCACTGGCGCAACCAAAGTGCTTTTCAATTTCTACCAGGCGACCGGGCTCACCCTTGGCGGAGGCTTTCTGGGCACGGTGCTGGCGCCGAACGCGAATGTCACCGGGACGAACTTCGCACAGCTGGATGGCGGATTGATCGCGAACTCCTTCACTGGATCGACGGAGTTTCACGACCAGTTGTTTACTGGCGGCGGGACACCGAGTTTTCCATCGGCACCAACGCCCGAAGCTGGGACCAGCGCGCTTATCGGCTTCGGGCTGATTGGCCTGGCGGGAATCGCGAAGCTGAAATCGCAGAACAGTTAAGCGTCGATGTGGTTGTGGAAGAAGTGGTCGAGAGCCAGCTTGTTCTTCCCGGCCACTTCATCTCCAAGAGTTTTCATCTCCTTAGGCGACATCTGCTTGAAGGCTTTGGCGATCTTGATGTTTTCTTCGATGTGTTCGAGCTTGGGCATGCCAGCGGTGCAAGCGGTGATGGGCAGTGAAAGCGTGTAGTGGATCAGTTTTTCGATGGGCACTTCACTGACCAGCTTTTCCTGACCGAACACCTTCATGCCGATGACTCCCATCTTCTTCTTGAGCGCGACCGGCAGGGCGATGTTCTCGAAACCATAATTCATTTTGGAATCGCCGAGTTTGAACTTTTTGTCGACAGTCACCATGCCCGCGCGTGCTGCGTTGAGCGCCATCTGGGTGCAGTCAAAATCGTTGCGCTCAATGGCGGTCTTGAGGATAGATGGATCGTTGTGGCAGGTGATGCCGATGAAGCGGGCCACTTTCTGATCTCGCAGTTTATAGACAACCGGAAGCACGCCGTCTTTCGCTTCGATCGCGGCCAGGTCGTCTTCTCCCATCAAGGCGTGGATGTGGAGCAGATCGACGTGATCGGTCTGAAGACGCTTGAGACTGCCTTCGATGATGCGCATGGCTTCGTCACCTTTACGCATGTTGATCTTGGTGGCGAGCCAGACCTGCTTGCGGCGGGAGGGCATGAGCTTGCCGACGCGCTCTTCGCTCTGGCCGTTTCCGTAGCCGTAGGCGGTATCGATGTAGGTGATGCCCAGGTCGAGGCCTTTGGTGAGGGCTTCCAGTGCCTTGTCTTCGTCTTTGTACATGAGCCAGCGGGAGCCGCAGCCGAAAGCGAGTACGGAGACACGGGCCCCGGTCTTGCCGAGGATGCGGGTGGGCATGCCGGTTTTGCTGTCGACGGCTGCACCGAGTGAGGACTGCGCGGCGAGCGAGACGGCTGCCGCTGATTCGAGGAATTCACGCCTTGAGATTGCCATAATTGAATGTTAGCGCAAATGGGTGGCGGGAAGACCACTCCCTTAGCTGGTGTGAAGTATCTGAAACGGACAGGCGCAACCGCCTGTCCCACCACCGGAAGGTCCGTGCTATCAATGGTGGAACAGGCGGTTGTGCCTGTTCTTTTTCAGACCATCTTACGGTTGTGGCTCTACTCTCCAATGAGGTGCATGAGGACGCTGCGGCGGTGGGGGCGGGCGCGATGTTCGAAGACGTAGATGCCCTGCCAGGTTCCCAGCGCGGGGCGGCCCCCACGCACGGGAATGGACAGTTGGGTCATGGTGAGGGCGGCTCGGATATGTGCGGGCATATCGTCGGGCCCTTCCATGGTGTGGCGGTAACGCCGGTCGTTTTCAGGCGCGATGCGCTCGAAAAAGTCGTTGAGATCAGCGATGACGTCGGGGTCGGCGTTTTCCTGAATCGTCAGGGACGCCGAGGTGTGCTGCAGGAATAGAGTAAGCAGTCCGGTTCCGACACCTTGCGCGACAACCCACGACTCGACCTGGGCCGTACATTCGTACAGGCCTTTGCCGCGGGTTGCGACGCTGAGATTTCCGGACGCCTGGCGCAATGAGAACTACTCCACCGTGACGCTCTTGGCGAGGTTGCGAGGCTGATCGACGTCGCAACCGCGGCGAACGGCAATGTGATAGGCGAGCAGTTGTAGCGGCACGATCTCGAGAATCGGCAGCAGCAGTTCGCTGGTGACCGGGATCTCGATCACGTAGTCGGCCATCTTGGCCACGTCCTCATCGCCTTCATTGACAATGGCCAGGACGATGCCTTCGCGGGCCTTCACTTCCTGGATGTTCGAAATCGTCTTCTCATACCGGATGCGGCTGTCCGCATTCTCCGGATCGTAGGCAGCGAGCACGACCACCGGCAGCTTTTCGTCGATCAGGGCGTTGGGCCCGTGCTTCATCTCGCCGGCAGGGTAGCCTTCGGCGTGAATATAGGAGATCTCCTTCAGCTTCAGCGCACCTTCCAGCGCGATGGGGAAGTGAATGCCGCGGCCGAGGAACAGGAAGTCAGTGGCACGATGCAGCGCACGCACCATCTCATCCGTGATGGGATCCTTAGACAGCAGATGTTCCAGCTTGGATGGGATGCGTACCAGTTCCTGCATCAGATCCTGGAGCTCGGTATCGGAGAGTGTGGCCCGTTCCTGGCCTAGATACATGGCCAACAGGAACAGCGCAGTGATTTGGGACGTGAAGGCCTTGGTGGAGGCGACGCCGATCTCCGGGCCGGCGTGCGTGAGCAGCGTGCCCGCCGCTTCGCGCGGAATCATGGAGCCGACCACGTTGCAGATGGCGAGCGTCTTCGATCCCTTGGACTTCGCTTCACGCTGGGCGGCGATGGTATCGGCCGTTTCACCGGATTGAGAGATGACGACGGTCAGGGTGTCCGGCAGCAGGATCGGATCGCGATAACGGAACTCGCTGCCGTAGTCGACCTCAACCGGAATGCGGGCCAGCTTTTCGATCATGAACTTGCCGGCCTGGGCGGCGTGCCAACTGGTGCCGCAGGCAACGATCTTGATCTGTTTGAAGTTCTTGAACTCCTGCGCGGTGATGTCCATCTCTTCCAGGAAGATGTGACCCGTTTCCTGGCCCACGCGGCCCAGCAGGGTGTCGCGAACGGCGCGCGGCTGCTCATAGATCTCCTTGAGCATGAAATGCTTGTAGCCGCCCTTTTCCGCGAGAATGGGATCCCACAGAATATGCGTGACCTGGCGTTTGACGGCCTTGCCATCGAGATCGGTGAGATGGACTCCGGACTTGGTGACGATAGCAACATCGCCGTCGTCGAGGAAGAACATGTCGCGGGTGTGGCTGAGAATCGCGGGGACATCGGAGGCGACGTAGTACTCGCCCTCGCCGAGCCCAATGACTACCGGCGGGCCGCAGCGGGCGGCGACGATCTTATCGGGATCGAGGCGAGACATCACGGCGAGCGCGAACACTCCGGTGATCTCTTTCAGCGCGGCACGAACCGCATCTTCCAGATTGCCGGTGAAATGTTTTTCCACCAGATGGGCTATCACTTCGGTATCGGTTTCCGTAACGAAGACGTGCCCTTCTTGAGCTAGTTCGCGTTTCAGCGCCAGATAGTTTTCGACGATGCCGTTATGCACCAGCACCACATCGCGCTTGGGGCCGGTGTGAGGGTGCGCGTTCTCTTCGGTGGGGCGTCCGTGCGTTGCCCAGCGGGTATGGCCGATGCCGTAACTGCCATCCGCGGGAGATATGCGGATCGCCTCTTCCAGGTTGTGGAGTTTGCCGGAAGCACGGCGGACAACGAACTGGCCGCTGCCGTCCAGAACCGCCAAACCAGCGGAGTCATAACCTCGATACTCGAGCCGCTTCAGGCCATCGAGAATAATTGGTACTGGTCTTCGATTGCCAATGTAGCCAACAATACCGCACATAATATTAGTCCTTCTTCGAAACAAGCCGGAGCCAGGCCCGCTTGTTCGCGCCTATAATGTTGCCGCAGGGTGCGGCGTGAGCGCGTTTACGGAAGGATCTCGAACCGATATTCTTCGATTACCGGATTCGACAAAACTTCCCGCGCAATCAGGTCGATCTCCGCGGTGGCGGCAGCGGCATCAAGGCCATCCGCCAATCGGATTTCAAAGTACTTCCCCTGCCTCACATCTTTCACGGATGCATGGCCGTGGGCATTCAGAGCGGCACGGATCGTCTGCCCTTGCGGGTCCAATACTGTCGACTTAGGAGTTACATAAACACGAGCTGTCATGGATACCCCTATTGTAAACTGAAACGGCCCCCACGCTTGGATATCGGATAATTCTCGGGAAACCATTAGGGCAGGATGATGTTACTCGAAGTGCACAAGCAGTTGTTCGGCATCGCTGGGTTTTAGCGGCTGAGACAACAGATAGCCCTGGCCAAGGCTGCAGCGCATCTCGCGCAGCATGGACGCCTGGGTTTCGGTTTCGATGCCCTCGGCAATCACCTGCATCTGAAGCCGCTGGGAGAGATTGAGTACCGCGCGGACGATCTCCGTATTGCCCTGGTCGGTGCCGAGACCTGCGACAAAGCTGCCGGCGATCTTCAACATCTCCACGGGAAACCGGCTCAGGTAGGAGAGCGATGAATGGCCGGTGCCAAAATCGTCGACGACAAGCCTTACGCCGAGATCCTTGAGCGCGGCCAGCACGGCTCGATTCGATTCTGCCTGCTCAATGAAAACCGTTTCGGTGATCTCCAGTTTCAGGCGCCCCGGATCGAGCGAGGTGCGGGAGAGGATCTGTTCGATGCGGCCGATCAGGTCCGGCTCCATGAACTGCAGGCCGGAGAGATTGACATGCATCGTGATGCCTTCGGGGATGGGGAAGCGCGAATCCCAATCGTGAAATTCGCGGCAGGCCTCTTCGAGCACCCACCAGCCGATAGGAAGAATCTGGTAGGTCTCTTCTGCGACAGGAATGAACTCAACCGGAGACACGGCGCCGCGCTGAGGATGCTTCCATCGGATCAGTGCCTCAAAGGCGGTGAGCGACCGGTCATTCAGATTCATGATGGGCTGGTACTCCACCCAAAATTCGCCGCGATCAAGCGCGCGGTGGAGGTCGGTTTCGATGCGCAACCGATCGACAGGCTGGAGCGGCACGCCCGGCTCGAACCAATAATAGCGGGCTTTGCCAGAGCCCTTGGCGCGATACATGGCCTTATCCGCATCACGCAAAATATCCTCTGGCGTGCGATTGGTGCCGCACAGGGCAATGCCGATGCTGGCGGTGATGATGAATTCCTGGCCTTCGATAAGCACAGGCTTCAACATTTCGCGCAAGACCCGCTCAGCGACTGCGTCGGCCTCTTCGCTGCTCTTGAGCTCTTCCAAAAGGAGAACGAATTCGTCGCCGCCCTGGCGAGCAAGGAAGTCTCCTGGACGGGTGCACAACTCCAGGCGGCGTGCCACGGTCACCAGCAGTTTGTCGCCGGCGGCGTGACCAAGCGTGTCGTTGACGAGTTTGAAGCGGTCGAGGTCAATGCACAAGACGGCGGAGACACTGCCCAGTGTGGAGCGGGGCCGGATGATGGAGTGGGCCAGGCGATCGAGCAGCAGCGGCCGCGTAGGCAAGCCGGTGAGCGAATCGTGCACCAGTTGGCGCTCGGCGAGTTTGCGCTCGGTGACATCGGTAAAGATGCAGACAGCGCCCTCATAGTCGCCATTCTCGGCGGTGAGAGCCGTGATGTTGGCGATCACCCACAGGTCGGCCCCGTCTTTGCGTCGCAGTTTCCAATCGTATTGATCACGCGGAATGGAGACGGCGGGAGTGGGATAGTCCAGAAACTCGGCAAGGCTGCGGCCCGTTAGATCGCTGACAGAGCAGCCGAGCATCTCGGCCATTTGGGGATTAGCGATCGTAATGTAATTGCGTTCGTCGAGGGCTGCAATTCCTGTGGTTGCGCTCTCAACGATGCGGCGGTAAGCCTCCAGCATGTCACCGTATTATAGCCCGAATAGGCAGCATGCCTCCAAGTGGAAACGCAGCGTGTTTATATCTACCTTGCGCGGCGCACTATGATCATGCAGAAAATGCCAATGCCCAGGGTAAAGACGCTTGCGGGTTCGGGCGTATCAACCTGGAGGCTGACGAGATTGAAGTTCCCAGGACCGTTACTCCCGCCAACTGTTCCGAACCATAATCCCAAGTCATTGAGCGATAGATTATGGCCCGTGTAACCAGTCAACACGGTCGTGCCATCTACTTGAAAGCTGGCACTTGCGCTGCCGGGATCGTAGAGCATTGTGTAGAGATGGTATGCCGAGCCAGATCCGGGCACGAGGTAGGTGTAAGAAGGACCCGTACCAAAATTATTGAGGTTCACCGTCAGGCTGCCGCCTGGACTCAAAATCAAATTAATATCGTAACGAACGTTTCCGAAGTCGACGTTTCCAAAGAGGACATTGTCATTCTGTGGCAGGCGGGCACGCAAATCCAATTCCCAACCGTAGGCGAACGCGTCGGCCTTTTGTTGGGCTGTCAGGGGACCTGAATGGTAGTCTGTAGGGCAACCGCAGCCGGCGTACTGCCATGCATCGAAACCGAGATCACTCAAAACCGGCGTGCCTGTATTGGAAAACACGAAACCCTCTGAAGTGGGGTCCGCGGCTCCGGTATGAACAGCGATCACATTCGCACTGGCCGGACCTGCCAGAAGAAAAGCCAAGGAAATCGATATTGTCAGATTGAACATCACATCCTCCTGAGAATACAGCTGATTATATATGCTCGTTGGATGAGTTGCGGCATTGGCAACTTTTCATGCATTTCGCGCGTCCTTTGTAGAAGAGAACGCGTGAACAGAATCAAGAGCTATTTTTGTGTGGTTCCAGTCCTGTGCGGTTTGCTGCAGGCCGCACCCTTGCCTCCACTGGCCTGCCCGGCGGGCGGACCAATCGGAAGCGTGGACCTGCGCGTGAGTTCGCCGCGCAAGAAGAACGCCGAGCCGTTGCCGTTGCGGACCATGAACCGGATCGAAGAGGGCGACACCATCATCTACAAGCCGCTGCTTCGGAGTGGCGAACAGCGCAAGGGTGATGTCACCATCGTCCTGGTGCCGGCAAACAAGACCGCGGCAGGCGAATCGCTGCTGGTGCTGGATCCTAAAAGCGCGGCCACAAAGCAGGAATGGCAGGTACCGTGGCGGGTTGGAGTTGCCGCGTTTGTGTATGGACCGGCCGGCCTCAACGTGAAACGGGTACGCTCGTTCCTCAAGCGCGATGACGACCTGGTAATGCAACTGGCCGACTACGCGGAGAAGACGGCACAGACTGAGGCGTTGATCGCGGCGCTTTCATCGCCCAACTATGCCGCGGCGAGTATGCAATCGGCGATCAAGGGCTTCTCCTCGCAGTACGGCTTCGGACTGCAGATCGACCGCACCGCACCGACTGACCAGCAGGCGATGATGCTTTTCAAGGCCCTGAATCCGGCGATTGCCAATTACGATCCGATCTCCTCGCAAGGCGCACAACAGTTCACCCAGACGGCGAGCATCGCGACATCAATCGCCGCGCTGTTCTTCGGCAGCCCGGTGGGGCTGGCCGCGGGTGGGACGGCGATGCTGATGGAACTGCGGGCGGTGGCGTTTCCGAGGTCCGAGTTTCGTTCGTCAATCTCGCAGCCGATGCCTGATGACGGACTTGGGTTATGCGGCAAGCGCGATCCGGCTCCACCGCACACCAAAGTGGCTTATATCTGGGCGTCGCGCGTACCGAACATGAATCCGCCGAAGATCGAAGTGGATAAAGCCAATACGCTGCCGCCCGGGGCCAAGTCGCCACTGGCCTTGAAGATTACCGACGCGGAGTGGAAGGCGATCGACCGTGCCCGTAACTGGCTGCTAACTCCGGAAAAGGGCCAGCCTGTGCCGGTCAAGACCCTGAAACTCGGGGACACCAAGACGCTCGAGTTGGATTTGGGACCGGCGGTCGTGGCAGGAAAATATACGCTTAGCGCCGATTGGGATTGGGCGCGGTTTCCGGTTTCGGGAACCGTGGAGGTGCGTCCGCTAGAGAGCCTCGCGTCGGCAAAGGTGCCGGCCAGGTCGCAGGACAAACTGGTGGCGAGGACGGGCAAGGTCTCGCTGACGCTGGAAGGCGACGACTTCGAGTTTGTCACCAAAGTGGAGTTTGAGAATGCCGGAGACAAGTTCGCGACGTTGCAGCCGGTTCCGTTCGTACTGCCGCGCGGCCTGCGGCAGGGGCAGCAGCAGAAGATCGATATCCAGGTGAACACATCCGAGCTGGAGCCAGGCGAATATGCGCTGTTGCTGACACAGACCGACGGCAAATCGCACCGCGTGAAGTTGAAGCTACTTCCGCCGTTGCCGGAAGTCAGCAATTTCCCGTTCGTGTTGGCTGAAGGAACGTCCAGCGCCGAATATGTTTTGAAAGGCAAGGGCCTGGACTTGCTGAAACGGGTGGAATTGGCGCAGGGCAAGGCGAAGCTGGCGGAGTCGATGACGGATGCGCGATCACGTAAACTCATCGTGCAGTTCCCGAATGGGCCGGCCAGGGGGTCGAGCATTGCCTTGAAGGCCTATGTCGCCGACAGATCTGATCCGATCGTGTTTACCGATGCGCTGCGAATCTCCGGTCCGCGCCCGCAGCTGACCGGCGTGAAGGTTTCGCCTGTGCCGGACCCGGCGATTGAGTTGGGCAAAGACGAGTTGCCGTCGGGCATATCGTTGACGGCGATGTTGCGAGGCAGGAACCTGCCTGCGTCGAGCACGCTGAAGCTCAGCTGCGAACAGGCTGGCTCCACGGTACTGGAGTTACATCCGGGTGAACGGTTGGCGCAGGCCAGTTTGCAGCTTTTGTCGGCCGACCAATTGTTTCTGACCTTCGATACGGGCGCGTGGACGAATGGCTGCCAGTTACTCGTTGCGATCACCAACGGCGCCGATGGCGAATCTGAGCCGGTACGGCTTGGCCGGATCGTCAGAACGCCAGTGATCGAGCAACTGGAAACGCCGCTGGCCTCGGACGAAGGGACGCAGCCGGTGCCGCTGCTGCTTACAGGCAGGTCACTGGAGACCATTGAACAGTTAGGCTGGGATCCGAAGACCGGGGAGACCGTATCCACGTTGCCCATCCCCGTTCCGGGCAACGTTCAACAACAACAGCTGCAGTTCAGTCTGCCACCGCGCCCTTACAATCAGAGTCCGCTGCTGGTCTGGCTACGCGGTGAAACCAGGCCGCGCACCGTACGGCAAATCCGCTAGTTTGCAGCTTGCTTGTTAAATATTGCAATCTATTTCCGATGTAACTCTAAAGCTGGGCATTGACTTTACCGATGTTACCGGAGAAGAGGACAACTTACATGAACATGGTTGCGAAAACAATGGCGCTGGTATTCGGCGTGTTGCTGATTCTGGTGGGGCTGGCAGGTTTTATCCCCAATCCGGTGATAGGAAGTGAGGGCTCGCTGGAGATCGATACGATCGGGAATGCGATGCACCTGGTATTCGGAGCGATCCTGCTGTTCAATACACGGAAAGGCGAATCGACGGCAGCCATGGGGCTTTATCTGGTGGCCGGGTTTTCATTCCTGATGGCGGCCGTCGGGTATAAAGAAGTTGGCAGCTACGGCAAAGCGATGCTGTTTGGTACAGTTGTCGTCACTCCGGCGCTCAATTACTTCCATGCCGGACTGGCCACGGTGCTGGTGATCTCCGGGTTGATGAATACCTCGAGCCGGCAACTGCTCCGCGACTAAGCCGGCTTGTAGAGCTGGTACAACATCACGTAGACCACTACGCCGGTGATGTTCACGTAGAGCCAGATGGGGAATGTATATTTGGCGATGGCTCGGTGCCGGGAATCCTCGCGGCGCAGGCCGCGGCGCAGGGTAATGACGGCAAGAATCGGCACAGCCGCGGCCAGGATGGTGTGGGTCAACAGAATCCCGAAATAGAGCATCCGGACCGGGCCCGTGCCTGAGAAGGGCACGCTTCCCACCTGCAGATGGTAGATTACATAGCTCACCAGAAACAGAATGGAGCAGATGAAGGCGCACAACATCATGGTGCGATGCTTATCCACCTCGCCGCGGCGAATCAGGACATACGCATAAATCAGGCAGGCCGCCGAAAGCGAGTTCAAGCCTGCGTTTAATTCCGGGAATCCCATTACTCCTCCAAAATCCTTTTTATATCGTCCACGACATGCGGGACGGGATCGCCATCCAGGGTGGCGTAGTAAGCGCGCACCTGCCCTTTGCGATCGATGAGCACAAAACGCGTACTGTGTTCCAATGAGCCGGTGGAAACATCGCCCAACAGAAAGGCCTCGCGCTTGATCTTCTGGATCACCTCCCGTTTGCCAGTGAGGAAGTGCCAGCGGGATAGATCAGCCAGATACCTTTTTGAGTACGCCGTGAGGACTTCCGGCGTATCGACATCGGGGTTGATCGTGAACGATACCAGTTGGACAACACCGGGAAGCGATGCGGTCAGGTCCTGAATCCGGCGCATCTGCGTGCTCATGCGGGGACAGGGGCCGGGGCAGGTGGTGTAGATGAAATCCGCCACCCAGATCTTGCCAGCTAATTGTTCGGCGCCGAACGGCTTGCCCGACTCGCTGGTGAGCGTGAAGGCCGGAACCGAGCGCATCACCGGCAGCGGTTCCCGCTTCTTGCAGCTTGTGAGAGTTGCGAGGGCTACAACCAGACCGAAAGTGAAGACCCGCTTCATGACTCCAATCTTAAACCACAACAGATCTTAAACTGTTGTATCGCGCGCGTTGCGGCGGTCGGCCACCCAGGCCGAGGCGGCGAGCAGCAACAGACCGCAGGCGGCAGTGACGATGAGACTCGTCTGCAACGACGGGGTGCCGGCCGGGACCACCGGATCGAGCATGCGCCGCAGGGCGGCAAGGCCATAGGTCATCGGATTGACCTTCATCAGCACCTTCATCCAACCGTGCGCTTTCTCTTCGGGAAACAAGGCCCCGGAGACCATCCATAGCGGGAACAGCACCAGCATCATCACGGCGTGGAAGCCGGAACTGGAGTCCATCTGCCAGGCGATGAGGAAACCGAGCACCGTGAAAGTGAACGACACCAGGAACAACGCGCCGGCAACGCCGACGATCACTTCCGGCGAGAGCTTCAGATTGGTGAGCAGGGCGAATAACAGAAACAACATTCCCTGCAACCAGGCAAGCGTCGTTGAACCGAGCACTTTACCCAGCACCATGGACGAGCGCGGCGCCGGCGAGACCAACATGGAGAGAAGGAAGCCCTCGCGGCGGTCTTCAATCAGCGACATGGTAGAGAAGATGGCGGAGAACATCACCGTCATCGTAAGGGCGCCCGGAAAAAAGAATTCGAGGTTCCCGAAGCCGGAGCCGATCACAAACCAGAAGATCAGAGGCGAACCTACAAAACCCATCACACGCGATTTCTCGCGCCAGAAGCGCACCAGTTCGCGCTTCCACAACGTCAGTACCGGCATCCAGAATCCGCTCACAACCGGGCTCCCGTTTCCTTGAAATAGACATCTTCGATGGTCGGCTTATGGAAGGCCACCGATTGGATCACGCCGGGAAAGGCCTCCACAGCTTCGGCCGCGAAGCGGTGGCCATTGGCGATTTCGACCCGCACCACGCCGTCGGCCGCCGTGGACTCGTAGCCGAATTTCGCTTTGATATCCAGCTGCAGCGCGGCTGTATCGGCAACTTCGAGCGAGACCACATCGCCGCCGACTCGGGCTTTCAACTCCGCCGGCGTGCCGCGGGTGACGGCCTTGCCTTCGTGAATCAGCAGCAGCGTATCGCAGCGCTCGGCCTCTTCCAGGAAGTGGGTAGTGACCAGCACGGTGATCGCTTCCTGCTTACGCAGGTCGCTCATGAACTGCCACAATTCGCGGCGCGCGACCGGATCGAGGCCGGTGGACGGTTCGTCCATCAAAAGCACCTTGGGCTTGTGCAGCAGGGCCTTGGCGATCTCGACGCGGCGGCGCAGGCCACCGGAGAGATCACCGGTGAAGTCATTCTGGCGATCGGTGAGGCTGAGGCGAGCCATCGCCTCTTCGGCGCGGGCACGCAAGGTGCTGCCGGTGAGGCCGAACAGTTGTCCCTGGCTGTGCAGGTTTTCAAGTACCGTCATCTTCTTGTCGAGGCTATGCGACTGGAAGACGACGCCGATCTGGCGCCGGACAGCGGCGGCTTGAGTAGCGATATCGAGTCCGGCGATTTTGGCCGTTCCCGATTCCGGAGCCATGAGCGTCGAGAGGATGCGGAACAGCGTGGACTTGCCGCTGCCGTTGGGACCCAACAGGCCGTAAAACTGTCCTGCGCGCACTTCAAAAGAGACACCGGCGAGAGCAATGCGGTCGCCGTAACGGTGCGTGATGTTTTCTACCTGTACGATCACAGAGAGGGCCTATCGAGCATCATCAGTCCGTACAGCAACGGCAGGTAGAGCACGGAGGCCAGCAGCACGCCGCGTGCGCGGACCAGTGTCCGTTCGCGAGCCACGCGGATGCCGGCGTAGAGGAAGAACATGCCCAGCATGATTGCTCCGACAAAATAGATTTTTCCGGTCATGGCCAGAAAGACCGGCAGCAGGCTGAACGGGATCAGCACCACTGAGAAAGCAACGATCTGTTTCGAAGTGGATTCTCCATCCGGCTCCACCACAGGAAGCATCCGAATTCCGGCACGCGCGTAGTCGTCACGATACATCCAGGCGATGGAGTAGAAGTGTGGGAACTGCCACAGAAAGAGAATGCCGAAGAGCACCCACGCTTCCATGGTGAGGGTGCCGCAGGCTGCGGCGAAGCCGATCAGCGGAGGCATGGCGCCGGGAATCGCACCGATGGTCGTCGAGTGCGGAGAGCGCTGCTTCATCGGAGTGTAGATGAACAGATAGCTGCCTAGCGTCAGGGCGCCGAGGATTCCCGTGAGAGGATTCACGCCCAACCAGAGTTCGGCAAAGCCCAGGACCGACAGCAGCGCGCCAAAGCGGACGGCGTTGTCAGGGGAGACTTGGCCCGATGGGATGGGGCGCTTGTTGGTGCGCTCCATCTTGGCGTCGGCCAGATGTTCCCACCACTGATTGAGCGCGGCCGTGCCGGAGGCGATCAGGCCGGTGCCGATCAAAGTGTGGAGGAAGGCGAGCCAATGGAACCCATCCTTCATGCCAAAGAAATAGCCGACACCCGTGCTCATCAGAATGAGCCAGGTAATGCGCGGCTTGGTCAGGTCAACGTAAGGCTTCAAGAATTCACCACCATAGCAGGGCGAGTGTGACGGGAGATCCGCATGCCCAGAACCACCGTCATCGCCATCGTCAGAGAACCGGTGACGATATGCGCGGCGGAGAAAAACTGAGACGGCATTGCGAAAACCGGCTGGCCGGCCTTGTTCAGGAAGGCGCCAATGCCGAGCAACACCTGGGTGCCGATCAGGCCGGTGAGCACGATCGACGGATTTTTCAATTCGCTGTGCGAAGAATATTGCATAAAGACAGCCATTACCAAATAGAGAACGATTGCCGCCACCAACATCGCCCCAATGATATGTGGAATCACAGGGATGGCCTCACGGCGGAAGGATGCGCCTAAAACGATTTGCGCAGCCAGACTGAAGCCGGCGAAAACAGAGAGCGAACGAAGCGACGGATGGCCTGGATCATCAAGCTGCACCACGTCAGAGCTAAACGAATCCCGCAGACTCAACGCGTTCGCTACCGAAAGCGACACGATCGAACTCACCACACAGGAATGGATGATCCCTATCGGCTTAGGACTCGAATTAAAAAACCAGCAAAGCATTGCATCCACCGCGATGCCGCCCAGGATCGCAAAACCCAGGCGCGACCGCTTGGGCAACGCACAGAAGACAATAACCAACCCACCCAGACAACCCAACACAAGCCGGTACGCACTGGCATCGGGCGCGTAGAGCGCCGAGCACAACAGCAGTATCAGAGCACCCGCCGCGGAAACCAACCCGTAACGGCGCAGCCAGAGCTTGTCCATAAGTTGAGTAGGAAGGGGGCGGCCACAAACCGCCCGTCTTTCTATTCTACTACCCTTTGAAGCTAAAGTCGGCGGTCTTGGAATCTTTCGCTTCCACCTTTACCTTAATCTCCTGAGTGCCGAACTTCTCGTGCCAGGCTTCGAGGGTGTATTCGCCTGGCGGCAGGCCCTTGATTGAGAAGCTTCCGTCTTCAGCGGTGACGGCAAAGAAGGGATGCGGCAGCACGCTGACATAGGCGCGCATCCAGGGGTGAACGTTGCACTTGAAGAGAATGCCGAGTTCCTGCTTGTCGAAGGTCTTCAGCTTTTTATCCGATTGCGGCGGCTGCGATTCGTTCCATTCGCGATTGGTGCGGGGCATGGGATGCACGTTGTGATTGGTGGGATCGCTGTTGGAGATCTCAAGTCCCTGCCCCACCATCACACCGAGGACGTGCGGCGAATAGACGCAGCCCTTCTGGTCGAGGGCGACCGCGGTTGCGGGTACGGGGTAGGAACCGGCGGGAAGGCCGGATTTCACGTAGACCAGTACATTCGCCAAACCTCCGCCGGCGCCCACAAGTGCTTCTTCAGAGAGCACGGGCTTCTCATGCTGGCGGGCGCAGTTGGGAACCGCGTCCATGCTGATCGGCATGCGCTTGGGCTTCTCGCCGGCAAAGGATGCCTTGCCGGTGATGGTGGCGGCGGTTGCCGCGTCGACAGCCGGCGCCGCCGGGGCCGCGGGCGCGGTGGAGGTAGTCATGGACTCCTCCTTTTTTTCGCTAGCGCAGGAGCTGAGCAGCAGTGCCGGAAGTGCGGCGAGTACAAGTATGGAATGTCTGTTCATATTGTGATTACACAAGTTTAAACGTTTTGAAACCAAATAAGGCAAATAGGGGATACCACGCGGCCCCGGCTTTTTGGTAATCTGAGCACGTGAACTCTTCACTGTACGACATCGACCCCGGCCCCGAATCACCAGAAGTGGTACGGATGATCGTTGAGATCCCCAGGAACTCATCCAACAAGATCGAATACGACGGCAAACTGGGCCTGTTCCGGTTAGACCGTGCGCTGTATTCGCCCATGCATTATCCGGGCGATTATGGGTTCATCCCGGGCACGCTCGCCGAAGACGACGATCCATTGGACGTTCTGGTGCTGGTGCAGGAGCCGAGCTTTACCGGCTGCATGATTGAAGTGCGCCCCGTCGGCGTGCTGAACATGATTGACAATCAGGAGGGCGACCAGAAGATTCTGGCCGTGCCCACAAAGAATCCGCGTTACGATCAGATCCACACGATGGACCAGATCTTTCCGCACGTCCGCCGCGAGATCGAGCACTTCTTTACGATTTACAAGGAATTAGAGGGACGGGTCGCGCGCATGTCGGGCTGGGGCGATCCCAAGGACGCACGTCACTGCATCGTCGAATGCAGGCAGCGGTATCTGGATATGCAGCAGGAAAAAGCAGGTTAAGTCAGTATCTGAGCCGGCCGTCCCACCATGTGGGCCGGCTGGCCGTCTGTGCGGTATGAGCCGGGACTGACGTATTCCACGCGGTTCCGCCCGTGGTGCTTGGCGCGGTAAAGGGCCTCGTCAGCGATCTGAATCAGTTTATCGGCGCTGATACCTGGGACCAGGTTGGTAGCTCCCAGGCTGGCCGTAATGGTGAGCAGGCGGCCTTCGATCTCGATGGGTTCTTTGCGGATCACATCCAGCATCCGCTCCGCTTGCGCCAGGGTGCTGATCTCATCGCTACCGGGAAGCACCAGCAGGAACTCCTCGCCTCCGTAACGCCCGATGATGTCATAAGCTCGCGAACAGGCACCCATGCGGCGGGCACATTCCTTCAATACCTCATCGCCCGCGGCGTGGCCGTAGGTATCGTTGACGGATTTGAAGAGATCGAGATCGAGGATCACAACGCCGAGACCGGTCTCGCCACGATCCTGGCGGGCCAATTCGGCATTGAGCATGGAAACGATGGTGCCGCGATTCTTGAGACCGGTCAAAGAATCATGAGTCGCCTGCTGGCGCAGCGCTTCACGCGCTGCGAGCAGGTCATCCTGCAGATCGATGATGCGCTGTCCGGCGACCAGGCGCACCCTGAGTTCCTGATGGTCAAAGGGCTTGGCGATGTAATCGTCGGCGCCGGCATTCATC